>Ga0075419_10001461_pt1 | contig 15262 bp, 16 predicted proteins | sample SoiMetdeltSBSDD3_FD_76900 | JGI IMG/M metagenome (GOLD analysis project Ga0075419, IMG submission 76900) | Bulk soil microbial communities from a Populus tree surrounding site in Tennessee, USA - Soil MetaG P. deltoides SBSDD3 | ecosystem: Environmental > Terrestrial > Soil > Tree plantation... | reverse complement strand
GTCCGCGCCCGCTCGAGCTCCGTTCGTCCGCGTTCGTTCTGACCCTGGTCCCACCACGCTTCGGCGAGCACCACGCACGCGTCCGCTGCTGCGTCCTCGTCATCCGCCTCGAGGAGCGCGTCGCGTGCCTCTCCGAGTCGCTCGATGCGATTCGGGTGGACGGAGCGGTGAGACGCGATCCCGAGCTGCAGAAGCGCTCGCGGCCGCTCGCGTTCCGGGACGCCGAGCTCGAGCGCCTCCTCGAAGAGCCGCGCCGCGCTCTCGAAGGCGTTCAGCCCGGCGGCGCGCTCGCCCGCGCGGAGCAGCGCCGTCGCCGCCGATTCCGAAAGCACGCCGGCCTCTACACCGGCGGCCCGCGACAGCTCGAGCGCGGCCAGATAGTGGTGCGCGAGCATGTCGGCCTGGTCCTCGGGCCGGCCGAGCGACTCGATCCACTCCGCCGCCCGACGGTGCCGCTCGGCGCGCCCGGCGCGCGGGATGGAGCCGTAAGCGACGTCGCGGACGAGGACGTGCTTGAACGAGTACTCGCTCTCGCCGGCGACCGAGCTCCGACGCGAGCGGCGCACGAGCTCGCGACGCTCGAGCGCGGGCAGCCGCTGCTCGACGTCGAGACGTTCGCGCTCGCCGATGGTCGCGAGCGCACCCGGCCAGAACACCTTCCCGACGACCGCAGCGTCCTGGAGCAGCTCCTTGTCCACGGCGTCGAGCGCGTCGAGACGGGCGGCGATGATTCCCTGCACCGAGCCGGGAACGTCGAGGTCGTCGCTCCCGCCCTCCGCGACCATGCGGACGAACTCCTCCGCGTAGAGGGGGTTGCCCCCTGCGCGTTCGAGGACGGCGCTCTGCACGTCGGCGGCGAGCACCGAACGGTCGAGGAGCGTGTGGACGAGCCGGGCAGTCTCCTCGTCGGTCAGCGGCGCAAGCGATATCGTCGTCGCGTTCCCCTTGCCTCCGCCCCAGGCCGGTCGGCGCGCCAAGAGCTCCGGCCGCGCGGTCCCGACGACGAGCACCGGCACCTCGGTCAGCCAGTCGACGAGGTGGTCGACGAAGTCGAGGAGACCGTCGTCCGCCCAGTGGAGGTCCTCGAACACGAGCACGAGCGGCCGGTCCTCGCCGAGCGCCTCGAAGAAGCGTCGCCAGGCTGCGAACCCCTCGCCGCGACGATCGCCCCCGACGTCGTCCGCCGCGAGCCCGACGAGCGGTCGGAGAAGCGTCCCCAGCCATGCAGCCTCCGTCTCGTCGGACACGAGACGGTTCAAAGCCTCTTCGAGCTTCCGTGTCGTCTCCTCGGATGGATCGGTCTCGAGGATTCCGGCCTCCGCCTTGACCATCTCGCCGAGCGCCCAGTAGCTCACGCCCTCGCCGTAGGGAAGCGAACGGCCCTGCCGCCACCTGACGAGCCGGTCGCCTGCGTCGATCTTGGCGAAGAGCTCCCCGAGCAGGCGGCTCTTGCCGATCCCCGGCACGCCGACCACCGTGACGAGCTGCGGGATCCGATCGTCCGCGGCTCGGCGAAACGCGGCGACGAGGAGCTCGAGCTCTTCGTCGCGGCCGACGAGCGGCGCCACCGCGGCGGGCGCGAGGTCGACGCCGAAGCGCGATCTCGCCTGCACCGCCTCCCAGACGTGAACGGGCTCGGCCTTCCCCTTCGCCTGAATTGGGTCGTGCTCGCGGAACTCGATCATGCGCTCGGTCGCCCGGTACGTCTGCTCGCCTACGAGGATCCCGTCCACCGGTGCCGCGGACTGCAGGCGCGCGGCCGTGTTCACGACGTCCCCGGACGCCATGCCTTCACCCTCGGACGGACGGGCGCCCAACGACACGAGCGCCTCGCCCGTGTTGACGCCGATCCGCACGTTGAGCTCGCTCTCCTCGGTGACCCAGTCGCGGATCGCGAGCGCGGCACGCACGGCACGCTCGGGGTCGTCCTCGTGCGCGACGGGCGCGCCGAAGAGCGCGACGACGGCGTCGCCGATGAACTTCTCCACCGTCCCGCCGAAGTGCTCGAGCTCCGACCGCAGCCGTTGCCAGTACGGGGCGAGCATGGCGCGGACGTCCTCCGGGTCGAGCTGCTCGGACCGCGAGGTGAACCCGACGAGGTCGGCGAACAGCACGGTGACGACCTTGCGCTCCTCGCGCCGCGCCGCGCTGGTCGGGTGGAGGGGCGCGCCGCACATCCCGCACATCCGGAACCCCTCCGGGTTCTCCTGGCCGCAGCTCGGGCAGATCATCGGCTGCAGCCTAAGCCTCTGGAACCGATGCGGCTAGGCGCCGTGCCGCCTGGCGCGGAAGATCGCCGACACCGCGAGGCGGTCGAGGCGCTCGGCCGGGATCAGGCGTCGCATGGTCGAGAGCAGCTCGTCCGTGAAGAGCGGGTAGAGGGCGCAGTCGTCGATCCCCATGGCCGCGCGCTCGAGCACCTCGACGTCGACGAACCCGGCCCGGTCGAGTTTGGCGACGAAGTCACGCTCCGTCAGGGCGCCCGCGACTCAGCCCGCCCACGCCGCAGGGTGAGTGAGCACTTCCGGCGGCAGCTCCTCCTCCTCGACCGTGAGGTCGGCGACGCAGAGCTCCCCGCCAGGGCGTAGGACACGCGCGCACTCCGCCAGCACCCTCGCCTTGCGTGGCGAGAGGTTGACGACGCCGTTCGAGATCACGACGTCGACGCTCGCGTCCGCGAGGGGGATCGCCTCCATCTCGCCCTCGATCGGCTCGACGTTTTCCAGGCCCGCCTTCTGGGCCGACCGAGCGGTGCGCTCGAGCATCTCCGGGAGGAAGTCGAGGGCGAAGACCTGCCCCGACGGCCCCGTCCTCCGCGCCGCGAGGATCGAGTCGATTCCCGACCCGCAGCCGAGGTCGAGGATGGTGTCGCCGGGCTCGATTCGCGCACGGCGTAGGTGGTTGGCGACGCCCAGGGCGTGGTCTACCGCGAGCGCGGGGACGTCCTCGAGCTCCTCCGGCGAATAGTGCTTCTCCGCGACGGCTCGGCTCGGCTCGTCGAGCGCTGCGTATGCCTCCCGCACGAGCGCGCGGACCTCGTCCTGGTGCAGGAGGTCGCGGCTCACGCGCCTGAAAGCTCGTCGAGGGTGGCGGTCAGGCGCGCGTGGACGTCAGGAGGAAGGTCGTTCTCCGCATGCGAGGCGAGGAAGCCCCTGAGCTCCTCGGCGAACTCGAGCTCACCGCAGCAGCGACGGCAGAAGGCCAGGTGCTCCTCGACCAGTTCGCGCTGCGATTCCTCGACGTTCCCGTCGAGGTAGTCCCAGAGCTGCCGTACCGCCTCGGCGCAGGTGATCACCGTTGCGCTCCCTCCTTGAGGAGCCCGTGCAGCTCGGCGTAGGTCCAGAGCTCGCGCTCGAAGAGCTTGCGGGCGCGGTGCAGGCGAGCGAGCACCGTCCCGAGCGGCGCGTCGAGCAGGTAGGCGACCTCTTTCACCTGGTACCCGGTCATGTGCACCAGCACCAGTGGGAGCCGGTAGAGCTCCGGAAGCGAGGCGAGCACGGCCCGGACGTCCTCGCTTCCGAACTGATGCAGGAAGTCGACGTGGACCGAGTCCGAGTACGGAAACGGATCCTCGTCCGCGATCCTGCGGAAGAGGGAGAAGTCGTCGGCCTCGTCGAGCTCGACCTCCTCCACCCGCCGGCCCTGGCGGCGCCAGTGGTCGCGACAGCAGTTGACGACGATGCTCGTGAGCCACTCGCTGCCGGCGTTCTCGTTCGCGAGCTGCGAGAAGCCTCGATAGCCCCGGAGGAGCGCCTCCTGCACGATGTCCTCGGCGTCGTCGCCGGCCAGTCGGCGCGCGAGCCCGTAGAGGCGCGGGAGCTCGCGCTCGACGAGGGCCTTGAACCGGTCGGCCGTTGCGCGCTCGCTGTCCGGGGAGGCATCTGCTCGCACCACACCACTATCTCGAAGAGACGTCGCCCGACACGGCGTTATTGCATCTGTGCCCACGCGCAATGGCGCCGCGCCGCCGAGCGTCTGTACGTGCATGGGCGCATCACCGGAAAGGAGCTGGGCATGAGCACCCTCGCCACCGCACCCGCGACGCAGCGTGCCGGAACCGCGCTTCGCGTCGGAACCGGCCTGATGACGGTCGGCGCCGCCGCCTTCGTCGGGTACGCCGTCATCTTCTTCGTCCGCAACTTCACGGACAGCTTCCTCGAGCTCGGCATCGGCCCCGGCGAGGTCAGCGTCGGCAAGGACGAGATCGAGGCCTTCAGCCCGTCGCTCTACCACTACATCGGCCACCTGCACATCGCCGTCTCGGGCTTCATCGCCGCCACGGGGCTCGCGGTGGTCTTCCTCAGCTGGTTCGGCGTACGCCGGGGCCAGATGTGGGCGTGGGTCGGCGCCGTCGCGGCGCCCGTGCTCGGGCTCGCGGTGGCGCTTCCCGCCCACTACCCGTACGGCTTCGACACCGTCGCGCACCTGGGGCTCATCTATCTTGCGACCGCGGTCTTCGTCGTCGGCGCCGTGTTGGCGCTCAAGGGGCTGCGCGAGACCGGGAGCTAGCGGTGGCAGTCGAGGTAGACATCGACGTCGCGCTGCTCAAGTCCGAGATCAGGAAGACGTACGCATCCGTCTCGCAGGAGCCGGAGAAGGACTTCGTCTTCCCGACCGGACGGGCCTGGGCCGAGGACCTCGGCTACCCCGAGGAGCTCGCGCTCGTGCCGGACGCCGTCGCAGAGTCCTTCGCCGGCGTCGCGAACCCGTTCTCGCTCGGCCGTCTCGAGCCCGGCGAGCGCGTTCTCGACCTGGGCAGCGGCGCGGGAACCGACTCGCTCGTCGCAGCGCTCATGGTCGGTTCGGAGGGGAACGTCACCGGCATCGACATGACGCCGGAGATGCTCCACAAGGCACGGGGCGGTGCGGCGGCGCTCGCCCTCCGGAACGTCACCTTCGTCGAGGGTGAGGCCGAGCGGCTCCCCTTCGCCGATGGCAGCTTCGACGTCGTCGTCTCGAACGGCGTCATCGACCTGATCCCGGACAAGGACGCGGCCTTCTCCGAGCTCCACCGCGTCCTCGCCCCGGGAGGTCGCGTGCAGATCGCCGACGTGACGATCCAGCGGCCCGTCTCCGAGCAGGGACGACGCAACATCGACCTCTGGACCGGCTGAATCGCCGGCGCTCTGCTGGACGCAGAGTACGCAGCGCTCCTGCGGCGACACGGCTTCGAGCGCGTGGAGCACGGCGACCTCGTGAACACGTACCTGCGCTCGACGTTCGAGGACACCCGCCGCAAGGCGCTCCAGTACGGAGCCCAGGGAGCGACGGTCAAGGCGTTCAAGCCTCGGTGAACGCGGGGAACCTCGTAGGCCCGACGGGTGTATCGGACGTGTCACCCGAGGAGAGGATTGCCATGCGCCGATACGTCATCGCAGCAGCGCTGGTCGCGCTCGCCGTTCCCGCGATCGCCGCCGCGAAGGGCCCCGCGAGCGCGATGATCTCGGGGCCCGGGCTCGATCGGCCGCTCGTGGTCACCGGGGACGGCGAGGGGCCTGGAACGCAGCTCGGCACGCTGGCCATGTCGAGCGGCTTCTTCCCGCAGATGTTCGGGCAGACGCCGGATCCGACGCTCCCAGCGCGACCTCGCGGCACGCTCGGCCCCCGCTATACGGTCGTCTACGTCGTCCCGGGCCCGAACGGCATCCGCAGCCGCATCGTCCAGCGCCTCTATCCGTACGCGAAGCCTGTCGTCCTTACCTACATGAAGCCGGGACAGAGGTTCTGGGAGGGCGACATCGCGCACGGAGGCTGGTACCGCGCCACCGCAGGGCTGAAGCGGATGCTCGTCCGGGCGGGACTGCCTGCGAGGGCGGTGTCGTGAGCGTTTGACCGGGCATGCCCGGCGCGTCGCTCCAGTTGCCGCACTCGCCTGCCTCGGGTTGCTCTTCACGCCGTTCGCCACTCCGGTAGGCTCCCCCGCGCCGCTCTGGGAGATCCGCGTTCCCGGGGACGTCCCCACCGTGCAGGGTGCGATCGCTCGAGCGAGACCGGGCGACACGATCGTGCTCGCGGCCGGCACGTATCCCGGCGGCTACGTCGTCCCGCGGGCGAAGCGCGACCTCACGATCAGGGGCGTCGACCGGAACGACGTCGTCCTCGACGGAGCGAACAGAAGGCGGAACGGCATCGTCGTGCACGCCGACGGCGTCTCGATCCTGAACATGTCGGCGCACGACTTCCGCGAGAACGCGTTCTACTGGGAAGGCGCCGACGGTTTCCGGGCCTCCTACCTGACCGTGTGGAACGTCGGCGAGTACGGCATCTACGTCGAGGACGGCGAGCGGGGAGTGGTCGATCACACGTACGTCTCCGGCGCTGCCCGCGCCGCGTACTACGTCGGTGAGTGCCGCCCCTGCCGCGCGACGATCTCGCAGGTCGTGGCGACCCTCTCCGCCGTGGGATATTCGGGGACGAATGCGACCGGGGTCACGATTCGCGACTCCGTGTGGGACCGCAACGGGGCCGGGATCGTGCCGAACACGTACGCGAACGAGGCCCTCCCGCCGCAGGCGAGGTCTACGATCGTGAGGAACGTCGTCACGAGGAGCGGCCGGGCGCGGGTGCCGATCCGGACCGCCCTCGCGGGCTTCGTCGGGATCGGCATCGCCATCGCGGGCGGCAACGAGAACGTCGTCGGCCGCAATCGCGTGACCGGCAGCGAGCGCTACGGCGTCGCCGTCTTCCCGACCGCGCGGTTCGTCCTCTTCGATCCCGGGGCCTCGGAGCCCGGTCCGCCCTGGCGGCCGCACGGCAACCGCGTGCTCGAGAACCTCGTGGCGGCGAGCGGGCGGGCGGATCTCGCGCTGGCCCGCGGCTCGGGGAGACGGAACTGCTTCAGGGCGAACGTCGCCGCGCGCTCGTTGCCACCGGGCCTCCAGGTCACGAGTTGCCCGGGCGCCTCACCGGTCGGAGACGCCTCCGTCGCCGCGGATCTCACGCGTCCGGTCCGCGTGATGCTCGAGGAGGCCTTGCGTCGGCGGAATCCGCCGCCGTACACCTCGATGCCGGTCCCGCGTCCGCAGCCGTCCATGCCGGGCGGCTGAGTGGATTGGAAAGCGGAGCTCAGAGGGCGCGGAGCGCGTCGATCGTGGCCGTGGGGACGACGTCCTCCACCGTGCGTGCGAGCTCGGGGTCGAGGGTGACGAAGGCGTCCGCCTGCAGGTGCGTGAGCGCGATGTACTCGGCGTCGTAGGTCTCGGCCCACCCGAGCTGGTCCGCCACTTCCCACGCGCGCCGCCGGAGCACGGCATCGCCGAGGAGGCGGATCGGCAGCGCGCTCACGCGCGCGATCCGCTCGCGCGCGACCTCGGGGTCGAGCTCGCCCGCGTGCACGGCTTCGTGCAGCCTGGACAGCGTCTGCGAGCGCAGGAGCGTCGGCGCGAGCAGCTCGTGTCCGGCCGGGAGCTCGAAGTCCTCTTGCGCGAGCTCGAGGACAACGCCGCAGTCGACGACGAATCTGGTCATCCGGCGCGCCACGCTACACGTACCGTGTGGACGCCGTGTCGCGCCCGCTCCGGCTCTCTGCCGCCCTCGGCCTCGCGCTTCTCCTGACCCTCGTCGCGTCGGCCGCGGCGATCGACACTGGCGCTCGCGCACGTCAGCAGGCGCCTGCGATCGGCGTCTCGTTCGCCGGCATCCGCGAGCACCTGGCCGCGTTCCAGGCGATCGCGAGGAGGAACGGCGGGAACCGCTTCGCGGGGACCCGTGGCTACGACGAGTCCGCGAGCTACGTGGCCAGGAGGATGCGCGCGGCGGGATACCGGGTGCGCGTGCAGGACTTCGTCGTGCCGTTCGTCCTCGACCGCACGCCGCCGACGCTGCAGCCCGCGCAGGCATCGGTCTGGCCCTACCGCGCTGGCCGGGATTTCGCGACGCTCGGCTACTCCGGCAGCGGCCGCGTCGAAGGACCGGTCGTGGCGGTCGACCTCGTCGTCCCCAGCCCCGAGCCGAACGCGTCCACGAGCGGCTGCGAGGACGCCGACTTCGTGGGCTTCCCGCGAGGCGCGGTCGCGCTGCTCCAGCGCGGCACCTGCACCTTCAGGGCGAAGGTGGCGAACGCGATCGAGGCCGGCGCGCGCGCCGTCGTCGTGTTCAACGAAGGGAATAACGGACGTCGCGACCTGGTCGCGGGCACGCTCGGCACGCCGCAGGTGCGCATCCCGGCCCTCGCGGCCAGCTTCGCGCTCGGCGACGAGCTCCGGGGCGGAGTGCGCACCGGCCCGACGGGAGTGACCGTACGGCTCTCCGCAGACATGATCGCGGAGCGGCGCCGGACGAGGAACGTCATCGCCGAGAGCAGGACCGGGAGAGCCGACAACGTCGTCGTGGTCGGCGCGCACCTGGACAGCGTGCAGCGCGGCCCCGGGATCAACGACAACGCGAGCGGCTCGGCGGTGATCCTCGAGGTCGCCGAGCAGATCGCCCGCACGAAGCCGCGGAACCGGCTGCGCTTCGGGTGGTGGGGCGCCGAGGAGCTCGGGCTCCTCGGCTCGCGTCACTACGTGCAGCGCCTCTCGCCGGCTGCGCGGCGGCAGATCGCCCTCTACCTGAACGCGGACATGGTCGGCTCGCCGAACTTCGTCCGCTTCGTCTACGACGGCGACGCGAACGGAGCGCCGGCCGGGTCGGCCGCGATCGAGCGCGTCTTCACGCGCTACTTCCGCTCGCGGAGCATCGAGTACCGGGAGTCCGGCCTCGGCGGCGGCTCCGATCATGCCTCGTTCGCAGCGGCCGGGATCCCCGTCGGTGGCCTGTTCACCGGCGCCGACGGCCGCAAGTCGTCCGACGAGGCGGCCGCGTTCGGGGGCCGCGCCGGCGAGCCGTACGACCCCTGCTACCACCGGCCGTGCGACACGCTCGCCAACGTGAACGCGAGAGCGCTCGACCAGCTCGGCGACGCGCTCACGCACGCCGTGCTCCGGTTCGCGCGCGATAGCTCGCGCGTGAACGGTCGGTAGCGCCGGTCGACCGCTTGCCTCCAGGCAGGCGTCTGACTACCTTTCGGGCGGCCGTGCCTCGTACCTCGCGGAAACCGCCGAGTGGTGACTGAGACCTCCGTGCTCGCGGATCTCGAGCCGCGCGCGTTCTGGACGCACTTCGGGCAACTGACGAGGATCGCCCGCCCCTCCCGGCACGAGGAGCCGGCGATCGAGCATGTGCGCGCATGGGCCGCCGAGCACGGCCTCGAGCTGCAGCAGGATGCCGGCCGGAACCTCGTCGTCCGCGTCTCCGCGACCCCCGGTCGCGAGACCGCGCCGACGGTCGTGCTCCAGGGGCACCTGGACATGGTCTGCGAGCGTGACTCGGCGAGCCCGAACGATCCGGCCGAAGGGCGCATCTCGCTGGTACGCGACGGAGACTGGTTGACCGCCGACGGGACGACCCTCGGCGCGGACGACGGCGTCGCGATCGCGGCGATGATGGCCCTTGCCGAGGACGAGTCGCTGCCGCACGGACCGCTCGAGCTCCTCATGACCGTGGCAGAGGAGGTCGGGCTCGAGGGCGCGAACGCGCTCGACCCGGCTCTCGTCACCGGATCCGTCCTCATAAACCTCGACAGCGAGGAGGACGGGCGGCTCACGGTCGGCTGCGCCGGAAGCACCGACACCTGGGTGCGGATCGAGGCGCCCCGCGGGCCGGCCGACCCGGACTCGACGACGCTCGCCGCCACGGTCGCGGGTGGCCAGGGCGGGCACTCCGGCACGGGCATCGCGCTCGGGAGATCGAACGCGATCAAGGTGCTCGGGCGCGCGCTCCGCGAGGCGCATGCGGCGGCGCCGTTCCGGCTCGTCTCGCTCGACGGCGGCAAGAGCCGGAACGCGATCCCGCGCGATGCGACGGCAATCGTCTCCGTCACGGACGGGGCGGCGTTCCGCGCGGCGATGGAGAACGCTGCCGGCACGATCCGGGACGCATTCGCCAAGACCGACGCTGGCGTCTCGATCTCCGTCGAGCCCGCGGAGGCCACCGGAGAGCCGTGGGCCGACGACGCGACGACGACTCTCCTGGACGCGATCGCGCTCATCCCGACCGGACCGCTCGCGCTGAGCCCCGACTTCGACGACCTCGTCGAGACGAGCACGTCCCTCGGGGAAGCGATCACCGAGGCCGGCGTGTTGACGCTGCACAGCCTCTCCCGCTCGTCGAACGACTCCGCGCTCCCCGAGGTGATCGGCGCCCTCGACGCGACCGCACGACTCGCCGGTGGCGAGCTCGAGGTCAAGTACAACTACGGCGGCTGGCGACCGAACCTCGACTCGCCCGCCCTTGCGGCCGCGGCAGCCGTCTACGAGCGCCTGTTCGGCGAGCCTCCGATCGTGACGGCCGTCCACGCTGGCCTCGAGACGGCCGTCATCGGCGACAAGGTGGCCGGGCTGGACATGATCTCGTTCGGCCCACAGATCGAGTTCCTGCACTCGCCGGACGAACGCGTCAGTATCCCGACCGTGGAACGCTTCTGGAAGCTCCTCGTCGGCTTCGTCGACGAGCTTTCGAGACCGGTGGCCTAGCCGATGCAAGGCCGGCTCACGTGGGTCGCGATCGTCGCCGGGGTCGTGCTGCTCGTCCTCGTGACCGCCGCGATCGGGAACCGCGACGACGGCGGCGAGACCGTCTCCGCGGGGAAGTGGGCACAGAGCGTCTGCGGCGCCGTCGGCGTGTGGCGCGGTGAGCTGGAGGCGATCGTCGAGGACGTGCGCACGCCTTCGTCGGTTGCCCCGGGGGTAGAGGAGCCGCAGTCGGAGACGCCGCAGGGCAGGACGGGCCTCGTCCGCAGCGGGCTCGAGCGCGCGATCCAGGCGACGGAGACGATGGTCGAGGGCGTCGACAACGCCGGTGTCCCGGACACCGCGGCGGGCACGGAGGCGGCCGACCAGATCTCGAGCTGGGCGAACGGCTCGCTCAACGACCTCGACCAGGCGGAGGACTCGCTGGACGAGGAGGCGGACACGCTCGAGGAGGCGGTCGAGCAGCTCGGGAGTGCCCTCGGGGCGATCGGGTCCGTCATGGCGAACGGCGTGCAGGCGATCGCGGACGTCGCGATCACGGATCCCGAGCTCGCGGATGCGCTGCGTGACTCGAGCACCTGCCGGCAACTCCGCGAAGAAGCGGGCGAGGCGTGAGCACCGTGGACTGGCTCCTCGTCGCGCTGCAGGGCCTCGTCGTCGTCGGCTTCATCGCGCTCGGGGTGCGGTCGGGCGGGATCGGGCTGGGGCTGTGGGGCGGCGTCGGCACCCTGATCCTCGTCTTCGTCTTCGGGCTCGACCCAGGAGAGCCGCCGACGAGCGCGATGCTGATCATCATCGCGGTCATCTCGGCCGCGGCCGCGATGCAGGCGGCTGGCGGCGTCGACTACATGGTCCAGGTTGCGAGCCAGGCGCTCCGCGCAAGGCCGAAAGCGCTGAACTTCATCGCTCCGTACGTCTCGTACCTGCTCACGATCCTCACCGGCACGAGCAACACCTTCTTCTCGATCATCCCGGTGATCAACGAGGTCGCGTACGCGAACAAGATCCGGCCCGAGCGCGCGCTCGCCGGGTCGACGGTCGCGAACGCACTCGGGATCACGTCGAGCCCGGTCGCGGCCGCGATGGCAACGCTTCTGCCGCTCGTCGAGATCTACGACTACGACCTGATCGACGTGCTGTTGATCACGATCCCCGCGAGCCTCGTCGGCATCTTCGCGATGGCGCTCGTCATGAGCCGCCACGGCACCGACCTCGAGGAGGACGAGGAGTACAAGCGCCGGGTGGCCGCCGGCGAGGTGCAGCCGCCTGCCGCCGCAGCGGACATCGTGCTGCTCCCGTACGCGAAGCGGAGCGTCGCGATCTTCCTCGCGGGCGTCGCCGCGATCTGCGTGTTCGGCTTCGTCGAGGGCATCCGGCCCACGGTGGCGGCCGAGGGCGGCGGCGTCGAGCCCATGTCGGTGACGCCGCTCATCCAGATGTTCATGCTGACTGCCGCCGCGCTCATCCTCGTCTTCTGCCACGTGCGGGCGGGCGACATCCCGGGCACGGCGATCTTCAAGTCGGGGATGGTCGCGATGATCGCCCTCTTCGGGATCGCGTGGATGGCCGACACGTTCATCGCGAACAACGAGGACGCGATCGTCCAGCTGCTCGGCGACATGGCCGAGAAGTGGCCGTTCATGATCGCCGTCGCCATCTTCCTCGTGGCGGCGCTGACGACGAGCCAGTCGGCGGCCACGCGGACGATGGTCCCGCTCGGCCTGGCGCTCGGGATAGGCGCCGGCTACATGATCGCGATGTGGACCGCCGTCGTCGGCGTCCTCTTCCTCCCCGCCAACGGGACGCAGATCGCGGCAGCGGAGGCGGACACGACCGGGACGACCTCGCTCGGCAAACGGGTCGTCGACCACTCGTTCCAGCTGCCGCTGCAGATCGCCTGGATCGTGACCGCGCTCGTGGGGATCGCGATCGTCTGGATCTTCTTCGGCGGGCACACGCCCGCGCCGCCTGCGCCGACTCCGACGCCGTGACATGACCGTCCGCGGCGCAACGGTGCTCGGCATCGGGGCGATGATCGGCGCCGGCATCTTCGCCCTGCTCGGCGAGGCGGGCGCGATCGCGGGGTCGGCCGTCTGGATCTCGTTCCTGCTAGGCGGGATCGTCGCGTCCCTGCTCGGCTACGTCTGCGTCAAGCTCGGCACCCGCTATCCGTCCTCGGGCGGGCTCATCACGTACCTCATCGAGGGCTTCGGGCGAGGGCCCCTCGTCGGGACGGCGTCCTGGCTCGGCTACATCGCCGCGGTCGTGATCGTCTGCTCGATGGTCGCCGTCTCGTTCGGCAGCTACGCGACGTCGCTCTTCGTCGGCCAGGACGCCTCGGCCTGGTGGGACAACCTGTTCACGACGGCGCTCATCCTCCTGATGGTCGCGGTGAACATCGTCGGCGCGTCGTTCGTCGCGCGGGCGCAGTCGCTGATCGTCACGGGCGTGCTCGGCGTGTTCGCGCTTTTCATCGCGGTGACGATTGTCGACCTCGACCTCGATCTGCTCGCCTTCAGCGGGTACCCCTCGTTCTCGAAGATCCTCGCCAGCGTCGCCCTGACGTTCTTCGCCTACCTCGGCTTCAACGTAATCACGTTCACAGCCGGCGACCTGCGCGATCCCGCCCACGACCTGCCGCGCGCGATGTTCGGCGCGCTCGGCGTGACCTCGGTCACGTACATCTTGATCGCGCTCGGCGTCTTCGGGACGCTCACCGTGGCGGAGGTCGTCCAGTACGGCGAGACGGCGATCGCCGAGGCGGCGCGGCCGGCGCTCGGCGACGCGGGCTACACGATCATGGCGGTCGCGGCGCTGCTCTCGACCGCCGGGGCGACGAACGCGACGCTCTACGCGTCCTCGAATCTGACCGGGATGCTGGCGAAGGAGGAGCTCTTCCCTCCCCGCTTCGGCCTCGGCCCGCGGCTCGGCCCGCGGCTCGCCCCGAAGTCCGGCCTGCTCGTCACGGCGGCGCTCGTCCTCCTGGTGGCGAACCTCGTCGATCTCTCGGCGATCGCCTCGGTCGGGAGCGCGGCCGCGCTGATGATCTTCCTGCTCGTCGGCGCCGCCGGGTATCGGCGGCGGGCAGAGACGGGCAGCAATCCCCTCATCGTCCTGCTGGCGATCGCGGTGACCGCGCTCGTGCTCGCGTTCTTCGCGGTCGACACGTTGCGCAACGCCCCGGAGACCTTCGTCGCGATCGTGGCGATCGCGGTCCTCGCCGTGCTCCTCGACCTCGCCTGGAGGCGGGTCCGGGGCCGCCGAGCGGCCGCGGAGACCGAGGCCGCGGCCTGATGTGCCGCTGGCTCGCCTACTCCGGCACGCCGATCCGGCTCGAGGAGCTGCTCGTGAAGCGCGACCGCTCGCTCATCGACCAGAGCCTGCACGCGCGCCAGGGCGCGACGACGACGAACGGCGACGGCTTCGGCGTCGGCTGGTACGGCGACGACGCGGCTCCACGGCTCTATCGCAGCACGCATCCCGCCTGGAACGACCGCAACCTGCGCGAGCTCGCCGCCGGGATCTCCTCGCCGCTCTTCTTCGCGCACATCCGCGCCTCCACGGGGACTGCGATCCAGGAGACGAATACACATCCCTTCCGCCACGGGCGCTGGCTGTGGATGCACAACGGCCTCATCCGCGAGTTCGCGCGCGTGAGGCGCGACCTGCTGCTCGCGATCGACGACTCGCTCTTCCCGTCGCTCGAGGGCACGACCGACTCGGAGGCGATGTTCTATCTCGCGCTCACCTTCGGCCTCGAGGAGGACCCGGTTGCGGCAGTCGAGCGCATGGTCGGCCTCGTCGAGCGGACCGGCCGCGACCACGGGGTCGAGCTCCCCGTCCAGATGACCATCGCGACCACAGACGGGAAGAGCGTGTGGGCGTTCCGCTACTCGAGCGAGGGCGAGTCCCGCTCGCTCTACTTCAGCACGCGCATGGACGACCTGAAAGCGCTCTATCCGGAGAGCGCCGAGCTGGCATCGCTCTCGGACGAGACGAGGGTCGTGGTGTCCGAGCCGCTCGGTGATCTCCCCGGTGCCTGGAACGAAGTGCCGGAGTCGCACGTCGGGATCGTGCGACCCGGCACCGACGAGCTCGTACCGTTCCGGCCCCTGGCCTGATCAGACCTCGCCCTCGTACAGCGAGCCGAGGTAGTTCCCCTTCGCGGTCGCGTCCCGCGGGGAGCGCAGGTACTCGCTCCACGCCTGCCGCTCGTGGCAGACGGCGCCGAGCTCCCACACGCAGAAGGTCGGCCGATGCGTCCCCTCGAGGGGCCACGGCCGGAAGGCGAACGACTCGTCGCCGTCCTTCGCCCACACCGTCTCCCAGAGCTCGTTCTCGTTCTGCCAGGTGGAGACGAGCAGGAAGTAGAAGTCCTCTCCGCAGCGGTGCAGGATCACGAACCCGAACTCGCCGCCGAGCCGGAGGTCGCCGCACTTCGACGCGTCGCGCAGGTTCCGCCGCGCGAGCGCACGGATGACGAGCGGCACGGGCGCCTCTTCCGGTGCGATCTCGTACCACTTGAGAACCGTGCTGCGAAGCGTGAGGCTCGACTGCGGCCGCGCGAGCTTCGCGTGATGTTCGTAGCTCGTGACCTGCTCGAGTGCGCTCATGACTCGTCCCCCTCGCGTGTGAAGTCCATGACCCAGTTCCTCTCCCACGTCCTGCCCGCGTCCTCGGAGAACGCCTGCTCCCAGCGGGGCGTCGGCGTCGTCACCCGCGACCACGTGAACCGGACGCGGATCGGCCGCCCC
>Ga0075419_10001460_pt1 | contig 15269 bp, 16 predicted proteins | sample SoiMetdeltSBSDD3_FD_76900 | JGI IMG/M metagenome (GOLD analysis project Ga0075419, IMG submission 76900) | Bulk soil microbial communities from a Populus tree surrounding site in Tennessee, USA - Soil MetaG P. deltoides SBSDD3 | ecosystem: Environmental > Terrestrial > Soil > Tree plantation... | reverse complement strand
CCCGTCCGCGGACATCAGCCTCACGGTCACCACGAACCGTGATGTCCTCGATGCCGGGGCGCCGAACCTCACCGAGGGCGCCCGGATCGTGCTGCACGCCAAGCCGGACTTCTACGCCGGCCGCGGCACGCTCAGCCTCCGCGCGGACGAGGTACGCCAGGTCGGGCTCGGCGAACTGCTCGCCCGGCTCGAGCGGCTGAAGAAGCTGCTCGCTGCGGAGGGCCTCTTCGATCCCGCGCGCAAGCGCCGCCCGCCGTTCCTCCCCCGCCGGATCGGCCTGGTGACCGGGCGGGCCAGCGCCGCGGAACGGGACGTGCTCACCAACGCCCGGCGCCGCTGGCCCGCCGTGGACTTCCGCATCGTCAACGTGGCCGTGCAAGGGCCGTCCGCGGTACCGCAGATCGTCGATGCCCTGAAGGTGTTGGACGCGGACCCGGAGGTCGACGTCATCGTCCTCACCCGCGGTGGTGGGTCCACAGAGGACCTTCTGCCGTTTTCGGACGAGGCCTTGTGCCGGGCGGTGTTCGCCTGCCGCACCGCGGTGGTGAGCGCGATCGGGCACGAGACCGACGTACCGCTCGTCGACTTCGTCGCCGACATTCGTGCATCGACACCGACGGATGCCGCCAAGCGCATCGTGCCCGACTTCGCCGAGGAGCAACGGACTGTCCACCTCGCTCGGCAACGGCTGGACCGGGCCGTCACGCACCTGCTGGACCGCGAACGACAGGTGCTGCAGTCACTGCGTACCCGGCCTGCTCTGGCCCGACCCGAAGCGGCGCTGGACGCGCGCGGCGCGGAGGTCGCGGGGCTCCTGGATCGCGCCGACCGGTGCCTGCGGCACCGGCTCGATCGCGCGGACACCGAGCTGCACCACACGCTAGCCCGGCTTCGAGCGCTGTCGCCCGCGGCGACGCTCGAGCGCGGCTACGCGGTGGTGCAACGCGCCGCCGACGGCCAGGTCGTCCGCACGCCGGCCGCCGTCGAGGTGGGCGACGCGCTGCGGGTACGCCTCGCCGAGGGCGAGCTGGCCGCTACAGTAGCCGGATCAGCGACTTGAACTACGAACAGGCACGTGCCGAGCTGGCCAGCGTGGTCGAGCGACTGGAGGCCGGCGGCGTGACGCTGGAGGAGTCGCTGGCGTTGTGGGAACGCGGTGAGCAGCTCGCCGACATCTGCCAGCGCTGGCTCGACGGTGCCCGGCAACGGCTGGAGGAGGCGCGGGCCACTCGCTCAACCGAGTGAGCTGGCGAGCGTGACCAGTTCCGCGTCGGGGGCGCGGCCGATCACGATGATCGTGCGGTTCGACTCCGTACGGACGAGCGCGGTCTCGCCTTCGCGGGCGGAGTACCGCTGCCAGTCCTGGCCGGCGACCGGCACGGTATCGGTCAACTGCGGCCGCTCACCCAGCTCCCGGGCCAGCAGGGCGTCGGCCGGCATGCTGCTCTCGATCAGCTGAGCCCCGCCACGACTCGGTGTGACGTAGCCGATCCGCAGCGTCGCCCCACCGCCCTCCTCCCGATACGTCGCCGACGCCACCCGCCAGTCCACCGTTGGCACCAGCACCGGAAACCCCGCGCCCGCCCGAGCCTGCGCAACCACGGGACCCGCATCGACGGCCGGCGGCGTGTCTCCTCCGAGCAGCCGGTACAGCCCCACCACCAACACCACCGGCACCAACAGCACCACCAGTGACAACGCCATGTCCCTGGGCCGCCGGCTAGGCCTGACAGCTTGCTCGGTCTTCGCGGTCCCCACGCTCCCCATCCTCCCCGACCCCGTTGATCATGAAGTTAGTTGTCGGTTGGGCGGTGTGTCACCTCACCAACTTCATGATCAACGCAAGTGGGAAGATTTGTCCCATGAACGACCCGCTAATGAGGCATCCGCAGGATCTCGACCGGAACCTCGCGCTAGACCTCGTACGGGTCACCGAGGCGGCCGCGATGGCGGCGGGCCGCTGGGTGGGCCGTGGCGACAAGGAGGGCGGCGACGGGGCAGCCGTGGACGCGATGCGCCGGCTGATCAACTCGTTGCCGATGCGCGGTGTCGTCGTCATCGGTGAGGGCGAGAAGGACAACGCGCCGATGCTCTTCAACGGAGAGCAGGTCGGCGACGGTACCGGCCCCGAGGTCGACGTCGCCGTCGACCCGATCGACGGCACCACACTGATGAGCAAGGGCATGCCGAACGCGCTGGCGGTACTGGCGGTGGCCGAGCGGGGTGCGATGTTCGACCCGAGCGCGGTCTTCTACATGGAGAAGCTGGCCGTCGGTCCGGACTGTGCCGACGTCATCGACATCGACGCCGGAGTCGTCGAGAACCTGCGCCGCATCGCGTCGGTCAAGCAGTCCGGAGTCTCGGACGTGACGGTGTGCATCCTCGACCGGTCGCGACACACGGACCTCGTCACGGAGGTCCGCAACGCGGGAGCCCGGATCCGGTTCATCAGCGACGGTGACATCGCCGGGGCGATCAGCGCGGCACGGGAACAGTCCGATGTGGACGTACTGATGGGGATCGGCGGGACGCCGGAGGGCATCGTGGCGGCCTGCGCGCTCAAGTGCATGGGTGGGGCCATGCAGGCCAAGCTGTGGCCGCGCGACGACGCCGAACGCGAGAAGGCGTTGGCCGCAGGGCACGACCTCGGCCGGGTACTGACGACCGACGACCTGGTACGCGGCGAGAACATCTTCTTCTGCGCGACCGGGGTCACGACGGGCGACCTGCTGCGCGGTGTGCGGTACCGGTCCGGTGGGGCGTACACCCAGTCGATCGTCATGCGATCCAAGAGCGGCACGATCCGGTTCATCGACTCGTTCCACCGGCTCGAAAAGCTCCGGGCGTACTCGGTCGTGGACTTCGACGGCTCTCCGATCGACCCAAGCTGATGATCATAGTCGCGGGCGAGAACGTCGTTGACCTCGTACCGGCCGGCGAAGGGCTGCTGCGCTCGGCGCTCGGCGGGGGTCCCGCCAACACAGCGGTCGCCGCCGCCCGGCTCGGCGCGCCGGTCGCGATGGCCGCCCGGCTGGGTCAGGACACTTTCGGTGCCGCGTTCCGCGGGCGGCTCGTGGCGTCTGGTGTGGACTGTCGGTTCCTCGTCAACGCGGCGCAGCCGTCGGCGCTCGCGCTCGCCTCGGTCGCCCCGGACGGCCAGGCCCGGTACGACTTCTGGCTCGCTGGCGCGGCGGACTTCGGCTGGCGCGACCACGAGTTGCCGGATCCGCCACCGGGTACCACCCTGCACCTCGCCTCGCTGGCCGCGTTCCTGCCGCCCGGTGCCGACGCGCTCGAGCGCTGGGCCGAGCGGAACGCTCCACAGTGCACGATCACGTTCGACCCGAACCTGCGTCCGGTAGCGCTGACCCGGCCCGACTCGCTCGTCCGGCTCGAGCGACTCGTCGGCCTGGCGCATCTGGTCAAGGCGAGCGAGGACGACATGCGGCTGGCGTACCCGGACACGCCGCCCCTGGACACGGCGAGGCGCTGGCTACACAGTGGACCGTCCCTTGTGGTCTTGACGCACGGCGCGGCCGGCGCGACGGCGCTGACCGAGAACGGTCAGGCCGTCGTACCCGCGCCCAGGGTTTCGGTGGCCGACACCATCGGCGCGGGGGATGCCGCGATGGGTGCCCTGCTCACCGCCTTGCATGTGCGTGGCGCGCTCACCGCCGGCGCCCTGAAGTCCCTGGGCTCCGACGAGCTCGCGGAGATCCTGCGCTACGTCTGCGCGGCGGCCGCGCTGGCGTGCGTGCGGCCCGGAGCCGACCCGCCCACGGCCGTCGAGGTAGCGGCGGCTCGACTCACCGGTCGCTGAGCTGGTCCACGGTCTCCCGCAGCATCGCCTCGAACGGAGTTGGCAGCAGGCCGAAGGTCCGCTCGGTCTCCGTGGAGTCCAGCACGAACGGGCGCTCGAACTGATACCGCATCTCGCCGAACGCCCGCACCTCCGGGGAGAACAGCCCACCAAGCCACAGCATCGCCCCGGGCATGCGGCGCACCCGCGCCTGTCCGCGGCCCGCCAGGCGAGCCGCGATCGTGGCGGCCTCGCGGATCGAGACGGCCGGGTTGGTCGGTGCGTGCCAGGCACGGCCCCAGGCGCGCTCGTCGGTGGCTACCGCGACGAGGGTCCGGGCGACGTCGCCGGTGTACGTGAAGCTGTGCGGCAGGTCGACGTTGGCCGGTACGAACGCGGTCTTGCCGGCCACGACGCGGGTCAGCACCATGTCGGTCAGCAGCGAGTTCGCGCCGATGCCGACGTAGTCGCTGGCCCGGACCTCGGTGGCGCGCAGACGGCCGGCCTCGTGCGCGGCGAGCGCGGAGTGCCACATCTGCGCCCGCACCCCGCCCTTGACCGTGTTCGGTCGCAGCGGCAGCCGCTCGGTCATCGCCCCGTCGACCGGGCCGTAGCCGTACAGGTTGCCGGTGATGGCGAGAACCGCGCCGCTGTCCTCCGCCGCCGCCAGCATCGCCTCGTGCAGCGGCGGCCAGTCGATCGGCCAGCGGTGATACCTCGGGTTCGCGCAGTTGTAGAGCGCGTCGGCGCCGCTCACGAGCCCGCGCAGGGCCGCCGCGTCGGTGGCGTCGGCCGCGACGGCTTCTGCCCCGGCGACCTCGGTGCCCCGGCGGGTCACGACCCGGACCTTCTCGCCCCGCTCGGCGAGGAGCTGTGCGGTCGCCCGACCGACCGGGCCGGCGCCGACGATGACGTGCAGTCCCACGACTATCTCCCCTGATCTAGATAGAGAGCACCGCTCTCTTAATAGACCGATAGTCGCGCGTCAGCCGCTCCGTGTCAAGAGCAGTGCTCTCGAATGTGAGATGCTGTACGGCATGGCCACTCGTACCGCCGCTTCGATCCGGGCGCGGCTGCGTGCCGAGATGACCGACGAGATCAAGGCGGTCGCCCGCCGGCACCTGGCCGAAGACGGGGCGAACCTGTCCCTGCGCGCCGTCGCCCGCGACCTGGGCATGGTCTCGTCGGCCCTCTACCGGTACTTCGCCAGCCGGGACGACCTGCTGACCGCGCTGATCATCGACGCGTACAACGCGCTGGGCGAGGCCGTGGAGAAGGCCGAGGGCGCGGTCGATCGCGAGGACCTGGCGGGCCGCTGGATGGCCACCTGCCACGCGGTACGCACGTGGGCCCTGGTCAACCCGGCCGAGTACGCGCTCATCTACGGCAGCCCGGTGCCCGGCTACCGCGCGCCGGAAGACACGATCGAGCCGGCCGGCCGGCCCACGGTCGTGCTGGGCAGCATCCTGGCCGACGGGGTGGCGAGCGGCGCCCTCCGGGACGGCCACGCCGAGCGCCTGCCGAAGGCGGTCCGGGCCGAGCTGAAGAACGTGCGCGAGGCCGCGTTTCCGGCCGTACCCGAGCCGTTGCTGCTGCGGGGCATGACCGCCTGGGCAGCGCTGTTCGGAGCGGTCAGCTTCGAGCTGTTCGGCCGGTACCAGAACGTGCTCGAGGACGTGGCGCCCTTCTTCGACCACCAGATGCGCCAAATGGCGACCTACGTAGGCCTGACCTGACCCCCGTCGCTCGAGGACGGCGGTCAGCCCGCGTCGGACGAGTGGCCGGGGAACAGGTGCGCGGACGGGTCGATCACGATGGCGGCGTTGTTGACGGCGGTAGCGGCCTCGCCGAAGCCGGTGGCGATCAGGCGTACCTTGCCCGGGTACTCGGTGATGTCGCCGGCGGCGAACACCCGGGGCAGGTTCGTGGCCATCGTGCTGTCGACCTTGATGTGCCGTTTGTCGAGCTCGAGACCCCACTGCGCGATCGGCCCGAGGTCCGCGGTGAAGCCCAAGGCGGCGACGATCGTGTCGGCGGGCAGTGTCCGGCAGTCGGTAGTGCCGCGCGTCGTCACTTCCGCGCCGGTCACCTTGCCGTCGCCGAGGATGCGGGTCAACTCGGAGTTCACGATGATCTCCACGGGCAGCGCCTGTACGCGGGACACCGTCGACGCGTGCGCCCGGAACTTGTCCCGCCGGTGGATGATCGTGACCGACTTGGCGATCGGCGACAGCGCCAGCGCCCAGTCGAAGGCCGAGTCGCCGCCGCCCACGATCACCACGTCGTGGCCGGCGTGGTCGTCGAGGTGAGGCACGAAGTAGACGATTCCGTCCCCGACGAACGCGTCGGCGGCCGGCAGCGGACGCGAGGTGAAGCTGCCCATACCGCCCGTGATCAGGATCGCGCCGCAGTGCAGCGCCTCACCGTCCGACATCGTCACGACCGGCTTCTCGTCCACATAGGACAGTTCGGCCGCCTGGATGCCGAGCAGGTAGGTCGGGTCGAACTGGGCCGCCTGTTCGACCAGGTTCACCACGAGGTCACGACCCTTGATCGCCGGGAAGCCGGCGACATCGGAGATCATCTTTTCCGGGTACATGGCGGTGACCTGCCCGCCGGGCTCCGGCAGAGCATCGATCAGGACCGTGGACAGGCCCCGGAACCCGGCGTAATACGCCGCGAACAGGCCTGTCGGCCCGGCTCCGATGATGGCCACGTCAACTTCGCGCAGGTTCGTCACCACGAACCACCACGGTACGGCTCGATCTGACAAATCAGCAACCGGCTCGCGCGGGGCGGAGGCCCGCGCAAGCGTTATCGCACTCCGACCTCGGCGTGTGCGGTACCGCGCAGCTCCCACCGGCGCTCCACGGTCCAGGTGCGGCCCGCGGCCCGCTCGAGCGTGATGACCGCGTCGGCCCGCTCGCTGTTGTGGCAGACCGCGGGCGCGCCGTCGGGGTCCCGGTAGTCGACGGCGAGGGTACGCTCCGGCGGCTGGTCGACCTCGACGTGGATCCGCCGCCCCGCCGACTGCCCGCTGACCGTCCACTGTGGTAAGCCGAGCTGGGCGCGGAACGATCGGGCTACCCGCAGCGGATCGCCGGCCGGCCAGTCGACGCCACCGAGGCGCAGCCGGACGAACGGGAGCGGCGGCAACCGGCGTAGCCCCGGGCGCATCGACACGGCGGCCACGATCTCGAGCAGGTCTCCGCCGCCGAGGTCGGCATGCAACCACCCCCATCGGCGGGCGTTGCCGTGGCCGTAGATCCGGGCGGTCGCGCCGGGAGCACCGGCCACCGGGAGCACGACGTCTCCAATGTGGACGACGCCGTTGAACGTGGCGTTCGGCGCCGGTACGATCTGCGCCGCCGGCAACAGCTCGCGACGCCAGGCCCAGCTCGGGAAGGTGTACAGCGGCGGGCCGCCGCCGACCGCGGTCAGGTCCCAGGACGCGCCCTCGGTGTGGCCGGCAGCCCGGTCCGCGGTCACCGATACGCCGTCCGCGGCGTACACCACCTCAACGGTCGGCGGCTTCCACGGCGACGGACCGAACCTGGCCATCGCCGGTGCGCCGTGGGCCGGGAACAGCGCGACCCAGCCGTGCGCGTACGCCGCCGTGCCGTCGCTCGGCGCGACCAGCTCGTGGTGCAACCACACGCCCGCCCCGGTGGCCGGATCGGTCAGCGTGGTGTACCAGACCTCGAGCCGACCGCGCTGTCCACGCCAGCGCGAACCCATCAAGTCGCTCATGTCTGGGTGGCCGGAAGGTCCACTGTGGTGTCTGACGGCGCCTCGGCCGGCTCCAGCTCGCGGAACCGACGGCGCCGGAACACCACCGCCGCGAGCACGCCGCCCACGAACCCGAACAGGTGACCCTGCCAGGAGATTCGCGGATCGCCGGGCAGGATGCCGGTCAGCTGCCAGCCGTAGATCAGGCCGATCAGCAGCGCGACCCCGATGTTCCACCAGCTGTGCTCGAACAGGCCGCGGGCGATCAGGTAGCCGAGGTAGCCGAACACGACACCGCTCGCGCCGATCACGATGGTGTCCGGGCTGCCGAGGAACCACACTCCGAGCCCGGCCGCCAACATGATGACCAGCGTGACCCCGACGCTGCGGGCCACCCCGGCCGCCAGCACGAACGTGCCGAGCGGGATGAGCACGACGCTGTTGCCGTACAGGTGCGCGAAGTCGCCATGCAGGAACGGCGCGAACAGGATGCCGTCCAGCCCGCCCAGGTGGCCCGGCCAGATGCCGCCCATCGCCTCGAAGTCACCCGGCAGCAACCGGTCGAGCAACTCGATAGCGAACAGCACGGGGACGACCGCGCACATCGTCACGAACGCCCGACCGATGGTCAGGTAGAACGCGTCGGTGCCGAAGCGCGCCTCCGCGGGATAGCCGTCACCTAGGCTCACGTACCAGTAGGTACCAGCTTCTCCGCTGACCCGCCAGCCCGGACGGCTTCCGCGATCGCCTCCGCGAACGTAGATACCTGGGTGTACACGCCCGGGTAGCCCTTTCGGGCGCAGCCGTACCCCCAGCTGACGATCCCTACCTGCACCCAGCCGCCGTCCGCCGCGCGGTGCACCAGTGGCCCGCCGGAGTCACCCTGGCAGGCGTCCGGCCCGTTGCTCCGGGCGTTACCGGCGCAGATCATGTCGGACGGTACGAAGTCGTAGCCGAGACTCTCGTACGCCCGCGCGCACGTTCTATCGTCCACATAGGACACCATGGCGCGGCGCAGCTGCCGTTGCTGTACGAGCGAGCCCTCGCTCGTCGAGCCCCAGCCGAGCACCGTGAACCGGCCGCCGTTGTACCGGCCGCTCGTGGCCAGCGGCAGCGTCGGCAGGTCCAGTGCGCGCTCCAGCTCGACGATCGCCCAGTCGTTGCCGGAGGTGACCTGGCGGAAGTCCGGTGCCTGGCGGACGTACACCGACCGCACGGTGACCGAGCGGTCCGAGCCCAGGTCGGCCGAGCCGGCGGTGACCCGGATGCTCGACGTCCTGCCGGTACCGGGAACGCAATGCGCGGCGGTCAGCACGAAGCGGGGAGCGGCGAGGGCGCCGGCGCAGCCGCCGGAGAGCCGGACGATCCACGGAAAGTCGCCCTCGTCGGCCCGTACGCCGCCAACGACCTCGGCTCGGTCATCCGAGCCGGACGAGCCGAAAGCGGCAGCGGGCGGGGCGGCGAGGGCGACTAAACCCGCTACAGCGCAAAGTACGTAGAGACTCTTGATTCGCACATAAGGATGCTAATACCAGTTATGGGACAAGAAGAACGACCACGCGCCGCAGGGATCCGTGTACCGGCCCTTGATGTAGTCCAGTCCCCACTTGATCTGGGTCGCCGGGTTGGTGCGCCAGTCGGACCCGTACTTGCCGAGCTTCGAGGCCGGGAGCGCCTGCGGGATGCCGTACGCACCGGAGGACGAGTTCGTGGACGTCGTCGTCCAGCCGCTCTCCTTGGTCCACAGCTTGTCCAGGCACGGCATCTGGTCGAGGCCGAAGCCCCATTCGAGGAGTAGCGCGCAACCGATCTTCCGGTTGCCGGAGTACACGTTGCACGACGCCGGGATGGGGCCGATGTCGACCCGCGGTTCGGACCGGCTCGCCGACTCCTGCCGGCGGGCCTTCTCCTCGAGGGCTCTTGCCCGAGCGGCCGCGGCCTGCGCCGCCGCCAAAGCCTTGGCGAGTGCCTGCATCTGGGCGGACCGCTCGTCCGACGTCTCTACCCGGTTCGCCTCGTTGCGCTGTTGCAGTTCGTCGATCTCCGCCTGCTCCACCAGGGCGGCGCGGCCCGCTTGGTCGATGCGCTGTTGGGCATTCCGGTTGTTGCCGAGGTACACGCCGCCGATCACGCCCACGAGGAGCAGGACGACGGCGAGGACCCGGGCGGCGACCCGGCTCCACAGCCGACTCACGAAGTGATCCCTTCGTCGGGGACAAGGACGCGGCACAGCCGAAGCGTGTACCGCAAGCGTCACGATGGGTTACCGAAACCTCATCAGACGCTCGCGGCCCACCTTGGCGCACGAGTCGACAGAAGGGAAGGCATGCCCCGTGTCAATGTGACCCGGGCCACTGGACATTACGTCCTAAAGCGGGACATCTTCGAGCAGGTCAGTGACGACCTCGGCGATCGGTGACCGCTCGGACCGGGTGAGCGTCACGTGCGCGAAGAGCGGATGCCCCTTGAGCGCCTCGATCACCGCGGTCACGCCGTCGTGCCGGCCCACCCGGAGGTTGTCACGCTGTGCGACGTCATGGGTCATCACGACCCGCGAGCCGGTGCCGATCCGCGAGAGCACGGTCAGCAGCACCCCGCGTTCGAGCGACTGCGCCTCGTCGACGATCACGAAGGCGTCGTGCAGGCTACGGCCGCGGATGTGGGTCAGCGGCAGGACCTCGAGCATGCCCCGGGAGGCGACCTCGTCCCGTACGTTGTCGTGCACCAGGGCGCCGAGCGTGTCGAAGACCGCCTGCGCCCACGGCGACATCTTCTCCGCCTCGGTGCCGGGCAGGTAGCCCAGATCCTGGCCGCCGACGGCGTACAGCGGGCGGAAGACGATCACCTTCTTGTGCTTGCGGCGTTCCATGACCAGCTCCAGGCCGGCGCACAGGGCCAGAGCCGACTTGCCCGTGCCCGCGCGGCCGCCCAGCGAGACGATGCCCACCGAGTCGTCCAGCAACAGGTCGAGGGCGATGCGCTGCTCGGCGGACCGGCCGCGCAGACCGAACACCTCACGGTCGCCGCGCACCAGCCGGACCGTCTTGTCGGACTGGATCCGACCGAGTGCCGAGCCGCGCGGCGACTGCAGCACCAGACCGGTGTGGCAGGGCAGGGTCGCGGCGGAGCCGCCGTCGGCCGTCGGGATGTCGGTCGCGTCGAGGGCCTCGCCGGCGTACAGCCGGTTGACCTGGTCCTCGAGCAGCACGAGCTCGGCCATCCCGGTCCAGGTCGGGTCGGTCGCCTGGCCGTGCCGGTACTCGTCGGCCCGGACCCCGACCGACGCGGCCTTGACCCGCAGCGGCATGTCCTTGGTGATCAGGGTGACGTCACGGCCCTCCGCCGCCAGCGCGAAGGCCACGGCGAGGATGCGGGCGTCGTTCGACTCGGTGCGGAAACCGGGCGGCAGCACGGCCGGATCGGCGTGGTTGAGCTCCACCCGCAGCGTTCCGCCGGCCTCGGTCACCGGCAACGGCGCGTCCAGCCGCCCGTGCTCGACCCGCAGATCGTCGAGCAGGCGCAGGCAGCGCCGGGCGAACCAGCCCAGCTCCGGATGGTGCCGCTTGCCCTCGAGCTCCGAGATGACCACGAGCGGCAGGATCACCTCGTGCTCGGCGAAGCGCAGGAACGCTGCCGGGTCGGACAGCAACACCGACGTGTCCAGGACGAACGTTCTCAGCCGTGCCAGCTCTTCGGTCGCGGCTGCGGGGCTCGTTCCGCTCGCTCCTCGCGCTCCCGCTGGTTTCCTACTGCGTCCCCCGGCTGCCATGCCTGGAGGTTATCGGGCCGTGGCTAACCCGGCCAGTAAGCGCGCATTAGTTACGCTTTCCGCCATGCGGCCCGCGACCCTCGAGGCGGCCTGGCGGGCCACCGCCTGTGTCGCGCCCGGAACGGTCTTCCTCTTCGATTTCGACGGCACCCTGGCCTCGATCAGCGAGGATCCCGACGGCGTCCATCCGGTCGCGGGAGCGGTCGAGGCGCTACGCGCCCTGGCCGAAGCCGTCGGTCGGGTGGCGATCGTCTCGGCACGGCCGGCCGACTTCCTCTACTCGCGGCTCGGCGCACTCTCCGATGTGGACCTGTACGGGCTGTACGGGCTCGAGGTCCGCCGCGCCGGCGCGGAAACGGTCGCCGACCCGGAAGCGCTCGCCTGGTTGCCAGTGATGCGCGAGGTGGTCGCGGCCGCCCGGGCCGAACTCCCCGCGGGGGCCGGCGTGGAGGACAAGCGGCTGGCCGTCGCGCTGCACTGGCGCTCCGCGCCCGAGGCGGCGGAGACGGTGGAGGCGTGGGCCGCCGCACGGGCCGCGCGGCACGGCCTGCGGGCCCAGGCCGGGCGCATGGTGGTCGAGCTGAAACCGCCCGTGGACCGGGACAAGGGCTGGGTGGTACGCGACGAGCTCGATCCAGGGACCGAAGCGGTCTGGTACTTCGGCGACGACCTGGCCGACCTCCCCGCTTTCGCCGCCATCACCGAACGGGAACGCGCCGATCCCGGCTTCCTCGGCTTCCGGATCGCCGTCCTGAACCCGGAGACCGGGGCCGAGGTCACCGCCGCCGCCGACTACACAGTGGACTCTCCGGAGGCGCTGCCGGCGGTGCTGGCCGCGGGGGTACCCGTGCTCCGCGGGCGTCAGTTGCCGTAGCGGCGCTGACGGTTGGCGTACGAGCGCAGCGCCCGCAAGAAGTCCACGTGCCGGAAGTCGGGCCAGTTGGCGTCGCAGAAGTAGAACTCCGAGTGGGCGCTCTGCCACAGCAGGAAACCGGACAGCCGCTGCTCGCCACTGGTACGGATGACGAGGTCGGGGTCTGGTTGGCCGCGGGTGTACAGGTGTTCGGCGATGTGGTCCACGTCGAGGATCTCCGCCAGCTCCTCGATCGTCCGGCCGGCCCGGGCGTGTTCGTGCAGCAGGGACCGGACCGCGTCGGCGATCTCGCGCCGGCCGCCGTACCCGACGGCGAGGTTGACCTGCGCTCCACCGGTACGCCCGACGGTCCGCTCCTCGGCCGCCTTCAGCGCGGCGGCGTGGTGCGCCGGCAACACGTCGAGCGCGCCGACCATCCGCAGCCGCCACGGCTGGCCGTCCTCGGCCAGCTCGGTAGCCAGGTCCTCGATGATCTGCAGCAGCGGGTGCAGCTCGGCCGCGGGCCGGTTCAGGTTGTCGGTGGACAGCAGCCACAGCGTCACGTGCTGGACCTCGGCCTCGTCGCACCAGCGGAGCAGCTCCTTGATGCGCTCGGCACCCATGCGGTGACCGTCGTTCGGGTCGACGTACCCCATCTCCTTTGCCCAGCGCCGGTTGCCGTCGCACATCACGCCGACATGGCGTGGGCGCGGCTTCCCGGTGAGCCCGGCGGCGAGCCGGCGCTCGTACGCCGAGTAGATGAGATCGCGCAGCCTCATCCCGGCATGCTAGCGAGCCAGACTGGCTACTCCATGCCCAGTCGGGCCTTCAGGGCGTCCAGCTCGGCCCAGAGCACACCGGGCAGCTTGTCGCCGAACTTGCCGAACCACTCGACGACCTGAGGTACCTCGGCCCGCCACTCGTCGACGTCCACGCGCAGCACCTCGGCGAGATCCTCGGCCGACATGTCGAGTCCGGTCAGGTCGAGCGACTCGGGCGTCGGTACGTACCCGATGGGCGAATCGATCGCGGCGGCCTTGCCCTCGATGCGCTCGATGACCCATTTGAGTACGCGCGAGTTCTCGCCGAAGCCTGGCCAGAGGAACCGGCCCGTCTCGTCGCGACGGAACCAGTTGACGTAGAAGATGCGCGGCAGCTTGGCCGCGTCCCCGTCCACGCCCTTGCCCATCTCGATCCAGTGCCGGAAGTAGTCACCCGCGTGGTAGCCGATGAACGGCAGCATCGCCATCGGGTCGCGCCGCACCACACCGACCGCGCCGACCGCGGCGGCGGTGGTCTCCGACGACAGCGTCGCGCCCTGGTAGACACCGTGGACCCAGTCGCGGGACTCGGCCACCAGCGGCACCGTCGTCTTGCGGCGGCCGCCGAAGAGGATCGCGTCGATCGGTACGCCGCGCGGGTCCTCGTACTCCGGTGCGAGGATCGGACATTGGGTGATCGGCGTGCAGAACCGGCTGTTCGGGTGGGACGACAGCTCCTCGGAGTCGGGCGTCCAGCCGTGACCCTTCCAGTCGGTCAGGTGGGCCGGCGGCTGACCCATCCCCTCCCACCAGATGTCCCCGTCGTCCGTGAGCGCGACGTTCGTGAACACGGAGTTCCCGACGGCCAGCGTCCGCATCGCGTTCGGGTTGGTCTTCCAGTCGGTGCCGGGGGCGACGCCGAACAGGCCGTACTCCGGGTTCATCGCGTAGAGCCGGCCGTCTTCGCTGAACCGCATCCAGCAGATGTCGTCGCCGAGAGTCTCGACCTCCCAGCCGGGGATGGTGGGCTCGAGCATCGCGAGGTTCGTCTTGCCGCACGCCGAGGGGAAGGCCGCGGCGATGTAGTAGACCCTCTTCTCCGGAGAGGTCAGCTTGAGGATCAGCATGTGCTCGGCGAGCCAGCCCTCGTCGCGGGCCATCACGCTGGCGATGCGTAGCGAGTAGCACTTCTTGCCGAGCAGCGAGTTGCCGCCGTAGCCGGATCCGTACGACCAGATCTCCCGGGTCTCCGGGAAGTGCGAGATGTACTTGGTCTGGTTGCACGGCCACGGTACGTCCGCCTCGCCGGGGGCCAGCGGGGCGCCGATCGAGTGCAGGGCCGGCACGAAGTCGGCGTTGGTACCCATCGCCTCGAGCACCTTCGTACCCATCCGCGTCATGATCCGCATCGAGGCGACGACGTACGGACTGTCCGTGATCTCCACCCCGAACATCGGGTTGTCGGCGGTCAGCGGGCCCATGCAGAACGGAATCACGTACAGCGTCCGGCCGCGCATGCACTCGCGGTACAGCTCGGTCATCGTCCGCTTCATCTCGGCCGGCGCCATCCAGTTGTTCGTCGGCCCGGCATCGGCTTCGTCGACTGAGCAGATGAACGTGCGTTCCTCCACGCGGGCCACGTCGCTCGGGTCGGTCCGGCACCAGTACGAGTTCGGCTTGTGCTCGGGGTTGAGCGGAACCAACGTGCCGGCTTCGACGAGCTCGTCGGTGAGGCGCCGCCACTCGGCATCGGAGCCGTCGCACCAGACGACCCGGTCCGGCGTGGTCAGCTCGGCTACCTCCCGAACCCAAGCAACGAGCCGCTGATGCGACGTCGGGGCCTGGTCGAGGCCAGCAATGGTGGCCGGGGCGCTCATGACGTTTCTCCTCGAGTGTCGACGCTGACCCGGTCGCCGGCGGTAACAGGTAACACGTGCTCGGCGCGCGGCGATAGGTCTCGCAAGATGGGCTCAGCGTAACCGAGGGACCAGTGAGGGGCTCATAACGGTTGTTGCCGAACTACGGCGAATCACCATAATATACTGGTATATCCGCTTCTATCCCCCGGGAGGCGGCCTTGAGTTCCAGCCTGACCGACAATGCCCTGATAGCGGCCGTCCGCGCGGGCCACACCGAGTCGTACGGCGTGCTCTACATCCGGCACGTCAGCGCGGCCCGCGGCCTGGCCCGGGCGCTCGTACCCGTGCCGGCGGACGCGGACGACCTGGTGTCCGAGGCGTTCGTCCGGGTGCTGAATACGCTGCGTCAGGGCCGCGGGCCGGCGACCGCGTTCCGGCCGTACGTGCTGACGACCGTCCGGCACGTCTGCTACGACCGGTCACGCCGGGACCGTCGGTT
>Ga0075419_10001457_pt1 | contig 15276 bp, 13 predicted proteins | sample SoiMetdeltSBSDD3_FD_76900 | JGI IMG/M metagenome (GOLD analysis project Ga0075419, IMG submission 76900) | Bulk soil microbial communities from a Populus tree surrounding site in Tennessee, USA - Soil MetaG P. deltoides SBSDD3 | ecosystem: Environmental > Terrestrial > Soil > Tree plantation... | reverse complement strand
TTTTTGGTATTGGCAATCCCACTTCGGGTGATTCTCGGAACGATCTCCTTGAGTAGCTCCAGCCGTTTTGCCGCCAAGCTCGGCGGAAAGGTTTGTAACGCCCGTGATGTTCCCTCCCGGCCGTGCAAGCCTGGTGATCAATCCTTCCCGAACTGGATCGCCAGCGGACGCTATCACGATAGGAATCATGGAGGTCGCGTCCTTGGACGCCTGCACCGGGTTCGTACCAGAAGCAACAATAACATCCACCTTGAGACGAACCAACTCGGGCTGCCAGTTCAGGGAGACGATCTGATTTGCCTTCTGCCAATCTCGATGGTGATGTTCTTCCCTTCAATGTAGCCGAATTCCTGTAGACCATGTCGAAAATCCTTCGATGTAGGACTCTGGCGGCACCGACGCCCGCAGAAAAACCGAGGCGATGAACTTTGCCCGGCTGCTGCGCGTCGGCTAGCCGGACCGAAGCCAGGAGTAAGCAACGACGCAGAAGGTCAGATTCTTCCTAACCATAGGGATTGTGCACCATACTGCTTTTGACGGCTGTCCAGAGTCAAATGGTTTTCGAACCTTCGGCTGCGCCAGACCATGTGAAAACCCATCCATGGTTCGACTGGATCACCACAATGGACTGGGTACGTTACAATCCAAGAGCTTAACCGTTCATCCTGAGCCCGGTCAAAAGGCGAACGAACGGCTCAGGACAGGTTTTAGCTTGCCGATTGTGGATCTCCTGCCCATCCGTTCCTTCCTAGCGCAAGCGTTATGCCGATAGTGGAACAGAATGCTGGTTCAAAGCAACGCGTTGATCTTGTAGGGAAATATTGAATTCAAGAATTGGTTTAACTGGCGAACAGAAGGCCGAGCGTAGCAATCTTGCTACACCCCCGTATCAAATTTGCTGCAGTTCAATTGAAAGCGCCTTGAAGCGTTGCGTGCTTATGCCTATATTGCCCTGACAAATTAACGAGGGATTTCCGAAGTGAAACAACAGTGGCTGGCCAGGGGCTTTTTTTTCGCGCTCTTACTGTTCCTTCTCTATGTCGCCTTACAGGTTCTTAGCCCGTTCATAACCGCCATTACGTGGGCCGCAATCTTGGCCGTGCTGTTTTATCCCATTTACGTATGGCTGCTGATGGCCCTGCGGGGACGGGCATCTGCCGCGGCCCTGATTGTCATTGCATTGATCGTTCTTTTAATCATCATACCAGGTCTGAAGATTATTGGATTTCTGTCAGAGGAGGCCGTCGAACTGGGGCAATCTGTGCGCGATTTCATAACTGGAGACGGCATTAAGGTATGGCAAGAAAAACCGTGGGTGAAAGACCTTCTCCGTTGGTGGAACTTGCTGTCCTTCAGATTGGACATGTTCAAGATCAATTGGAAGGAGCCGCTGGTTCAAGGCGCTCAGGTCACCTCCGTATTCCTGGTGACTCATGCAAGAAACATTGCCCAAAACGTTCTTCTCTTCGCGGTCAACTTCATCCTCACTCTGTTCACGCTTTTTTTCTTTTTGCGCGATGGGAAAGATTTCTGCGACCGAATACGGCGTTTGTTGCCGATGGACCCGGAGCATCAGGAACGGTTATTTAATAAGATCGTCGACGCCATCGCCGCAGTCGTGCAAGGTTCCTTGGTCGTAGCGACGCTTCAGGGTTTTCTCGCCGGCGTGGCCTACTGGTTCTTGGGCGTGCCCTTTGCTGCCATCTGGGGCGTCGCAACGGCTTTTGTGGGACTCTTGCCGATCGGAGGTACCACGTTGGTGACAATTCCCGTTTCCATTTACTTGTTTCTGCAAAGCGACACTTGGAGAGGCGTGGCCATGTTGATCTGGAGCCTGGGAATCGTGGGGATGGTGGACAATCTCGTGAAGCCGCTCTTTATCGGCAGCCGCCTGCAACTCCCGGTTCTCGTGCTTTTTTTCAGCATTCTGGGCGGCATATCGGTGTTCGGCGCTCTGGGGCTGATCCTCGGTCCTGTTTTGTTCGCGCTGTTGGCCGCTCTTCTGGATCTCTATTTGGAGGAGTATGCCACTGAGAAATGAAATTGCCTTATTCGGTCGACCGCGCTGAGGACATGCTTTCGCGGGACTGACGCGCAGGTATTCCGAATTTTTCAGCGAATTTCTGAAGAGAAGATAGGACGCTAGCGGACGGCTGGCAACGCGGATAGAATCGGCCTATATTTGAAAATAAAAAGTATTTCCATCTAACGGAGAGAAAATGGCGGAAGATATTCGGGTCAAGCGCGAAATCGTTCTGGAAGCCGACGCTGAGACGATTGCGAGGATGCGGAAGGAGGGACATGCGAGAGGCTTTACCGTTTACTGCGATGAAGGAGAGCGCGTCGGCGGCGACAATTCGGCGCCGCCGCCGCTAGCTTATTTCGGTCTCTCGCTGGCTTTTTGACTGCTGACGCAGATTTCCCGGTACGGGGAAATGCTCAAAACGCATATCGACAAAGCGAAGGTGTTTGTCACTGCGCGATTCAAGAGCGAAGGATCCGTGTTGCGTGAGACGGTACAAGCAGAAGGCTTGGGCTTTGAGACGCGTTGTGAACTGACTTCCAACGAACCGGCGGATAAGGTCGCTAGGGTCGTGCGCAATGCGGAGAACGGCTGTTACGTGATGCAGACGATTCTCAAGCCGACTCCGGTGGAGCGCCAGTTTACCCTCAACGGGAAGGCGTTTGATCCTGAATCATTTTTGAGCAGGGGATAGATATCATTCTGAGCTGTTAGGAAGGAGATACGGCTATGGCTAAGCAGATGGAATTCTTCAATATCCAGTACAAGGAGGGGTCGTTGGAGCCTAAGACCGCGGAGTTCATCAAATTCGCGGTAAACCTGGCGATCGGGCACGAGCACGGCGCCAAGCTTCACCTGGACCGAGCGCGCAAGTGCGGCGCCAGCGAAGACGAGGTGTGGGAAGCAGTGGTCTATGCCATACGGCCTGTTGCTGCCAAGGTGCGCAACTTCGCCAAGGAAATTATTTCAAAGTAATCAACAAGCGAGAAACACAACCGCAGAGAACGCAAAGAACTCATAGAAAAATTCTTTGCGAGCTTTGTGTGCTTTGCGGTTGAGTATTTGGGGCGGATACCTATGAATCAGTGGACCATTGAAGTCGGGGACGATGATTTCGAAACGGCGGTTCTGCAACGTTCGCAGGAAGTGCCAGTGTTGGTGGATTTCTGGGCGCCCTGGTGCGGTCCTTGCCGCGTCTTGGGTCCGGTCCTGGAGAAACTCGCGGAAGAGCACGCCGGTGAGTTTCTCCTCGCCAAGATCAACGTAGATGACAATCCATCCGTCGCTGCCGCGTTTGGCATCCAAGGCATACCCGCGGTGAAACTCTTTAGAGACGGCGCCGTCGCGTCGGAGTTCACCGGCGCGCTGCCCGAACCTATGGTGCGCGAGTTTCTGTCCCAATTTTTGCCTTCAGCCGCAGACCAGCACGCTCTCGAGGCGGCGGAACTTGAAAAGGAAGGAAAACTTGCCGAGGCGAAGGATCTGTATCAAGCGATCCTCAAGTCCGAACCGAGCCATCCAAAGGCGCTACTCGGCATCGGCCGCCTGTTGATGGACGAAGGAGACAATCAGACGGCGTTGAATCATTTGGATAAAGTACCTCTCGTGGCCGAAGAACGAAAAGAGGCGGATCGTCTCATCGCCCGGTTAAACCTTCAAGGTGGAGCGGTGCAAGATGAATCGGAGCTGCGCACCGAGCTCGAGTCCGAACCGAACAATCTCCAGGTCAGGTTCGATCTGGCTCAGGCGTTGGCGGGCAGTGAAAAATACGAAGAAGCGCTTCCTGAGTTTCTAACTATTGTCAAAACTGACCGGAGTTTTCGCGACGACGGAGCACGCAAAGCGATGATTCAAATTTTCGAAGTTCTGGGACCGGACCACGCGTTGACTGAGAAATACCGCTCCGAGCTGGCGAAGATTCTCTTTCGCTGAACAAAGCGCCTAGGCGGCTGGTCGCAGAAAGCCCTTGGCCCCCTTGGTCCCTTTTGGCCATTGATGCAGAAGGGCGAGGAAATCCTTGGCGTTGGCAGAGAGTGGCTTTTCTTTGGAATAGATGATGTAGCTTTCTGTGTGCGTTTTTAATCCTGGAATATGGATAATTTTGAGATTCCCCCTATGAATATCGAGCTCAACAAAATCTCTATGTAAGATACCCAAGCCCATCGTTGTCCTTACCGCGGCCTTTATGGCTTCAGCCATTTCGCAATGCATCACGACAGTCGGGTGAAACCCTCGCTCTTCGATCTGATCTAAAATCTTTGCCGCTCCGCCTGCGTCTCTTTTTCCCTTTTTAAAAACGACTAAAGGGATGTGCGCCAACTCTGCCAGACTCAACGAGCGCCGCTTGGCCCAAGGATGCCTCGAGGAGACAAAGAGCACCAATTCTTCCTGTCGACAAGGCTCGTAAATCAGGCGCGGAGACGCCGAAGGGGTCGTAACTAGGGCAATTTCCACCTCAGAGTTCTGAACTAGTTGTTCCATCACAGGGCTAATATCAGTTCGAAGATTAAGCTCTATATGGGGGTGGGTTCTTCTGAAGATCGATGCAAGCCTTGGCAGAAAAAATGCGGAGGGACCGAGGGTTCCTCCCACGGTGAGCAACCTCGTCTCGCTCTCACGAAGGTTAGGGCTAAATATCCTCTTCAATCTTTCCACCTGAAGTAGCGTAGAGTCGGCTTCCTTGAGAAAGAGTCGCCCCGCTCCGGTGAACTCAATCCCACGACCCGTACTCTTATAGAGCTTCACTCCGCATTCTTCCTGCAAAAGTTTGAGCTGTTCCGAAACCGAAGGCTGGCTAATGTGCAGGGCGACGGCCGCCTTAGAGATGTTGAGGTGTTTGGCGACGGCGGAAAAAATCCTCAGCTGATGAAGAGTCATACAAGCTCTTCCTCGAGAGGGAGCAGTTAAAGAGTGTCAATGAATACAAACAAGCGCCAATGGATTGAAATAATTGCCAATGCATATATCGGTTTAAAAAAAACTGCAATAGGCTTTTCTTTATACCAGCCATCGGGAGAAAAGTATTTGACAATTTATTTGCTCCAGACCTAAAGGGAGGATGCACGATTTAAGGTTTGAAAGGGAACGGGTTATGAACAGATCGCAGAGATCGTTGCGGCTTCACTGCCGCGATCCTTCGGTTCTAGGTCCCGGCATCTCCTTGAAAATCAGGACTAAATGAAAATGAAAGGAGAAGAGATTATGAGGAGGAAGAAAGTTGGAATTTTAGGCATGGGTGGTTTTCTCCTTCTTCTAAGCGTGGAACTATTCGGCCCGGAGTCTGCCCAGGCGACCCACACAAAGTTTACCAGTCCGCTGAAGACCGCATCGGTTCTCACGACCGCTAACATCACGATCGATGCGATTGACGCTAACGTCCAGGTTCTGTCCGGCACGCCGACTCTGATGTGGACGTTGGGTGGGGACTTCCCCCCTCCCACGATTCGAAGGCCAACAGGTAACACCACCAACGTTACCTTCAACCACAAGCTGACCCAGATTCTCACTGAACTTGGGAATGGAACTCGAACTGGGGTACCGGGGCTGCATACTGAGCTCAGCATCCATCATCACGGCTCGCACGTGGCCCCTGTCAATGACGGATGGGCCTGCGGCTTCTACTTTGGCCCAGGTCACACAAACGCAGGCGGCTCAACCAAAAGTACCACCAATTCCCGGACCTACACATACACTCTCAAAGAGAACGATGCGGCGAATTCTACCGGAAACGAGCGGGGCGTGACCGAGTGGTATCATAACCACAGGGTGGATGTGACAGGCCATACGGCGTGGAAGGGGTTGGCAGGCGGATTTTTCATCATCGACGACCCTGCTGATCCTCAGACCCTTCCCAGTGGCCAGTTTGACGTTCCGCTCGTGATCAGAGACCTGCAGTTCGACGCCAACAACCAGATCCCGTACAGATTTGTCTTCGAGGGCACCACGGGTGACCACATCCTGGTCAACGGCGTGCCCCAGCCCTTCTTCAACGTCCAGCCTCGCAAGTATATGTTCCGGGTTCTTGTCCCAGGGAACGCGCGCAAGTACTTCATGCGCCTTGTGCAGGAAGGATCGACCACGCCCATCCCCATGACACAGATTGGGACGGATAGCGGGCTCATGGCCAGGCCGGTGAACCGAACGGAGATCCCCGTCGGCATTGCCGAGAGGGTTGTGATCGTTATCGACTTCAAGCCCTTTGCAGGCAAAAACCTAATCCTGAAAAACAATGACGCGGCGGATGGACAATGCGTTCCCGAGGGTACCTGTTCCGCTGCCACGGCGGACATCATGCAGTTCCGGGTAAGCTCGACGCCTGTAACAGACGACAGCGTGATCCCCGCCACACTGCGGGCGCTTCCCGGGACCGGAACGCCGGTACAAACCAGGCTCTTCACTTTTGATGAAGGCACCAACTGGGTAATCAACGGGAAGAATATGGACTGCGCCCGCACCGACGCGGACCCGGTAGTCAACACCCGAGAACAGTGGACCCTGAAGAATGAAGGCGCCTGGACCCACTCCATCCACATGCATGATGTCGACCAGATCTGCGTGAGCCGTAACGGAGCGCCGTGCGCAGAGTTCGAACGCTTCAAGGAGACGTGGCCGATGGGGCCGGATGTCACGTTCGTTGTCCAGCTCATCCCAACAGACTTTACGCAAGCAGCAGGAGGCTCAACCGTGGACTCGATTGAGGCCGCTGGCGGCAGGTACATGCTACACTGCCACGTCTTAGAGCACGAAGATCTGGCGATGATGACGCAGTTTCGGGTGAAGTCTGTACCCGACGGGGTGAGAAGAGATACGCCTTGCACTCCCCCGGGCAGCTGTACTCAGTAGGAAACAGGTCGAGTATGGCCAAAGAAGGGGGCCTCGTGAGAGTCCCCTTCTTCTATTTGGTAGAAAGCGCCTAAGCTTGGCCGATTTTGGTTGCATAGACCGCAAACAGAAAGGAGTCTATAAATGCGTTTCAAAAGCTCATGGTTCCAAGATGGTCTATGGATTATTCTTCTCGCGCTTGGACTTTCTCTTGTCCCCATCCACGCGGCCGCTCATTACGTAATCGAGAAGGCCAAGGAACAAATCGAGCAGTCGCTCCGGGCGACCTTTGAGGCGTTCAACAAACGCGACATTAACGGTTTTGTGGATGGCTGGACCGACGCCGGCTTCATGAACAAGACTATGTTTCGCCTGCTGGTGACCCGCCCGTTTGCCAAAGATGAGGTGCCACGCTTTTTTCAACCCATGCAGGGCAGGGGTATTAAAGCCGGCATGGACCTAATCAAATTGGTGAAGATCTCCAACATCATGATCAGAGACGAGATGATGACTCAGGCCACGGCGGAGCTCGAAATCATCCAGGGATACGTCAGGGAGCGTTACGGGCTCGGCATGGTCAAGCGCATGGGACTGGACAAACGCTGGAAGATTGACAGGGACGTATTGCTTCCCGTGGTCCCCAATGGTTTTTCCGTCGTTGAAATTAAAATGACGGAGTACGCGTTTGAGTTTGACAAAAGCCAGCTCGCCCGAGACATGGTGCTAAAGCTCGTGAATGTCGGCACCAGGCCGCACGAATTTGTGCTCTTCAAAAAGATGCCTGATGCGAACCTAGAGACATCGGTTGCCCGGGGGATGTGGTCTCTCGAGCCAGGAAAAGCGACCAATTTGGTGGTGACGGGCCTGGAACCAGGTCCCTATGTCATGGTCTGCTGCACGCTGGACCCCGACCACAAGCCGCACTGCGACAAGGGGATGCGGACGGAGATCACGATCCAATAGAAGAAAGCCAGACCTCGCATATGCTGGTTCCAGAGGGAAAATCACTATAACCTAAGGAAAAGGGGATGTCTCGCTTCGTCAAGCCAGTATTCTGGGCGGGGCTTCTGTGTCTCATCGCGCTTCTTGTCTTTGCTGTCTGGCGTAGCATGGGCGAAAAGGGGAAAGGACCGTCTCCAGAGAAGGAGCCAAGGGGAACCATTGAATCGGTGCCGACGTCTCTGGCTCAATGGTTGACAGGCACGCGTGCCGCAAAGAAGCAGAAGGCAAACACTCAGAGGGGCATGGATGCCTGGGAAGTTGAAGAGGCTGTGAGGGCCATATTTGCGGCGTACAATAGAACGGACGTTGAAGCATTCCTGGCTGGCTGGACCGACAAGGGTTTCCAGGAAATGTTCAGAGAAACAAAGGAGAGGGTGAAACGCACTTTTCCTCGCCTCCGATCAGTTGGCGTCGGCCCGTTCACGGTTGGAGAATTCTCAAATACCGTTCTCCGCACCAGGAGCGCTACCACGGAAGTAGAGCTGACCAAAGAGCAGCAGAGGAAGATGCACCGGTTCTCCCTGGTGAACGAGGGCAACGTCTGGAAGATCGACGGCGACGAGGAGCTCACGGCGGACGTCCCCATTGAGGCCCCGGTCATCGCCTTAATCATGACGGAGTTTGCCCTCGAGGTCGACACTAGGGAAATCAGCAAGAGGATAGCATTCGGGAAGGTAGCGCTGAAGGTATCGAATGGTGGCCAGCGGCCGCATCAGTTGGTGGTGATGAAATGGCTGCCGGAATCAGAGACGGAGCGGTCGATAGGTCGTACCGGACCGCTCAAGCCTGGCGAGGAGAAGATCTTGGTCCTGACCGACTTGGAGGCTGGGCGCTATGCGATGTTATGCAACCTGGTCGACAGCGACGGGACGCCCTATTCCTCGAAGGGCATGCGAGCAGAGTTTACGGTTGAGTAGGCCACACGGGCACTGGTGAGATATTTTGGCAACTCCGAGGTCCCCACACAGCGGATCTGGTCTGATCCGCACAATGAAAGTCGCCGGGCTCTTGACCGCACTCGGCTTCTGGTTTTTTGGTTATGGACAGGCCGTCAACCGGGTGAGTGACGCTACGGCCGGTCTGCAGACAACTGGCGGCCACAGCAATCGCGCCCGGATCAGCGCGGATGGACGCTTCATTGCCTTCGACTCCTACGCCACAAATTTCGTACCCGGGGATACCAGACCAATCATTCGGGTTTTTGTTCACAATCGCTCTACGGGCACAACGAAATTTGTCAGCGGCGCGATGGGCGGCTCGCACCCTGACGATAATAACAGCGTGACTGCCGCCCTGTCGGCCGATGGCCGCTATATCGTCTTTGCGTCCGGCGTGACCAACCTTGTCCCTGGAGACACCAACCAGCAAACGGACATCTTTGTCTATGACCGCCTGACAGAAGAGACGAAGCGAGTGAACGTCGCCAGCGACGGCGCTCAGGCTTTCGGCGGCCCCAGTGCATCTCCCTCGATAAGCGCCGACGGCCGCTTTGTTGCCTTTGCGTCGTCCGCGGTAAACCTCGTCCCCGGCGACACCAACGGGCTCAAGGACATCTTCGTTCACGACCGCCAGACCGGCGCCACCACCCGCGTGAGCGTGGCTACCGGCGGCGGTCAGCCGGCGGGCGGCGGTTCAGACCACTCCGCGATCAGTGCCGATGGGCGGTTTATCGCTTTCGACTCGGATGCCACCGACCTCGTTCCTGATGATACCAACGGGTTCGCCGACATCTTTGTTCACGATAGGGTTACGGGCACCACTCAACGTGTGAGCGTGGACACCGGCGGTGCCCAAGCCGTGGGCGGCGATTCTCGTCACCCCGCGATCAGCGCCGACGGGCGGTTTGTCGCCTTTCACTCAGAGGCCACCAACCTCGGCCCCGGCGATACCAACGAGTTCGCCGATATCTTTGTTCACGATAGGGTTGCGGGCACCACTCAACGTGTGAGCGTGGACACCGGCGGCGGTCAGGCGATCGGGGGCCACAGTTTCTTTCCTTCCATCAGCGCCGACGGCCGCTATGTCGCCTTCCAGTCAGACGCCACAAACCTTGTCCCCAATGACACCAACGGCAAGCGGGACATCTTCGTTCACGACCGCCAGACCGGCGCCACCACCCGCGTGAGCGTGGCCACCGGCGGCGGTCAGGCACTCGGGGGCGGTGCGGCCCGTCCCTCCATCAGCGCCGACGGCCGCTATGTCGCCTTCGAGTCTGGCGCCACAAACCTCGTTCCCGATGACACCAATGACCTCACGGACATCTTCGTTCATGACCGCGAAACGAATAGAACTACACGGGTAAGTATGGTGACGGATGACACAGCAAGCAAAGCGCCATGAAAGGAGTGACAAAGCTATGACTAGTCTCACAAGGCACGTCGCACTTTGGATCGTACTTATTATGTCCTGTCCTCTTCTCGCCCATGCTAATGGTAAGGGAAAGTGGGTGAGAAAAGAGGTGAGTGGGTCTTCCCCGGAGTTTAGCCTCACCGATCAAGATAACCGGAAGGTTTCACTTCGGGATTTCCGGGGCAAGGTGGTTCTCATGAGCTTCATCTATACGGACTGCGCGACCGGATGCCCTCTGACGACGGCGAAGCTCGCGAGTATCTATGATGCTTTGAAGGGGAAGGACCTGCATATTGTGGCCATCACCATCGATCCCGCTTATGACACGCCCAGCGTACTTAAAGAGTACGGCAAGCAGTGGAAAGGAGTGGACTTTCAATCCTGGTCCTTTCTCACGGGCACGCACGATGAGATCAATGACGTCCTCTTCGACTACAAGGTTTCGTCGCAAACGCAGGCCAAGCGCGGCAGTAGCGGTGAGGTCCTGAGCGTGAGCATCGTGGACCATGCGCTCAAAATCTTCCTCATTGACCGAAAGGGAACCAGGCGGTTCGAGTACTGGGGCCAGGATTTTGACACCAAGGCGGTAATACAGGATCTTAGGAAGGTTCTAGGCGAGAGGCAGTGAAGCCCAACCGCCCAAGCTTTTCCGACCTCACTCCGTAAAAGTATAGACCCTCCCCAGCTCCGACTTTAGCAAGGTGATGGGAAGCCCGAGCTTCTTTATTCACCTCCATCTGCTCTGGGATTGCGGGGACAACAATGAGCCAGTAGAGTGATAGTTTCGTAGAATTACCATTGCTTAACAGTGTAGTGTGGCTAAGACTTTTCCAAGTGCTCGCTAGCAGTAAAAGAAGGGAAGATGACCATGATCAGCCTGGAACAATCGAATCGCATCATCACCGCTATTTTCGCTCGCGGACAAGAATTGGGCTGCCGTCCACTTAGTGTCGTGGTGGTTGAACCCGGAGCTAAGGTGAAAGCATTTCAGAAGGAAGATGGGTCGGCAATGATGCGCTTCGAAATGGCCTACGGAAAGGCTTACGCCGCGCTCGCCTTGGGTCGGTCCTCGTCACTGGTTCGTGTCCGGACGGAAGAACGACCACTGTTCATGCAGTATTTAATCCGTGCGTCGGACGATCAAATTTTTCCCGAGGGCGGTGGCATGTTGATCCGCGACAAGGACGGTGAGGTTATCGGCGCCGTCGGCGTCACGGGAGATACACAGGAGCGCGACGAAGAGCTGGCCGCTCACGGCATTCACGCGGCGAGCCTCAAGACCGACGAGGACTGTAAAAACCTTGGTTCGAGAGTGCGGCTGGAGAACTAGAGAAGAACTTTGAGCCGCAAAGTACCCAGCGCGGCAGAGCCGCAACCAAAACTCGGAATATCTCCCGCAAAGGCGCAAAGGCCGCAAAGAAATTAAACTTCCGGACTTGGTGTTCTTGGCGTCTTGGCGCGAGCAAATCCCGTTTTTTGGAGAGCCACGGGCCGCCGGAAAATTTGCGCAAGGCGCGAAAATTGCTAAGCAATGCAATGCAAAGAAAAGAGGATTTTATTTTCGGTCTGTTCTGCACCGTGAACACCAGCGTATGGCAATACACGCCCCTGCAATTTCGTACTCTTCTTGCGTGCTTTACTTTCTTGCGGTTAAATTCTTCTCTTCTCACGCGATCCATTCGGACACTGGTGCTTTCGCCTCATGGAGCGGCTGGCAGACGATATCCACCAGGCTCGGACCGCCGTGCGCCAGTGCTTCTTTCAGTACTTTGCCGAGTTCTTTCGGCTCGGTGACACGCCAGCTCTTCACGCCGAAGGCGGCAGCCACGGCGGCGTGATCGGTGGGGCCGAAGTCAACCGAGAAGTAGCGCTGGCCATAGCCTGACTTTTGCCCCGCCTTGATCCAACCGTAGGTAGCGTTGGAAATGACTATAAAGGCTATCGGCAGCCGATAACGCACCGCCGTTTCGAGTTCCCCACAGGTAAAGCCGAAGCTGCCGTCGCCCATCACTGCTACACACTTCACCTGCGGCCGCGCCAAATGAGCGCCGATAGCCGCCGACAACGAGTACCCGAGGGCGCCGTGGGCGCGGTTCGAAAAGAAGTGTCGGCCCGCGCGCCGCACTTGGTAGTATGCGGAAAAATAGGGACAGGGGGTACCGGCGTCGGCGACTACGATGGCGTCCGGGTCGAGCGCCTGGGCCATTTCTGAGATCGCGCGCTCGGGTTTGATCGGCTTATCATTGGACGAGGCGAGGGAATGGAATCTGGCGAACTTCTCCTCCTTGGCCTTTTGCACTACCATGGCCTCCAGCGGCCGTTGCAATGTTGCCAGCGCCTCGTTCAGCGCCGCCAGCGTAAGTTTTGCATCGCCTACAAGCGGCACGTCCACTGGATAGTTTGCCCCGATTACTGCCGGGTCCACATCCAAATGGACAACCTCTGTCTTGCCGGGTGCCGGATGGTGCCAACGCTCGGTGGTCACCGAGCCCGCGCGGCAGCCGATGAAGACAACCAAATCCGCCCGATCAACAATAGCGCGTGTTTCCGGCGTGCCTCCGTTGGAGCCCACGACCCCGACGGCGAGCGGATACTCCTCGCTGATCGATCCCTTACCGCTGATGCTGGTGGCGACGGGCGCCGAGAGCCGTTCCGCAAGCTTGAAGAGCTCCGCTTCGGCGCTGGCAATGACCACTCCACCGCCGCAAACAAAAACCGGATGCTCCGCGTCAACCAGCAATTGCGCCGCGCGCTCGACAAAATACGGATCCGGAGCGACGCGCCGTGCCGGATAGCGGCCGAGGCTCGCATCGCCCCACACGTCGCTACGCTCTACTGAGCCGTTTTGCACATCGAACGGGAACGCGATGTGGGCCGCGCCCGGCCGGCCGCTGGTCATTTGATTGAAGGCGGCGCGGAAAACGCGGGGGATGTCCTGCGCACGGTCGAGCACTGTGTTCCATTTTGTCACCGGCCGCATCAGCGCGCGCTGATCAAGCTCGGTGAGGGTGTAGCGCCCACGCGCGGCGACGGAGATATCAGAGTTGATGCAAAGCACCGGCACGGATGATTCGTTCGCTTCGGTTAGACCCGGCAGGATATAGGTTGCGCCGCCGCCACTCGGCCCCTCGCATACGCCGACCTTGCCCGAGACACGCGCATAGCCGTCCGCCATGTAGCCAGCCGAGCGCTCGTCGCGCGTTAGCACGTGACGCATGCCGTGGGGCAACCGCGCAAGCGCATCATAGAAAGGCAAGCTGGTGTCGCCGCAGAGGCCGAAGAGGATCTCGACGCCGTGCGCCTTCAGCATCTCGACTGCGGCTTCGGCGCCGGTCAATGTGGCGGCGGCTTGTCCCTCGACCGGTTTGTTCATTGTGAAAGCAGAGTAGTCAAGATCGTAATCTGCTGTCAACGCTGCAGTCTCGATTTGGACAGGAGACTTCGCACAGACCGTCCTTGGAAGCAGGCTGCTATTCTTGTCGCCCTATATCGACCAACTTGAAACAGTGATCCTTTCGCGCGATCGTATTACCATGAAGGTCATTACCGGTCCCAGTTCTTCCGGGATCGACCCAACAGAGCAAGAAGTTCAGCAACTGGCCCGCTCGCTTTATCATGAGGCGGCCGAGCACAAGCCATCGATCTTCGAGCCCCAGGATTGGCTGGGCAAGATGATCGAGTGGTCGCTGGAGGACGAGTCCCTTCGGGTTGCGCTGTTTCGCTTCGTCGATGTGCTGCCCAGTTTAGACTCGGCTGCCGAGATTGGCCGCCACCTCGAAGAATATTTTGCCAAGGTGGATCATGCCTTTGGCGGGTTGGTTTTTCTCGCCCAAGCTCTCCGCGCCGGCTGGCTGTTGGCGCCTGTGGCGCGTCATAACGTGACGCGCCTGGCGCGACGCTTCATTGTCGATGAACAGCCGGGCGCGCTTCGTTCGGCGCTCGAGACTCTCCGCAAAGAACCCGCGGCGTTCACACTCGACGTGGTTGGCGAGGCGACAGTGAGCGAAAAGGAGGCGCTGGCGACGCAGCGCCGCTACCTCGATTTATTGCAAAGCTTGAGCTCGATCTCGGCGAGTTGGCCTGTCATCCCGCAGATCGATCAAGGCCCGGACGGGCCGCTCCCAAGAATCAATCTATCGGTGAAAGCTTCCGCTCTGTGCGCTCGTTTTGATCCGTTGGATCCAGACAGTGAAAAAATCGTCCGGGAACGTCTCAGACCGCTTTTTGGCGAGGCTGCCCGGCTCAATGCCGCCCTGACCCTGGACATGGAACAGTATTCATTTAAAGACCTGACCTTATCGATTTTCCGCGGTCTCCTCGAAGAATCTGAGTTTCAAACTCAACCGCACGCCGCCATCGCCATTCAGGCTTATCTTCGCGATGCGGAACATGACGTGAAAGAGCTGATCCAATGGGCGCGCGCAAGGAAACGTCGCATCGGCGTGCGCCTAGTGAAAGGAGCCTACTGGGACAGCGAGATTACCTGGGCCAAACAGAAGGGCTGGCCGACACCCGTTTTCTTGGAAAAGACAGAGACCGACGCTAACTACGAGCGGCTGACACGCTTGCTCTTAGAGAGCTACGACATTGTCGATGCCGCCTTCGGCAGCCATAACATCCGCAGTCTGGCGCAAGCGATCGTAACGGCCGAGAAGCTCGGCGTGCCCAAATACGGCTATGAGATTCAGATGCTCTACGGTATGGGTGAACCGATCAGGCAGGCGATCATTCGAAACGGCCAACGGGTGCGTGTCTACCTGCCGGTGGGCAGGCTTCTACCCGGGATGGCTTACCTCATTCGGCGTCTAATGGAGAATACATCGAATACATCATTTCTGCGCCAGACCTACGCCGACGAAGAACAGATCGATAGACTGATTATGCCGCCGGTGCCGAAGAAAACTATCACGCAAGCTCGTAAAATCGCCGCCCGAAAACGAGCAGCCGCTGTCGCGGTGGAGCCGTTTCAAAATGAATCGCTCTTGGATTTTGCGCGCGAAGAAAACCGCAGTCGCTTTGCTGAGTCTCTTAGAGACGTGAGAAAAAAATTCGCTCGTATCTACCCGCTCTGGATCGGCGGG
>Ga0075419_10001455_pt1 | contig 15282 bp, 10 predicted proteins | sample SoiMetdeltSBSDD3_FD_76900 | JGI IMG/M metagenome (GOLD analysis project Ga0075419, IMG submission 76900) | Bulk soil microbial communities from a Populus tree surrounding site in Tennessee, USA - Soil MetaG P. deltoides SBSDD3 | ecosystem: Environmental > Terrestrial > Soil > Tree plantation... | reverse complement strand
TCTCGGCGGGGACCAGCTTGACGACCGCTGTATCGACGTCGAACTGGCCCAAAGCGATCGACGGCACCCCATACTGCTTGCTGAGCAGCGCCGTGATCTCGTCGTCTTTGACGTACCCGAGCTTGATCAGATTGAAGCCGAGCTTCCCCCCGTGTTGGCGCTGATAGTTCAGCGCCTCCTGGAGTTGCTCCGGCGTAATGCGCTTCTCTTTGAGAAGCAGCTCTCCGATTCGAACCGCCATGTGGTAACTGGGATTACGTCCGTCTCAAGTCATCGTCAGAGCGACGCGCGCGCCGTAATGTAGGCGGGGCGAACTTCGATCTGCAGGGCACTCCGACCCGTCTTATGTTCTCGGCGGCCATGGCCGCCTGCTGTAGGGCAAAACAGGCGTATGTCTGTGACCTGTCGGTGGTAATCGGCCTGTACAGGTACGGTGAGAGCCTCGCGATGTCAGTACTAACGAGGCGAAGTTATGGTGCAATGAATGGGACGGCCAGACGATCGAAACGTAGCGGCGTGGAGCGGGTGACTCGGGCAAGCGCCCATACCGGAACCGAATCACGCCTTTGCCGTATCTAGGAGTTTGAGTGTCCTCCGAATCAGGGGCCGCTGTTCCATCACACAGACCGGACGCCTTGACCCGGATCTATGGGGTCCTGAGGCATCCGCGCGCGACGTTTACGGCGGGTCTGGCGGCACCGGCCTGGGTCGGCCTGTTGACGGTGCTGACCGTAATCACCGCCACCACCCGGATCGCCCTGTTCGAGACCGAAATCGGTCGGACGGCGCTGGTCGACGAATGGGAGCGGACCGCGATTGCCTTCGGCCAGGAGGTCGACGACTCGCGGTACGAGGAGTTGAAGGCGTTGAGTACGCACGGCTTCGTATATGGGCTCAGTACAGCAGTCCTCAGCGGACCGCTGCTGGTGCTGGCGGTTGCGGCTGGCGTGTTCGTCATGTTCGGCCGAGCACACCGCGAGCGAGCATCGTTTGCGCAGGTCTGTGCAGTCGCGACGCTCGCCAGTGTGCCATTGGCGCTGCGTCAGGTCGTCGGCGCGATCACGAGCTACGCGAGCGAGAGCACGGCAAACGCTATGTCGATCGGGACATGGTTCTCAGCACTCGACGAAGCGTCGCCCCTGGCGCGGTTCGTGGGTGCGCTCGACCTGTTCGTCATCTGGTGGGTGGTCGTGCTCGCGATCGGTGTCGGTGTGCTCTATCGGCGAAACGCGCGGCCGCTGGCGCTGACGTTCCTGGGTGCGTATGCAGGTCTTGCCCTGCTGCTCGCCGCCACCATGGCGGTTCTCGGCCCGTCGGCATGAGCATCGATCGGAAAGGACGGCAACGTGACTGAGACGGCCAGCGCCACCGCCCCGGATCCCGGACTCTTGTCCCGGATGATCGGCGTGCTCTTCTCGCCGAAGGAGACGTTTGCCGCGATTGCCGCACGTCCGCGTTGGCTCGGCGTGATGGCGATCACGCTCGTCGTCGGCGCGGCATGTCAGTACGTCATCCTGTCCTCGACAGCGATGCAGGATGCGATGTTCGAACAGGCCACCCGTAATCCAAACATGACGGAGGCGCAGATCGCCGGTGCCGAACGGGTGATCGGGTACCTCCCGATGGTCATTCCGATCGGAACGCTCTTCTTGGGCGCCGCCTTCACCGCGGTCATCGCTGGCATCCTGATGCTGATCTTCTCGACATTGATGGGAGGTTCGGCCCAGTTCAAGCAGGTCTATTCGGTCGTCGCCCATTCAGGCGTGGTCTCGATGCTCCAGGGCATCGTGACAGCGGGACTGATCCTGCTCGGAGCCGAGCCATCGGGGACGACCGCACCCGGGGCCAACCTCGCCATTTTCGTGCCGTTTCTCGACGAGACCAGCTTCGTCACGCGCTTCCTCGGCGCGATCGATTTGATTCTGGTCTGGTTCATCGTCACGATGTCGATCGGGTTGGCGGTGCTGTACAAGCGTCGCACGGGCGGCATCGCGACGACGCTGCTCGCCCTCTACGTCGTGATTGCACTCATCATCGGGTACGTGCGTTCGGGTTAACCAGCCAGTGGCTCCGCGGTGAACAGCCCGCGGAGCGCCTCGGCGGGTTAACGTTTGTTTCATTGGCGCGCGACGCGCGCCTAGCCCGTTATGCGGTCGGGCAAACTTGGTACGCGGTCAGCACCGCGGGGCCGCATGACGGGCTCAGGAGTATCGATGACTTGGAAGAAGATCGCCATCATTGGGGCTGTCATCCTCGTCGGCGCCGCCGTCGTCGGCGCCAACCTGTACTTCAAGCGCGAGACCGGCGTCACCGTCAATGCGGAGGCGATCCGTGCCCGCGACCTCGAGGCGCTCGTGTCCGCATCGGGGAAGATTCAACCCAAGCGGCAAGTCAACGTATCAGCGAACACCACTGGGCGCGTGACGCGTGTCGCGGTCGAAGAAGGCCAGCGCGTCAAGGCCGGCCAGTTTCTGCTGGAGATCGACCCGCGATCACTCGACGCGCAGCTGCAGCGCGGTGAAGCCAGCGTGGCCGCCGCCCAGTCGTCGCTGCAACAGTCCCGCGCCTCCGTGCAGCAGACCCGCGCACTGCTCGAACTCGCCCGGCAGAATCTGAAGCGCACCCAGGAACTGTGGAAGGAGCAACTGACCACTCGTGAAGCGCTCGAGCGCGCCGAGAACGACGTCCAGGTGCGCGAGGCGGAGCTGAAGACGCGCGAGCAGGAGATCCAGACCAACGAGCAGCGAATCAAGGTCGAGGAAGCCGGCCTGGCCACCACGAAGTACAACCTCAATCAAGTGATCATCACAGCTCCGATGGACGGTCTCGTGACTCGCCGCAGCATTGAAGAGGGTGAGACCGCCGTGCTCGGAACGATGAACAACGCCGGCTCGGTGCTGCTGACGATCGCCGACATGTCGATCCTCGAAGCGGAGGTCGAAGTCGACGAGACCGAAATCCCGTCGGTCTCGCGCGGCCAGGAAGCCAAGGTCACGATCGATGCCGTGCCCGACCGGACCTTCAAAGGCCGTGTCACCGAGGTCGGTAACAGTCCCATCCAGACCACGTCACAGAACACCGGCGGACAGCGTCAGGCGACGACGTTCAAGGTCGTGATTACGCTGGTCGAGGAAGTGCCCGACGTCCGACCGGGATTCACCTGCACCGCCGAGATCACCACCGCGACTCGTCAGAGCGTGGTGGCCGTGCCGATTCAGGCGCTCACGGTCCGCGAGATGCTCTACGACCCGAGCGGCACGCTCGTTCGCGAGGTGCCGCAACGGCGCCGCCGCGGCTCCGACGTCGTGTCGCAAACGGTCAGCGCCTCGAACGAGCCGCCGCCGGGCCACACGCGCAAGGAGACCGAAGGCGTCTTCGTCCTGAGCGCAGGCAAAGGCGTGTTCACGCCGGTCAAGGTCGGCATCGCCGGCGAGCAGTACTTCGAAGTGCTCACCGGGCTGAAGGCGGGCGATCAGGTGATCACGGGCCCGTTCGCGTCCGTGCGGGAGTTGTCGGACGGCGGTGACGTCAAACTCCAGCAGAACAACCGCAATCGCACTCGCTCTTCCAGCAGTAAATGAGCCAGTTCTTCGACTCCGTCCTGATCGCGCTGCAGGCCATCTGGGCCAACAAGCTGCGATCGTTCATGACGGTGCTGGGCAACATCGTGGCGGTCACCTCGATCGTCACCGTGGTCACCCTGATCCAGGGCATGAACGGCATGGTGGCGGACGCCATCGTCAGCGACATCGGGGCCGACAATTTCACGGTTCAGCGTATGCCGCCGGTCTTCAGCGAGGACGAGGCGGAGCGTAATCGCAATAATCCGCTCATCACGGTTGACGAAGGCGAGGCCATCCGCAAGTTCAGCCCGCTCATCGCGTCGGTCGCTGCCCAAGCCGGACGGAATGCCACGGTCTCGTATCGAAGCGAGGAGATCAACAACACCAGCATCCAGGGCGTGACGAGCAGCTATTCCGACTTTTCGACCTTCAGCGTCGACCGGGGCCGCATGATGAGCGCGGTCGAAGTCGATCGGGGACAGCAGGTCACGATCCTCGGCTACTCACTGGCCGACCGCCTCTTCGGCGAGATCGAACCGCTCGAGAAGACCATCAAGATCGCCGGCATCGGCTTCCGCGTCGTCGGCGTCAGCGAGAAAAAGGGATCGTTCTTCGGCGACTCGCAGGACAACTTCGCCGTGATTCCGCTCGGCGCCTATCGGCGGCTGTTCGGGGCGCGACAGTCACTGACGCTGATGGTCAAGCCGGTCTCCACCGATCGGATGACCGAGGCCATGGATGATGCCACGGTCGCGCTGCGCGTCGCGCGGCGCTTGAAGCCATCGGCACCGAACAATTTCGGCATCCTCACCTCGGACTTCATCCTCGACCTCTATCGCCAGGTGACGAGCGGCATTTTCGCGGTGCTCGTCGGCATCGTGGCGCTGTCGCTGCTGGTTGGCGGCATCGTCATCATGAACATCATGCTGATGGTGGTCAGCGAACGGACGCGCGAGATCGGATTGCGCAAGGCGCTCGGTGCCAAGCGCAAGGACATCATGGCGCAGGTCCTGACCGAATCGATCACGCTGTCGACGTTCGGCGGCATCATCGGGATCCTGCTCGGATCGCTCGCCGCGACGCTCATCGCCGCGGTCACGCCGCTGCCGGCGCGTCTGGAGATGTGGTCGGTCGTGCTCGGCGTCGGCATCACGGCCGCCGTCGGCCTCTTCTTCGGCGCCTATCCGGCGTCACGAGCGGCATCGCTCGATCCGATCGAGGCCTTGAGACGTGAGTAAAGGCCTCAATCGCGGGCTCTGGGGCGAAGTCGCGCTGATGGCATTCGAGACGCTGCGCACCAACAAGATGCGCTCGGCGTTGACCATCCTCGGTGTCGTCATCGGCATTACGTCGATCGTCGGCATGACGTCGCTGATTCGCGGCTTTGACGAATCGCTGCGCGACATGATTCGCCAACTGGGGCCAAACACCATCATCCTGAGCAAGGCGAGCGCGGTCAGTCTGGCGGCCGGTGCGGACTTCGCCGCACTGATTCGGCGGCCCAATCTCACCGTCGAGGATGCACGGGCGATCGAGCGGCTCGCGCCGTCGGTCGGCGTCGTTGACATCTGGATGGGTCAAGGCCTGGGCGGCCAGACGGTCGAGCGTGTGTTCTACGGCGGCCAGCGCACACCGACCGGGGCGGTGCTCGGGGCCACCGAGCAGTTCGCCACCGTGAACTTCGTCAAGCTGTCGTTCGGCCGCTTCTTCACCCAATCGGAAGTGCAGCGACGGCGCCGCGTCGTGGTCCTGGGCAACAACCCGTATGAGGCGTTGTTCGCGCCGTCCGGCATCGATCCGATTGGCAAGAAGGTTCGCGTCGGCGCGATCGAGTACACCGTCGTCGGCGTCCTCGGCAAGCGCCCCTCACCGTTTCCGCAGGCGGATAATTTCGTCGTCATTCCGCAAACGACCCACCAGGTCGTCTTCGCGACCAACGCTCGTCAGCGCTTTGGCGGCGGCAGCAGCGCGCAGATCACCATCGTCCCGGTCGAAGGCGCCACGCGCGACCAGACGGTCACTGAAGTCGAAGAGATCATGCGCATCCGCCATGGCCTCAAGCTGGACGAGCCCAACGATTTCGAGATCGGCGGCCAGGACGCCATCCTGCGTCTGTGGGATCAGATCAGCCGCGCCGTCTTCCTCGCGCTGGTGGTGATTTCGTCGGTCGCCCTGATGGTCGGTGGCATCGGCGTGATGGCGATCATGATGATCTCGGTGACTGAGCGGACGCGCGAGATCGGCGTACGAAAGGCGCTCGGTGCGCGGCGCCAGGAAATCTTGCTCCAGTTCCTGGCAGAAGCGGCGGTGCTGACGTCCGTGGGTGGTGTGCTCGGGATTCTGTGCGGAGCGGGGATCGGGCTCGCCGTCAGTCTGATCACCGGCTTCCCCATTTCACTGCCGTGGTGGTCGTTTGCCATCGGCCTCGGCTTCTCGGCAAGCGTCGGCATCTTCTTCGGGATGGTCCCCGCCGTCCGCGCGTCTCGACTCGATCCGATCGAAGCGCTCCGCTACGAATAGCGGTTCGAGACATCCGGCGCAGCGCCGGCGGCGGCCCGTGCGCCCCGCGTCCCACGAGCCCGGAACGGGGCGCCGTCCGCCGGCCGCTACGACTCTTTCTCGCCTGTGCGGATGCGATAGCTCTCCAAAACGGGTAGCACGAACACGCGACCATCGCCGATCTCGCCGGTGCGTGCCGCCTGCACGACAGCCTTCACCACGTCGTCGGCCATGTTGTCCGGCACCACGACCTCGACTTCCATCTTCGGCAGCAGGCTGACGTTGTATTCCTTGCCGCGGTAGATCGCGGTGTGCCCTTTCTGCTTCCCGTGGCCACGCACCTCCGTCACCGTCATACCGGCGATGTTCAACTTGGCGAGCGCATCTTTGACCTCGTCGACCTTGTTCGGACGAATGATGCACTTGATCAACTTCATAGCGAACCCTCCAGTGTCCTGAGGAGGTCGGACGTCAGCGCCTGCTGCTCCGCCTCGGTAAGCTTCGATCCGCCCTTGGTGATATGGAAGACATCGATGGCCTTTTCCCCTTCGGTCGCGATCAGGACGAGGTCGACGTCACACCCCTGCCGTGAGATGACGCGGCTGATGCGATAGAGCAGGCCCAGCGCGTTGTTTGCAACGATGTCGAGAATCGTGTACCGGCCCGACGCTTCGTTGTCGGCCCGCACGACCGGCGCGAACCGCTGGGCGCCCTTCGCGTGCAGGACGCCCTGCTCGCGGCCGCGCAGCAGCGACGTCACGTCGGACCGGCCCGAGACGACGTCCTCGAGCACGTGCAGCAGCTGCTGGTGCCCTTCGGCGTTCAGCTCGAGAAACCGTTCGTCGTCGGTGAACTGAAACACGTCGAGGACCAGTCCGTTGGGATTGGTCAGCGCGTGCCCGCGGATGATGTTCATTCCGAAGGACGACAGCACGCCGCAGATATTGGAAAACAGGACCGGCTTGTCGAGCGTCGTGACCGCAACCGTCCAGATCGCCGAGTCGCTGCGCTCGAGCGACAGGTGGACCTCGTCGGGATGGATGTCGCGCGCCAGACGGACGTGACGGTAGATCGCGTCGCGAGAGAACAGCTGCAGGTAGCGCTGCGGCAACCCCTCGAGAAAGCGCGTGATCTCGACCGTCGACAGATCGTCTGGACGCTGCTTCAACAGCTCGTCGAGACCCGCCTGGTTCCGCTCGATCAACTCGTCGCCGTAGCGTTGCGTCAGGTGGTTGTAGGTATCGACATACAACCGCCAGATCAGCTCCTCCTTCCACGGCGTGAGCGTCTCCGGGCTGACGGCTTCGACGTCGACGAGCGTCATCAGCGCGAGCATCTTCAGCCGCTCTTCCGTGCCGATGAACGCGGCGAACGTCTTGACCACGTCGGGGTCTTCAGTGTCGCGGCGGAAGGCCACGAGCGACATCTGCAGGTGATGGCGGATCAGGAACAACACCGTCTCGCGTGCGTCCCCGCGGAGCTGGAGCCGATCGACCACGTCGATCGCCATCCGCACGCTCTCGACCGCGTGGTCGTCGTCGCGCCACTTGCCGACGTCGTGCAGGAGCAACGCGAGCACGAGCAGCGGCGGCTCGGCGACGGCAGCGAGGACATTGCGAAAACGCAGGCGCTCGGGCGCCGTCGTCTCGGCAATGCGTTCGAGGTTTCGAATCGTCAGCAGCGTGTGTTCGTCGACGGTGTACTTGTGGTAGAAGTCGCGGACCACCCGCCACGAGATCGCCTGGAACTCTGGAAATACGCGGCCCAACAGGCCGCAGTCGTGCATCTCCGAGAGGCGCGCGTAGAGCCCGGCCCGCGGCGTGAGCAGACGCAGCAGCGTCTGGCGATCGGCCGCGTCAGGAAAAAAGTCGTCGGCACGGTAGCGATCGACGTGCTGCTGGATGCACGACAGCGTCTCCTCTGACACGTCGGTGCCGTGATCGATCGCCGCCTGAAACGCACCGAGCCACGTCGCCGGGTTCCGCGCCGCCACCACCGGATCGAGGAAGCGGATGCCATCGCGCGACTGACCCAGGTTCGGACCCACTGGAACCGGGGCGGTCTTTCTCGCCCAGTCGAGCGAGCGCGTGACGACGCGAGCGTGACGGAAGTAGTCGCTCATCAATCGCTCGACGCGCTGACGCGGCTCGGCGCCGGGGTAGCCGAGCAGGTCGGCTGTCCGCTCCTGCATCTCGTGGCTGAGCACGTTCTGATTCCGCCCCGCGCCGAGGTGCAGCGTCGAGCGGACGCGCAGGAGGAAGTCTTCCGCCTGATCGACGCGCGCCGGATCCGCCGGCCCGCGCCGCAGCAGCAACGGATCGGTCAGCATCCCGATGGTGCGCGTCGCGGTCAGGTCGCGCAGCGCGCCGGGCGCTTCCTTGACGTCCGGCTCGAGCTGATACAGCGTGGCGTTGAAGGCCGCATGCCGCCGATCGATGAGCTCGAGGAGAGACTTCAGGATATAGGCGTGGGTCGAGGCGGTGTGAAACCGCGTCCTGAATCGGTCGAAGAGCGAGCGGATGCCAGCCACCGGCCGCGCGTCGAGCAGCGCCAGCAGGAACTCCGCATTGTTCGTTTCGAGCCGCTTGAAGTCGTCGAGCTCGCGCACCTGGTGACCGATGACGACGCCGATGTCCCACAGCGGATGGAGAAAGGCGCGCAGGAAGCGCTCGTCGTCGGCATCGATCGCGCGCTCGAAGAGCACGAGCAGGTCGATGTCGGACTGCAGGCACAGGTGGCGGCGGCCGTAGCCTCCGAGTGCAATCACGGCGACCGAGCGTTCGTTGCCGCCAGCATCGGCGAACAGCTGCCGGAGCATGGCGTCGATTCGATCGGAAAAACGCTCGAGCGAGGCACGGCCGGCCGCGCCTCGCAGCGCATCGGCTTCGAGCTCGGTCCGGGCTGCGTCGAAGGCAGCGACGAGTGTGGAACCCCCTGGGCTCGGTTGCGTGAGTGACATCGAGTGATCGTCTCGCCTTACCGCCTCCAGCAGGACTGCACGCGTCCGCACCACCGCGCGACCGGATCCAAGCGCCTCGCGCGTCCGGCCGCCTGCATGCGGGAGGCTAGTAGCTGAGACCTATTCCGACGGAGCCGATCACTTTCGACCTGTCACCCAGAATGGCTTCGTTGCGATCGCCGAGTCGAACGAATTCGACTCCTCCGTGCACGTTCCAGCTGCCGAACCGCGTCGGGCCGCTGGACAGCGGTACCGTGACGACGCCGGCGACACTCACGAAGCCGAAGCTCTCGTCGCCGTCTGCGCCTTCGTAATAGTCCGACACGCTCAGGCCAAGTCGCACCGGCACCGACACGCGCAGACCAGAGCCGATCCCCGGCGCCGCACCGAGCTCGAGGTACGTGCCCTCAGCGGACCCTGCGTCGGCCTGACCATCGAGCTCGCGCGCCAGCAGCACGTAGGGCCTGACCGAGGCCCGCCCGAGCATCGCACTGTCGTCGAACGAGAACTTGAACGAGATCTCCCTCACCGTGAGGAACCCGTTGTTCGGACTGTTGTACGACGTGTAGGTCACGCCGATGCCTGCGCTTTTCCCCACGCTGAGCGCCAGGCCGGCGTAGAAGTCCGCCTCGTACCACAGCTTTCCGAGACCGTCGAGCCCGGCGATCCCAGTGTGCAGACTGTTCCACACACCGACGTTGACGCCGACAGACCTCAGCCAGCCTTCACCCTGGCGCAGCGCGATGCCCAGCTCGCCGGAGGGTTGCAGAATCACACCGGTGTCGTCCTGCGGAATGCCACGAAACAGATACGCGTTCGTGACGTCGAGACCCGCGGTCAACGTGATGTTCCCGGGATTCGGATCGGCGGACGAGCCCTGTGCACGCGCGGGCGCCGTGCCAAGGCACGACGCCACAGCCACGAGCGCCCACGCGCACAGTGAATTGGTGAGTCGCCCTGTCAGTAGGACGCCTCCGTCATCCGACTCCTCCTGTCGGCGACGACGTTCAGTACGAGAACCCGAACCCGATCGAGCCGATGATCTGATCCTTCCTCGGTCCGTCTTCGTCCGAGTTGAAGAACGCCGTGGTGTCGCCGAGCCGCTGGTATTCTACGCCGCCGTGAATGTTCCAGGAACCGAAGTTCGTGGTGCCGCCGAGCGGGATGGTCGCGATGCCGGCAATGCTGAAATACCCGAACTTGTTGTCCTGATAGTCCCCGAACGCGTCGGCCAGCTCGTAGTAGTCCTTGAGGCTCAGACCGACCTTGATCGGAAACGCGATGCTCGCCTTCGATGCGGAGTAGCCCGGCGCGGCACCGAGTTCGAGGTAGGTCCCCTTGTTCAAGCCGCCGTCGGCCTGGCCAAGGTTGGCTCCGGTGTCGAATTCCTGCGCGATGAGCGCGTACGGTTTGACCGCGCCTTTGCCCAGCTTGGCGCTGTCATCGACGCCAAGCTTGAACGCGATCTCTTTCACCGTGGAGAACCCGTTGTTCGGGCTCGTATACGCGGTGTAGGTCGTCGAGAACGACACGCCGCCGCCGAACCCGAAGCCGAGCGTCGCGTAGAAGTCGGATTCGTACCACAGTTTGCCGCAGGCGCAACCGAGCAGCGTTTCATCCGTGTCGGCACCGGTGTCACCGGTGTGCAGGCTGTTCCATGTCCCGAAGTTGATGCCGACGCTCTTCAGGCCGCCCTCTCCCGAGAACGCCGCAAAGCCCAGGTCGACCGCGGGCCACACCGCGATGCCCGTGGAGTTCTGCCGGATGCCGCGGAACTGGTACTGATTGAGAAAGTCGACCGTACCAGTGATAGTTAACGCGCCTGGATTCGGGTCCTTCGCCTCCTGCGCAAACGCCGGGGCGCTCACGGCCAGAGCGGCCAGCGCCGCCATCGCACATGCAGTGCGTCGTACTCCATGCATCACGAACATTCGATTGCCTCCGTTGATCCGTTGGGTTGAACACGGCAGTGGCGCGGCGGCGCCACTGCCAGCGACTGGTCTTGATGCCGCGGTTAGACGTCCGCGGATACAGGCTTGAGCACGGACGCGGGCTGCTTCGCCTCCTGCGCCACTGCAGCGTCCGACAGCGAGCCGCCGAACGCGTATGCCTCTTCGCCGTGGGCGATGATATCGAGACCTTCGCTTTCCTCGGAGGCCGTCGCGCGCAACGGAACCACCAGGCCCACGAGCTTCAAGATGACGAAGGAGGCGACACCGCTGTAAACGATCGCCGCCAGGACGGCGGTGCCTTGAATCAGCAACTGACGCGGGTTGCCGAACATCGCGCCGTCGATCGTGCCGTTGAACGCCTTCTCCGCGAACACGCCGGTCAGCATCGCCCCGACCGTGCCGCCGAGGCCGTGCGCGGCGACGACGTCGAGCGAATCGTCGAGTTGCGTCTTCGCACGAAGGATCAGACCGAAGTAGCTCGGGAAGGCGGCGATGGCGCCTAGGAAGATCGCGCTCATCGGGCTGATGAATCCCGCCGCCGGCGTCACCGCCACGAGACCGACCACGATCGCGGTCGCGCACCCGACGCTCGTCGGCTTGCCCGTGCGCATCGCGTCGAGCGCGGCCCACACCACCAGCGTCGCCGCCGGCGCCAGCATCGTCGTCACGAAGGCGAGACCGGCTTGCGGGCTTGCCGCCACCGCGCTGCCGGCGTTGAAACCGAACCAGCCGAACCACAGCAGCCCGGCGCCGAGCAACACGAACGGGACGTTGTGCGGCAGGATCGTCGTCGTGCCGTAGTCGGAGCGCTTGCCGACGACGAGCGCCGCGACCAGCGCCGCCACGGCGGCGTTGATGTGGACGACAGTGCCGCCGGCGAAGTCGAGCGCGCCCCACTGCGCCAGCCAGCCGCCACCCCAGACCCAGTGCGCGATCGGCGCGTAGACAGCGACCGCCCAGATGGTGATGAACGCGACGTATGCGGAGAACCGCATCCGCTCGATGATCGCGCCGGAAATCAGCGCCGCGGTGATGATGCAGAACGTGCCCTGGAACGCCATGAACAGGGCGTGAGGGATCGTGCCCTTGGCTTCGAGCCCGACGCCCTTCAGCAGCGCATTGGAGAGGTCACCCAGCCACGCGTTTCCAGCCGTGAAGGCCAGCGAATACCCCAGCAGCGCCCACGCAAGGCCGACCACGCCCAACGAGATGAAACTCATCATCATCGTGTTCAGCGAGTTCTTCGATCGCGCCAGGCCTCCATAGAAGAACGCCAGCGCGGGCGTCATCAGCAAGACGAGGGCAGTTGCGATCAACATCCATGCGGTATCGGCCTGGTTCATGGTCACCTCACTGGGAAATGGGGCGAACGCGCGACTGACGTCGCTCTCCAACACCGTTCAGCAAGATGGACGCCAGACCAGGCGACGCCGCGTCGCCGGAAAACCCCACGACTTTGTTGGAAAAACGGCGATCGCCCGAGAGCGGGCGCGTGCGCGTTGTGCTACGTTTTTGTAGATGTTCGAGTGAACGTCAACAAAGATGTCTGAATAGAAACCGCCAGCACGGACCGGATCGACCGACGGCTGCGGCCCCCGCGAACCTCGGAGCATTCGCGACAGGACATATTTGTATACATTCGACATCTGCTGGACATAATTGTCTTCATCTGGACCTGATGCGGCGCCGGCGAGGCCGCTGCCGCTGAGGCGCGGCCCTCACGCCTTGCGAGCGTACGGTGCGCCTGACTATGATCCGGGTCCCGCCTCTGGCGACGGCGCCGGCGACACGGGCCGCGACGCCCGGCCGACGCGCGCCGTCTCGCGGCATCCGGAGACGCAGCCCGCCTTCGCTGAAGCTCCGGCGGGTCGCAGGCGGATAGGAGGATTACCCATATGAAGGTCTACGACGCCACCGGCATCCGCAACGTGGCCATCGTCGGACACGGCGGATGTGGCAAGACCCAGCTGGTGTCCACGATGCTCTTCGTGGCGGGCGCCGTGAATCGATTGGGAAAGGTCGATGACGGCACCACCGTCACCGACTTCGACGAAGAAGAGATCGCCCGCAAACACACCCTCTCCTCGAGCCTCGCCTATGCGGAGTGGCAGAAGACCAAAATCAACATCATCGACACCCCGGGGTTTGCCAACTTCCTGACCGACGCCCGCGCCGCGCTGCGCGTCGTCGAGGCGGCCATCCTCGTGGTCGACGCCGTCGCCGGCGTCGAGGTCCAGACCGAGAAGCTCTGGGCGGAAGCCGCTGCGCTCGGACTGCCCCGCCTCGTCGTCGTCAACAAGTTGGAACGCGAGCGTGCCAGCCTGGATCGCACGCTCGAGACGGTGCACCGCGACCTCGCCCGCGAGATCGTGCCGATTCAGCTGCCGCTCGGCGAGGAACGGTCGTTCACCGGCGTCGTCGATCTGATCCGAATGACGGCGTTGACGTTCGCCGCCGACGGCAAGATGACGGAAGCCGAGATCCCTGGAGCCGTGGCCGAACGGGCGCAGAAGGCGCGCGAGCAGCTGATCGAGATGGTGGCCGAAGCCGACGAACAGCTGATGGAGACGTTCTTCGCCGAAGGGACGCTGACGCAGGAACAGCTCGTCTCGGGACTGCGTGCCGCGACGATGGCCGGCAAGATCTTCCCGTTGCTGTGCACGTCGGGCCTGCACGCCGTCGGCATTCAGCCGCTGCTCGACGCGATCGTGAACTATGCGCCTTCGCCCGCCGAGCGCGACTTCCGCGCCATCGCCGGCGACGCTGAGGCAATGGTGAAGGCCGCCGACACCGGGCCGTATTCGGTGTTCGTCTGGAAGACCATCGCCGATCCATTTGCCGGACGGATTACGATGCTTCGCGTCGTGTCGGGCGCCATCAAGTCGGACGCGACGGTGAACAACGCGTCGCGCGATGCCGCCGAACGCCTCGGCCACCTGCTGGCATTGCAAGGCAAGACGCAGACGCACGTTCCCGAGCTCAAGGCGGGAGACCTCGGGGCCGTGGCGAAACTCAAGGACACGCATACCAACGACACTCTGGCGGACAAGGCCGCGAAGTTCAAGTTCCCGCCGATCGCCTTCCCCGAGCCGGTGCTGTCCTACGCCATCGAGCCGAAGAGCCGAGGCGACGAAGACAAGATCAGCACGTCGATGCATCGCCTCGAGGAAGAGGATCCGAGCATCAGATACGCGCGCGATCCGCAGACACACGAACTGCTGCTCGCCGGGCAGGGCCAGCTCCACATCGAGGTGACCGTCGCGAAGCTGAAGCGGCGATTCGGCGTCGAGGTCAACCTGAAACCGCCGCGCATTCCCTATCGCGAGACGATCACCGCGTCGACGGAAGCGCACGGGCGGCACAAGAAACAGACGGGCGGCCACGGCCAGTTCGGCGACTGCAAGATCCGCGTCGAACCGCTGCCGCGCGGCAGTGATTTCCAATTCGAAGACGACATCTTCGGCGGGTCGATCCCGCGGCAGTTCGTCCCGGCGGTCGAGAAGGGCATTCAGGAGGCGCGCATGCGCGGCTTCCTCGCCGGCTACCCGATGGTCGACTTCAAGGCCACCGTGTTCGACGGCTCCTACCACGCGGTCGATTCGAACGAGCTCTCCTTCAAGATGGCCGGATCACTTGCGTTCAAGGACGCGATGACTCGGGCGCGGCCGACGATCCTCGAACCGGTGATGCAGGTCGAGGTCTACGCGCCAAACGACTTCGCCGGCGACCTGATGGGAGATTTGAACGGACGGCGTGGCCGCATCGCCGGCATGGATACGCGCGGGGCGATGACCGTCATCCGCGCCCAAGTGCCGATGTCGGAGATGCTGACCTACGAACAGCATCTGACGTCGGCCACCGGGGGGCGCGGCACGTATCACATGGAGTACTCGCACTACGAGGAAGTGCCGCACATGCTCCAGGCCAAGATCATCGCGGCATACAAGGCCGAACGCGGTCAGGCGGTGACTGAGGAGGTCTAACTCCCAACGGCTCCAGCTCTCAAAGAAAAGACCCGGTCGGCTTGCGCCGCCGGGTCTTCTTGTTTCCAGACTCGCGTTTGGGAGTTGGGAGTCGGGCCTTGGGAGTTGTCTTAGGATCCGCCAGCTTTCCGCGGCGTCGTCGATTTCCGCGCGGCGCCCTTCGTCTGGCCACCAGCCTGCGCCTTCGACCCACCCTCACCCTTGCCGCGCATCCGCTGCGCGGCTCGCTTGAGACGCTCGCCGACGCCCTTGGCCTTCTTGGGCGCTTCGTCGTCGTCCTCGCCCTTCTCCGCCTTGGCGAGCTGCGGGTTGTATTCGCTGCCCAC
>Ga0075419_10001454_pt1 | contig 15285 bp, 18 predicted proteins | sample SoiMetdeltSBSDD3_FD_76900 | JGI IMG/M metagenome (GOLD analysis project Ga0075419, IMG submission 76900) | Bulk soil microbial communities from a Populus tree surrounding site in Tennessee, USA - Soil MetaG P. deltoides SBSDD3 | ecosystem: Environmental > Terrestrial > Soil > Tree plantation... | reverse complement strand
GCCGATTTCCTTGGCCATGCGGTTCTTCGCCGCCTGCGCCTGCTCGACGGCGCTCTGGAGCTGCTTGCGCGTGCTTTCCAGTTGTTGAAACCGGTTGAGATCGAAAGCCGCGGGCCCGCGCGCCGCGAGCCGCTTTGCCACCCCTTCTGGGTCTTTCCTGAGCGCCTGGATGTCGATCATTTGCGGCTTCTCAACTGCTCGAGCTTCTCGCGGATCTTCGCCTCCAGCCCGCGCTCGGTGGGCCGATACCACTGCGCCGCCTGCATGCCGTCGGGGAAGTAGTTCTCGCCGGCGGCGTAGGCGCCCCCCTCGTCGTGCGCGTAGCGGTAGCCTTTGCCGTAGCCGAGCTCCTTCATGAGGCGCGTCGGCGCGTTGCGCAGATGCATGGGAACCGGCCGGGTCTGGTCCTTCGAGACGAACGCGCGCGCGGCATTATAGGCCTCGTAGACCGCGTTGGACTTCGGCGCGGCCGAAAGGTAGAGCACCGCCTCGGCGAGGGCCAGCTCGCCCTCCGGCGTCCCGAGCCGCTCGTAGGTCTCGCACGCGTCGAGCGCGATCCTCAGGCCGCGCGGGTCGGCAAGGCCGATGTCCTCGACCGCCATGCGCACGACCCGGCGGCCGATGTACAGCGGGTCGGCGCCGCCGTCGAGCATCCGCACCATCCAGTACAGCGCCGCATCCGGATCCGAGCCGCGCACGCTCTTGTGAAGCGCCGAAATCTGGTCGTAGAACTGCTCGCCGCCCTTGTCGAAGCGGCGCAGGTTCTGCGCCAGCACCCGCTCGACGAGCTCGCCGCTAGCGATTTCGTCCTTGGTCGAATTCTTCAGGATTTCGACCGCATTCAGCAGCCTGCGCGCGTCGCCGTCGGCGAAGCCGATCAGTCGAGCTTTCGCTTCCTCGTCGGCTTCGAGACCGCTGCGCTCCAGCAGCATTCGAAGATCCGAGTCTTTCAAAGGTTCAAGAACGTAAACCGATGCCCGGGAAAGAAGCGCGCTGTTCACCTCGAACGAAGGGTTCTCCGTAGTCGCGCCGACGAAAGTGATTAGGCCGCGCTCGACATACGGCAGGAACGCGTCCTGCTGCGCCTTGTTGAAGCGGTGCACCTCGTCGACGAAGAGGATGGTGTGGCGCCCCGAGCGCTCGAGCTCGGTTTGGGCGGCCTGCACCGCCTCGCGGATGTCCTTCACGCCGGAGAACACCGCCGACAGCGCGACGAACTCGGCGTCGAACGCCTTCGCCATCAGCCGTGCGATGGTGGTCTTGCCCGAGCCGGGCGGCCCCCAGAGAATCATCGAGTGGGGTTTGCCGGACTCGAACGCGAGCCGCAGCGGCTTCCCTGGCCCGAGCAGATGCTGCTGCCCTACGACTTCGTCGATCGACTGAGGGCGCAGCGCCTCGGCGAGCGGCGCCGCAGGCTGCGGCTTGCCGAACAGATCGTTCATACGATTTGCGGGGGGCTTCTACCCCGCGTTACCTCTCGCCTAGGACGTCGGCCCCCTTCGGGGGCTCGAAACGGAAATCGGCCGGGTCGGTCTTCGGGTTGCGCTGCAGGTTGAGGAAGCGAAGCCGCGTGGTCTGGCCGAAATTGTCGACCAGCTCCATCGCCTCGATTCCGGTGGCCGAGAATCCCATTCGGATGCGGTCGAATCCGGCCTCGGGATCGCGTGGCTTCGCCTCCAGCCACTCCAGCTTGTCGCGCGTGCCGGCCTCGGAAAGCTCGAACGCCTTCTCCACGTCGCTCGACCCGGCGAGCAGCGCCGCGGGCGTGGAGCCGAGCGCCTTCGACATCCTGCGCACGGTCACCTGGTTCAGGTCGCGGTCGTGGATCCACACGCGCTCGCCGTCGCCGACGATCACCTGGTCGACGGGCTTGGCATACGTCCAGCGGAAGCGCCCCGGCCGCTGGAACACGAAGCTGCCCTTCGACTCCTGCAGCAGCTTCCCCTCGCGTCCGTAGACCTTCTGCTCGAAATCGGCGCGCGCCGCCTGGGTGCTCTTGAGGAAGCTCCGGAAGCGCTCGCCGGCGTCGGCGTGCGCCAAGCCCGCGAACGCGCACAGCAGCAGGGCGAGGGCCGGGTACCGCATGCGGCGAGGTTACTCCGCTTTCGCGGGAACCAACACCTCGCGGTTGCCGTTGGACTGCATCGCTGAGACCATGCCGGCGCGCTCCATATCCTCGATCAGGCGCGCGGCGCGGTTGTAGCCGATCCTGAGGTGGCGCTGCACCAGCGAGATCGACGGACGCCGGGTGCGCACCACGATCTCGACCGCCTGGTCGTACAGGGGGTCCTTCTCGCCCGTGGACTCCCCCGAAGGATTTCCCGCAGCGTCCTCGGTGGACGCCGGCTCGAGCACTTCTTCGAGGTACTCGGGCTTCGCCAGGCTCTTCAGGTGCTCGACCACCTTGTGCACCTCGTGGTCGGCGACGAAGGCGCCGTGCACGCGCTGCGGCAGGCCGGCGCCCGGCGGCAGGTACAGCATGTCGCCCGAGCCGAGCAGCGCCTCGGCGCCGGACTGGTCGAGGATGGTTCGCGAGTCGACCTTGGACGAGACCTGGAACGCGATGCGCGTGGGAATGTTCGCCTTGATGAGGCCGGTGATCACGTCCACCGAAGGCCGCTGCGTGGCGAGGATCAGGTGGATGCCGGCGGCGCGCGCCTTCTGCGCGAGGCGGGCGATCAGCTCCTCGACCTTCTTCCCGACCACCATCATCAGGTCGGCGAGCTCGTCGATCACGAGCACCAGGTGGGGGAGCGGCGCGAGCGGCTGCGGCTCGGCGGACTCCTGCATGAACGGATTCTCGAGCTTGCGGCCCTGCTTTTCGGCCTCGGCGATCTTGTGGTTGAAGCCCGAGAGATTGCGCACGCCGAGCCAGTTCATCAGCTTGTAGCGGCGGTCCATCTCGGCGACGCACCACGAGAGCGCGTTGGTCGCCTGCTTCATGTCGGTGACCACCGGCGCGAGGAGGTGCGGGATGTCCTGGTAGACCGAAAGCTCGAGCATCTTCGGGTCGATCAGGATCAGGCGCACCTGCGGCAGCTCCGACTTGTAGAGCAGCGACAGGATCATCGCGTTCAACGCGACCGACTTGCCCGAGCCGGTGGTCCCGGCGACCAGCAGGTGCGGCATGCGGCCGAGGTCGGCGACGACCGGGTTGCCCGCGATGTCCTTGCCGAGCGCAAGCGCGATCGGCGAATGCAGCGAATGGTAGGCCTCCGAGCCGAGGATCTCGGAGAGGCGCACCGTCTGCCGGTGCGGATTGGGGATCTCGAGGCCCATGCACGACTTGCCGGGGATGGTCTCGACCACCCGGATCGAGACCACCGACAGGGCGCGCGCCAGGTCCTTCACCAGGTTGACGATCTGGCTGCCCTTGACCCCGACCGCGGGCTCGACCTCGTAGCGCGTGATCACCGGGCCCGGATAGGCGGCGAGCACCTTGACCGCGACGCCGAAGTCGGAGAGCTTCTTTTCGATCAGCCGGGAGGTGAACTCCAGCGTCTCGGCGCCCACCTCGGCACCTTCGCGCCGCGCCTCGTCGAGGAGCTTGAGCGGCGGCAGCGGGGTGTCGGGCAGCTCCTCGAACAGCGGCGCCTGCTTCTCCTTCTGCACCCGCTCGGATTTCCGGATCTCCACGATCGCGGGCTCGATGCGCAGCGGCGGGTGGTCCTCTTCACGGCGCTTCTCGGTCTGGACCACGAGGCTGCGCTCCTCGCGCGCCAGCGCGCCGAGCTTGCGGTCGCGATAGCGGTCCCAGGCCCCCACGGCCTGCGCATAGCCCTGCTCCAGGGCGTGGCCGACGCGCTCGGACAGCGCGAGCCACGACAGCCCGGTAAACAGGCTGAACCCCACCGCGGCGAGCGTGAGGAGAAGGAGGGTCGCCCCGGTGAACCCGAGGCCCGCGGCGAGCACCTTGCCGCCGGCGACCCCGGCCAGCCCGCCCGGTGCGAAGGGAAGCTGCACTCCCAGGCTGTGGAACCGCAGGGCCTCGAGCGCAGCGCTCGAGACGAGCAACAGCATGAAGCCGCCGAACGAGATCGCGAGCGGCCGCCGGTCGATCAGGCGGCGCCCGTCGAGGCCGCGATAGCCCCAGACCACGAGATACAGGCACAGCACGACCCACCAGTAGGCCGACACGCCGAAGAGGTAGAGCAGGATGTCCGCGACCAGCGCGCCGACCAGGCCACCGGCATTGCGCACAGCGGCGTCGGTCGCGCTGTGCGACCAGCCGGGATCGGCGCGGTGGAAGGTCGAAAAGACGAGCAGCAGGTACAGCGCGAGACCGACGAGCACCAGCCACTTCGCTTCGCGTACCAGGCCGGCGAGCTTTGCGGGGAGGGGGGCTGCGGTTTTTTCTGCTACACCCATCGCGCGTGGGGCATTCTACCCCACGCGCACGTCAGGCGCCGAATCTGACGTCGCCTTAGGGCGACACTTTATTCAGGTAATACGATCGAGTCGCGCAGAACGATGTTGGAGCCGCGCATCTCGATGTAGCCGCCCATCTGCAGGTCCTTCATGACGCGGCTCACCATCTCCCTCGAGGCGCCGATCATCTTGGCGATGTCCTGCTTGGGCAGGCGCTTGGTGACGATCTTTTCGCCGTCGACGTTCTCCGACATGTCGAGCAGCAGCCGCGCCACGCGGCCGTAGACGTCGAGCAGCGCGAGGCTGCCGATCTTGCGGTCGGCCTCGCGCAGGCGCCGCACCAGCCCGCGCATCACCGCCATCGCCATGTCGAAGTTCTCCGCCAGGCACTTCTTGAAATCGCGCTTGGCGATGTAGAGGAGCTCGCAGGGCTCGATCGCCACGACCGTTGCCGAGCGCGGCTCGTCGTCGATGAGGCCCATCTCGCCGAAGAACTCGCCCGGGCCGAGGATCGTCAGGATCACTTCCTTGCCCTCGGCGTCGCTCATCATCACCTTGAGCCGGCCCGAGAGCACGATGTAGAGCGAGTCGGTCGGATCGCCGCCGGTCATCACGGTGGTCGACCGCGACACGCTCTTGCGAGCCACCATGCTGGTCAGGGTGCGGAGCGCGTCTTCGGGGAAGCTGGAGAACAGCGGGACTGCCTTCAGGACCGCTGTGGAGACTGTTGTTGTCATAGCCACGGTTTTTTATCCCTCCCTTTGCGAGAATTATGGTAGCAGAACTCCCTCGGCGCTTCCGGAGTGTTGCGCAGCCGCGTCACCTATAATCGGCCACTCGTCCTGAAAATCCCGCCACTCATCCGAATTTGACGTTTTCGCAAAGCAAATGCCTACGCGCCACGCCCGCTTGCTGATCCTCGGCTCAGGTCCGGCTGGCTACACCGCCGCGGTGTACGCGGCGCGCGCCAACCTGCGCCCGGTCCTGCTCACCGGGATCGCGCAAGGCGGCCAGCTCATGACGACCACCGACGTCGACAACTGGCCGGCGGACGCCGACGGCGTGCAGGGCCCCGACCTGATGCAGCGCTTCCAGAAGCACGCCGAGCGCTTCGAAACCGAAGTCGTCAACGACCACATCCACAAGGTGCACCTCGAGCGGCGGCCGTTCCTCCTCGAAGGCGACGCCGGCCAATACACTTGCGACGCGCTCGTGATCGCGACCGGGGCCACGGCGAAATACCTCGGGCTACCGTCGGAGCAGAAGTTCATGGGCCGCGGCGTGTCGGCCTGCGCCACCTGCGACGGCTTCTTCTACAAGGGCGAGGACGTGGTGGTGGTCGGCGGCGGCAACACCGCGGTGGAGGAAGCGCTCTACCTCGCGAACATCTGCCGCAGCGTGACCCTGGTCCACCGGCGCGACAAGTTCCGCGCCGAAAAGATCATGGTGGACAAGCTGATGCAGCGCGTACGCGATGAGAAGGTGAAGCTCGTGCTCGATGCCGTGGTCGACGATGTCCTGGGCGATGCGACCGGAGTCACCGGCGTGCGCGTGCGCAAGCTGAAATCCGGGGGCATCGAGAACATCGCGGTCAAAGGGTTCTTCGTCGCCATCGGGCACACGCCCAACACCGAGCTCTTTGCCGGCCAGCTCGAAATGGAGAACGGCTACATCGTCACCCGCGGCGGTCGCGAAGGCCTCGCCACCGCGACCAGCGTGAAAGGCGTGTTCGCCGCCGGCGACGTCCAGGACCACGTCTACCGGCAGGCGGTGACGAGCGCGGGAACCGGCTGCATGGCGGCACTCGACGCAGAGAAATACCTCGATGCGCTCGCCGCCTGACGATGACGAGTTCCGTCGCGCGACGCGCGACGTCGAGCGGCTCCCCGCGCCACGCAGAATCAAACTTGCGCGCGCGCCGGCGGCTCCGGTTCCGGTCCAGACCCGGCGCGACGAGCGCGCGGCGCTCGCCGAATCGCTCGCCGGCCCGCGCTCGATCGACGACGCGATCGACTCGGGCGAGGAGCTCGCCTTTCTGCGCGAAGGCCTCTCGCGGCAGGTGCTGCGGAAGCTCCGCCGCGGCCACTGGGTGGTGCAGGACGAGCTCGACCTGCACGGCATGAACCGGGTGCAGGCGGCGCACGCGGTGGCGGAGTTCCTGCGCCATTGCCGCGCGCGCCATTTTCGCTGCGTGCGCATCGTGCACGGCAAGGGCCTAGGCTCGCGCAACCGCGAGCCGGTGCTCAAGGGCAAGCTGCGGAAATGGCTGGCGCTGCGCGACGAGGTGCTGGCGTACTGCCAAGCGCCGGCGGCGGATGGCGGCTCCGGCGCGCTTTTGGTGTTACTTAAGTCTTCTTAGACTGCGGCTTCGTTGGTCTCGCCGGTGCGGATGCGCACCACGTGCTCGACCGAGGTGACGAAGATCTTGCCGTCGCCGATCTTGCCGGTGCGGGCCGACTTCACGATGGCGTCGATCGCGCTCTCGACCTGGGTGTTCGCGACCACCACCTCGATCTTCACCTTGGGCAGGAAATCGACCACGTACTCGGCGCCCCGGTAGAGTTCGGTGTGCCCCTTCTGCCGGCCGAATCCCTTCACTTCCGTGACCGTGAGCCCCGTTACGCCGACTTCGGACAGCGCTTCGCGCACTTCATCGAGCTTGAACGGCTTGACGATGGCTTCGATCTTCTTCATGACCGGTTCTCCCTGGGTTGCGAGATCATTGTAACGTGGAAAGCTTTGAGGTCGTCGAATCGCTCGCCCGCGTCGATGCGGCGGAGTGGAACCGGCTGGCCGGCCCCCAGCCGTTCGTGCGCCACGAGTTCCTGTCGGCGCTGATCGAGTGCGGCTGCGCCGCCGCGCGCAGCGGCTGGCTGCCGCAGTTCCTGCTCCTGCGGCGCTCGGGCGCGCTCGCCGGCGCGATGCCCCTCTTCGCCAAGTCCCATTCCTACGGCGAATACGTGTTCGACTGGGCCTGGGCCGACGCCCACGAGCGCAACGGCGTGCCGTACTACCCGAAGCTCGTCTCGGCCATCCCGTTCACCCCCGTGCGCGGCCGCCGGATCCTCGCCGCCGGCGCGGCCGAGCAGCGCAGCCTGATCGCCGCCGCGCTCGAGCTCGCCCGCGGGACCTCCTCGCTGCACGTGCTCTTCCCGCTGGAGGAGGAGTCCCGGCTGCTGCACGAGCGCGGCATGCTCCTGCGGCGGACGGTGCAGTTCCACTGGAGGAACGAAGGCTACCGCGACTTCGAAGACTTCCTCGGCCGGCTCAGCCACGCGCGCCGCAAGAACATCCGGCAGGAGCGGCGCCGGGTGGGCGAGGCCGGCGTGCGGCTGCGCTGGCTCGAAGGCAGGTCGATCGAGCGGCGCCACTGGGAGTTCTTCAACCGCTGCTACCGCTCGACCTACGCGGCGCACCGCTCGAGCCCTTACCTGAGCCTCGAATTCTTCGTGCGCATCGGCGCCAGGCTGCCCGAGAACCTGGCGATGGTGCTGGCCGAGCGCGACGGCCGGCCGATCGCCTCGGCCCTTTTCTTCGCCGATTCGGGAACGCTGTACGGCCGCTACTGGGGCGCGGTCGAGCACGTGCCGCTCCTGCACTTCGAATGCTGCTACTACCAGCCGATCGAGTTCGCGATCGGCCGCCGCATCGAGGTGTTCGAGGGCGGCGCGCAGGGCGAGCACAAGCTGTTCCGCGGCCTGATGCCGGTGGAAGCGCTGTCTGCGCACTGGCTCGCCCATCCGCGCTTCTCCCGCGCGGTCGAGGCCTTCCTCGAGCGCGAGGGCGCGGGCGTGCGGCGCTACGTCGACGAGCTGTGCGACCATAGCCCTTTCAAGGCCTAGGAGAGCGCGATGCGCCTGACGAACAAGCTGGCGATCATCACCGGGGCGGGCTCCGGATTCGGCGCCGGCATCGCGCGCCGCTTCGCCGAGGAGGGCTGCCGCGTGGTGGTGAACGACATCGACGCGAAAAGCGGCGAGCGCGTGGCGAAGGAGATCCACGGCAGCTTCATCCAGGCCGACGTCACCAAGGGCGCGGACTGGGCGCGCCTGGTGCGCGCGGCGGGCCCGGCGCTCGACATCGTGGTCAACAACGCCGGCTGGACGCACCGGAACAAGCCCTACCTCGAGGTGTCCGAGGCCGAGTTCGACAAGGTCTACGCCGTCAACGTAAAGAGCGTCTATCTCTCCGCGCTGCACGCCGTGCCGGTGTTCAGGAGCCGCGGCGGCGGCTGCTTCGTGAACATCGCCTCCACCGCCGGCGTGCGCCCGCGTCCCGGCCTCACGGTCTACAACAGCTCGAAGGCGGCGGTGATCCTGATGTCCAAGTCGATGGCGGCGGAGTTCGGCCCGGACAAGATCCGGGTGAACTGCGTCAACCCCGTGTTCAGCCCCGACACCAGCCTGTCCGCCGAGTTCGCCGGCGGCGCGGTGACCGACGAAGCGAAGAAGAAGTTCCTCGCCACGATTCCGCTCGGCAGATTCTCCACGCCGCTCGACGTCGCCAACGCCTGCCTCTACCTCGCCTCGGAGGAGGCGAGCCTGGTGAGCGGCGTCTGCATCGAGGTCGACGGCGCTCGCTGCGTCTAGACTGCTTTCTGTTTGAGTCCACCGAGCAGCGCGGCGACCTGCGGCTGCTTGCGCTTGCCTTTTTGCTGAGGCTCGGCCGCTTTCGGCGCCTCGGGCGCTTGGCTCGCGGGTTCGTAAGGCGCCGAGAAAATCGGATCTGCGGCGCGCTTGGGCGAATGACCCGCTCCAGGGCGACGGTCCTTCCGCGCCGGTTGCTCGCCCTTGTGCGCGCCTTCGCGCTTCTTCCGCGGCTCGTCGCCCATCAGTGCCGCTACGGTGGCGCCGCTCGGCTGGAATCCCGGGACCAGCACGCGCTCGATGCGCTTCTTGATCAACCGCTCCACGGCCGCCATGGCTTCCATGTCCTGCGGCGCGACCAGCGAGATCGCCTCGCCGGGCAGTCCGGCACGCCCGGTGCGTCCGCAGCGGTGCACGTAGTCCTCGGGCGAATGCGGCACGTCGAAATTGATCACCTGCGGCAGCCCCTCGATGTCCAGCCCGCGCGAGGCCACGTCGGTGGCGACGAGCACGGAGGTCTTGCCAGCCTTGAAGTCCTCGAGCGCAGCCTCGCGCTCGGCCTGCGACTTGTCGCCGTGGATCGCGTCGGCGTGGATGTGATCTCGCCGCAGCTGGTGGGCGAGGCGGTTCGCGCCGATGCGGGTCCCGGTAAAGACCAGCACCTGCTTGAGGCCGCGGGTCTGGATCAGGTACGCGAGCAGCTCGCGCTTCTTCTCGCGCGCCACGAGGTGCAGCACGTGGGTGACGAGCTCGGCGGCGGCGTTGCGCGCCGCCACCTGCACCTCGGCCGGGTTGCGCAGCAGGGTTTTGATCAGGTTGCGGATCTCGTCCGGGAACGTGGCCGAGAACAGCAGGTTCTGCCGCTGCCCCGGAAGGAGCGCGATGATCCGCTTGATGTCGGGCAGGAAGCCCATGTCGAGCATGCGGTCGGCCTCGTCGAGCACCAGGATGGAGACCTGGTTGAACATGACCGTCTTGTTCTGCACGTGGTCGAGGAGGCGCCCCGGGGTCGCGACCAGAATCTCGACCCCTCTGCGCAGCTGCTCGATCTGCGCATTCATGTCGACGCCGCCGTAGACGACTGTGCTGCGCAGCGGGACGTGCTTTCCGTAGTCGCGGAAGCTCTCGGCCACCTGCACCGCGAGCTCGCGCGTCGGCGTGAGCACCAGGGCCCGCACCGGGTGGCGCGCGGGCGACGCCGAGGCGCTGGCGTGGGCGGAGAGACGCTGCAGGATCGGCAGCGCGAACGCCGCCGTCTTGCCGGTTCCGGTTTGCGCGCCCGCCATGAGGTCGCGCCCCGTAAGCACCAGGGGAATGGACTGCTCCTGCACCGGCGTCGGCTTTTCATAGCCGAGCTCCGAGACCGCGCGGGTGAGCGGCTCGATCAGGCCCAGTTGTTCAAATGCTGAAGCGATAGCCTTGAATTATAAAGTCAATTCAGCGTCCGCGCCGGACGCTGGGGCGATTCCTCGGGTTCGATGCCAGGAAGCTTGAGCTCCATATCCCAGTCGCTCTTCTTGACCGCCGCCTGCAGCAGGCGGCAAAGCGAGTGCAGCAGCACCGAATCGAAGCTCAGCGTGACGCCCTGGCCGTCGGAAGGGTGCAGGGCGACCACGGGCTGGCCGCTGCGGTCGTGGCCGGTCTGGATGCGGGCGAGAAGCAACGGCGTCTCGCCAAGCGGCCGCGCGCTGTCGCCCGGGTCGTACGGCTTGGAAAAATCCGCTTTCGAAACCGCGTATTCGTGCTCGAGCCCGAGCAGGGCCTTGCGCGCCTCGGGGCTTGCCTGGGTACGGATGCGCGGGCTCGCCTCTTCGGCGAGCTTCACGAGGAGCGGCCACAGCAGCTTGACGAAGCGGCGCGTCAGCGCGAGGCGCAGCTCCACGCTTTCGCTCGTCGCCACGAGCATCACCAGGCGGTCCTGCTCCGCCTCGTAGTCGACTTTGAGTTGATGCAGGCGCATGGAAGAATAGTATATGGCCCGGCTTCGCGAAGCGAGCGCGCCCGCAGACTTTGACATGCTGCGCTCGCTGTTTGCCGAGTACGCGCGCAGCGTGGACGAGCCCTGCTGCTTCGCCGGCTTCGAGCGCGAGCTGGCCGACCTTCCGAGGGGCTACCTGGTGTTGTTTCTTTCTTGCGAAGAAGCACTCGCGGCCGGCTGCGTCGGCCTGCGCGAGATCGATCGAGACACCGCGGAGATGAAGCGCCTCTACGTAAGACCCGCCTGGCGCGGCCGCGGACTGGGGCGCGCGCTCGCGGAAGCCGCCATCGGCGCGGCCCGCGCTGCCGGCTATGGGCGGATCGTTCTGGACTCGCTGCCGAAGATGCAAGAAGCGCGGGCGCTTTACGGCAGCCTTGGCTTTAGTGCAACCGCGCCTTACCTCGCCCAGCCCACGCCGGGCGCGGACTGCCTCGAGCGCAGGCTGTAGCGGGAGCGGCGTCTAGCGCGCCCTAATGCGCTCCACCAGGCGCGTGGTGGAGCGCTCGTGCTCGAACGGAATCGAAAGCACCTGCCCGCCCCGTGCGAGGACGTGGGCGGCGCCGGCGATGCGCTCCACCGGCCAGTCGCCGCCCTTCACCAGCACCTCGGGCCGGGCGGCCGCGACCAGGGCCTCGGGCGTGTCCTCGTCGAACCAGGTGACGGCGTCCACCGCGCCGAGGGCGGCGACGAGGGCGAGCCGGTCTTCGAGCGGGTTGATCGGCCGCTCGGCGCCCTTGCCCAGCCGCCGGGCGGAGGCATCGCCGTTCAGCGCCACGAGCAGCGCCGCGCCCAGATCGCGCGCGCGGGCGAGGTAGGTGACGTGGCCGCGATGCAGGATGTCGAACACGCCGTTGGTGAAGACCAGCGGCCGCGGCAGCTCAGCGATCCAGCGCGCCAGCTTGTCGGGCGGACGGACCTTGCCTTCGAAGGCGGGCGGCTTCACCTCGCAGGGCAGACGCCATCGCCGGCCTTGCAAAGGTCGAAGATCCGCACCACCTTGACCACGCCGCCGGTATTGCGGGCGACGTCGACCGCGTCGGCGGCCTCCTGCTCGGTGACGATGCCCATCAGGTACACCACGCCCGCCTCGGTCACCACCTTCACGTGGATCGGGTTCACCTTGTTGCTGTCGAGAATGCGGCCCTTCACCTTGGTGGTGATGTAGGAATCGTTGGCGCGCGCGCCGAGCGACGAGGGCGCGCCGACTTGCAGCTCGTTGGTGATGTTGCGGACGTTGCCCGCGCCCTGCGCCAGCTTCTCGATTTCGGTGCGCCTCGCGTCCTCCGGGACTTCGCCCGTCAGCAGCACCGAGCGATTGAACGAGGTGACGTTCACGTGCGTGTTCTCGCCGTAGCGCTCGCGCACGGACCGGCTGATGCGCGACTCGATGCTGTCGTCGTCGATCATCGTGCCGGAAGTGCGCCGGTCCTCGAGGGTGCCGTACGCCACGGCGCCTCCGCCGATGATGGCGGCCGGGCAGCCCGCGAGCAGCAGCACGGCGGCAAGGGAAAGCAGCGCGGCGAGAGGTTTCATGCAGAGCTCTGGGAAAGCTGGTAGTCGATGCCGTCGCACAGGCAGTGCAGCGCGAGCAGGTGCACCTCCTGGATGCGCGCGGTGCGCTTGTGCGGCACGCAGATATGCACGTCGTCCGGCGAGAGGAGTGCGGTCATCTTGCCGCCGCCCGCGCCCGTCAGCGCCACCACGCGCACCCCGATGTCGTGCGCCGCCTGGATGGCCGTGAGGACGTTGCGCGAGTTGCCGCTGGTGGAGATGGCGAGCAGCGCGTCGCCGCGGCGCCCGAGGCCGCGCACCTGCTTGGAGAAAACCTCCTCGTAGGCGTAGTCGTTCGCGATCGAGGTCAGCGTCGAGCTGTCGGTGGTGAGCGCCACCGCGGCCAGCGGCGGTCGCTCGATCTCGAAGCGGTTGAGGAGCTCGGCGGCGAAATGCTGCGCGTCGGCCGCCGAGCCGCCGTTGCCGCAGGCGAGCACCTTGCCGCCGCGCCTCAGGGTTTCGGCGAGCAGCGCGCTGGCACGCGCGATCGGCGCGGTCAGCGAGCGCGCCGCCTCGAGCTTGAGCTGGGCGCTTTCGGCGAACTGCGCGCTCACGCGCGCGGCAAGTGCTTCGTTCACGGCGAGCGGATTCTACACCGCTCACTCGATGAACACCTCGATCTCGATGCGCCGGGCCGGGTTCGGATGCGGCGCCAGGCGGCTGATTCGCGCCCGCAGCGGCGCGCCGCGGTCGAGGCCCCAGGCGAGCGCGGCGTTGTCGCGCCTCGGGACGTAGCCGAGCTTGCGGCCGCGCCAGGTGACGGCGATCGCATTGGGATCGTGCGGATTTTCGGGCTCGCGCTCGAGCCCGAGCGCATCGCCCACGCGCAGCTCCGTCCATACCGCGGCGGCGGCGTGGTAGCGAAAGCCCGCCAGCGGCGCGCTCTGCACGAGCAGACGCGCGCCGCCCGAGGCGTCCTGCGCGGGAGCGCTGCCCGCGACAGTGATCGCCAGCAGGAACAGCGCGCACCTATTCGCCGAACGCATTGCGGATCCACTTGACGTCCCCGGCCGGACCGTCCACCAGGAAGACGTCGAAGCGGCACTGCGCCTGGGGCCGGCGCGAGAGGTAAAGCCGCGCCGCGGCCACGAGCCGGGCGCGCTTGGCCGCGGTCACGCTCTCGCCGGCACCGCCGTAGGCGAACGCGCGCCGCATGCGCACTTCGGCGAACACGAGCACGCCGCGCTCCTCGGCGATCAGATCGATTTCGCCGAGGCGGCAGCGCCAGTTGCGCTCGACCAGCACCAATCCCGAGCCCCGCATGAGCTCCGCACACCGGTCTTCCGCTCGCGCGCCCGCGCGGTTCATGGCAGGCTTAACGGCACGGCCACGCCAGCGGTTTACTCCCAATGTCCGGAACGCTGTTTATCGTCGCCACGCCCATCGGCAACCTTGCCGACGCGAGCGCGCGCTCGCTCGAGGTGCTGCGCACCGCCGACCTGGTGGCGTGCGAGGACACGCGCACCACGCGCACGCTGCTGGCGCGCTACGGGATCGACAGGCCGACCGTCGCGCTGCACCAGCACAACGAGCGCGCCGCGTCGGACAAGCTGCTCAAACTCCTGATGGAAGGAAAGAAACTGGCGCTGGTGAGCGACGCCGGCACGCCGGCGCTGTCCGACCCGGGCGCGCTGCTGGTCGAGGCGGCGCATCGCGCCGGCATCAAGGTCAGCCCGGTGCCGGGGCCGAGCGCGGCGGCCGCGGCTTTTTCCGCCGCCGGCTTCGCCGCCGACCGATTTCTGTTTGCCGGCTTCCTGCCCGCTTCCGCCGCAGCCCGCGGAAAGGCCCTCGAGGCGCTCGAGGTCGACTGTCCGCTGATCGTGTACGAAGCGCCGCACCGCATTCTCGACACGGTCCAGGATCTCGCCGCCCGCTTCGGTGCCGAGCGCGAGGTCGCGATCGGGCGCGAGCTGACGAAGAAATTCGAGGAGGTAGTGCGGATGAAGCTCGGCGACGCCGCCGCCTGGCTGCGCGCCGAGCCGCAACGCATGCAGGGCGAGTTCGTTTTGGTCGTCGCTGCCGGCCAGCCGAGGACGCCGCAAGCGGCGGACGCGGATCGGATTCTCGAGGCGCTGCTCGAAGCCATGTCGCCGAGCGAGGCGGCGAGGCTGGCCGCGAAGATCACCGGGCTTCCCAAGCGCGGGCTCTATCAAAAGGCCTTGGCTCGAGCGAAGTAGAATCGAAGCGATGGACCGGATCACACTGCGCCGCCCGGACGACTGGCACCTGCACCTGCGCGACGGCCCGGCGATGGCGTCGGTGCTCGCCGACGCCGCGCGCCAGTTCGCGCGCGCCATCGTCATGCCGAACCTGAAGCCGCCGGTGCGCACGACCTACGAGGCGCTCGACTACCGCGAGCGGATCCTCGCGGCGCTGCCCGAGGGCGCGGCGTTCGAGCCGCTGATGACGCTCTACCTCACCGACGACACCCCGCCGGAGGAGATCGCGCGCGCCAAGCTCTCGGGCAGGGTGCACGGGGTGAAGCTCTATCCCGCGGGCGCCACCACGCACTCGGACGCCGGAGTCACGCGCCTGTCGCGCTGTTTTCGCACGCTCGAGAAGATGGAGGAGCTCGGCCTGCCGCTGCTCGTCCACGGCGAATCGACCGACCCGGCCACCGACGTGTTCGACCGCGAGAAGGCTTTCATCGAAGAGGTGCTCGGCCCGGCGGTCGATCGCTTCGCCAGCCTCAGGATCGTGCTCGAGCACATCACCACCCGCGAGGCGGTGCAGTACGTGGAAGTCACCGGGCCCAACGTGGCGGCGACGATCACGGCGCACCATCTGCTCATGAACCGGAAT
>Ga0075419_10001451_pt1 | contig 15296 bp, 15 predicted proteins | sample SoiMetdeltSBSDD3_FD_76900 | JGI IMG/M metagenome (GOLD analysis project Ga0075419, IMG submission 76900) | Bulk soil microbial communities from a Populus tree surrounding site in Tennessee, USA - Soil MetaG P. deltoides SBSDD3 | ecosystem: Environmental > Terrestrial > Soil > Tree plantation... | reverse complement strand
GGGCCTTTATACAATCGACATAGATACACGCGTTCCAAGATGTACCCTTTAGGAGTTTTTCATAAGCGTTTGATATAAAAGACAAAAGAACATTCATGTATCTATGAACCGCAAACCCGGGTCCTGGAACCCCAATTTCCCTGGACAACCCAACCGACTGGCGTGACAATTGCCGAAAACCAAACCTATCGCCTCAGGCGATGCGACACTCTCAGTTTGGAGAATGCTCATGACCGTACACGGCATGCATCGTGAAGCTAGTATCGAGATCCATGCCTCCCCGGAGGTCGTCTACGACCTCATCTCCGATCTCCCGCGCATGGGCGAATGGAGCCCGGAGAACATCGGCGGCGAGTGGCAGGGCGGCGGCAGCGGCAAGGTGGGCGATCACTTCCTCGGCCACAATCGGGCCGGGGATCGCACGTGGTCCGCGCCCGTCATGGTCTCTCAGGCCGAGCGCGGCCGGTGCTTCGAATTTGCGGTAGGCCCTGACGAAGGCCCGTATGTGCGCTGGACCTACCGCCTGGAGCCCAGCGGGGCCGGCACGCGGGTGACGGAAGTGTGGGATGTGGAACAACTCCCGCCGGCGCTGCAGAGCTGGACCAAGGAACAACTGGACGAGCGGGTGCGCTACACCGAAGACATGCTGACCAAGACCCTCGCCGCCCTCAAAAAGACGGCCGAGAGCTGAGTGTCCGCGCGCACGGACGCGCTGCTGACGGCGACCGGGCAGACGGGCTCAGGCCTTCATTAAGACCGGCGCGGGCAACGGCTGGCCGGTAAAATGCGCGTTCAGGTTGGCGAGAATCAACGCGGTCGCCGCACTCCGCGACTCCGGCGCGCGCCCGGCGACATGCGGCGTGACCACCACGTTGTCGTATTGCAGCAGCTCCGGCAGGAGGGGCGGGACGCTCGGTTCTCCCTCCAGGACATCCAGACCTGCCCCTGCAATGCGCTTCGTGCGCAGCGCTTCCAGCAGGGCCTGGGTATCCACGACCGTCCCGCGCCCGACGTTGACGAGATAGCCGTGCGGGCCGAGCGCGGCGAGCACCTCCGCGTTGACGAGGTGCCGCGTCCCCGCGCCCCCGGCGCAGCGGCGACCAGGAAATCGGCCCACGTCGCGAGTTCGAGGAGACTGGCGACATAGCGATAGGGGCAGCCGGCGACTGCCGCCCGGGTGTGATAGCCGATTTCCATATCGAAGCTACGCGCGGCGCGCTGCGCAATTCAGCTCCCGATTCTGCCGAGCCCGAGCATCCCCAGGCGCTTGCCCGTCATAATCGGGGTCTCGACCCGCCAGTGCTCCTGCCAGCCACCAGCACGGACGAAGCGATCGGCTTGCAGCAGGTGCCGCGTGGCGGCCAACAGCAGCATCATCGCGGCGTCGGCGACCGCGGGGGCGTTGGCGTCGGGGCAATGGGCGACCACGATGCTCAGGCGCCGGGCGGTGTCCAGATCGACCGCTTCATAGCCCGCGCCCGCGGCGCAGACGATCTCAAGCTGCGGCAGCAAGGCCATCTCGGCGCCGCTCAGCCCGCCGCGGCCATTGGTCAGCACGGCCCTGACGGTATCGGCGGCCTTGCGCACGGCGTCTATCCGGTTGGCATACTTCTTCCCCTCGCGGACGGCGTACCCGGCCGCGGTCAGCGCGGCCACGCGTTCCAGAGTAACTCCCGCCAGAGCCAGGACACCGATAGTCATGAGTGCTCCTTCGCAACCCAAACGGACCAGACACCATGCTCTTCCGGCATGGCCCCACGACAATCACGTGCGCCGCGACCCCTGAAGGCTCTGTACGGTGATCAGTGGCGCGGTGACGAGCGCCGCGGACAGGACGCCGTCTCTCCCTGCTTCCCTGGCAGCGTAGCCATGAGCAGGAGACCGTCACGTCATCCTGCCAGAGGAGGCGTCCCCGAGGGACGCAGCTGAGCTTAGCGTGTTCGAGGCGGTGTGTGCAAGACGGTTGTGTAGCAAAAATCGTGTCCTATCAAAAGAGGGTGCCGGGGTGGAGCCATGCGTCTGTAACCCTTGCAGAAAGGAGCGCGTGATGACGCAAGTCATTGGGCAGGTTGCGCTGGTCGTGCGGGAGTATGACGAGGCACTCGAGTTCTATGTGGGCACGCTCGGCTTCACGCTGGTTGAAGACACCGCCATTCCCGAGCAAGCCAAGCGGTGGGTCGTCGTCGCGCCGCCCGGTGCGCGCGAGTCACGCCTGCTGCTCGCGCGCGCCGTGGGCGAGGAGCAGGCCGCGCGGATCGGGAGTCAAACCGGCGGCCGTGTGTTTCTGTTTCTGCACACCGACGACTTCTGGCGCGACTTCCACGCGTACAAGGCGAAGGGGGTGGTGTTTGTCCGCGAGCCGCAGGAGGAGAGTTACGGGCCGGTAGCCGTGTTTCAGGACCTGTACGGCAATTTGTGGGACCTGCTGCAACCCAGACAGTGAGGGGCACGTCTGGCCGCCCTCCCTTACCCCGCCGCCCTGCGGCATGTCGCGCTTAAAGCGTCTTGGCCCTCCTCCATCCCCTCGGTGAGACAAAGGCCGTCCGACATCCCCCCGGAGCCGACATCTCCCCTTGAGCGACGAAGCCGCCGCGATCAAGCACAATAGGAGCCACTGCACCGCATTGTGCTTGATCGCACGAGGCGGCGCAGTTGCTAGGCTCCCCGTCGGTTCCGGGTGCGCTCCTCTGCCCTGAAGAGCCGCCCTCTGTCGCTGGGACGGCAGAGGGCGCCCTGTCTCGCGCGGCCTTACCGGAAGCCGCCGGATGCCACCAGGGTTTCCCCCGTCAGCCATCCGGCATCCTCCGAGGCCAGAAACACCGCGATGGGCGCGATGTCCTCCGGCTGCCCCAAACGTCCGAGCGGGGTGCCCGCAATCATCTGCTTCTCGAAGTCGCTGCCGATGATTCCCGCCCGATGGACCCCCTCCGTCTCCACGCCTCCCGGATTGATTGCGTTCACCCGGATCTTGCGGTCTGCCAACTCCTTGGCCAGCACCCGGGTGATCGCGTCCACGGCGCCCTTGGTCGCCGAGTAGACCACCGACTGGGGCGGCGTCGCCTGACTCGCGACCGAGCCGATGTTGATGATGCTCCCGCCTTCTGGCCGGAAGTGCTTCAGCGCCTCCTGCGTCACGAGAATCGGCCCGAGGACGTTCGTGTTGAACTCCCGGTGGAACTCCGCTTCGGTGACGGACTCAATCGGCTCGAACTGATAGACCCCCGCGTTATTGACGAGCACGTCTAAGGCGCCGAAGGCTTGCTCTGTCTCCGCGAACAGCCGCTGCACGTCCGCCGACTTTGACACGTCGCCCTGGATGGCGATCGCCTGACCGCCCTTGCGGGTGATCTCGGCGACCACGCGCTCGGCGTCCTCCTTGCTGGAGGCGTAGTTCACTACGACGGCCGCGCCGGCCGCCCCCAAGCCCTTCGCAATCCCCGCACCGATGCCCTTGGACGCGCCGGTGACGACAGCCACTTTTCCGGTTAACTTGCTCATCGGAATGCTCCTATCGAGAAAGTGATTAATCGTTTATTAGCTAAATAGCTATATAACTAACAACCAGACATGCACGCCTATTCCCGGCGTGCTCCGGATCGCGTAGAAAAATCTCAACCCATTGATATTTCTTAGGTTAGCATCTCATAGGCAGGTGACCACATATCGTCCAAACGCTGGGTACAAAGAGGGAGTGCAGGCGCCCGAATGGCCACAGGCTCCTTGACACGACGCGTGTTCCTGCCCCAGAATGGCGAGGTAGCCGAAATCCGACCGTACGGCGAGTCGTCTGTCGTAGCACAGGCTAGGCTATTCCCCCTAACCACGGGGGCTTTTTTTACCTTCAAACCAGTGTTACCACCCTGCGCTGGTGCAACTGTGCCAGGGGGGGCCATTGCCCAGGGTTCCCCTCTTCCGCGTATCGGCTCAATCCGCAGCGCTGTGGTATGAATTGACGTAACACCGCCATTCTATTAGGGACTCTCGAAAAATTAGGTAGCCCGGATGCTCGCTGATGTCGGGACGATGTCTACAAACCATTTGTCTAAACCGGGGAGGCGTTGGAGCTGTGTTTCCACCATCTGCATGGCCTCTTTCGTCAATTTTACGCCGGTCTGATAGGTCGTCGTGACCAGTTCCACGACAGGACACTTACCCTTCCAGATCATCGTTGTAGCAAACTGCATCACCGTATCAATCGCGTCCAGCAGGGTGCCATTCCAGTGGTTTTCTAGGATGCCCCAGCAGCGCTCGATCGGGTTGTACTTACTATGATAGGGCGGATAGTAAGCCAGACGTACCGTCAAGCCGGTGTGGTGGGCAAAATCTACCATGCGTTGCATGCATGGTGTCCGGCGGCTGTGCTTCTCCGGACCATTGTCGAGATTAATGACCAAGGTCGTGAGGTGAGCAAACCGGTCAGACACCACTTCCCACCACCGTCCCAGACAATCGACCAGACAGTCACTGGTCACTTTGGAGGTGATACCATACAGAAACAGTTCATTCAACGCTGGCAGGAAGATGCCCACTGGGGTCACGGTGGCGTCGGGGTGAAAGTCGTGGTCAGCGGCGATGGTCGGGACGCGGCTCTTGCCACCTCGGGCAAACGGACCAACTTTGACGCTCGCTTTCGCATCCATCGAGATGCGTAACATGGTATCCGCCGCATCGGCCTCCCCATTGACCAGAGTTACTTGGTCGAAGATGGCGTCCGTTTCTGGAAGTTTTTTTGGGGCTGACTCTTGGCCACTTTCTGCGGGAAATATCCCAAATCATTCAATGTGGCTATGCGATCCCGAAGGATGCCCTGGTGGTGATCAGCCAATACGTGATCCATCGGCATCCGGCGTGGTGGTCCGAGCCTGAGCAGTTTCAGCCGGAGCGCTTCACACCGGCGCAGGCCACGACCCGGCACCGGTGTGCCTATATCCCGTTTGGTGAAGGACCGCGGCGATGTCTTGGCGAACCATTCGCCCTCATGGAAATGCACTTGGTCTTGGCGATCATTGCCCAGGCCTACACCCTCCAGGTGGTGCCCGAGCAACCCGGTCGTCCCGGAAGTGGCCGTCACGCTACGCCCCCGTGATGGGCTGTGGATGACTGTGCACGCACGCCGTTGAGACGTGATGCGAGCACGCCCGCCATCTCCTGGGTCGAAGGGTGGCTCCTGGAGGGCCGCGCCGGCGCCTCGGAGCGCCCATATCGCGAGTGGTCACCGAGATGGCACGGGAGGAGCCGTGGCCCGTGGCATGGAGCGTAGCGCGGGGTCCCTCTACGTAACGGTACCAGCATGCATCACAGAGTGGCAGACATTTCCCTCTACGAAAGAGCTCTATCAGTACGTAATTTGCGCGATACGTGAGAGAATATACGGGGAAAGAGGGGTGTGGGAGCGCCCAAAACATGCCACGAAAGAATGTGGGCACCTCCTGCCACCTGTACCGATGTGCGACATTTTCTCCAGCTGCTGTCGTGGATGAGGCACGCTGTGCTGGGTGCCGTGCCCGAATCACCCACGCCTCCGCCAACGCTCGCTTTGGGTGGTGCCTCTGCTCACCGTGGAGCCGCTTTGCTCCGTCGGCGCAGTGCGGGTGCCGCTGTGCGAGGTGGGGCTGTGCCCCGCTGGAGCAGTGTGGGTGCAGAGAGCGACGCAGGCGTAAAGGTCCCGTCCTGTTCCAAGGCCTGGCGTGCCAGGACCCCGACGCTATAGACCATCCCATCTCCAGGGACGGTCGCGGCTGTGATGGCCTCGCAGCACGCGTCCTTCGTCGCACCATACGTGATAGCGCGCCGCATGTGGGTCTCGACCCCATACTGGAAGCCGTGCGATGCCAGGACTCCCAGAGCAATGCATGCTTGCACTTGATCTTGATGGCTGCGTCATTGTCCACGCTGCTCCCAGCTCATGCCGCCGTGCTGCCGTTACTAGACTCGGGCCATAGTGAGGATGGTGCGATCCCCCTGCCATGGACTTGCCCGTCATCGTTCCTCCTCGCTACGCCCCAAGATAGCGACGCAGCCAGTGCATGGCATGGGCGTTGAAGTCCGTGCACGGGGCATGCGTCAGGTCCGGGTACACGTGCAAGGCTTTGGGCGCGGTGATGCGGTCGAACACCGGCAGGATCGTATGGGCCGGGCACGTCGTGTCTTTCATCCCGACGTTCACGAGGGTGGGGCACTGGATCCACGGCGCGAGGTGCATCGGGTCAAAATACGCCAGGGTGTCGAGCATGGCCTGCCGCTCTGCCGGGTGGGCCGCCACATAGTCATACAACTCGCGGTAGGGTGCAGTGGTCACGGTGATCGACACGGGATAGTTGCACAAAAACGGCTCTTCCGCCACGGCCACACGCAACCGCTGGTCTAGGGCCGCCGTCGCCAGCGTCAAGCCGCCCCCCTGGCTGCGACTCCACATGCCCAGCCGTGTGGTATCGACCTCCGGGCGCGACGCCAGGAAGTCTAGCCCGCGCACGCAATCCATATAGCCGCCCCGGTAGTAAAACTGCTCCTTGTCCGTCACGTAGTAGGTCAACTTAGTGCTATGCTCCAGTGCCCATTCCTGACGGCTTTCCCCCTGGCCCCTGGGGTAGAGGGTCAACACCGTAAAGCCGCTGACAGCCAGGTGCGTGGGAATCGGTTTGTCGCCGGCATAGCCGGGCACGACGAGCACCGCCGGTAACGTGCCGCCCAGGAAGGGATCGGTGGGGACGGAATACCAGGCCCGGAGGCGGGTACCCCGGAAGCTGTCCATCTGGACCATGGAGGTGACATACTCGCGTCCACTGTGCTCCGGGGCGTCCGTCAGCAGGGCGTTGACGGGGGTGGTCTGTAACTCCTCCTTGGTCCGTTGCCAGAAAGTGTGCAGGTCGGCAGGTGACATGGCGGCTCCTTTGCTCGCGAGAGGCCCGATAAGCCCGGCCGCTGCCCCGCCCCTCGACAATGGGCAACGCCATGCGCAACGTACAGCGCGCACGATGGCTGCGCGTGGGCGTGACAGTGCACCGGTGGTGCCTCGCACGTGACGGCTGCGGCGCATTGTGGCGCACGCGGGGCACGCGTGCCAGCGGCCAACCGCCGCCGGCGCTCGTGGTCTTCATCCCATAGCGTGCGCCTCGCATCATCGTGGCGGCCGTTGACACCCCGTGCCAGGTGTTGATCCCACGGCTTGCCGCCTCGGGCCATCGGCAGGCCGCTGGCGAACACGCACGGTGCAGCCTTGCCAGTGGATCGCGCACTCCCCGCAAGGCGAGCGTGCGGCGGGGAGCTGTCATGCCAGGCTCCTCTGCGTGTGCCTCTGGTCAGGTGTGTGGCTCACCGCGCGTGCTGGTGAGCTGCTGGACGACGTGCACTACATAGCCTTGCATGAGCGTCCGCATCGCCTCGGGGGTGAGATTACTAATAGGATGGGGCAGCACGACAGACGGATGGCCCTCCATCCCTCACGCCAAACTGCTGGGACAAGGCCTCCGCCACCGTCTGCAGGATGACATCCCCCTGTTCTTTCGTATTGTCGAGGAGTCCCACCACCTTCCCCGTCAGGTCCAGAGGCCGCGGCGCCAGCGGTATCCTGACGGCACCACGGCCCGCCGTGGGGTCAATAAATTCTGGCACAGGTGCCATACGCCTTGCCTTTCTCTGTCAGACGTCATAGGTCCCATGGACCGCGCGACTGCCTCCACTCCAGCCGTGACAGATGGCAGTACACGGGCCCCAGCCCCCGGCCACGATGAAGTGCAGGTCCGCAGGATCTTTGATGGCGGGGATAAAACAGTCATCGTCGTCGGGATCGACGGCGATCGGGAATGCCAGAGCCCGCTCACGCCGCCAGTTCCCTCCCCTCTTGAGCTCGCGCACTAGGCGTCCTGCCAGGGCGCACAGGTGACGGTGCACATCGGCACGGCTGAGGCCGGCGTTGGCACAGAGCGTCGCGTGCTGCGGCCCCATGGCCACGACCATGTCCGACCGCGCATGCATGTTCCAGGAGCACAGCTCCGCCATCGAGCTGGCCAGCCCCGTCAGCAGGTGCATGGGGTCCTGGCTCACGTCGTCAGAGCACAGCCGGGGGCTTTCGACCATGGCGCAGGTGATGACGTCGGCCTCAGGGGCATAGCCGTGCGAGACGGCGAGGCTCTCCCAGGGGCTCAGCGCGCTATTTTCGGTGAGACACGCCGTGTAGCGCAGCGGCGTGGCGAAAATGGTCGCTGACGCCACGCCCGCGATGCCATCCCCGAGGTTGAGCAGCAGCAACCGGATCGCCCGGCCGATCGACGCATTGGCCCGAAACCCCGGGCCGAAACAGCCATTGCCGCCGTGTACACCGATGTGGTGCGCATAGGGGCCATGCACAATCATCAGCGGGGCCACCCCGTGCACGGTGCCCTGGACCCCATTCAAGTTAAATTCCTCCCGCAGCATGAGCCGTAGGCCACCCAGGACGACCGGGAGATAGGCGAGTTTACAGCCGGCCATCACGGCATGAATCGCCACCGTCCGCACCGTCGCGGGCTCCAGCAGGGGCGGAATAGGGCCGATCACGGCCTCGGCAGGCAGGCGGGTGCCGGCGAGCATGCGCTGCACCCGCGCTTCGGTCGGGGTGACGACGGGCAAGCCATCGGACCAGGCTTTCTCCAGAAAGAATTCGAACTCATCGACCACAGGAGCACCTCCTGGCGCGCGTGCGACTGGACGATACGCGTCCCACGCTGTCCTGCCAAGCGACGGGGCTAGGCCCGGGCAATGTCCAGCGGTCAGGGCAGGCGCGATTGTAGGCGGGCCCCCCCTCGCCGTCAAGTCCGCGCGTGCCACTGACCAGCGCCGGCGCACCCGCAGAGGCGATCTCGCCTGGTGGCGCAGGGGGCTCCGCATAGGACGTGGTGACGCGTGTGAGTCATCACCCACACCTGTACGAGGTGCAAGCGTCCACGCCGGTGTGCGCGCCCGGCGTCTGCCCAGTCCGCAGCCTGGGCACCGTGCAGCGTCGCGTCAGTATAGGCGATGGCCCCCAGAAACGTTTCTAAATTAGTTATTATAGTACTATATAAAGAACACAGATTGAGACGTGGAGGTGGGTGCACATCCAACGTCTCACAGGAGTGGCTCACCGTACGCATATCATGGAGCCCGCTTGAGCGGGCATCGCTCGTCTTACAGGTGCCCTCACGCGCCAACCGCCTTATGGCGATGGGTCAGGTCGCAGGTGCTAGGCTTGCGCTTTCACCGCCTGCACCATGGCCCGTGCGGCGTCTTGCTCGCGATACCAGAGCGCATCGATTTCTTCATACTTGACCCATTTATAGGGCAGCTCGCATTCGGCAAAAATCGCCTCCACGGGGCACATCGGCTCACATGCGCCACAATCGATACAGGCCCCCGGATCGATGTAGAGCATGCGGTCCTTCCCTCTCTCACCTTGAAGGCACGCCACCGGACAGACGTTCACGCACGCCTGATCCTGGACGTCAATGCACGGTTCTGCAATGACGTACGACATGCCGATAACCTCCCGTCATGTCGAATACATCGGCTGACGCTCGGGAATGGAAATGGCTGAGGTTCGCCGTAGGCTGGTGCACCTTGAGACCCCCAGGTGCGTGCTCGATGCCGGGCTCGTACACATGCGGCAAAGCACGAACGGGTTGGAGATGCTCAGGGGGGCCCGGGGATGCCGGCGCGGCGTACCGCTGCGGGCCTGCCTGTCAAAGCACCCTGGTGACGCCACGCGTGCGCCATGACGCCCCTCGATGCCACCAGGGGCCTGCAGGGGAGGACCATCACCCCTGGCATGAGGCAACTCCTTGGCGTAGGAGACGACGGAGCAGCGCGGCGGCCTTGGCCGGAGCAGGCAAGATGCGGGTAGAGGCGCGGCATCGGAGAAGGGACCGTCCCTCAGCACCACCTCTCGTGTCTGGAGGAATAGATAGCGCAGCGCGCTGCACAAGAAAAACTAATTCTCCTCATTAAAACAGTAACATAGCTAATGAAGCGAGAGCCGCCGCCTGGCCATGCCTCGGTACGCTCCACACGGGTGCGCCTCACGCGCACCGGCACTGTGCTCGCAGCGCCTGCGGCGTCCCGACAAGACGGTTGCGTGATGGCCCCAAGCCACGTATGATGCCCAAGCGCGTCGCGTCTCCCCGTCAAGCCGAGAGCAGAGCGTCGCCTGGATAAGGATGATGGCGATGGCCGAAAGTGTACGTCAGGAGGGGGTGGACGGTCGTGCTGCGTCCCGTCTCAACCGCTGTGAGAGACCGCCGTCAGGGCTGGGATGCGGCCGATCATCGTCTGGATACTGAACAGCACCGGAGATCGTCCCCGCCTGCAGACGCGGGCAGGTCACAGTCGATGGCGGGCAAGCGACGGTGTGGGTAGGCATCACAGCAGACGAGAGCGCATACGCGCCGTCTGCTGTGCGGTCGTCTGGAGCGCGCCGCGGCGGACACCGCGGCCGCCAGGTCCCTCCTCGAGAGGATACCGCCTATGCGTATTGGCCTCTTTTACCAGATTCAAGTGCCCAAACCCTGGACCCCGCAGAGCGAATCCCAGCGCATCGACGAAGCACTCGAGCAAATTCCCTACGCCGAACAGATGGGCTTTGCCAGCGTGTGGTTTTCCGAGCATCACTTCCGTCCCGTGTGGTCGCACAACAGTGCGCCGGACCTCACCCTGGCGGCGGTCAGCCAGCGCACCAGCCGCATCCGTCTCGGCATTGGCGTCGTCCTGGCCCCCATTCACCACCCGCTGCATGTGGCGGCCCGCATGGCCACGCTCGATATCCTGAGCCATGGCCGGGTGGACGTCGGCCTGGGCCGCACCGGCTATCCGTATCAACTCACCCCCTATGGAGCGGACCTGCATGACACCCGGGGCATGTGGCAGGAGTTTGCTGAGGTGCTGCCGCGCATTTGGACGGAGGCCGTCATTACGCACCAGGGGACGTACTACCAGATTCCGCCCCGCGAGGTCCTCCCCAAGCCTGTGCAACGGCCGCACCCGCCGCTGTGGTCCGCCTGCGGCAGTGACGAGACGGCGCGGCTGACCGGGAGTCTGGGCATGGGCGGGCTGTTTGGCAGTGAAGGCGGCCCGGACCGCGTCCACCACCTCATGGCCGTCTATCAGGAGGCGCTGCAGACGGCGCCGGGCGCTGGCGCCGCCCGCCGGGCCGCGCTGATGACGGCCGGGTACTGCCATGAAGATCCGCAGATCGTGGCGCAGCGTGGCACGGAGCTCATCGGCTGGTATCTCGAGCAACAACGGGAGCGGGCGCGCCTGGTGTGGCGCGACTATGATCCGGCCACCGTGCCGCCCGATTACCAGGGCTATTACGCCCGCGATCAGCGCCTCGCCAGTGGACCGCATCCGGGGGAGCCCACGCCCGCGGAGGTGCGCGAGCGCGGCACGGCGTTCTGTGTCGGCACGCCCGAGGCGTGCATCCAGTTTCTCGAACGGTATGAAGCCCTGGGCATTGACGAAGTCTTCCTGCTGTGTGCCATCGGGCCAGCACAGCACCAGGAGGTCCTGCACACCATCCGCCTCTTTGGTGAGCACGTTATCCCGTACTTCCAGGCTAAGGAGCAGCGGGGCGCGCTGGCGCACGCCTCGGGGTAAGTGGTGCGGTGATGGGTGCGCCAAGGGGCGCGATGCGGACCAGGGCTCGCGTCAATATCGGAGGTGCACCGACTGGGTCCGACACGATCATGGCATGGTGGGCGGTGTCACACACGGGGTAGATCCCAACGCGGGCTGCCCGTGGCTGCGCATGCTGTGGGTCCAGTGACACCCCATGTGGAGTGCCATATGGCGGTATGGGACGAGAGAAGGCGGTTTCTCTCGTGTCGTCGGACGCTCTTTCCGCGTGACGGTCTGCCATCACATGACCACACCGGCGTGGCCTCATGATGGCCCCAGTGACAGGCTCAAGAGAACACAGGCCGCTCTGACGCAGGATATCTATGATATGATGCGGCGCGTTCGGCCCACACACCAGGTATGGTCGGGCATAGCCGTCTTTGGATTATGGCGTGTTTAGTCTTCATCCCGCCAACAATCCTGAAACCGTCCCACCGTCAATTCCGTGTATTTCACCGTGTGCTGAATGTTCCGATGCCCGAGGTAGAGTTGGATGGCCCGTGTATCCTGTTTCGCATTGGCCAATTTATACCCACATGCATGCCGCAGTTGGTGCGGATGGACGGGAAAGCCCAATGCGGCCACCTCGCCCGCCTGGGCGATCATCTTGCGGCCACTCGAATCCGTCAGGGGGCTCTTGCGCTCCGAGAGAAAGACGTAGGGGGACTCGCCTGCCAGACGCTTGAGTTTCCGTAAGGCGCGGATTTCGGTGCCGGTGAGCGGGTGCGTGCTGGGGACCCCACGTTTGACGCGCCGGACGTGAAAGAGTCCTTGCTCGAGATCGAGCTGATCCCAGCGCAAGTGAATCAGTTCGGAGACACGCAAGCCATGCCGGTAGGCGAGGAGAATCATCGTGTCGTTGCGCTCCCCATGGCGTCCGAGACTGCGCGCGGCCTTCCGCAGCTTCGCGACCTCGGCTGGCGTGAGATGCTCACGGGACCGGACGTCCGTATGTTTGTGGCGCTTGGGAAAGGTGAGTTTCGGCACGGGAGGCTCCTCTCGGAGGAACTTTCCTGTTTACGATGGTTGGGCACTGGCAACGGACAGAGCGCAACGCTAGGAGCGACGTCAGGGAGTCTAGCAGACTTTCCTGAAAAAGGCTCTTTTCAGGAATCTGGCGTTCACGTCAGGCGCAGAGCCAGCCACAAAACAGGCGAGCCTCACCCTCGTTACAAAGCCGTACTCGCCAGCGCGTGATATGTGTCCTCCTTTCCCCATACCGCGAGACTCGGGTCGATAACAGTGTGGACGCTCCCCACGCTCCATAAGGGTACCGTCGCCTTCAGCGCGCTGAGAGCGCTGGCGAAGAACATGCCTGGCACGCTGGTCAGAGGTCACATGGCGCACATGTTTCCTGACCTTTTGTACCCGTTGCCAGCCCTCGCCTCGCAGACTGTGCCTGGTGTGCGGGTCTCCACCGTCCCCACGTCCCCAGCTTTGGTGCACATGCGCCAGGCTGTCGTGGTCCCGCCGCCTCGCTCCTACACGGGCTGAGGGTGGGGACTTGTAGGCGTCCGATCGGCTTCTCCAGCCTGCATCCGTGACTCGGGAGGCAGCGTGTAGCGACGTTCACGCGCCTGTAACTCGGCAAAGCCGACGAGCGCATTGAGTTCCTCAAAGGAGACCGCGAGCTCTGGGCGCTCCAGGACCGTGGGACTCTGCATCGCGTCCCGCAAGGCCGCGATGCCGTGCTTCATCCCCTGGACGGCACACGCCGTCAGCAGCCGGGGATAGATGACGACGGCCACCCCGAGCGCCTGGAGCTGCGCCGGGGCGAGCAGAGGCGTGGTCGCCCGGGAGCGGATCCCGAACCCCATGTTGACACAGAGAGGCTTGGGGACGTGCCGTGCCACGGTGGCGATGTCGTGCTCCGACACCAACGCGTCGGCAAACAGGAGGTCGGCCCCCGCCTCCGCATACTGCGCGAGGCGGTGGAGCACTTCTGGCAGCCCGTGGGTGGCAAAGGCATCCGTCCGTGCCATCACGATAAAGGCCGGATCGCGGCGCGCATCACACGTCGCATGCACCTTCTCCACCATCTCCTCCGCCGGGATGACCTCTTTGCCCTGCATGTGTCCACAGCGCTTCGGCCAGGTCTGGTCCTCGATCATCAGGCCGGCCACCCCGGCCTGCTCAAAGGCGCGCGCCGTGTGGTACACGTTGACCGCATTGCCATAGCCGGTGTCGGCATCCGCCAGCAGCGGCAGGGTGCAGCATGCGACCAGGCGCGTGACGGCAGCCAGGTTCAGCTCGAACCCCATCAGGCCCACGTCACTGTAGCCCAGGAGGGTCTCACTTAACCCTGCACCCGAAATAAACCCGGCCGCGAACCCGCTGTGCTCGACCAACCGGGCGCTGAAGCCATCAAAAATGCCGGGCATCACCAGCAGGTCCGGGGACTGAATCAAGGACCGCAGTGTGGCGGTCTGTGACATAGGCAAGCCCTCCTTGCAGCGAGAAGACGGACACACGGAGACGCTGCTGATGGTACCAGGAGCGAGGCGGGCCCGCCACCCACACGCGCGGGGGGGGACGCTCGTGCAGTGTCTCGCCGTGTGGAGCAGCGCGACGAAGGGGGCTAGGGGCACGAGCTGGCCGCGCCGCGGCGCGTGTCTGTGCCGGCGCGGCGCCCGGCCACGGCCAGGAGAGCCGCCGCGTCCCCGGCAGCGTGGACGCGTAACACCACGTGAGACAGGGAGCGATACCGCTGGCCAATGCCTGACAACGCCATCACCGCCACGGCCAGGCTGACCACGACCACGCTCCTGAAGCGGCCTGCCTGCGCAAGCCCACCGAGACCAAGGGGGTGCAATTGTGTTTATCACGATTTATGGTATACGGCGCCTCCGATGAAAGGAGGCAGCCGCTATGGCTGGTTGACGATGCACTGACCTGCTATCCCGCCCGACAGAGTTCCTCGGTTTCACCAGCTTGATTTTTCGTGTGCGCCTCACGTCCTGGCAATCGATGATTTAATCGGGATAAACTCAATCGTAGTGGATAGGGTGCTGATCGCCCGTCAGCCCCGCGAAGCACCTAAAGTGGGCATCAGTCAGCGTCTTGGCCGAGATAGCAAAGGTGTCGCCGACGTGAAAATCTTCCAGATATTTAGTCGTTGCTGCCATGGCTCGTCCTGTCCTCTCATCGTGACGTTCTTCTTAGAGGGGCGAAGAAACCGAGGAAGGTGAGGTGTGCGACTCGCTCTGCCGTCTCCCGCTGCGTGGAAAAGGTGAAAGGTCAGTGCTTGTCTTCGAGCACGGCAATCGCATCAATCTCGATCAAGGCGTCTGGGCGTAACAGCTCTTTGACCACAATACCCGTGGCGGCAGGGAAACCGTTGCAGAAATAGTCTCGGCGCACGTCTGCCGTGCCTTTGTAGCCTTCGGTGGTCACAATATAATCGACCGTTTTGACGATATCGTCGAAACTGCCTCCCGCCGCATCGAGAATCGCCTTCATCTTTGCGAAAATCTGCCGGGTTTGGGCCACGATATCCCCTTTGCCCACCATCATGCCGCGGGCGTCGGGGGCGGTCAGCCCGGAAAGGAACATCCAATTTCCTTTGCGCAAGGCGAGGGAAAAGGTGTAGCGCTGGCTGTACGACCAGCCGGGATCGATAATATCGAATGTGGGCATAGACGTCCCCTCTGCTCTGGGTTTGTCGCGGCGCG
>Ga0075419_10001448_pt1 | contig 15321 bp, 12 predicted proteins | sample SoiMetdeltSBSDD3_FD_76900 | JGI IMG/M metagenome (GOLD analysis project Ga0075419, IMG submission 76900) | Bulk soil microbial communities from a Populus tree surrounding site in Tennessee, USA - Soil MetaG P. deltoides SBSDD3 | ecosystem: Environmental > Terrestrial > Soil > Tree plantation... | reverse complement strand
GGTCCAGACCGTGTTTGTCGATGGCATGGCGCGCGGCCACCGCGACGTTGTTGAAGATGCAGAAGCCCATCGGCCGCGCGCGGCAGGCGTGGTGGCCGGGCGGGCGGACGGCGCAAAACGCGCTTTTGAATTTCTTCTCGAAAACCAGGTCGACCGCCAGGACCGCCGCGCCGGCGGCGCGCAGCGCCGCATTCAGGCTGTGCGGGTTCATCGCCGTGTCCGGATCGAGGTGCACGGTGCCGCGGTTCGGCGCGACCTCGCGGATCGCTTTCACATAATCCAGCGGATGCACGCGCGCGAGCGCTTCGTCGGTGGCGAGCGGCGCCTCGAATTTCGTGAGATATGACTCAAGTCCGGAGGCGATGAGCTGGTCGGAGATGGCCGAAAGGCGCGCGGGGCGCTCCGGGTGGTGCGCACCCATCTCGTGCTTGAGGCAATCGGAGTGCGTGATGAAGGCAGTTGTCATCGAAGTCGATCTTATAGCATCGAGTACAATCGCCGCATGCTGCTCAAGGCTGAGTTCCAGAAGCCGTCGGTCGGCGCCACGCCGATCGAGCGCGTAGTCAGCGCAGCGAGCGGCATCATTCTCGGCAAGGAAACGCAGGTGCGCCTCGCGCTCGCGTGCCTGCTCGCGCGCGGACACCTGCTCATCGAGGATCTGCCCGGCGTCGGCAAGACAACGCTCGCGCACGTGCTCGCACGCACGCTGGGGCTCCACTTCCAGCGCATCCAGTTCACGAGCGACATGCTGCCCGCCGATATCCTTGGCGTGTCGATCTACGAGCGCGAGTCGGGCGGCTTCAAGTTCCACCCCGGCCCGATCTTCGCGCAGGTCATCCTCGCCGATGAGGTGAACCGCGCCACGCCGAAGACTCAGTCGGCGCTCCTCGAAGCGATGGAGGAGCACCAGGTCACCGCGGAAGGCGAGACGCGCAAGCTCCCCACGCCGTTCTTCGTCATCGCGACGCAGAATCCCTCCGAGCAGGTCGGCACCTTTCCGCTTCCCGAATCCCAGCTCGACCGCTTCGCGATGCGGATCGAGCTCGGCTATCCGGACCGCGACGCGGAACGCGCGCTACTTTCCGGCACCGACCGGCGCGACCTCCTCGCAACGCTCGATCCGTGCATGACGCCAGCGGAGCTCATGGAGCTGCAGGCCGGCGTGCAGAAAATCCACGTCGCGCCGGCGCTGCTGGATTACGTGCAGGCAATCGTCGAACACACGCGGCGCTCGCCGGAATTCGTGACGGGACTTTCGCCGCGCGCGGCGCTCGCGCTCGTGCATTCGGCCAAGGCGTGGGCGCTGCTCGAGGGCCGCGACAAGGTGATCCCGGAGGACGTGCAGGCCATCGCACCGGGCGTCGCCGCGCACCGCCTGCGCCCAGCGCACGACGGCGGCCGGCGCGTCGACATCGGCGCGCGGCTTCTGGCCGCCGTTCCCATCCCATAGTCGAAGAAACCGAGCACCGGCCGCGCCTCGCTTCGGTTCCGGCCTGGGCCACCGGCGTCCTCGTCGTCTCCGCACTCCTGGTCGCTCTCGGCTACTGGACCTATAACGCCGTCGCCTCGTCGCTGCGCGAGCTGCGTGCCGCCGCGCTCTCCTCCATGCTGGAAGCCGAGGCGCGCACGCTCGGCCTCTGGATCGAGAATCACAAGACCGACATCCGCCGCGTGGCGCGCGACCCGCAGGTGCGCGAGGCGGTCGAAGCGCTCGTGCGCATCGCCGCGCGCCCGGGCGCCGGCGCCGAGGACTATTGCGACGCTCCGGCGCGCCGGCCGCTCGTCGCGCAGCTCACCACGCTGCTCGAGGAGCAGGGCGCCGTGACGTTCAATGCCATCGACCGCGCCCATCGCATCATCGCCTCGCGGTTTCGTGAATACTGCGGCCGCCGCGCAGAGGGCGGTGAACTTGCGCCGGTGTTCGAAGGGCAGACGCGCTTCGTGCCGCCGCACGCCGAGTCCGCCCCGCTCGCCCGGCCGGTTCTCTGGATCGAGACACCGGTGCTCGCGCCGAGCGGTGAGATCATCGCCGCGCTCGGCTTTGGCGAGTACGCCGACGGGCGCTTCGCGCAGATTCTCGCCGCCGGCTCGACCGGAGACACGGGCGAGGCGTATGCCTTCGACCGCAGCGGGCAGCTTCTTTCGCCGGGGCGCTTCGGCTCGGGCGCGACGCCGCTCGCCGCTCTTTCCAAAGGCGCCGCGGACGGCATGGTGCTCGAGCCCTATGAGAGCTATCACGGCGGGCGCGTGATCGGCGCCTGGCGCTGGCTCGCGCAGTACGACATCGGCGTTGCGGTCGAGATGGGCGCGGCCGAAGCGTACGCGCCGCTTCGCTACCTGAACATCGCCTTCGGCGTGGTGTTCGGCGCGCTGGTAATCGCGGTGTTCGCCGCCGCGGCAAGCGCGCTTTCGGTGGTGCGCCTGCGCCGCCAAATGGGCGCGGCGCGCAAGCTCGGCGCCTACACGCTGGACGAGCGCATCGGTGAAGGCGGCATGGCGACGGTCTACCGCGCGCGCCACGACCTGCTGCGCCGGCCGGCGGCCGTGAAGCTCCTGAAGCCCGCACGCGCCACCGACGAGATGATCGCGCGCTTCGAGCGCGAGGTGCAGATGGCCTCGAGCCTTTCGCACCCGAACACGGTGGAGATCTTCGATTACGGCCGCACCCGCGAGGGCCTTTTCTATTACGCCATGGAGTACCTGGACGGGCTCACGGTGGGCGAGATCGTGGCGCGCGACGGCTTTTTCCCGGTCGCACGATCCATTCATGTCCTGCGCCAGGTTTGCGCGGCGCTCGGCGAGGCGCACGTGAAAGGCGTGGTCCACCGCGACATCAAGCCCGAGAACATCATGGTGTGCCGCTACGGCGGCGTCTACGACCACGTGAAAATCCTCGACTTCGGTCTTGTGAAGCACGTGACCGAGAAGCACAGCCGCGACCTGACGCGGAGCCTCCGCATCCTGGGAACGCCGCTTTACATGGCGCCGGAGCGCCTGCGCAATCCGGCCGACGTCGACGCACGCGTGGACATCTACGCGGTCGGCGCCGTCGCTTTCCTCATGCTCACCGGCGGCAAGCTGTTCGAGAGCACCAACGATCTCGAGCTCTCGAGCCACATCCTGAACGACGAGCCGCGCCAGGTCTCGGCCGTCGCTTCGCAGGCAATACCGGTCGAGCTCGACCTCCTGGTCTTCTCCTGCCTGGAGAAGCGCCGCGAGGACCGCCCGCAGCGTGTCGGCGATCTGCTCGAGGCGTTCGACGCGCTTGCGCTCGAGCATCCGTGGACGCAGCGCGACGCGGAATTGTGGTGGTCGCGCCTTTCAACGTCTGTTTCGCCCGACGGAACGAAAGCCGGCGCCGCGCACCGGGCGAAACGCTGATTCGGTAGAATCCGGCGCTTCGTGCAGTCCCCGACTCGCTACTCCCTCGAGGTCAATCCTCGCGTTCCCAAGCGCCTTGCCAGGCTGGAGGAACTCGCCAACAACCTTTGGTACAGCTGGGACCGGCCGACGCGCGCGCTTTTCGCAAAGCTCAATCCCACCCTGTGGGACGCGGTGGGCCACAGCCCGAAGGCGCTGCTGAAGCGGATCGACGAGCAGCGCCTGATCGACGCCGCCGCCGATCCGGCGTTCCTCGATTCGCTTACGCGCGTCCTCGCTGCATTCGATGCTTATCACGCCGAGCCGCCCTTCCGGCAAAACTCGGGAGGCTTCCGTCCCGACGACCTGGTCGCCTACTTCTGCGCCGAGTTCGGCGTGCACGAGAGCCTGCCAATCTACTCCGGGGGCTTGGGCATCCTAGCCGGTGACCATTGCAAGGCGGCGAGCGATTTCCAGCTGCCCTTCGTCGCGGTGGGCCTGCTCTACCGGCAGGGCTACTTCGTGCAGACGATCGATGCCGAGGGCCGCCAGCGCGCGGAGTATCACGATTCCGACTTCGACGATCTGCCGATCGCGCCGGTGCGGCGCTCCGATGGCGTGGATCTAACGATCGACGTCCAGTTCCCCGGCCGCAAGGTGTACGTAAAGGTGTGGCAGGCGCGCGTCGGGCACGTCACCATCTACCTTCTCGATACGGATCTGCCCGAGAACGGCGAGCGCGAGCAGAACATCGCGCACCGCCTCTACGGCGGCGATCGCATTACGCGCCTCGAGCAGGAACTGATTCTCGGCGTCGCCGGCGCGCGCGCGCTTGCCGCGGTTGGACTGAAACCGACCGTGTACCACGTCAACGAAGGCCATGCCGCATTCCTGATCCTGGAGCGCGTGCGCGGCCTCGTGCAGGAAGGACTCCCGCTCGGCGCGGCGGTGGAGGCCGTCGCGTCGAACACGGTGTTCACCACCCATACGCCGGTGCCGGCGGGCCACGACCAGTTTCCCGAGGGCGCGGTCATGCCGTACCTCAAAGCGTGCTTCGGTGAAACCGCAGTCGTTGGGCTTGGCCTGCCGCCTTCGGGCGGCGACTTCAACATGACGGCGCTCGCGATCCGCGGCTCGCGCTACCAGAACGGCGTCTCGCGCATCCACGGCGGCGTCTCGGCGAAAATGCTGAAGGATTTCTGGCCGCAGGCCGATCCCGAGGAGAATCCGCTCGGCTACGTGACGAACGGCGTGCACGTCGCCACCTTCCTCGCGCCCGAATGGGGTGAGGTGCTCGACCGCTTCCTCGGCGTAGGCTGGATGCACCGTCTCGGCCACCCCGGCATCTGGGAAAAGATCCGCAGCATCCCCGATCACATCTTCTGGAGCGTGCGCCAGGACATCAAGGCGCGGCTCTTCTACATGATTCGCCACCGGATGGCGCGCATGCATACGCGCAACTACGGCAGCGAATCGCACCTGGACCGGCTGCTCAAGTACGCCGATCCAGCCAACCCGAACGTGCTCACCATCGGTTTCGGCCGGCGCTTCGCGACTTACAAGCGCGCCACGCTGCTCTTCAACGACCTGGACAACCTGCGGCGCATCCTGGCCGATCGCTCTCGCCAGATCCTGTTCCTCTTCGCCGGCAAGGCGCATCCAGCGGACGAGCCGGGGCAGGAGCTGATCCGCACGCTGGTTCACATGTCGCGCCAGGAGGAGTTTTCCGGCCGCATCCTCTTCATCGAGGGCTACGATCTGCACATCGCGCGGCGCCTCGTCTCCGGCGTGGATGTTTGGCTGAACAATCCCGTGCATCCGCTCGAAGCCTCCGGCACTTCCGGCATGAAGGCCGGCATGAACGGCGTGATCAACCTTTCGATCCTGGATGGCTGGTGGGACGAGGGATACGACGGCGAGAACGGCTGGGCCATCAAGCCCGCCTCACCCGAGGCCGACGCGCACCGCCGCGACCGCGAGGAAGCGCGCACGCTCTATGAGATCCTGCAGGACCGCGTGATCCCGCTGTACTACGAGCGTACCGAAGGCGGATATTCGCCGGGGTGGATCCGCATGGCGAAGCGTTCGATGGCTTCGCTTCTGCCGCGCTACGACGCCTCGCGCATGCTCGGCGAGTACGTCTCGAAGTACTACATCCCCGCCTCGCGCCAAGGCTCCCACTACTCGCAGAACGGCTTCGAAGCCGCACGCGCTGTGGCATCTTGGAAAACGAACGTGCGGGCGGCGTGGAACGGCATCTCGGCGCGCCGGCTCGATACGCCTCGCCCGCGCATCCAGTTCGGCGAAGCGATGCCGGTCGAGGTGGCGGTGAAGCTGAATGGCCTGGCGCACACCGATGTCTGCGTGGAGCTCCTCTTATCGCGCGGCGCGGGCGCCGGCACGCCGGTGCGACATACGCACGAACTGCTCCCTATCGGAGAGATGGGTCAGGGCGAGTGGCGCTACGCCGTGCAGCTAAAGCCGGGCCTCGCCGGACGGCTTGACTATCGCATCCGCATCTACCCGCGCCACGAGTTCCTCACGCATCCGTTCGAGACGGGTCTGTGCGCATGGGTGTAGCGAGCAGCACGAGCGAACGCGCCTCCAGGCGATAGCTTCTTGCCGGTACCGCCGGCTCGTCGCGCGCCGTGTCGAGCAGTACGAGCCACGGCGCCTCCGGAAGGACGAAATCTAGCGCGTCGTGGTGCGCATTCATCAGAACGAGAAGATCATCGTCCATCACTGGCTCGCCGCGCTCGTCCCGCTCATAGAGCCGCTGGCCAACCATCAGGCAGCCGAGGCAGCGCGCGAACGGCAGGTTCCAGTCCTGGTCGGTCATCTCGCGCCCTTCGGGCGAGAGCCACGCCGTGTTCTCCGGCTTGGGATACGTGCGACGCCGCAAGAGCGGATGCTTTTTGCGGAGCGTGATGAGCCGCCGCGCGAACCCGAGCAGCGCCTCGTCGGTATTCTCCCAGTCGAGCCACGAAAGTTCGCTATCGTGGCAGTAGGCGTTGTTATTGCCCCGCTGCGTGCGGCCAAGCTCGTCGCCCGCGCTCAACATCGGCACTCCCTGCGATAGAAGCAGCGTGGCGAGAAAATTGCGCTTCTGCCGCGTACGCAGCGCGAGCACCTTTTCGTCATTCGTCGGGCCTTCGACGCCGAAATTGCTGCTCAGGTTGTTGTTCGAGCCGTCGCGGTTTCCCTCCAGGTTGGCATCGTTGCGCTTGCGCTCGTAGCTTACGAGGTCTTCGAGCGCGAAGCCGTCGTGGCTCGTGACGAAGTTGATGCTCGCCGCCGGACCGCGGCCCGAAGGCTGGAAGACGTCGCTCGATCCGGAGAGGCGCGCGGCAAGCTTGCCGATGGTGCCGTCGTCGCCGCGCCAATAGGAACGCACGGCGTCGCGGTATTTGTCGTTCCATTCGGCCCAGCCAGACGGGAACGCGCCGAGCTGGTAGCCTCCCTCGCCCAGATCCCAGGGCTCGGCAATCAGCTTCACCCGCGAGAGCACCGGGTCCTGCCGCACGGCGGAAAGGAACGCGCCGTTGCGCTCGAACGCGCCCTGCGCGTTGCGCGCGAGCGTCGCGGCGAGATCGAACCGGAAGCCGTCGACGTGCATCTCCTGTACCCAGTAGCGCAGGCTGTCCATGACGAGCGCAAGGACGACGCGATGCGAGGTATTGAGGCTGTTGCCCGTGCCGGTGAAGTTGAGATAGCGCCGCGGATGCGCGGGATCGAGGCGGTAGTAGATCAGGTTGTCGATGCCGCGGAAGCTGAGCGTGGGCCCGGTATGGTCGCCTTCCGCGGTGTGGTTGTAGACGACGTCGAGGATCACTTCGATGCCGGTTGCGTGCAGCGTTTTCACCATGCTCTTGAATTCGCCGAGCGTGCCGCTCGCCGAGTAGCGCGCCTCCGGCGCGAAAAAGCCGATCGTGTTGTAGCCCCAATAGTTGCGCAGCCCGTGATGCAGGAGGCGCCGCTCGTCGACGATGGCGTGGACCGGAAGCAGCTCGACCGCCGTGACACCGAGGCGCTTGAAGTACTCGAGCGCGGGCGCGCTGCAGAGACCGGCATAGGTGCCGCGCAGCTGCTCGGGGACCGCGGGATGGCGCTGCGTGAAGCCCTTCACGTGCAGCTCGTAGATCACCGTGTCCTGCCAGGGCGTGCGCGGCGGGCGGTCGTCGCCCCACGTGAACGCCGGGTCGACCACCTGGCCGCGCCCGCGCTGGATCATGCGCGCGTACGGATCGAGCAGGAGCTTGTTGTGGTCGAAGCGGTGGCCGCGGTCCGGATCATGCCGACCGTGCACGCGGTAGCCGTAGATGAGGCCCGGCCGCGCCTCGGGCAGGTAGCAGTGCCAGATGAAGTCCGTGCGCTCGCGCAGCACCACGCGCTCGATCTCGCGGCGCCCGCGCGGGTCGAGTAGGCACAGCTCGACCCGCTCGGCGTGCTTCGAGAAAAGGGCGAAGTTGACGCCCGCGCCGTCCCAGGTGGCGCCGAGCGGATAGGGCCGGCCGCGCCAGACGGCGCGGGGCATGACCAGAGCTCGGGCGGGCGCCTCCACAGCGCCCGGATTATGCAGAAATCGGGCGGGCGGGCTGAAGCAGATGACAGCCGTGAGTGCGCCAGCGGCCGTCCTGCTGGCGCTCCATGGCGTAATAGGCGACCCAAGCGGCGCCCGCCCGGTCGGTCACGCGGACCTGCTGCACGACCTCCGGGGCCATGACGACGAGCTCAAGGAAGGCGACGCGCACCGGCCCATCGAGGGCACACGCGTCGATCTGCCGGTGGATGACCGCGCGGATCTCCGCCACGTCGGCGCTGGTGACCTGCATTGCCGCAACGCTGGCGGGAAGAAGCGCGAACAGCCAGAAAAGGAAGCCTCTCAACTGCTTGCAGCAACGTGGACGTTACGTTCGCGCAGCACCTGCTCTAGCCGAAGGCGCTCGGCGAATACCTTTTGCGCGTACTGTGCCGAGTTGTCGCGCAACGAGCCGTTGTAGGACTGGAGGCCGGCCTCGAGCGTGCCGGTGCGGTAAACGTACTCCTGGAGGATGCGGGCGCCGACCGCGATGTTGGCTTCCGGGTCGAGCACCGCATCTTCTCCGCCGGCGGCGCGCAGTTTGTCCAAGTGATACTTCGGGATGATCTGCATCAGCCCCTTCGCGCCCATCACGCTTTCGGCGATGGGGTTGAAGCGCGATTCGATGGCAATGACGGCGAGCACGAGCAGTGGGTCGAGCCCCACCTCGTGCGCCGCTCGGTACGCGGCACCCACCATGCGCTCGGTCGCAGCCTTCGCGATATAAAAACGCCGCGAGAGGTGGTCGACGAGCGCCTGCTGCGTGGCGTTGAGCGCATCGGTCTCCTGCGCCATGCCTTCGATGGTTGCTTCCTGAACGCAAGCTGACACAAGACCGCGCTCCGGCGCATTGGCGCGGTGCGGAGCACCCGTGGCGAGCAACGTGCCGGCAGCGACGACGGCGAATGTCAGGATTTTGTTGGAAACGGGAACCGCCATGAGCCCACCCCCGCGATATGGACTGCGAGATGGTAGGAGCGATGGCGCCACGGGATCAATAGCCGCGGGGCGATTTTCTTGTCGAGCACTAACTACAGTGAGTATCCCGCTTGCTACATCGGTTTCCGATTCCAGCCGATAGTGGTTTTCGCTACGCGCTTCTATGATCACCGCTCGCTTTGTCGGAAGAAATCCCGCTGACCGGAAAGGCACACCACCGAGTATGAACACCGTCGCGATTGTTCTGGCAGGCGGAGAAGGAACTCGGCTCTACCCGTTGACTGCCGAGCACGCCAAGCCCGCCGTGCCCTTCGCGAACGGATACCGGCTCGTCGACTTCGTGTTGAGCAACCTGGTGAACTCGCGCGTTTCAACGATTTACGTGCTCGCCCAATACAAGCCCGAGTCGCTCATCAAGCACATATCGTCGGCGTGGTCGCCGTGGTTTGCCGACGGCGAGGGCGCGATCAAAGTGCTGCTGCCGCGCTCGAACGCCCTCGGCGGCCAGTTCAAGGGCACCGCGGACGCGGTGTACCAACACCTCGACGTCGTGCAGGCGCATGACCCCGACGTCGTGGCCGTCTTCGCGGCCGATCACGTGTACCGCATGGATGTGCGGCAGATGCTGGCGTTCCATCGCGAGCGCGCCGCCGACGCGACGGTCTCGGCGGTCGCCGTCCCGATCAAGCAGGCCTCGAACTTCGGCGTGGTGTCGACTTCTGCCGACGGCCGGGTGCGCGACTTCCACGAAAAGCCGCGCCAGCCGGTGCCCCTGCCGTCCGATCCGACACGCGCCTACGTGTCGATGGGCAATTACCTCTTTGATGCCGACGTACTGGAGCAGGCGCTCGACGAAGCGCGCCGCGACGGCGGCACGGATTTCGGCCGCCACGTCCTGCCGCACCTTTCCTCGACGCACCGCGTGTATGCCTACGACTTCGCGCAGAATCGCGTACCCGGCGTGCGGGACTACGAGGAGCACGCGTACTGGCGCGACGTGGGCACCTTGACGGCGCTCGCCGCCGCGCAGCAGGATGCCATGGGCGCGCAGCCACGCTTCAACCTCTGGAACCGCCGCTGGCCGATCCGCGGCGAGTTCGACGCCGCGCTCCTCGCCCGCATTCAGGCGATCACGACACCCGAGCCTTGGCAAGCCGTGCGTAGAGATCGGCATACTGACGAGCGGCTCCCCGCCAGCTGAAGTCCCGCTGCATGCCGGCGCGCTGGATTTCCCGCCAGCGGGCTGGCTCGCGCCATACGGCGAGCGCGCGGCGCACCGCCGCCGCGAGCGCCGACCCCTCCGCACGCTCGAAGAGAAATCCGGTTTCCCCGTCGATCACCGTGTCCACTAGACCACCCGTCGCGCGTGCAACCGGCGGCGTGCCATACCGCTGGCTGTACATCTGGTTCAGGCCGCACGGCTCGAAACGCGACGGCATGAGGAAGACGTCGGCGCCGGCCTCGATCAGATGCGCGAGCGGCTCGTCGAAGCTGGTGGCGACCGCCACGCGCCCTGGATGGCGTGCCGCCACGGCCGACAGCGCGGCTTCGATATCGCGCTCGCCGCGCCCGAGCACAGCGAGCTGCGCGTGCAGGCCGACGAGCTCGGCGGCCGCTGCAGCGATGAGATCCGCCCCCTTCTGATGCGTGAGGCGCCCGACGAAGCCCAGCAGGGGGCAATCGGCGTTCACCTCCAGATTGAGCCGTCGTTGTAGTTCCTGCTTGTTCCTTGCCTTTGCCTGAAGATCTTCGATGTTGTAACGCGCAGCGAGGTGGGGGTCGCGCGCCGGGTCCCACACGTCGGCGTCGATGCCGTTCAGGATCCCGGTGAGCGCGCTCGCGCGCGCGCGCAACAGGCCGTCCAAGCCGCAGCCGTGCTCCGGCGACTGGATCTCGCGCGCGTAAGTCGGGCTCACGGTATTGAGCGCCGCCGAGTACACGAGACCCGCCTTGAGGAACGAGACTCGGCCATGGAACTCGAGCCGCTCCATGGTGAACATCGCATCGCTCAAGCCGAGCCGTGCAAGCCAGCTCGGTTCGTAGTTTCCCTGAAACGCGAGGTTGTGAATCGTAAGAAGCGTTTTTTCCGCATGGGCGAACGCCGGCGTAAGCGCGGCGGGCCAGTCGTTGCAATGCACGACGTCGTAGCGCGCGCCGAGGTCAGCCGCGACGCGCGAAAGAAAACCGAAGCGCAGCGCATTGTCCGGCCAGTCGTGCCCGCCGGGGTCCTGGTAAGGACCGCCGCCGCGAGCGTAGAGCGGCGCGCAATCGAGAAAGAGGAGCGCTCCTGCGCGCCGCAGGCGCGCTTCGAAGCCGAGATGCGCGCAGCGCGCCTCGTCCTGCAACGCGCCGACTTTGGCCAGCGCATCGCTGTATCCAGGAAGCAGCACATCCACTTCGTGGCCGAGCCGGCGCAGCGCCTGCGGCAACGACGCGCTCACATCGCCGAGCCCGCCCGCCTTCACGAGCGGCGCGCACTCCGGCGTTACGAATAGGACGCGCATGCAAGTTTTGTCGTCGCGGAACTACACGATCAGCGAAACGGCCGCCGCCGTCAGGCAAGTGGCCAGCGTGCCGGCGGCAATGGACTTTATCCCCAGCTCCACCACATCGCGACGCCGTTCCGGCGACATCGTGCCAAGTCCGCCGATCATGATGCCCAGGCTGCCGAGGTTGGCAAAGCCGCACAGCGCGTACGTCATGAGCAGGCGGCTGCGTTCCGACAGGCCGGGCGAAGCGGCGAGGTCCAGGTAGGCGACAAGCTCGTTGATTACGGTCTTCGTGCCGAGCAGTGCGCCGGCCGCGTGGGCTTCGGCCCACGGAATGCCGGCGAGCCAGGCGAGCGGCGCCAAGAGCGAACCGAGCATCCCCTGCAATGTATAAGGAGCGATAAGCAGGTTGACGAGCGCAACCAGGGCGACGAAGACGACCAGCATGGCCACGATATTGATGAGGAGCTGCGCGCCTTCCAAAGTGCCGCGTGTAAGCGCATCCATCGCGCCCGAGGCCTCGGATTCGAGCTTCAGGCTCTCGCTCGCCGTCAGGCCCGGCGGGACCATGACGAACGCGATCACGAGCGCCGCCGGCGCCGAGAGGATGGAGGCGATGAGGAGGTGCGCCACGGCATCGGGCTGCGCGCGAGAGAGTATGGAGCCGTAGAGGAAAAGCACCGTGCCGGCGATGGACGCCATGCCGCCCGCCATGATCGCGAAGAGCTCGCCGCGCGAGAGCCGCGCCAGATAGGGCCGCACGAAGAGCGGCGCCTCCACCATGCCGACGAAGACGTTCGCCGCCGCCGACAGGCCGACCACGCCGCCGATGCGCATCGTTTTCTCGAGCAGAAACGAGATCCCGCGCACGATCGCGGGCAGTATCCGCCAGTAGAAGAGCAGCGCCGAGAGCGCGCTCATGAGGAGCACGATCGGCAGCGCGCGAAACGCCAGGACAAAGTTGGATCCCGCGTCCGAAACCTGGTAGGGCGCCGGCCCTCCGCCGAGGTAACCGAAGACGAGGCTCGTGCCAGCCTGCGTCGCGCGCTCGAGCACGAGCAGCGCATCGTTCGCCTTCATGAACGCTTCCTTGATGAAAGGCACTTTCAGGAATAGGAGCGCGAGCGCCACCAGCAGCACGAGTCCGCTTGCCACCGCACGCCAGGGCACGGCACGGCGGTTTTCGCTCAGCGCCCACGCGAGCGCGACGAGGCCTGCCATTCCAGCGAGCGCGTGCATAAAATCGGGCACGCGTGGAGTCTAATCGCGAATTTCTCGTTGCCTGCCTGTGCGCCGCCTGGTGCGACACCTGCAATGCCTATCAGCCCGGCTTTCTGGAGATGGCGCGCCGTTTCCCGCGCGCCGAGTTTCGCTGGGTCGACATCGAGGACGAAGCCGAGGCGGTCGAGGACATCGAGGTGGAGAACTTCCCGACCATCCTCGTGCGCCGCGGCGGCGACACCCTGTTCCAGGGCGTGATGCTGCCGCACCACTCGCACCTCGAGCGGCTGCTCGAAAAGCTTATGACTTGAAGATGGTAGCGATCGTGGCCTGCACCGCCTGCGCAGCGGCGCGCGGATCGGCGGCGTCGCGGATCGGCCGCCCGACCACGATGTAATCGGCGCCGTTGGCGAACGCCTGCGCGACATCGACCGTGCGCTTCTGATCGTCGGCCCTGTTCTCCACCGGGCGGATTCCCGGCGTCACGACGAGCAGCCGGTCCTTGAACTCGCTTTTCAGCGCCTGCGCCTCGAGCCCCGACGAGATGACGCCGTCGCAACCCGCCTCGATCGCGCGGCGCGCGCGCGAAAGCACGAGGCGCCCGACGTCGCAGGAGAAGCCGAGATCGTCGAGGTCGCCGCGATCCAGGCTCGTGAGCGCGGTCACCGCCAGGATCTTAACCTCGCCCTTCTCGCGCGCCGCCGCCTCCATCATCGCCTGGTTGCCGTGCACGGTGGCGAACGTGACGCCGCGGCCGCGTAGGTTAGCGACCGCACGCCGCACCGTCTCGGGCACGTCGAAGAACTTGAGATCCACGAAAACCTTGGCGCCGCGCTGTCCGATCCACTCGACAAGCTCGAAGTAGCCCCCCGCCATGAAGAGCTCGAGGCCGACCTTGTAGAAGCGCACGGCTTCGCCGAGGCGCTCGACGAGCGCCTCGGCGTCCTTCGCGCTCGCCACATCGAGCGCGACGATGAGCCGCTCGGCGCGCGCAATCATGCTTCATCCTTCATGGCATAGTCCTTCAGTGTCTTGTTGAAATCATCCTGCGTAATGCCCCAGGCATCCGCATCGAAGGCGTAGACGCGGTAGATCTCGGAAAGCGGCAGGTCGCCGGCATCGCGCGAGAGCACCCAGCTGTCCTTGTCGGTGCGCACCGTCCACCCCAGGCGCGCGGCGCGTTCAAGCGCCGCCTCGCAGCGGTAAGGCGTGACGCGCACCTGGTTCGAAATCTGGGCGAGGCGCACCGGCCCGCCCTTGTGTTGCGCGCGCGCGAGCACGGCGAGCGTGGCGAGCGCGTCCATGAAATCGCGCCCGGCGATGGGCCGGCCCTCTGCAAAGCGCCAAGCGGGCAGCACCGCCGTGAGCGTGCCTCCAATCAGAACCACCACCCAGGACATGTAGAGCCAGAGAAGGAAGATCGGGATCGTCGCGAATGCTCCGTAGATCAGCGTATACGTCGGAAAGCGCGCCAGGTAGATGGCGAAACCGCGCTTGGCCACCTCGAAGATCATGCCCGCCACCACCGCGCCGATCAGCGCGTCCCGCAACTTGACCGCGCGGTACGGCACCACCCCATAGAGCAGGGTGAGCGCCGCGCAGGTAAAGACGAACGGCAGCACGCCAAGCAGCCAGTCGGCGACGTAGCCAAGCTTGAGCGAGTCGAAGGAAGCGCCCAGCGCGAACGAGGTCATGGACAGGCTGCCGCCGATCAGCACCGGTCCGAGCGTGATCACTGCCCAGTAGATGAGCACCTGCTGCAGCATCGGGCGCTGGCGCTGCACGCGAAACAGGCGATTCAGCGCAACGTCGATCGTCATCATGAGCATGACCGCGGTAACGAGGACGAAGCCGAGGCCGATCGCGGTGAGCCGCCCCGCGTTCTGGGTGAACTCGGTGATCTGCTCGGCGATCGTGTCGATGCCGCGGGCATCGGGCAAGAAATTCTCGAGCACGAACTCTTGAAGCTGCGCCATCGTCTGATCGAAGACCGGGAAAGCGGTTGCGACGGCGAGCGCGACGGTGAAGAGCGGCACGAGCGAAAGCAGCGTGGTGTAGGTGAGGCTGCCCGCGGTCTGCAGCCCGCGCTCCTCGTAGAAGCGCCAGAACACGGCGAGGCAGAAGTCGGCGTAGCCGCGCCATGCGCTCTTCTCCATTATGCTAAATGATAACGATGGCGGAGATCCTGGTCCTCTACTACAGCGCGGGCGGCTCGGTGAAGCGCATGGCCGAATTCATCGCCTCTGGCGTCGAGCGGGTGCCCGGCGCGTCGGCTCGAGTGAGAACGGTTCCCAGGGTTTTCGACAGGAACCCGATCCCCGACGAAGGCGCGCCGTACGCCGAGCTGCGCGATCTCGAAGAGTGCGCCGGCCTCGCGCTCGGCAGTCCGACACGCTTCGGCAACATGGCGGCGCCGCTCAAGCACTTTCTCGACGGCACCGCGCTCCTCTGGCAGCGCGGCACGCTCGCCGGCAAACCGGCGTGCGTCTTCACCTCGACCGGGACCTTGCACGGCGGACAGGAGACGACGCTCGTGTCGATGATGATGCCGCTTCTCCACCACGGCATGCTCATCATGGGCCTTCCTTACACGCTGGCCGAGCTCAACGCCACGCGCAGCGGGGGCACGCCTTATGGCGCGAGCCACGTGGCCGGCATCGCCGACGATCAGCCGATCACCGACGCCGAGCGCGCGCTCTGCATCGCGCAGGGCAAGCGGCTCGCCGAGATCGC
>Ga0075419_10001446_pt1 | contig 15337 bp, 12 predicted proteins | sample SoiMetdeltSBSDD3_FD_76900 | JGI IMG/M metagenome (GOLD analysis project Ga0075419, IMG submission 76900) | Bulk soil microbial communities from a Populus tree surrounding site in Tennessee, USA - Soil MetaG P. deltoides SBSDD3 | ecosystem: Environmental > Terrestrial > Soil > Tree plantation... | reverse complement strand
ATCTCATATTTCAACAAAACATTTGCCCGATACATGGACAAGAAAAGATGAATGGTATAATTTCAATAAGCTGAATAATGAGGTAAAAGTGCTGATCAAAATTGATGAGAAAAGTTATACCGGGGGCACGAACGGTGACAATCACCCGATGGCCTGGTATCATGATTATGATGGTGGTCGTGCATTTTATACCGAGCTTGGACACACAGAAGAGTCATACAGCGATTCTCTTTACCTGCAACATATCCTTGGCGGCATTCAATATGCCATTGGTGAAAATAAAGAACTGGATTATAGCAAAGCAAGAACGCAATTGCCGCCGGAAGAAGATCGTTTTGTAAAAACCAGTTTGGTACAGGGCGAGTTTTTTGAGCCGACTGAGATGACCATTCTTCCCAATTTTGACATTATCGTAGTGCAGCGACGTGGTGATATCCTGGTCTATAAAAATGATTCAAAAAAAACAAAACCCGCAGGCTTTCTTGATGTGTATTGGAAAACAAAATTTGCTAAGAACGTAAACGCAGAAGAAGGCTTAATGGGAATTGCAAAAGATCCTGACTTCAGCAAGAATAATTATGTATATGTTTTTTACAGCCCTGCTGATACTTCGGTCAACAGGTTATCGAGATTTGAATTTAAGAATGACAGTTTGATCAATTCAACTGAGAAGATCATCCTGCAGTTTTATTCGCAGCGTGAGATTTGTTGCCATACCGGCGGCTCCATTGCATTTGGTCCTGGCCGGATCCTTTATTTGTCTACAGGTGATAACTCCACTCCTTTTGACGAACCTAAACAGACATTTGTGAATCATGGTTTCGCTCCGCTTGATGATCGTCCCGGGCATGAGCAATATGATGCAAGAAGAACTTCCGGGAATGCAAATGACCTGCGTGGAAAAATCTTACGCGTTAAAGTAAATGAAGATGGCACTTATGAAATTCCTGAAGGTAACCTATATCCGAAAGGCACGTCGGGAACGAGGCCTGAAATATATGTACAGGGAAATCGTAATCCTTATCGCATTTCAGTAGATCAAAAAAATAGTTATTTGTATTGGGGTGAGGTGGGACCCGATTCAGATAAAGATAGTTTCCAAACCCGTGGGCCTCGTGGCTACGATGAAGTAAACCAGGCACGAAAAGCCGGCAACTTCGGCTGGCCATATTTTATTGGTGATAATAAACCCTATTATGAATATAATTATGCCTCCGGCACAACAGGGCAAAAATTCGACCCGCAAGCACCTGTAAACAATTCTAAAAACAATACCGGATTAAAGGAACTACCACCGGCTCAATCAGCCTTTATCTGGTATCCCTATGGCTACACAAAATATTTCCCGCAAGCGGCAACTGGTGGTAGAAATGCAATGGCCGGCCCTGTATATTATTCTGATATGTATCCAAAAGAAACAAGATTACCGGATTATTACAACGGTAAATTGTTTATTTATGATTGGATAAGAGGATGGATAAAAGCTGTTACCATGTTGCCGAATGGTGATTACGATAAGATGGAACCATTTATGGAGAATACCAAACTGGCTAATGCAATTGATATGGAAATGGGTCCGGATGGAAAAATTTACCTCCTGGAATATGGTACCGGGTGGTTCCAGAAAAATCCTGATGCCGGGTTATCAAGAATTGATTTTATAGCCGGCAACCGTGCACCCAAAATTGCAAAGGTGTCCGTTGATAAAACTGCAGGTGCATTGCCTTTTAAAGTAAAACTATCAGTTGATGCCATTGATCCGGAAAAAGATAAAATGACTTACACATGGACAATGGGTGACAGTACAGTAAAAGAAACATCAGCACCGGAATTGGAATATACATACAATAAGGCTGGTGATTTTGGAATAAGCGTCGAGGTAAAAGATAATAATGGGGCATCCTCAAAAAGCGAAATTGTGCCCGTGTATGCAGGTAATACAACACCTGAAGTGGACATCACCATTAATGGCAATAAAACTTTTTACTTCCCTGGTAAGCCGGTTGTTTATTCAGTAAGTGCGACGGATAAGGAAGATTCGGCAATATCGTCGTCTAACTTCTTTGTTTCTGCTGATTATATTGAAGGCACCGATCTTGCTGCAATTCCACAAGGGCATCAGCAAGGGGAGGCAGGTATTACGGGAAGAAGTCTTGTGCAATCACTGGATTGTAAAAGCTGTCACAAAGAAACAGAAAAATCGATTGGGCCTGCTTATTTGGAAGTTGCTAAAAAATATCAAACCGATCCAAATGCAAAAACTTATTTGGCTGATAAGATCATTAAAGGCGGTGGTGGTGTTTGGGGTGAAGTGGCAATGGCTGCGCATCCATCCTTACCCCGCAGCGATATTGATCAAATTGTAAACTGGATCATGAGTCTTGCCGATAATAAGGCTGCAAAAAAATCGCTGCCACAGAAAGGTTCTTTACAAGCTTCACTTGGTAAGCCTGTAAAAGATAATGGTGTATTGAGTCTTTCCGCAAGCTATACTGATAATGGAGGGACAAATATTAAAGCGCTTACGGGCAGGGTAACCACTTTACTGCGCAACAATAAAGTTCTTTTCAGCGGAAAAGAAAAAATGAAAGGATACACTACAATCAATTTTAATGGTCTGAACTACATGATCGCTCCTGCCGCTGAGGGATGGTTTACATTGGATAATATCGATATGACCGGCATTGGTTCAATATTGATCACTGCAGGGTGGCAACAAGCGCCTCCTTATGGTTTTGATTTTGAAATAAGGTTGGATGATGCGGCAGGAAAATTAATTGGAACAGGGAGTATAACGGCGCCAAAAGAAAAGCCAAAACCAGGAGCTATCGGATTTGGAACAGCGAGTATTTCTCTTGAGCCTGCAACCGATGGAACCTTCCACACCATTTACGTTGTAAGTAAACCTAAAGACGCCAAAGAAAGCACGCAGATATTTTTGCAGTCGATACAGTTTAATTACAGTCCGCAGGGCTTGGTACTGAATAAAAAATAAATAAAATTCTATACGGATTTTTGTGGAGACAAGGCATGCCTTGTCTCCACAGCATTATTTTGGAATCCGTCGCCTTGAATAAAAATAATTGACCGTCAGGACAACGATCAATATAAGTAGTCCAAAGAATTCCCGTGTTTCTTCTATCCAGGGCTTTTCGGCTTTCATTGTTGCGGCAATGTCTTCGGCATTATGTTTGGTCATCCAATCCAGAACCCCATTCTTCCAAAAAAACAAACCAACTGCATAAATGATATAAATGATGATGCCAATTAAATATGCTTTGGGGTAATATTTATTTCGGAATGCAAGCCAGCAAAGCACAGCGCCATACATATAAATTGGCATCCAGATATAAGGATCGGGATCGTTGTATTGAAGTGCTGCTGAAAAAACAAAAAGCAAACAAAAGATGAGATTAAATACCTTCATAAAATCATTTAACTTCCTAAATATACCCTTAATATGAAAAAGAAACTTGTCTTATCCTCCCTGATCATTCTCTTCCTTTTTCCTAAATGTGATACGCTGAAAAAAGTTGCCTCAATACTCGCGCCTTCTGAATTAGAAATGGCATTGGGTTTAAAAGAGGCGTTATCACAAGGTTTGTTCAGAAGCTTTGATGCCTTCCAGGATCCAAATGGTAATCCGTTCGTTCGTTTTGTATTTCCGGGCGAAGCAGAAAAAATTGAAAAGACACTTCGTGATCTTGGATTAAGCAGAACCGTTGATCAGGTAACGGGAAAATTTACCCGGGCTACGTCCTCAGCAGTCAGAGCGGCAAAACCGATCTTTCTGCAATCGCTAAGAGATATGAGTATTCGTGATGCTGCAACCATCCTGATCACCGATAATAATCATGCAGCAACAGAATATTTCAAAACTGCTATGTCGCCCCAATTAATGGTGGCATTTCGCCCCATAGTTGACAGCACCATAAATGTTGAAGGAGCTAACAAAGACTGGAGCCAGATCGTAAATGTTTATAACAAAATCCCTTTTATTAGTAAGCCGCTTGAACCGAGTCTTACCGACTTTATTGCAGCAAGAGCAATTGATGGCATGTTCGGCGTTGTTGCCAACGAAGAAGAGCAGATACGGACCAAATATGAATTCAGGAAAACAGACCTGATGAAAAAAGTGTTTGGATATGCGGAGGATGAATTGAAGAGAAGGGCGCAATCAAGATAAAACGATGGGGATCCGAAAGTTTATCCAACAAAGAATACCCGTTAAATAATTATGAAGGGTAGAATAATCATCGCATCAATACTATTCGTTCTTGGCTTAACAGCTGTAATTGATTGGATCATTTTCACCAGAATTAAAGAATACGAAAACCTAAACTGGCAAGACTTCAAAATAAAATATGTTGAACACTTGCCCGAATTTCTACAACCGCTTTATCGAAATCCGGTTATAAGCACAATGATCTTATTCGTCTTTTTTACCATTGCAGGATTATTGTTTATGAAAACAAAAAAAATACTTTTTTTCCTGGGTATAATATCTTTTGTATTGGCGTTTTGGCAGTTATTCTCATTAATGTAAAGAGACTGTCTACGCGAAACTATCGGGTTTCTGAAAACGGTAAACCTGGTTTTAATTTCAACTCTCAGCGCCCCAACCATTCCTTAAATCCATTTACTCTTTCACGGCTTACGACGGTATCTGCATTGGTGGTGGGTGAAAGTTCAAGTTTTAGTCTTCCGCCAAGCCAGGTATGTACTTTATTCACCGCCTCGATATTTACCAGCAAATGACGATTGATCCTGTAGAATCGGTTCGGCTCCAATTGTTCTTCAAGCTGCGACAGGTTATATTCGAGCAAATACTTGTTGCTGGTAAAATCAACAGCATAGCAAAGTTTACCATCGGCATAACAGTAAGCAGTGGCATCAGTTTTCAGGTAACTTAATTGCTGCCCTCTTTTGATCAGTAATCTTTCCTTGTATTTGACAGCCCTCATGTCCCTTACCAGTTTCATGATCTTCTCGGAAAAACTGTTCTTGCTCCCACTATATAGCTGCCGGTATTTGTCTACTGCCTGACGCAATTCGGCCTCATCAATCGGCTTTAATAAATAATCAACACTGTTTACTTTAAAGGCCCTGAGTGTATATTGATCAAAAGCCGTAGTAAAGATCACCGGTGTTGTCACCTGTGTTTGTTGAAAAATATCAAAGCTTAAGCCATCTGCCAGCTGAATATCCATAAAGATGAGGTCGATATCGGCAGCCGTTCTTAAATATCTCACGCTTGATTCGACGCTATCGCATTCTTTTATTACCTCAATTTCGTCGTGCATTGATTGCAGCATTTTAGCAAGCCTGTTGGCTGCCGGAATTTCGTCTTCTATAATAAGTACGCGCATGCTAATTTTCAATAAGTGGAATTGAGACTGTAAAACTTGTTCCGCTTTCCGTCACTTTTACTTCGCCATTGCCCAACAACCTGCACCGGTTGCGGATATTCTCTAAGCCAATGCCCGTTGATTCGTTCACCTGGTTTTTCTTTTGCAAATTATTTTTTACAAGCAGGTTCCCGTTTTCTGCAAATACATTCACTTTGAGCGGCTTTTCAGATGATACGATATTGTGCTTGATCGCATTTTCCATTAATATCTGCAACGAAAGCGGCACGATCCTTTTATTCAACTTTTCATTTGGCACATTGATATCGATATCAATATTGTCTCCAAACCTGGTTTGTAACAGAAAAGCATAAGCTCTCAATACATCCAGCTCATCTTTCAAAGGAATACTTTTCTCATTTTCTACTTCCAAAATATGACGATAGACTTTTGAAAGCTGCTGAACAAATTCCACTGCCTGCTTTGGATTATCCGGTATGATCGAGCTGAGCGTATTTAAATTATTAAAAAGAAAATGCGGGTTCACCTGTGTTCGTAAAGCATTTAACTGAGCATTAAGGCTTTCTCTTTTCAGCATTTCCTTTTCCTCCACTGATTTTCGCAACTCATTCATGAAGTAAATACTCTCATAAATAGCAATCATCATGATCGTGCAGAAGATGGCTGCAGAATTTGAATGAATGAGGCTATCTGTTGGTGTAAGGGCCCCGTGATCTACATGAAAAATTATATCCTCCAGTTTGTCCAGCCCCATATTTGCCGCTACAGTAAAAACAAGCATTATTGAGGCCTGGAACCAAAGCCTTTTTCTTACATCATTAAACAACGGATATTTCTTCCGGCAATACACCATGATGTTCCGGTTGCCAAACCATATTATTGTTGTAATAACCAAAATGACCAGGTATTTGTCCCAGGTCAGGTATGGCGGCCGGTTAAAACGGCAGCCCATAAAAACGATGGGGATGATAAAACTCAAAAACGGTATGCCAATAATCATCAGCAAACCGTCGTTGAAACCTATCCTGTCGTTGAATCGCTTCATTGGACTAAAGGTACAAAAAGCAACATGTGATCATATGGATTTACCGGGGAGAAAGATATTTTGATCAACAACCTCGTGCAATCCCTCGTTAAACTCCTGATCAATCAGTTATTCCTGTTATTGTACACCACCACCGCCTCTTTTAATTGCGAGAGATCATTATCTATACTTTTTGCTTTATCAATAGCTGCATTGCAACCCGCAAAGCTTGCAGCAACAACCTCGCCCTTATTCTTCTTAGATACCAATTTTAATTGCCTGTCTTTATTATTGTAGATAAAATAATCATTGGGCTTACCTTCAGTTCCGCTGACATATATAGGCTCAATACCATTATAAGATGGTTTACCTGAAGCATCACTTGATTTTTGTAAAAAGCTCAGCTCGCCTTCGCACAGCACTTTAAAGAAATCACCTTTAATGCAGATATATTTTACACCATCTATTTCAGCACCCTTAAGGTCTGATCCATCATAATTTTTCTTTTTCTGATCTATATCTGAAATAAAAGAAAGCGATGCATTCTTTCGAATATTCTCTTTCACATACCCTGAAATCATGTTGCCATCAGCAACTACGATCGTACCTTTTTTAAACCCTGCAGGAACTTCTGTTTGCGCTTTAGCTGCTAATAACGTAAGATTCAATAACAGAACGGCAGCTATTGTTTTCAAAATTTTCATAACCGTGGTTTTTGTTTATTGTGAAAAGAAAAATGGTTTTAGGTCACAAGACTACGATCAAAAGAAAAAGGAGGCAATAAAAAAAGAGTGAGTTGAAGAAATAAAGGATTGAGTTGTTTGCAAAAAAAAACCCTCTCCTGCCGATAGCTATCGGCATTTGAAGAGGGTCAACTTGTTTTCACAATCCGGACCACTACCTGCCTTTCAGCAGAATGGTTTTCCACAAATGAGTTTATTCTACAGCCTTAGCTCCTTCCACAAGCACTGTTACTTTATTATTCAGCACTTCTACAAAGCCGGCCTGTATATCAAAATTTGCTAAGTGATTTTGTTTGTCTTTTAAAATTTTCAAACGACCAGGTTTTAACGCACTGATCAGCGGCGCATGCCTGTCCAATACCTCAAAACTTCCGCTGATGCCCGGCATTTGCACACCGTACACTTCGCCACTGTATAGTTTTTTCTCTGGAGTTAATATTTCTAAGTTCATAGTCTAAATCTCCGCCGAGGCCGAGACTTGCCACTCAAAGCCATAAAAGCAGTAAGTGAACTTTGTTTTTAATTGTTGAATAAAAAACCGGAAGTTGAAGAGTGCGACGCAACCGAAGTTCAATCAGGGAACAAAAGATGGTAACACAAAATCAACTAACAATTCTAAAGAACTATCAAACGAATAGGGAACGTTCAACCTAAGTCACCCCTTTAGGGGGACAGGGGGTTTATCCTTGTGCTGCCGCCAACATCTTCTTACCTTTTTCCATCGCATCATCAATTGTACCCACCAGGTTGAATGCTGCTTCGGGATAATCATCCACTTCACCATCCATGATCATATTGAAACCGCGTATGGTTTCTTCAATGGGTACAAGCACACCTTTCAAACCGGTAAATGCTTCCGCCACATGGAATGGTTGCGATAGGAAACGCTGTACTTTTCTTGCACGTTGTACAGTCATTTTATCATCGTCACTTAATTCATCCATACCAAGGATGGCGATAATGTCCTGCAATTCTTTATAACGTTGTAAAATCAATTTTACTTTATTAGCACAATCATAGTGAAGATTACCAACGATCTTCGGCGTCAAGATCCTTGAAGTAGAATCCAACGGGTCAACCGCAGGATAGATACCTAAGTCAGCGATCTTTCTTGACAATACTGTCGTTGCATCAAGGTGAGCAAATGTGGTAGCCGGAGCCGGGTCCGTCAGGTCATCCGCAGGTACATACACTGCTTGTACCGATGTGATGGATCCATTTTTTGTTGAAGTAATTCTTTCCTGCATCAATCCCATTTCTGTTGCAAGTGTTGGTTGATACCCTACCGCTGATGGCATACGTCCCAGCAACGCTGATACTTCAGACCCAGCCTGTGTAAAACGGAAGATATTATCAACGAAGAAAAGAATGTCTTTACCTTTTCCCTGTCCATCACCATCACGGAAATATTCGGCAACAGTCAAACCACTCAGGGCAACTCTTGCACGGGCGCCGGGTGGTTCATTCATTTGGCCGAATACAAATGTTGCTTTTGATTCTTTCAAGCCTTCCATGCTTACTTTGCTCAGATCCCATCCGCCCTTTTCCATGCTGTGTTTGAAATCATCACCATATTTCATGATACCGGCTTCAATCATCTCACGCATCAGGTCATTTCCTTCACGGGTCCGTTCACCCACGCCGGCAAACACTGATAAACCAGCATATGCTTTCGCAATGTTGTTGATCAATTCCTGGATCAATACCGTTTTACCCACACCGGCGCCACCGAACAAACCGATCTTACCACCTTTTGCATATGGTTCGATCAGGTCAATAACTTTAATACCGGTATATAAAACTTCAGCTGAAGTAGAAAGATTTTCAAAAGTCGGCGGTTTACTGTGAATCGGGCGCCCTCCTTTTTTTGAAACGGCAGGTAATCCATCGATCGGATCGCCTGTTACATTGAATAGGCGGCCATTTATATCCTCACCAACAGGCATTGCTATTGCAATTCCGGTGTCGACCACTTCGAGACCACGAACCAGGCCTTCCGTACCGTCCATCGCGATGCAGCGAACACTGTCTTCGCCAAGGTGTTGCTCCACTTCAAGTACCAGCGTATCACCATTCGGTCTTTTCAGTTCCAACGCGTTATAAATTTCAGGGAGTGTGCCTTCGAATTGAACATCGACCACCGCACCAATGATCTGTTTGATTTTACCAACTTTACCCATGATCTGGTTTCTAGTTTTTAGTTTTTTGTTGCGAGGCGAAGCCGAAGCAATCTCCTCTAAGGTTTATTATTTACCGGCTTTGGCAGCCTTGTTCAGCGTCCCTTGCGTCGCACTCTTGTACTGCTGTAATTCTGTTCAGCTTTCAGGTTTTGTGCTGTTGCAAGCCCTTCCTTTGGAAGGGTTTGGGTAGGCCTTCTTTTTCAGGCCGCAAAGGTAAGGGGGTGAGGGGTAAATTCCGAAAAACAAATAACAAATTCCGCGGCTGTGGATAATACCGGAATTAAGGGACAATTGTCTTTTTATTAGTAGAGACAAGGTATGGTTGATGTATAGACAAGGCATTCCTTGTCTATACTAAATCCGGGTGCGCTCCGTTCATCACCAAATCAGGAAATATTAAAAAACTCTGTCTATCTTAAAAAATATTTTCTTCCATTGTCCGAATCGAAAAACCCTGTTCGTCAGTAATACCGAACAATATTTTAAAAAATTAAAATCAATTACAATGGAAAAGTTCATGTTTATTTTTCATGGTGGTATGTCACCAAATGCAAGTGCAGAACAAATGCAGGCGAATATGGGAAAATGGATGGCGTGGATTGAAAAATTGAGTAAAGACAATCGCTACGTGAGTGGTGAACCATTGTTGCCAGGTGGAAAATTAGTTACTGGTACAAACGGAAAGTCTGTGACTGACGGGCCTTATACTGAGGGTAAAGAAGTTGTGGGCGGATTCTTTATTGTAAATGCAAAAGATTATGATGATGCACTTGCTCTCACAAAGGATTATCCTGACTACGAGTTGGGCGGTCAAATACAGGTGAGACAAATAATGAAAATTGAAATGTAAATGATAAATGAATATTGAACATCGAGCATTGAATATTGAAAAAGTGCTGAATGCTCAATGCTCAACGATCAATGTTCAATGTTCAAAGAATGACGTCACCTGCGAATAATATCACCCAGCTTGTCGATCATCTTTTCCGTCATGAATCGGGAAAGATGATCTCTGTTTTGTCAAGGCTTTTGGGTTTGCAAAATATTGAAACTGCCCAGGATATTGTTCACGACACGTTGCTTCAGGCAATGAATACCTGGGGTTTTAAATCAATTCCTGATAATCCCTCTGCATGGTTATATCGTGTTGCAAAAAACAAAGCCATCGATTTTTTACGAAGAGAAAAAAAATTCAGGGAAATAAGTCCACAATATAGTTACCTGTTACAATCAGAATACACGTTATCATCCACGGTAAATAATTTGTTTTTGGATAATGAGGTAGAGGACAGTCAACTGCGGATGATGTTTGCCTGTTGTCATCCTGCTATTGCAGAAGAATCACAAATTGCTTTAACATTAAAGACCCTTTGTGGTTTAAGCGTAAATGAAATTGCAAGAGCTTTCCTCACCACTGATGAAACAATCGCTAAAAGAATATACCGGGCCAAAGAAAAGATCAAATCAGAAAAAATTGAACTGGATGTCCCCCAAAGCAATGAGTTGTCGCTAAGAACAGACACGGTATTAAAATCACTTTACCTCTTATTCAATGAGGGGTACAACTCCTCCAATCCGGATAAACTGATCCGTGAAGATCTTTGTGAAGAGGCCATACGCCTCTGTTTCTTAATTACGCAACATCCCTTAACTACTTTCCCGAGAAGTAAAGCGTTACTGGCCCTGATGTGTTTCCAGGCGTCAAGACTTGATGCAAGACTCGATGATAATAATAATATCATTTTACTAAAACACCAGGACCGCAGCAAATGGAACCGTGCATTAATGAGCAAGGGATTTGAGTTAATGGAAGAATCAACCGAGCCATTTGAAGTTTCATCTTATCATTTGGAAGCAGCGATCGCGGCTCAACATGCCACTGCAATGTCATTTGAACAAACCGACTGGAAATCCATTTATCATTTATACGAAATGCTTTACCAGTTGCAGCCAAATCCTGTAGTTGCAATGAACAAGGCAATTGCATCAGCTTATGCGATCAGCAAGCAAAATGCATTAACAGAATTGCAACAGATAAAAGGACTTGAGCATCATCATCTCTATTATGCCACTGTCGGCGAAATATATTTTGATCTTGAAAATAAAACCGAGGCAAAAAAATTTTATCAAAAAGCTTTGGCGCTTACTTCTTCAACTTACGAGCAGCAATTATTATCCAACAAGATCAATAATTGTTAGGCTGTGTAAAAAATTCCCCGTCATAACTAAGGCATCCCTTTTGCAGTATTCATAAGCATGAAAAAAGTAATTTTTGCCCTTTCAATTTGCTGTTTTTTTATTTCCTGCGTTGAACAAGGAGAAAGTGGCTATGGAACAAATGCCAAAGAACAGAAAAATGTAAGCAAACGGGATTCAAGTATTACCCGTACCAATTCATACAGTAGTCTTTTTTTAGATACAACCGATCTTCAGGATTTTATTACGAAGAATAAAATTGCGGATTCTATCGCTTCCCGACTCGAAAGCTTTTATAACACGCGGAATTACCAGTTTGCCTGGTTCAGCAGCGATGGACTTACTGAGCAGGCCCGCGGGTTCTGGAATCTTCATGATTATGTTACAACCTATGAAAACGATTCCTCATTAAAAGACAAAAAGCTCCAAAAGAAAATGGACCGGCTGATCGCGGAGGATGAACTTTCTGTCAGCGCTTCAAAAGATTTTATAAATACCGAGCTTACATTGACGCAGCATTTCATTATGTATATGCTGAGCAATTATGAAAAAGGCTACGTGAAAAGAAAAGAAATGGAACGCTTTGTTCCAAGAAAGAGAGAAGAGGCCATTGCGCTTGCGGATTCTTTGGTAAATAAAAAGCATAAAGACGATAAATATTTTGAAGACGTAAATGAAACATACAAGTTGTTAAAGGATCAGCTTAGCAACTATTTGTCTATTGCAAAAAATGGCGGTTGGCCGCAGGTTGCTTCTGTAAAAAAACCTTTGAAGAAAGGAATTACGTCGCCGGAAATAGCGGTTATTAAAAAGAGATTAACGATTACGGGTGACCTTGCCGGTAATGATACAAGCCAGGTTTTTAATGATACATTGGTGATGGCAGTGAAAAATTTCCAGGCTCGACATGGATTTAGTGAGTCCGGTAATATCAGTGATTCTCTGATTAAAGAGATGAATGTACCTGTAGAAAAAAGGATTCAGCAGTTGCTGATGAATATGGACCGTATGCGGTGGCTGGCAAATAATCCTACCGGCAATCTTATCGTCGTAAATATTCCTGAATTTGTATTGCATGTGTATGAAGGAAAAAATAAGATCTATGATATCGACGTAGTGGTGGGCAAAGAAGGTCACAATACCATGATGTTTAACGGGGACCTGAACCAGGTAGTATTCAGTCCCTACTGGAATGTGCCGCCAAGTATTGTGGCAAAAGAAATTTTACCGGCAATGGAAAAAAATTCTCACTATCTCGCAAAAGAAAATATGGAGATCACGGGTAATGAGGATGGACTTCCGGTCATTCGTCAAAAACCCGGGGCCGGTAATGCACTTGGCAAAGTGAAATTTTTATTTCCGAATAGTTTCAATATTTATTTACATGATACCCCTGCCAAAAGTTTATTCAATAAAGACAAGCGGGCCTATAGTCATGGGTGCATTCGTGTCAGGGAGCCGGAGAAGCTCGCAAATTATGTGTTGCGTAATCAACCTGAATGGACACCCGAAAAGATCAGCGAGGCCATGAACAGCGGTGAAGAGAAATATGTAAAGGTAAAAGACCCTATACCGGTTGTCGTTACTTATTACACCGCATGGGTTGATGAAAATGGCCGGTTGAATTTCAGGGAAGATATTTATGGTCATGATGAAAAGCTTGCGCAAAAAATGTTCAGGCAAATACCAGTCTACGCCAATAAGTAAGAAGAAATCGGGCAACAATGGTAACATCATGATGTTCCCTATTTTTGCCGGATGCAATTGATAGAAGTCACCAATAAACAATTAGCAAGAGAATTTCTACTCGTTAACGTTGAGCTTAACAAAAGCAACCCTGCCTACATTCGTCCGTTGGATAAGGATATCAACGAAGTTTTTGATAAAGAAAAAAATAAAACCTTTCGTTCCGGCGACGCGATAAGGTGGATATTAAAAGATGCTAACGGGAAACGTATTGGAAGAATTGCCGCTTTCACCAACAAAAAATATAAGAACAAAGGCGACGATGTACCGGTTGGTGGCATCGGTTTTTTTGATTGCATCAATGATCAAAATGCAGCCGATATGCTTTTTGATGTTGCCAAACACTGGTTAATGCAAAGAGGAATGCAGGCAATGGATGGGCCGGTCAATTTTGGAGAGAGAGACCGCTGGTGGGGACTGGTGGTAAAAGGTCATGAACTATCGCCGATGTACTGCATGAATTTCAATCCAGCTTATTATGTAACGTTGTTTGAAAACTATGGTTTTAAAAATTATTACAACCAGATTTGTTTTGCCTTAAATGCCAGGAAAAGGGTTCAGCAAAAATTCTATGACAGGCATACTGAATGTTCAAAAGATCCGAATTACAGTTCGGCCCATATCAAAAAAAATCAATTAGAAAAGTTTGCAAAAGACTTCACCATTGTTTACAATAAAGCATGGGCCGGGCATGGAGGACTGAAACAGCTGGAAGAAAGGATTGTGTTAAAAATGTTCAAAAGCATGAAGCCCGTAATGGATGAACGTATTAGCTGGTTTGTCTATTATAAAAATGAACCCATTGCGATTTGGATCAATCTACCCGACCTGAATCAATGGTTTAAGTATCTGAACGGTGGCTTTAGTCTTTGGCATAAACTGAAATTCCTTTGGGTAAAAGCCACGAAGAAAAATAAAAAATTTACTGGGTTGGTTTTTGGCGTAGTGCCAGAGTTCCAGGGCAAAGGGGTTGACAGCTATATGATCATCGAAGGAGCTATTGTAATCCAAAGAATAAAAAGAGAAAACGGGCAATATATAATCGGCGAACCCATTTATGATTATTATGAAATGCAATGGATAGGCGAGTTCAATCCAAAAATGGTAAACGTATCAGAGGCTCTTGGCACGTACCGGAGCCGGATACTTACCACTTACCGTTACTTATTCGATAGAACGAAAGAGTTTAAGAGACATCCAATTTTACTCTGAGACCGGAAGCCGGAAGTATGAGGTCAGATTGTGCAAAAACAAATGTCGCCGCATTCAAAACTTTTTTATTATTGCAGTTCCTGAAAGTCAGACTTTACACTTCAGACCTCAGGCTTCGTGGTTATGGATAAATTCATTGTTTCAGCAAGAAAATACAGACCGCAGACTTTTGATACCGTTGTTGGGCAAGCGCATATTACAACCACTTTAAAAAATGCGATACGGCTTAACCAACTGGCGCACGCTTTTCTTTTTTGCGGGCCACGAGGCGTGGGGAAAACAACCTGTGCAAGAATTCTTGCTAAAACCATCAACTGTGAGAATAAAACAAAAGATGGGGAGGCGTGTAACAAATGTCAATCCTGTATTTCTTTTAATGAAGGAACATCTTTGAACATTCATGAGCTCGATGCAGCCAGTAATAATTCTGTGGATGATATAAGAACGCTGGTTGACCAGGTCCGCTTTGCACCACAGGCGGGCAAATACAAAGTGTATATCATCGATGAGGTCCATATGTTAAGTTCATCTGCATTTAATGCATTTCTAAAAACATTGGAGGAACCTCCACCCTATGCTATTTTTATTTTAGCAACAACTGAAAAACATAAAATTCTTCCCACGATCTTAAGCCGTTGCCAGATATTCGATTTCAAAAGGATCACTAATAATGATACCGTTGAACACCTGCGGGAAATATGTGAGAAAGAAGATATAACAGCTGAAAAAGCAGCCTTACAGGTAATTGCCCAGAAAAGCGAGGGTTGTATGCGTGATGCGCTCAGCATCATGGATAAGATCGTGAGTTTTACCAATGGCAAACTGACATATCAAAATACACTTGAGCATTTAAACATTCTCGATGCT
>Ga0075419_10001443_pt1 | contig 15342 bp, 15 predicted proteins | sample SoiMetdeltSBSDD3_FD_76900 | JGI IMG/M metagenome (GOLD analysis project Ga0075419, IMG submission 76900) | Bulk soil microbial communities from a Populus tree surrounding site in Tennessee, USA - Soil MetaG P. deltoides SBSDD3 | ecosystem: Environmental > Terrestrial > Soil > Tree plantation... | reverse complement strand
CGGCGTGCGCACCAGACCGAAGTCGTTCGTTCTCCCCGTGCTTCCTGCGCCTCGCTGACCCTCGGGCCCGAAGCGCACCGCGGCGACGGCGGCCTTCGCGTCCGCGGCGGTGCCGAGGTGGGGAACGATGATGCCGACCGCACCCGCCTCGAGAAACCTGAGGATCGTTCCCGGCGTGCTCTCCGGCACCCGGACGAACGGCGTGATCCCGACGAGATGGCAGGCGTCGACGAGCCGCGCCACCGTTTCGGGTGAGACCGGGTCGTGCTCGGCGTCGATGAACACCCAGTCGTAGCCGACCAGACCGAAGAAGCGGACGAGATCGGTGGAGGGAAAGGACAGCAGCGTTCCGTAGGTGACCTCGCCGCGCGCGGCCTTCTCTTTGACCTTGTTCACGAGCATCGGTGATCACGCTCCTCAGCAGTCGTTGGTCGCGTCGCGTTAGCCGTCGACGAACGTGCAGCCCTGTTCACGGAGCGCGCGCTCGATCTTCGCGATGTTCGTCACCTCGCCACGCAGGAGGATCGGTTGCACGGCCGCGTGGCTTGTCTCGAGCCGCGCTGTCTCGGCGAGGACCTCCTCCGCTTCAGAGGGGCGGACCACGACGATGCCGTCCTCGTCGGCGACGATGATGTCGCCGGGGTTGACGACCACCCCGCCGCACGCGATCGGCACGTTGACCTCGCCGGGACCGTCGATCGGACCCATGACGGTCGTCACGCCGCGGGCAAAGGTCGGGAGACCGTCCTCACGGATCTCGCTCGCGTCGCGGACCGCACCGTCGGCGACGAATCCTGCGAGCCCGCGGTGCACCAGGCCGCGGCAGACGTTGCCGCCGACGAGCGCGCCGTTCAACACGCCACGCGCGTTGATGACGAGCACGTCGCCCGCCCGGGTCTGCTCCATGCCGATCTTGACCATGTTGAACGCGCCGGTCGGCGCGGAGACCGTCACCGCCGGTCCGACCACCCGCTTGATGGGCGTGAAGACCGGCTGGATGCCGCGGTCCATCGTGCCGGACCGATTCATCGCATCGGAAAGATCGGCGGTGTGGAGCTCGGCGAATCTCTGGAGCAGAGCCGCGTCCGGCCGCGACGAACGGCGAAAGACCCTGAACCCAACGGGCATCGTGCGTCCTCCTGCGTGTCTGCGCGGCGCGCTGGCATACCCTAACCGGAACTGTGGGTGCCTTCATCGTTCGTCGGTTGCTGATCACGCTCGTCCTCATCTGGCTCGTCACGACCGTCGTCTTCATGTTCGTGCGCTTGCTTCCCGGCGATCCAGCGAGCGCGATCCTCGGCACGAGCGAGAGCTTTCAGCCGACCGAAGCGCAGCTCAACACAGTGCGTCAGCGCCTCGGACTCGACCGTCCGCTGCACGAGCAGTACACGACATACCTCGGCGGTCTGGTCCGAGGAGACCTCGGCCAGTCACTGACGAGCGGTCGCGATGTCTCGCTCGATCTGCGCCTCCGCCTGGGCCGGACGCTCCAGCTGATGGTCCCGGCGCTCCTCCTCTCGTCTCTCCTCGGGATCGCCATCGGAGTGCTCGCAGCTCGGGCCCGCGGCCGGCTGCTCGACCCGGTCCTGTCCGTCATCGGGCTTGTTGGTTTCTCGGTCCCGGTGTTCGTCGTGGGGAACGTCATGGTCCTCATCCTGGCGATCGAGGCCGAATGGCTGCCGTCATCCGGCTACATCGACTTCACGCAGGATCCGGTGCGCTCGCTTCGTTACATGGTGATGCCGACCATCGCGCTCGCCCTCGCTCCGCTCGCCGTGACGATGCGCATGACGCGCACGACCGTCGTCGAGGAGCTCGGATTGGACTACGTGCGCACCGCGCGGGCCAAGGGTCTGCGGGAGGGGATCGTCCTCAATCGGCACGTCCTGAAGAACGCGATGCTTCCGATCCTCGCCGTCATCGGCCTCCAGGTCGGAGCGGCGTTCTCGGGCTCCGTCATCGTGGAGTACGTGTTCAACTGGCCCGGGATCGGACGGCTGCTCCTGCAGGCGATCGACTCTCGGGACTATCCCGTGATCCAGGGGACCGTGCTGCTCCTGTCGACGTTGTTCGTGCTGGTCAACCTCATCACCGACATCTCGTACGCCTACGTCAATCCGCGGCTGCGCCGGGGCTAGCGGTGCGACGAGTCGTCTCGGACCCGCGCTTCATCGTGTCCGGACTGTTCCTCCTCGTGTTGTTCTTTCTGGCGGTCTTCGGGCCGATGGTCGCCCCGTATCCCGAAGACCGCGTGAACGCGGACCAGCAGCTCAAGCCTCCGGGTGGGCCATACCTCCTCGGCACCGACGAATTCGGCAGGGACATCCTCACCCGCATCATCCTCGGCGCGCGGCTGACGATGCTCGTGAGCTTCGGATCCGTCGCGATCGCCGCCCTCTCCGGGACCGCGATCGGGCTGGTCGCGGGCTACTTCGGCGGAAAGATCGAGATGGCGCTCATGCGCGCTGTGGACGCGATGCTGTCGTTCCCGCCGTTCGTGCTCGCGATCTTCGTCCTCACGTTCATGGGACCAAGGCTCGAGAACCTCATCCTCACGATCGGCATCCTGTTCATCCCGCGGTACGCGCGCGTCGCGCACGTCGTGACGCTCGCGGCGAAGGAGCGGGACTACGTCGAGGCGGCACGGTCGATCGGCGCACGCGCCTGGCGCATCATCGCGCTCGCCATCCTGCCCAACGTTTTCGCCCCTCTGATCGTGCAGATCTCGCTCGGCGTCGGCAGCGCCATCCTCATCGAATCCGGGCTCAGCTTCCTGGGCCTCGGCCCCCCGCCGCCCGCGGCATCGTGGGGACGGTCGATCCAACAGTCCGCTCGCTTCATGCAGCTCAATCCGCACGTCGTCATCTGGCCGTCGCTCGCGATCTCCGCAGCCGTGCTCGCGTTCAACATCATCGGTGACTCATTGCGCGATAGCCTCGACCCTCGACTGCGTATCATGTAAATCCGTTCGCGCGGAGTTCATGGACGAGAGGGAGATCAGGATGAAGCGGATCAGACGTGCGGTCGCGTTGCTTGTGGTCGCCGCCGTAGCGGTGAGCTGCGCGGGCACACCAAGCGCAACGACGGCCCCGTCGGGCTCGGCGGAGGTCAAGGCGAAGTCCGGCGGCACGATCAGATACGGCCTTGTCCGCGATCCGATCCACTTCGACCCGCATGTCTCCTCAGGGCAGTCGAGCGTGTCCCTCCAGGGCAGCGTGTACGACGGCCTCGTCGAATACGACGCGCAGGGCAAGCTGATCGGTGCGCTCGCCGAGAGCTGGGAGACCCCGGACCCGACGACTTATGTGTTCAAGCTGCGGAAGAACGTCGTGTTCCACGACGGCTCGGCCTTCGACGCCCAGGACGTCCTGGCGTCACTCGACCGCATCAAGGACCCCAAGACGACCGCCCCGCAGGGTGCCTTCGTGAACACCTTCACCAAGGTCGAGGCGCCTGACCCGTTCACGGTCCGTATCACTCTCGCGAAGCCGAATGTCACGTTCTTGGATCGCTTCGTCGGCGACTCGAACTCGACCATGTTCATGGCGAGCGCGACCGACATTGCGGCCAACTTCGACTTCAGGAAGAAGACGAACGGCACCGGGGCATTCATGCTCACGACCTGGGAGCCCGGCGGACAGTATGTCTTCAAGAAGAACCCGAAGTACTGGAAGGCCGGTCTGCCGTACCTCGACCAGATGATCCAGGTGGTCATCCCCGACGACAAGGCGCGTGTCAACGCGCTGCGCTCCGGCGAGGTCGACTACGTGGAGAACGTTCCCTGGCAGGAGCTCGCGACGCTCGACAAGTTCTCGACGTATCCGTATTCCGTCAGCTGGGTCATGGTCCGGCTCAACAGCGGGAAGCCGCCGCTGGACAACAAGAAGGTCCGTCAGGCGCTCAACTTCATCGTCGATCGAAAGGAAGTCATGCAGCTCGCCTTCGGTGGGCGGTACAGCATCATCGACGGTCCGCTGCAGCAGCCCGGCAACGCCTTCTACTGGAAGGATCTCGAGGGCTACTACAAGAAGGACGATGCCAAGGCCACCGCGCTCCTCGCGGAGGCGGGCTACAGGACGCCGGCCGACGTACCGCCCATGGAGCTTTCGGTCTTCTCGACCTTCGCCGCCCACAACGACCCCGCGCAGGTCGTCCTGCAGCAGTTCCAGAAGTTCGGCCTCAAGGTGACGTTCAAGGCGATCGACGTCGCGACGCTGAACGCCAACCGAGGCAACGGTAACTACCAGATGCAGATGGACGGCCTGAGCTTCTCCGGTCCCGACCCGGACAACCTCCGCGCGTTCTTCCACTCGACCGCGGTCGGCCACGCCGTCGCCGCGAAGTTCAAGAACGAGAAGCTCGACCAGCTTCTGACGCAGGGCGCCGAGACGACCAACGTCGAAGAGCGCAAGAAGATCTACCGCGAGGCGGAGCAGATCATCCTGGACGAGGCGCCGTGGGTGTTCCTGCTGTGGCGTCCCACCGCTGAGGCCGCGAAGCCGGACGTGAAGGGTTACGTCGTGGTGGGCGGTGGCCTCGGCGGACAGAACTTCGGCCGCTGGGAGTACATCTGGCTCGATAGGTAACTCCCGCGAGACTCGGAACACGAAGGGCCGCCCGAGAGGGCGGCCCTCTTCACTTAGATCGTGAGGTCAGATGTAGAGACGGATCGTCGCGAGGTTCGCGATGAGGTCTAGCACTCCGACGACGATCAGGAGCACGCCCGCCAGTCTCGTCGCGAGCGCGTAGTGACGCGTGAACAGGCGAAGCAACCACGACTGCTGCGCCGGCGCGAGGAGGGAGATCACGAAGAGCGGCACACCGAAGCCGAGCCCGAAGACCAGGAAGAAGAGCATGCGTTCGGCGAAGGAGCCGATCGTGACCGACAACGTGAAGACGCCGATCAGCAGCGCTGCTGAGCATGGCAGCGCGATCGGACCGTACAGCAACCCGTACAGGTAGGCGGAGAGGACGGCATCGCGGGCCTGCACGTTCGCGCCCAGTGACGGCAGCCGGGCGAATGGGTTGATGCCGAGCACCAGCAGAACGCCGAGCGCGACGACGAGGATCTCCGCGGCGATCGTGACCACGACCCTGAGAACGGCGCTGCCCCCGGCGATGGCGCCGGATACGAGTGCGAGCACCGCTCCGAGGGCGATCATCATGGTCAGGACGCCGAGTAGGACGAACAGGCCGAGCCAACGCACGAGCGACGCGCTCGCAGTGCGTTCGCTGTTGGCGGCGAGATAGGCGAGGAACCCCGGATAGAGCGGTAGCGCGCAGGGTGAGAGTGTGGCCGCCAGTCCGACCCCGAACGCCGAAACGAGGTCGGCGAGGTTCAACGCCGCGCGCGTGCGACGAGGTCGCGGATCTGCTGCGCGTTCTTAGCGCCGAAGTGAGCCTCGACGTTGCGCTTCGTGTCGACGATCAGGGTCGCGTCGGACGGCGGGTTCAGCGCGCCGGTGCCAAAGCGTTCGGTGGCCGCGCTCAGGTAGGTGCGCGTGGCGAGCGCGTGAAGCCAGCGCCATCCTTCGCTATCGGCGTACCGCCGAAGCTGATCGGCTGTCTCCGACACATCGACGTCAACGCTGACCATGACCACGTCGTCGCCCAGCGTGGGGAGGACGGAGTTGATCAGTCGCAACTGCGACCGGCAGGTCAGTCACCACACCGCCATGTGCTGGACGATCGTCACTTTGCCGTCGAACTGAGCGAGGCTGAAGCTCTCGCCCGAGCGGACATCGGTGAGCGACATGGCCAGCAAGCCCGCAGGCGCGCCGGTCGCCGCCGTGGGCGAGGCGCTCGCCGGGGTCACGGTCGCGCTCGCCCCGGGAGTCGGTGTCGATCCGGTCGTCGGTGGAACCGCGACTGGGGTCCCGTTGTCGCAACCCGTGGCGACGATCCAGATGATCGCCAGCAGGAGCGCGAACCGAACGCGTCGCATCAGACGCGGACGCCGCTCTGTGCACGTGTCCGATCCGGCTCGCTCCGCGCCGAGCGGAACGCGCCACCGAGATCCGGCGCGGTATCGAGGGCGAGCAGGCTCTCAGCCCGAGCGCGCGCGGCTCGCTCGTCGAACACGTGCGACGTGAGCTCGACGAAGCGGTCAACGAGCGCGGCACGTGGCACCGGATTCTCCGGTTCGCCGAGAGCATGCGTGATGCGCGCCTGGAGCGTCCCGCCGCCGCGCAGACGCACGGTGACCGCGGCGGGCCAGATCTGCGGGTATCGGGCGTCGAGCTCCGCATCGCGCACGCAGTCGATCCGAGACATGAGGCTGCGTACGGCGGGGTCGGCGATGGACGCCGCCTCGAACTCGCGCAGGCCGGCGGCGCCGCGCACGAGCGCGACCGCCGCGGCATAGGGCGCGCTGAACTGAGCATCCACCACGTTGCGCGGATCGCGTTTGCGCTCGATCGGTTCGGCGACGAGCGCCGCGCCGGCCGACAGCACGTGCAGCGTCATGCTCGCGACCGCGTCGGGCGTGAGGTCGTTTTCGCGCCGTAGCTGCAGGACCGCATCGATCAGTCCGTGGTTGTAGCGGCAGCAGCCGTACGGCTTGATCGAGACGCGCATGACCTGGAGCGGCGACCCGAGATCCGCGAGCAGTCGGCCGGGATTTGCCGCGTCCGTGAACGAGCGCAGCGCGCCGTGTTGTCCCTCGATCGCGCTCGACGGTCCGGTGAACCCCTCCGCGGCGAGCTCCGCGGCAACGACGCCGGCGTGCGCGGCCCAGCCGGCATTGAGGCGCTTCGTCCACGAACCGTCCGCGAGGTACTCGAGCGATCCGGACGCCATCGTGCCCGCGATCCCCAGCGCCCGTGTCACGCCGTCGGCATCGAGTCCCAGCACGCGCGCCGCCGCGGCGGCGGCACCGAACGCGCCCGCGACGCCGGTGGGGTGGAACCCGCGACCGTATGCGTTCGCGCCGCCGAGCGCGTTCCCGAGGCGCATCGTGACCTCGTAGCCCGCGACGACCGCTTCGAGGAACGCCGTCGCACTGGCCCCACGCTCCTCGGCAAGCGCGAGTGCCGCGGGGATGACCGCGACCCCGGGATGCAGGGACGACTCGGTCGTCACATCGTCCATCTCGATGCTGTGCGCCGCCACGCCGTTCGCGAGCGCCGCCCAGGATGCGGTGGTGCCGGCAGCCAAGCCCAACTGCGAGGAGCGTCCGCTGGGCGAGGTCCGCGCCACGTAGCGGCGAACGGCGCGCGCCGACTCGGTCGCGCTCCCGCGGATGGCGACGCCGACGTGGTCGAGCACCAGCTCTTTGGTGCGCTCGCGCGCGTCGCTCGAGATCTCGGGCCACCGCAGCCCCGCGCAGTAAGCGGCGAGCTGCTGGGTCGGTGTCCTCGGTGCTGTCACGGCTCCGGTCGATCGTAGCGGCAGACCTCGCGTCTGACGGGGATCGCGGCGCGTTTACGCCGGCACGTACGACCTGACCTCGACGCCGGAGGTGAATCCCGCGTCTCCACAAGGCGCAGACGTAGCGGCCCGGCGATGCGGTTCGGCCTTACGAACGGTTCCCGAAGCAACCTGGCAGCAGGTAACGCCGCGACGCCGTGGGGTCAGCGTGGGGGTCAACGGCGGGCGGTGCGCGACGAACGCCCGCTATTTCCTGTGGGCGATGCTGGATTCGAACCAGCGACCTCTGCGATGTGAACGCAGCGCTCTAACCAGCTGAGCCAATCGCCCGGCGTGAAAAGTGTACGACGCTAGCGACCGAGAAGCGCACCCTGAAGAAGACCGAGAGCGACGAGCAGCACCATCGCGATCGCGATCGTGAGGCCGAGCCTCCGGAAGTCCCTCGCGACGGTCGCGCGCTCGATGAGCGACTCGCGCTCGAGCGCCACGGACGGCGCGCCGGCGGCGCGGGAGTACCCGACACGCGGGACCGACCCGCGTGCGCGGTAGCCGGCCGGGCGCTGTGCGACCTCACGCTCGGGCGCGCGTGGCGACGTGGCACGCCGCGATGCCGTCGTCTCGCGTCGTGAGCGTGAGCGTGTGCGGTTCCGTCTCGCCAAGGAGCGTTCAGCATATCGGAACGGGTATCGTCCGCGACGATGGTCCTCGACGAACAGACGCTCTCGTTGCTCGTCGTCGCGCTCCTCGTCGCCGTGGTCGTGCTGGGCGTGTGGGTCGCCTGGCTGCAGCGCTCCGAGGCGCAGCTCCGCCGCAGGCTCCGCCGCGTTCTGCCGGAAGGGGAAAGCAGTGGGATCGATGAGATCCTCGATCGTCAGCTGAAGCGAGTCGACAGCCTGACCGAGCGCGTCGACGCGCTCAACAAGCTGCACCACGAGCTGGAGAACCTCAGCCAGCGGACGATCCAGAAGGTCGCCGTGATCCGCTACAACCCGTTCTCCGACACAGGCGGCGACCAGTCGTTCGCGATCGCCCTGCTCGATTCGCTTGGGAATGGTGTCGTGCTCTCGAGCCTGCACAGCCGCACCGACACACGCGTCTTCGCCAAAGCGGTGCAGAACGGTCGCTCGAAATACCAGCTGTCAGACGAGGAGCAGGACGCGATCAAGAGAGCGCTCGCGCCGTCCTCGTGACCGTCACCGACTCCGAGCACACGCTCGCGATCGTGAATCCCGCGGCGGGAGATGGCGCCGGTGCGCGCGTGGGCGCGGATCTCGCGCGAGAGCTCGAGTCGTCCGGCTTCAAGCTCGAGATCATCCGTACCCCCGCGCCCGGTGAGGCGGCGCGCATCGCACGTGAGGCGTCGGCGGACGGCTGCCGCACCGTGATCGCGGTCGGCGGCGATGGCACCGCGAACGAGATTGCCAACGGCCTGGTCGGTACCGGTACCGCTCTCGCGCTCTATCCGATCGGATCCGGGAACGACTTCGCGCGCGCGCTCGGATATCCGCGCAAGCGGCGCGACATCGCGCGGTTCCTCGCCGGCGCGCGCCGTCGTGTCATCGACGTCGGTGAGGTGAATGGCCGGATCTTCGTGAACGCCGCCGGCGTCGGCATCGACGGCCACGTTGCCGAGCGGGTCGAAGCGAGCGCGCGCGTCGTCGGTCCGGCACTCGGCTACTTCGTCGGAGCGCTGGTATCGATCGCGTCCTATCGACCGCAGCCGATGCGCCTTCAGATCGATGGCCAGGCGATCGAGGGCAAGCACCTGCTCGTCGTCGCCGCGAATGGAACGCATTTCGGGAGCGGGATGCACGTCGCACCGAAGGCCAAGGTCGACGACGGCCTGTTCGATATCGTCGTCGCCGGTGATCTCGGGCGGTGGGCGTCGCTGGTCGCGCTCGCGAAGCTCTATCGGGGCACGCACGTGAACGGCCGCGATGTCCTCGCGTTCCGCGCGCGCTCCCTGGATGTCGAGCTCGAACGCGAGCTGCCCGCACAGGCAGACGGCGAGCCGCTCCGTGCCGGTTCCCTGACAGTGCGGATGCGAGCCGGCGAGCTCACGGTGCTCGGGCGGTGACGACCGACGCGCGCCGCCGCCTGCCGTCAGTCGACGCCGTCGTGCGCGCAGCCGGCAGCGTGGACCCCCCACGCGACCGCTTCGTGCGCGCGGTACGCGACGTGCTTGCCGAGGCACGCGCCAGTGGCGCGACGCTCGACGAGTCGGCCGCCGCCGAAGCAGCGCGCCGGCGACTCAGCGAACGCGATCGTCATTCGCTCCGTCGCGTGGTCAACGCGACGGGCGTGGTACTACAGACGAACCTCGGTCGCGCTCCCCTCGCACCAGCGGCGCTCGCCGCGATCGCGGATGCCTCGGGCGCGGTCAGCGTGGAGTACGACCTCGATGCCGGGAAGAGAGGTGAGCGCCACGGGCATGCGTCGCGTCTCCTCGCCGAGCTGGGCGGCGCCGAGGACGGGGTCGTCGCGAACAACAACGCGGCGGCGGTGCTCCTAGCGCTCGCCGCCCTCGCGTCGCGCAAGGAAGTGATCGTCGCGCGCGGCGAGCTCGTCGAGATCGGCGGTGGCTTCCGCATCCCCGACGTCCTGCGGCGCTCGGGCGCGAAGCTGGTGGAGGTCGGCACGACGAATCGCACGTACGTGCGCGATTACGCGGCCGCGATCACCGAGCGTACCGGCGCGATCCTCCGCGTCCACGCGAGCAACTTCAAGCTCACCGGCTTCGTCGCGCAGCCCGAGGGACGCTCGCTGGGCGCGCTCGCGCACGAGCGGGGGATTGCCTTCATCCACGATCTCGGCAGCGGCACGTTCCTCGACACCTCGCGCTTCGGGCTCGCGCGTGAGGAAACGGTGGCCGAGGCCGTCGCCGCGGGCGCCGACGTGGTCACGTTCAGCGGGGACAAGCTTCTGGGCGGCCCGCAGGCGGGTCTCGCCGTCGGACGGGGTGCGGCGATCGCCGCCCTGCGCGCGCACCCGCTCATGCGCGCGATGCGGCCCGACAAGCTCACGATCGCGGCGCTCGTGGCGACGCTCGAGCTCTATCGGGACGGACGTGCGGAGAGCGAGCTTCCCCTGTGGCGCATGATCGCCGCGACGCCGGCCACGCTCGCGAAACGTGCGCGTGCTCTGGCGGCGCAGCTCGCGGCGGGCGGCGTCGAGTGCGAGGTCATCGAAACGCGCTCCACGATCGGTGGCGGCTCGCTTCCCGAAGAGACGCAGCCCTCACGCGGGATCGCCATCGGCCCGGCACACGGGCGCGCGAATGAGGTCGCGGCCCGGCTGCGCGGCGCCGAGCCGCCCGTGGTCACGCGCGTCGTCGACGACCGTGTGGCGCTCGATCTGCGCAGCGTCGCGCCGGAGGATGATGAGATGCTCGCGCGAGCGGTCACCGCCGCGCTCGCGAAGGAGAGGTAGCGAATGGATCTGCGAAGCGTGACCACGGAGAAGGCACCCAAGGCGATCGGCCCCTACAGCCAGGCGATCGCGACCGGCGATCTCATCTTCACCGCCGGCCAGGTGGGGATCGATCCCGCCACCGGCAAGATCGTCGGCGGCGAGATCAAGCTCCAGACCGCGCGTGTCCTCGACAACATGGCGGCGGTCCTCGAGGCGGCGGGCAGCGGCCTCGACAAGGTCGTGAAGTGCACGGTCTTTCTCGTCGACTTCGCGGAGTTCGCGGCGATGAACGAGGTGTACGCGGAGCGCTTCGGCCAGCATCGGCCGGCGCGATCGACGGTCGGCACCACCGCGCTGCCGCTCGGCGCCCGCGTCGAGATCGAATGCATCGCCGTCCGCCGCTAGCCGACAAGGAACGCTCGCCGCTCCCACCGGTCGCGACCGGCATCGTGTTCGGTCTCTGGATCGCGTTCATGCTCGTGCTGGCCTTCGTCGTCGTGCCGGCACTGTTCGGACTGTGCACCCCGCCGCCGTCTGGCCCCGGTCCGTGACGACCGACGCGTCGCCGGTCCGCGTGGTGGGGACCGCGGGTCACGTCGACCACGGCAAGTCGACGCTGCTCACCGCCCTCACCGGCATGGATCCCGACCGCCTCCGCGAGGAGCGGGAGCGCGGCATGACCATCGACCTCGGATTCGCGTGGGTGAAGCTGCGCAGCGGCGGCGACATCGGCTTCGTGGACGTGCCGGGGCATCAGGACTTCATCCGCAACATGCTCGCCGGGATCGGCAGCATCGACGCCGTCCTGCTCGTCGTCGCCGCCGACGAAGGGGTCATGCCCCAGACCCGCGAGCACCTCGCGATCCTCGGCCTACTCGGCATCGAGCGCGGGGTCATCGCGCTCACCAAACGCGATCTCGTCGACGACGAGTGGGCGGCCCTCGCGGTGGCCGACGTCCGCGCGGCGCTGCGCGGTACCGCGCTCGCGGAGGCGCCGCTCGTCGAGGTGTCCTCGACCGCGCGTCTGGGGCTCGCGGAGCTCCTTGGGGCGCTCGAGCGCGTTCTCGGCGATGCGCCGGCGCGTCGCGACGTCGGCCGTCCGCGGCTCCCGGTGGATCGCTCGTTCACGATGTCGGGCTTCGGGACCGTCGTCACTGGGACGCTGCTCGACGGCTCGCTCAGCATCGGCGACGAGATCGTCGCGCTTCCCGGAGATCGCCGTGGTCGCATCCGCGGCCTGCAGACCCACCGGCGATCGCTCGAGGTCGCGCAGCCGGGCAGCCGTGTCGCCGCGAACGTCACCGGCATCGACAAGCAGGACGTCTCGCGCGGCATGGTCCTGGCGCGCGCGGGATCGCTCGAGACCACGAATCTCGTCGCGGTGCGGCTCGCGCTGCTTGCGAGCGCGAGCGCCGCGCTGGAGCACGACGAGGAGGTGAAGGTCCATGTCGGTACGGCCGAGACGATGGCGCGCGTCGCGCTGCTCGAAGGACCGGCCATCGCTCCCGGGGAGACGGCCTGGGCGCAGCTGCGTCTGGCGGATCCGGTGGCGGTCGCGGTCGGGGACCGTCTGGTGATCCGGCGCCCCTCGCCGTCTGAAACGATCGGCGGCGGTGCCGTTTCCGATCTCGCGACCGTGCGCCTCCGCCGCCGCGCAGAGACGGTCGCCGCGCTCGAGCGGCGGATCGCGCCGTCGGCGGCCTCGCGCCTGCTCGCATCGCTCGACGCGCCGCGAACGCCGGCCGAGGCTGCGGTCCGGAGCGGCCTGTCACCGGACGAACGCGACGCCGCGACGAGCGAGCTCGTTCGCGACGGTCACGCCGTTCTGCTCAGCGATGCGCTCGTTTCTCGCGGAGCCTTCGAGGCTCTCGCCACGCATGCCCTCCGTATCTGCGCAAAGGCGCATCGCGCGACGCCGCTGCGTGCCGGCGCCTCGCGCGAGGAGGTGCGCTCGGCGCTGGGGCTGCCGGCCAAACGGTTCGCCGCGTTCGTCGAACGGCTCGTTGCGGACCGGCGCCTCGCGGAGCGGGGGAGCGCTCTCGCACTGCCCTCGCACCAGCCGCGCCTCTCCGAGGATCAGGAGCGCCACTGGCTGAGCGCGCGCGCCGCGCTCGCGAAGGACCCGCTGCAGCCGCCGAGTCCCGCGCAGCTCGAGACCGAGCACGGCCTCGACCGCGAGGTCATCGCGGCGCTGGCCGAACGTGGCGACGTCGTGCGCATCGGCACCGAAGCGGTGTTCCTGCCGGAGGCAGTGACGCGATTCGCGCGCGCGGTCGTGGACGAGCTTGCGACCAGCGGCTCCATCACCGTCGCTCGCGCGCGCGACCTCTCCGGCTCCAGCCGCAAGCATGTCCTCCCGCTCCTACAATTCCTCGACGATCGCGGCCTGACGCGTCGCCACGGCGACGACCGGATCCTCGTGCTTACCCCGGACACGGCTCGCGAGCGCATCGCGTCATTCGCGCACCAAGGGGAGGACGATCAATGAAGTTCCGTGCGGTCCGGGCGTCCGCGGTCGGCGCAGTCGATGCGGTCATCGTGCCCTTGGGCAGCGATGGCAGCGTGCCATCCGGACTTTCGCGTTCGGTGAAGACCGTCGTCGACCGCGTCGCGAAAGCTCAGGTCGGTGCCGGCCGCCCGTACGGCGTCACCACGCATCACGGGGAGCCCATCGTCGTCGTCGTCGGTGCGGGTCGCGCCGCGGATCACGACGTGGAGCGCGCGCGAAACATCGCCGCTGCCGGCGTGAAGTCGCTCTGGCGCTCGAACGTGAAGAGGCTCGCGGTATTCATCGCGCCGAACGGGCTCGGTGAGGAGCGCGCCGCACAGGCCGCGGTCGAGGGCGTCCTGTATGCGATGTGGCGCCCTGAGGTGCACCGCACTCGCGCCGAGGAGCGCCGCCTCCCGCCGATCGACACCGTGCTCCTCGTGACCGCGAAGCCCGTCGCGAGGGCGCTCGAGCGAGGCGAGGCGGTCGGCGACGCCGTGAACCTGCAGCGGCGCTTGGCGAACGAGCCGGCGAACCGGATGACACCGACGATCCTCGCCAACGAAGCGCGTGCCGCGGCGAAGGAGGCGGGAGTCCAGATCGAGGTCCTCGACCTCGACCGCTGCCGCGCACTGGGCATGGGCAGCTATCTCTCGGTCGCGCAGGGCAGCCATGAGCCGCCGCGGTTCATCGTCATGCGCTATCACGGACGGACCGGCGGAAAAAAGAATGGCAACGGCGCGCGGCGCGGCGCGCGGAGCTACGACATCGCGTTCGTGGGGAAGGGGATCACCTTTGACTCCGGCGGGATCTCCATCAAGCCCGCGGACAACATGCACCACATGAAGGCCGACATGACCGGAGCGGCCAGCGTCATCGCCGCGCTCGCGGCGATCGGCCGCCTCAAGCCGAACGTGAACGTGCTCGGCGTCGCGCCGTGCACCGAGAACCTCCCGGGCGGCGGCGCGACGAAGCCGGGCGATGTCTTCACCAGCATGAGCGGCAAGACGGTCGAGGTGATCAACACCGACGCGGAAGGTCGGCTCGTCCTCATCGACGGGATCACGTACGCGCAGCGCGAGGGAGCCACACGCGTCGTCGACATCGCGACCCTGACGGGCGCGGTCAGCGTCGCGCTCGGCCCGTACTTCACCGGTCTGTTCGGTAAGCCGGACAGCTTCGTCGAGACCGTACGCGGCGTGGCAGCCGCAGCGGGGGATCGGGTGTGGCCGCTGCCGCTCACCGACGAGTACAAGGACGAGATCAAAGGTGAGGTCGCCGACATCCGGAACAGCGCGGGCCGCGAGGGCGGCGCGATCAAGGCCGCCGCCTTCCTCTGGGCCGTCGTCGAGGGCGACACCGAGTGGGCGCACCTGGACATCGCCAGCGTCGATTGGTCCGACAAGGACCGCGCCTACGCGCCGCGTGGGCCGCAGGGGCCCGCGGTCCGCACGCTGGTGGCTCTGGCCGAGAGCCTCGCGATAGAATAGAACAAATGAGCGAAGTGCTTCCGACGGGTCCGTGACCCCGAGTCTGCGGCCACTCGAATGACCGAGCAGCTCGCCTTTGGGCTGGGGGAGCCGAAGCCTGACATCCTCGGCGGCCTTACCGGCGAACAGCGCCGGGCGGTCGAGCACGGCGCCGGACCGCTGCTAATCGTCGCCGGCGCCGGGACGGGGAAGACGCATGTGCTCACCGCGCGAGTCGTGCACCTCATCGCGTCGGGCGCCGCCAAGCCGCACCAGATCCTCGCGGTCACCTTCACCGAGAAGGCAGCCGCCGGGATGCAGGAGCGTGTCGACCTCAACACCCCGCTCGGACTGAACGACGCGGCGATCAAGACATTCCACGGCTTTGGCGACGAGGTCTTCCGCGAGTTCGCCCTCGAGCTCGGCCGCTCGGGCGAGCTTCGCGTCCTCTCCAGCGCCGAGCAGGTCATCTTCGTCCGCGAGCATCTCTACGACCTTCCACTCAAGCGGTATCGGCCGGCCGGGGATCCGCTCGAGTACGTGCGCGCGCTCCTCGATCTGTTCGGCCGCGCGCGCGATGAGGACGTGTCACCCGAGGAGTACCTG
>Ga0075419_10001440_pt1 | contig 15355 bp, 15 predicted proteins | sample SoiMetdeltSBSDD3_FD_76900 | JGI IMG/M metagenome (GOLD analysis project Ga0075419, IMG submission 76900) | Bulk soil microbial communities from a Populus tree surrounding site in Tennessee, USA - Soil MetaG P. deltoides SBSDD3 | ecosystem: Environmental > Terrestrial > Soil > Tree plantation... | reverse complement strand
GTCGACGAGTTGGCGTGGTAGACGATCCAGTCCTGCGTGCCGTCGGGTGACTTGAAGAAGCCGTGGTGCCCGGGACCGAACACCGAGTTGGCGTTGGACCGGACGAAGATGGGGTTCGGCGACTTGACCCAGGACGACTGGTTGAGCGGGTCACCGCCGTTGTACGTGAGCAGCCCGACCTTGTAGTCCGGGGTCGAGCAGTGGCTCGCCGAGAACGCGATGAACGTCTGGCCGTTACGCTGAATTACCTCCGCACCCTCGTTGACCGCACCGCCGACGGTCTCCCATGAGAACGTCGGGGTCGACAGCCGGCGCCGGGTGCCGCTCACGGTCCACGGGTTGCTCATCGGCTTGATGAACAGCGGCTGTCCACCGGTCTCGGGACTGACCGCCAGGTACGTGCCCAGCAGGTACATCTGACCGTTGAGCTGCAGGATGCTCGCGTCCAGCTCCCACGTGTTGTTGTTGGTCGGGTCGAGCAGGTCGGCCTTGAACGTGTACGGGCCCATCGGGTCGAGCCCGGCGCTCTCCAGCACGTGGATGCGTTGCGTCGGAAGGTAGTTCGAGACGTTCCGGGACGCCGTGTAGTAGAGGTACCAACGCATCCCGTTCGGACCGTTCAACAGGTAGATCTCCGGCGCCCACATGTTGCAGCAGCCGTTCGGCAGGCCGCTCAGGTTGAAGATGACCTGGTTCGGCGCGCTCGCGATGCCGGCCAGCGTCGTGGCGGAGCGCATCGTGATGGTCGAGTTCCAGGTCGTCGTCACGAGGTAGTACCGGCCGTTGTAGTACCGCATGAACGGGTCCGGGCCTTGCGGCCGGATCGGGTTGGTGAACGTGTTGCTCGGCGTCCCCGGGTTGTAGCCGGGCAGCCGCCATACCCGTACGGTCGCGGTGCTGCACGGCAGTTGTACCAGGCCCGTGTCGTTGGCGGTGCTGGCGCCGGCCGGCACGATGCACTTGTTCGAGTGGACGGCGACGACGTTGAACGTGTTCGTCGCGCCGGAGATGGTGACCGGCTGCAGTCGGAACCGCTGGTTGTTGTTCGAGTGGCAGGTCCACTGGATGATCGTGGCGTTGTCGGCCGTCGAGGCCCCGAAGACGTCCACACAGCTGCCGCTGGTGAGCGTACGGATGTTGTAGGTGTTGGCCACCCCCGACACCGGGACGAAGGTGTAGTTCTGGCTGGCGGCGCCGGTACAGCTGCGTTGCCGCAACTGAAGTGCGTTGGTCGGGGCGCCGCCGGGCACCTCCATGCACAGGCCGGAACCCTGGTTGACCGCGGTACTGCTGAACGTGACCGGGGCTGCCTGGGCCGGTACGGCGCTGAAAGTTACAACCGGGGCCAGCGCGGCGACGACCACGCTCGTCAGCACGACAGCGAGGGGACGTTTCACTGGGCTCACATCCTCGATCGACGGGAGTCGTTGCACTCTACCCCCGACGTCGGCTGCCCGTACAGGATTCGAAATCTCGAACAAGGTTGTGCGCGGCCCATTTGCGTTGATCATGAAGTTGGTTGCGCGACACGCCGTCGAGCCCGAAACTAACTTCATGATCAACGGGGGGTCAAGCGAAGAGAGATTGCAGGGTGTCTAGGGGGAGGGGGCCGTGGGATAGGACTTCGTGGTGGAAGGTGCGGATGTCGGGGGACCGCTCGCGCAACTCGACGATCTTCAAGCGGCCCACCATGTACGCCAATGCTTGGGCGGGGCAGGCTATGTAGCGGTCGACTTCGTTCGCGATGTTCGTCGGCGACAGCGCGGTGTTCTCGAGCAGGTACTCGATCGCCCGGTCGCGGGACCAGCCGTACCGGTGCATGCCGGTGTCGACGACCAATCGCCCCGCGCGCCACGCATCGAACGAGACCATGCCGAGCCGGCTCAGGTCGTCGCTGTACAGCCCCATCTCGTCGGCGAGCCGTTCGGTGTAGAGCGCCCAGCCTTCACCGTGCGCGGTGACGTAGCCGAACCGCCGGAACGCCGGCAACTCGGTCAACGACTGGGCGATGCCGATCTGCAGGTGGTGGCCGGGCACGCTCTCGTGGAAGGCGAGCGGCTCGTACTCGAAGCGGGGCCGCAACTCCGGCCGGTAGGTGTTCACCACGTGTGCCCCGGGGCGGGAGCCGTCCTCCGCCGGCGGCTGGTAGTAGCCCAGCACCGAGTTCTCCGCCTCGGCCGGGTCCATCTCGCGTACCACGCAGGGCGCGATGTCGTACCGGTGGAACCGGTCCGGCAGGGCCTCCTCGGCGCGGCGGAGCGCACCAGTGACCGAGTCGACGATCTCCTGTGCGGTACCGAACCGCAGCGCCGGGTCGTCGCGCAGCCGGTGCAGCACCTCGGCGACATCGGACGTACCGAGAGCCCGCGAGCCCCGTTCGGCGAACTCCTCGCGCAGCTGGGCGATGTGCCGCAGCCCTATCTCGTGAATCTCGTCGGGAGTCAACTCGGTAGTCGTGTGCGCCCGAACCAGCGTGAGGTAACCCGGTGCACCGCCGGGCACGTGGCACACGCCGACCTGGTCGTCGGGGCGCGCGACCGGCAGCAGCTCGTCGACCAGCACGGCACGGTACCGGGCCAGTGCCGGACGCACCACAGTGGACACGAGGTCGGCCGCGTTGGCCCGCAACTGTCCATTGTCGATAGTCGGCTGGAGAAGCGGATCCCGGTCCAGTGGCGTCGCCAGGTATCCGTCGGCTTGCGCTACCGCCTGGCGGATCCCGGTCGCGATCGGGTAGCGGCCGTCGGCCTTGGCCTGCCGGTGCCGCTCGGCCCAGCCGTCGAAGAAGTCACCGAGCTTCGACAGCCGGGCCAGGTACGTCTCGGCCGCCGCGGGGGAGTTGACCGAGCCCATGGGCACTGTCGACACCACCTGGGCCAGGGCACCGACCATGGACGCCGTTACCGCGACCTCCTCGAGTCCAGCTTGCAGAACCTCCTGCTCGTCCCGAAGTAGCCGGCCGAGCATCGAATGGCTGATCCGGTCCTCGCCGGTCAACCCGTCTGCGTCGACCTCGGAGAGCGAGGCCGCCACTCCGGCCAGCCGTTGACCAAGCTGTTCGTTCGCCTCGCGGCGGGGATCGGGTACCTCACCGTCGAACCCGACGACTCCGGAGGCGGTCGCCGAGAACGGATCGGCACGGTAGTGCGCGTCGAAGTACTCGTCGCCCAGCCGGGCGAGCGTCGCAGCATCCATAGTCAACGGAGCCTATCCGCTCGACCCTCGAGATACCGCTGCTCCGGCAGGCTGGTCGCGCGGCGTGCAGCGAGCTGGTAGTTCTCCCGGGCCGCCGCAGCGTCGCCGGCCATCTCCAGCAGGTGTGCGCGGACGGCGGGAAGCCGGTGATGCCCGGCCATCCGGTCGTCGGACTCCAGCGGATCGAGCAGGTCGAGCCCGGCCCGTGGCCCGTGCACCATCGCCGCCGCTACGGCGTTGTTCAGCATCACCATCGGGTTCGGCGAGATGCGCTGCAGTACCCCGTACAGGGCGAGAATCTGGCGCCAGTCGGTGTCTTCCGCGCGAGGCGCCTCGGCATGGACCGCCGCGATGGCCGCCTGAATCTGATAAGGGCCGATCGGCGCGTGCTCGAGCGTCCGGGTGATGAGCGCGATGCCCTCGTCGGCCTGCTCGCGATTCCACTGTGTACGGTCCTGCTCGGCGAGCGGGATCAGCTCGCCCTCGGGGCCGCTGCGGGCCGGGCGCCGCGCGTCGGTGAGGAGCATCAGCGCGAGCAGTCCGGCGACCTCGCCGTCGTCCGGCAGCAGCCCGTGCACCGCGCGAGTCAGCCGGATCGCCTCCCCGGTCAGCTCGCTTCGTTGCAGACTCGGGCCGGATGTCGCGGTGTAGCCCTCGTTGAAGATGAGGTAGAGCACGTGCAGCACCACGCGCAGCCGGTCGCTCCGCTCGTGGGTCGGCGGCATGCGAAACGGGATCCCGGTGTCCTTGATGCGTGCCTTGGCGCGGCTGATGCGTTGGGCCATCGTGGCCTCGGGAACGAGAAAGGCACGCGCGATCTGGGCGGTCGTCAAACCGCCGACGGCACGCAGGGTCAACGCGACCTGCGAAGCGGGCGACAGTGCGGGATGGCAGCAGAGGAACAGCAGAGTGAGCGTGTCGTCGGCGGCCGGGTGTTCCTCGTCGGCGGCGGGCGAGACGAACTCGTCGGCCGGTACCATCGCCGCGGCCGTCGCTTCGCGGCGCTTGCGCGCGATGTCGCTGCGCCACAGGTCGGTCAGCCGGCGCGACGCGACCGTAATGAGCCAGCCGCGCGGGTTGTTCGGGATGCCCTGATCGGGCCACTGGACCGCGGCCGCCAGCAATGCCTCCTGGACCGCATCCTCACATTCGTCGAAGTAACCATAGTGCCGGACGAGCGCGCCGAGGACCTGCGGCGCCAGTTGGCGCAACAGGTCCTCGGCAACCCTCGGTTGAGTCATGCCGAGTCGAGGATCGGGTGGACCACCATCGCGCCGAACCGCGCATCGGGCCAGCGTCCGGCGATCTCGGCCGCCCGCTCGGGGGTCGCGCAGTCGACCACGCAGAGGCCGGCGAGGTGTTCCTTCGCCTCCGCGTACGGTCCGTCCGTGACGGCCGGCACGCCGTCGCGGACCTGGACGGTTTGGGTACCGGTCGAGGCCAGTGCTTCGCCACTGACCCACTCCCCGGACTCGGTCAGTTCCCGGACGAGCGAGTCGACCTCGTTGAAGATGGCGTCGCGGTCCTCGGCCGGCAAGGTGTCCCACATCGACGGGTTGTTGTAGATCAACAGCAGATACTTCACGGCGTTCTCCTCGCGTGTTCGGCGCTCGACCGCGCCTCGTGCAACAGACGTCGGAGTCGGCGGAGAGTTCTCGACACTCGCATGTCGAGAACGTGCCACCGGCTCCGACCTAGGTGCATGGAAAACACCACACCCACCGTAGTCCGGGCCGGCAGGCGCGAGTGGATAGGGCTCGCCGTCCTGGCCCTGCCGAGCCTGCTCGTCTCCATCGACGTCTTCGTGATGCTGCTGGCGCTGCCGCACCTGAGCGCGGATCTCGGCGCCAGCAGCACGCAGCAGCTCTGGATCATGGATATGTACGGGTTCGTTCTCTCCGGCTTCCTCATCACGATGGGTACGCTGGGCGACCGGATCGGCCGGCGCAGGCTACTGCTGATCGGCGCGGTCGGGTTCGGCGCGGCGTCGGTGCTCGCCGCGTACTCCACCAGTCCCGGGATGCTGATCGCGGCGCGGGCGCTGCTCGGTATCGCCGGCGCGACGCTGGCTCCGTGCACGCTCGCGTTGATAACGCACATGTTCCGCGACCCGAAGCAGCGCGGGCTGGCGATCGGCATCTGGTTCGTGTGCTTCATGGGCGGCGCGGCCATCGGGCCGGTCGTCGGCGGAGCACTGCTCGACAGCTTCTGGTGGGGTTCGGTGTTTCTGATCGGCGTACCGGCCATGGTGCCGCTGCTGGTGCTGGGTCGGTCGCTGCTGCCGGAGTACCGGGACACCGCCGCCGGGCGCCTCGACCTGACGAGTGTCGCCCTGTCGCTGACCGCGATCCTGCCGATCGTCTACGGGCTCAAGGAACTGGCGAAGAGCGGGTGGCAGCCGCTGCCCGTCGCGGCTGTCCTCTGTGGAGCGATCGTCGGCGGGCTCTTCGTACGGCGGCAGCGGGCGCTCGCCGATCCGTTGCTGGATCTGCGACTGTTCACCAACAAGGCGTTCAGCACCGCTCTGGGCTGCATGATGCTCGGCACGATGCTGATGGGTGCGCTCATGCTGTTCATGACCCAGCACCTGCAGCTCGTCCAGGGACTGTCCCCGCTGCGGGCCGGCCTGTGGATGCTGCCCGCGACCGCGGCGTCGGTCGTCAGCTTCCTGCTCGCGCCGTTGCTGGCCCGCCGGATCCGGCCGGCGTACCTCATCGGTGGCGGGATCGCGGTATCCGTCACCGGACTGCTGCTCCTCACCCAGGTCGGTACCGCCAGCGCCCCCGCGGTACTCGTCCTCGGCTGGGCCGTCATCAACCTCGGTGCCGGTCCGTTCGTCACGCTCGGCACCGACCTCGTCGTCGGTTCCGCGCCGCCGAACAAGGCAGGCTCGGCAGCGGCGCTGAACGAGACCAGTGGCGAGTTCGGCTTCGCGCTGGGCATCGCGACGCTCGGCAGCATCGGTACCGCGGTCTATCGCGGCCGCGTCGACGGCAACCTTCCGGCGGACCTGCCGCCCGCGGCGGACCAGGCCGCCCGGGACACCCTCGCCAGCGCGGTCGCGGCGGCCGGCCAGTTGTCGCCTTCCCGGGCCGCCGCGGTGCTCGACGTCGCACGCGAGGCGTTCACGTCGGGCATGCACATCGCGGCCGGCATCAGTGCTGTGATTCTGGTAGGCGTGGCCGCACTCGTAGTGACCAGGCTGCGCCACGTCCGCCCCACCGGCGAGGCTGCCCGCGAGCCTGAGAGGATTGGCTCGTGAACTGGACGTTGGAAGTGGTGGTGGTTCCGGTCTCGGACACCGAGCGTGCCAAGGCTTTCTACGCCGAGCAGCTCGGGTTCGATGTGGACCACGACACAAAGGTGAGCGACGACCTCCGCTTCGTACAGCTGACTCCGCCGGGATCGGGCTGCTCGATCGTCATCGGTACCGGCATCACCAAGATGGAGCCGGGCTCCCTTCAGGGACTGCAGCTGGTCGTCAACGACATCCACCGGGCGCGCGCCGAGCTCGTCTCGCGCGGGGTGGACATCAGCGAGGTTCAGGTCATGAGCCCGTCGGGGCAACGCCCGAGCCGTCCCGACGACGACCTCAACAACGTCGGGTTCGCCTTCTTCAGCGATCCGGACGGCAACGGCTGGGCCGTCCAGCAAATTACCTCCCGCGAGTAGTCGATTTGCCGCCTCCCCGTTCGACGCGTTGGTAAGACAACACATGAAGGAGGCAAACGATGGGCAAGGTGACGACCGGGGCGAGCATGTCGGTTGACGGCTACATCTCTGGGCCGAACGAGTCAGGCTTCGAACATCTGTTCAGGTGGTACAACAACGGTGACGTGGTCATCGAGACGACGAATCCGGAACTGACCATGCACATGACCGACGTCGGCGCCAAGCACGTCCGCGACACGAACGAGCGGCTCGGCGCGATCGTCTGCGGTCGCAAGCTGTTCGACTACACGAACGGCTGGGGCGGTCAGCACCCCATGGGCGTACCGGTCGTTGTGGTGACCCACAGCGTGCCCGACGGCTGGGACCGTGAAGGCGAGTGGTTCACGTTCGTCATCGACGGCATCGAGGCCGCGATCGCGAGGGCCCGCGAGATCGCCGGCGACAAGGAGGTCGGCCTCAATGGCGGCACCATCGCCTCGCAATGCCTCGAGCTCGGCCTGCTCGACGAGATCTGGGTGGACCTGGTGCCGGTCGTGCTGGGCGGCGGGACGCGGTTCTTCGACCAGCTGACGAACGTCCCGGTCGAGCTCGAGGGGCCGACCGTGGTCGAGGACAAGGACGTCACGCACCTGAAGTACACGGTTCGCAAGCGTGCGTAACCGGGCCAGCCGCACCGCGGAACACGTCGCCTTGTTCCGGGCCGTCGAATCGGCCCGGGTCGGGGACCGGCTCTTCGAGGACGTGTACGCGGTGCGGTTCCTGTCTGTCCGGTACCGGCTCGTCGCGTCACTGTCCAGAGTGGACAGAATCGGTCGGTGGGTGGAGCGGTACATCGACCGGCGCTGGCCGGCCGGGCCGCGTGCCTCGGCGGTGGTGCGGACCAGGCTCATCGACGACCTGGTGGACGAGGCGCTCGCCGGTGGTGTCCAGCAGGTGCTGTTGCTGGGCGCCGGATACGACAGCCGCGCCTACCGGTTGCCCCGGATGGCGGACGCGCGGGTGTTCGAGGTCGACCACCCGCTGACCCAGGCGAGCAAACGGCGACTGGTCCGTGCACACGTCCCCGCCGGCCGGCGTACCCATGTCACGTTCGTCCCTGTCGACCTGGTGGACGGCGACCTGCGCGCGGCGCTGGTTGCCGCGGGCTTCGCCACGGACGAGTCCACAGTGGTGCTCTGGGAGGGCGTGACCAACTACCTGACCGCGTCCGCTGTGGACGCCACCCTGCGGCAGCTCGCCGCGATGACCGGCGCGGGCAGCCGGATCATATTTACCTACGTCGACAGTTCCGCTCTGGACGGCACCGGCGGGTTCGCGGGGGTCGAGGAATGGCAGGCCGCGGTACGCCGACACGGCGAGCCGTGGACGTTCGGTCTCGATCCCGCCGGACTACCGGACTATCTCGCCGACCGTGGCCTCACGCTGAGCCTGGACATGTCGGCCCTTGACGCCGGTGAGCGCTACCTCGCCCCGATGCACCGGCGGGAACCCGCGGCGCCGTGGTACCGCATCGCCATGGCGTACCGGTGACGGATATGAAGGGCCGACTCATGACTCCTGAGGTCGAACAGCTTCTCGCAACGCTCGACGGGCTGCGGGCCGGCGTCCTGAAGAAACTCGCCGGACTCAGCGACGAGGACGCCCGGCGTAGCACAGTCGACTCGGGTACCAATCTGGCTGGGCTCGTGCAGCACCTCACGTTCGTCGAGTCGCTGTGGTTCGAGGAGGTCGCCGCCGGCGGTAAGGCCACCAGGGGCGATCGGTCGATGCGGGTCGACCCCTCGGTTCCGCTGCGTACCCTTCGGGCCGAGTACCGCGCTGCGTGTGCGGCCAGTAACGAGATTATCGCGGCGATCGGTGACGCGGACGCACCGGTGACCCGTAACGGAAAGACGCGTGATCTTCGGTGGGTGCTGCTCGCGGTCATCGAGGAGACCGCCCGCCATGCCGGGCACGCCGACATCATCCGCGAGCAGATCGACGGCCAGACCGGCCGTTAAGCCGCATCAGCCTGCGCCGAGAACACCGACGCACTGGGACCGACGCGTACCGGTGAGGGGCGGGCGCCGAAGCTGCCCAGCAACGACTCCAGGACGGGCAAGGCATACAACACCTGACGGGTGCGGATGAGCAGATCCCACATGGGCTCGAACTTCTTCCAGCCGCCGGCATACGCCACATGCCGTAGCCGATCGCGAAACACCGGCTTCGTCCGTGCCCCGCGCCAGATCGCGCTCCACCGGTAGAAATCCCGGTACGCCCGCCAGTACCCGTCTTCCAGTTGCTGGCTTGTCATTCCGGCCGGACGGAATACCACATGTCGGGTGTCGTACTGATCCCAGTCGCGGTGGAGCATCCGGTTGTCCGCCGCCATGCGCGCATACAACGCGGTACCCGGATACGGCGTCATGATGTGGAACGTCGCCGTCTCGATGCCCTGGTCGACCGCCCACGACACGGTGCGGTCGAAGACGTCCGGCCCGTCACCGTCCATGCCGAACACGAAGCTGGCATTGACCATCACGCCGACGTCGTGCAGGCGACGGACCACCGCCGCGTAGTCGCGGCCGATGTTCTGCCGCTTGCGCTGGTCGATCAGGTTGTCCCCGTTGACCGTCTCGAAGCCCACGAAGAGGCTGCGCAGTCCGGCGTCGAAGGCCTTCTCGAGCAGTCCGGGAGCGAGCACCGAGTCGACCGTCCCGGCCGCCTGCCAGACCCGACCCATGCCGGACATCCCGGCGAAGAGTGCCTCGGCGAACCGGCGATTGCCGAACAGGTGGTCGTCGAGGAAGTACAGGTGCCGGCCGGGTAGACGGTCGATCTCGGCGAGCGCCGCATCGACGGTCTGCGTATAGAACGACCGGCCACCGGCGAAGAAGGCGTCCTTGTAACAGAAGTCGCAGTGGTGCGGGCAGCCGCGCGATACGACGATCGAGTTGGGCACCAGGTACAGGTGTCGCTTGATGAGGTCGCGGCGGACCGGAGGCAGAGTGGTGAGCGTCCGGTCGGTCGAGACGTACCGCGACTTCGGCTCGCCTCGGCGCAGGTCCTCGAGGAACACCGGCCAGGTGTCCTCGCCCGGCCCGATGAATATGGTGTCGGCGTGCGCCGCCGCTTCATCGGGCAGCGATGTCACGTGCAGTCCGCCGAGAGCAACGTGGACGCCGCGTGCCCGGTACGCGTCGGCCAGCTCGTACGACCGCCGGGCGGACGTGATGTACGGCTGGATCACCACCAGGTCGGGCCGGTCGTCGTCGAGCCGCAGCCGCTCGACGTGCTCGTCGTAGAGCGCGACCTCGTCGTCGTCGCGTAGGTAGCCGGCCAGTGTTGCCAAACCGAGCGGTGGAAACAGCGAATACTTGATCGGCCGGAACAACGGACTGGTGGCCTCGGTCAGCGCCGGCAGGATCATCGTGACCCGCATGGTACGACGTTAGTGTCCACATGTGACGGTCCTGTGGACGTTCTGTGGAGTTACAGGTCGATGATCAGGCCTGATGTGGCCACGCCCAGCGGGCCCGAGTAATGCGCACCGGCCGCGGCCCGTGCGACATCGTGGTCGGTACCGGGCCAGAGGTGGGTCAGCAGCAGGTGTCCGACGCCCGCCGTAGCGGCCTGCCGGCCTGCCTGGCCGGCGTTGGTCAGGAAGTCTCGCGGTACGTCGTCCACGTGGGTCGCCTCGGCGAGTAACAGGTCGGCGCCCCTGGCGAGTTCCACGACATCGGGCGTCGGGCCGGTATCGCCGGTGTACACAATGGACCGTCCATCGACCCGTAGCCGGATCCCGGCGTTGGGCATGAAATGCGGAAGCAGGCGGGTCTCGGCCTCGAACGGGCCGATGGTCAACTGGCTGCCGGCGGTGAACTCACGCAGGACGTAGGCGGGATCGAGCATGCCCGGCCGGTCCAGGGCCAGCACCGCGTCCAGCGCGCGGGGGAGGGCGTACACGGGCAGCGCCGGGAGCGGATCGTCGCGTAGTGCCCGCGCGCGCAGCAGCGGGTTGAGGTCGGCGCAGTGGTCCGGATGGCCGTGGCTGACGAACACCGCGTCGACCTCGTCCGCCGCGATGTGGCCCAGCAAACGCGGCACTGTGGCGTACCCGACGTCGACCAGCAACCGGAATCCGTCGTGTTCGACGAGGTAACCGCTGCAGGCGCCGTTCGCCTCGGGCCACGCGCCACAGCCGCCCAGAACCGTCAGTCGCATCGCCGACAGCGTAACGGTGCGATAGGTCTAGCTCATTTATGAACACTGCTGTACCGTCGCGAACATGCGTGTTCGGCCTTCCCTCGAGCGCCGCCTGGCCAACGCACTGCTCGACATCGCCGTGGAGGTCCTGGTCGCCGACCCGTCCGCGTCGCTTGCCCAGGTCGCGGAGGCCGCCGGCATCGGCCGGACGACGCTGCACAAGCACTACGCCACCCGGGGGGACCTGATGCGCGGCGTCGGTCACCGCGCGCTGGACCTGTGGGAACAGGTGATGGCCGCGGCCGACGGTTCGGAGGCGGCGGACGGCGGCTTGCACGCGCTGGTCGAGGCCATGGTGCCGATCGGTCCTCACCTCGCGTTCCTGTGGCGCAACCCGATCTTCGATCATGACGAGGACATCGGTAGGCGATGGCGCGAGATCGAGCCCCGGGCGCTGAACGTCCTCGAGCGAGCCCAAGCCAACGGTGTGGTGCGTACGGATGTCGCGGACTTCTGGTTACTGCAGACCTTGTACTCGCTGGTCTACGTCGCCGCCGAGTCTGTCCACTCTGGACATCTCGCGCCGCGGGACGCACCCGGCCTGGTCGTCGACACGTTCGTGCGCGGGCTGGGCGCCCCCCAGTCGCGAGCTCGGTAGGGGAGGAGCGCAGCCGTGGGTCGGTTCCGACAAGCCGTTTCGTTCGGCACCCAGTTGTACCGCGAGCGCCTCGACTTCGCGTACGCGGGTTATGTCCGCCGCGATCAGATGGCGCTGTTGTTTCTCCGGCCCGGCCGGGACAACCCATACGCGATCTATGACCGCATGCGCCGCGACGGCACGCTGCTACCGACGCGACGCGGCAACTGGGTGACCACCAGCCACCGGGTCTGCGACGCGGTGCTCCGGGACCGGCGCTTCGGCGTACGCCCCGCGGGCAGCTCCGCCGACGACCTCCCCCCGGACAATTTGTCATTCCTCGATATGAATCCGCCGGACCACACCCGGCTGCGCCGCTTCGCCCAACCGGCGTTCAGCCCCAAGCAGATCGCGGGCTACGGCCCGCGGATCGAGGCGACCGTCGGCCGCCTGCTGGATCAGGTCGTGGCGGCGAGACAGTTCGATCTGATGTCCGCGTTGGCGTCGCCGTTGCCGATCGCGGTCATCACCGACCTTCTCGGCGTACCGGATTCCGACGCGGACGAGTTCGCGCGCCACGGTGCGGTCATCGCCAGCGCGCTCGACGGGATTCGATCGCTGTCTCACGCGGCCCGGCTGCACGCCGCGAGCCAAGGGTTGGCGGCTCTCTTCGACAACCTCTTCGCGCTACGGCGCCGCGAGCCGGCCGACGATGTCGTCAGCCGCGTCGTCGCGGCCGAGGGCGATCAGGTCAAGCCGGCCGAGATGGTACCGATCTGCAACCTGTTACTGATCGCCGGTTTCGAGACGACAGTCAACCTGATCGGCAATGCGGTCAACGCACTCCTCGACCACCGGGAGCATTGGGAGGCGCTCTGCGCCGAGCCGGACGCGTTGGCGGCCAAGGCGGTGGAGGAGACGCTGCGCTTCGACCCGCCGGTCCAGCGGACCTACCGGGTCGCATTGGAGCGACTCGAGCTCGAGGGCAAGCAGGTTCGCAAAGGTCAGTACGTCGTCACATTGATCGGGGCGGCCAACCGTGACCCCGAGGTGTATCCCGGGCCGGACCGGTTCGACATCCACCGCGTACCGACCACCGAGCATCTCGCGTTCTCCAGCGGCATCCACTACTGCATCGGCCAGCCGCTCGCCCGTCTCGAAGCCACGATCGCGTTGCGCCTGCTCGCCGAACGGATGCCCGGGCTGCGCCGGGCCGGCCGGCCCCGCCGTCGCAACTCCAACACCATCCGCGGCCCGATCCATCTCCCGGTGAGCGCCAATTAAGTACTTGCCAGGTGGGAAAGTGACGTGATACTTTCCTGTCTGGAAAGTACTGTCGGGATGGGATAGGAGGCAGGGATGGGCGAGGAGTTGCGGCCGGAGGAGGCCGCCCGAGCGCTCGTCGAGATCGAGCAGCGCCACGAACAGGTGATCCGGTTGGCGACCATCCCGACGTGGTTCTGGTGGGCCATTGCCGGGCTGATCGTCGGACTGTCGGCGGCCATCGAGTCGCGCCGGCCACTCGTACTCGGCATCGGCATCGCCGTGTTCGTCGTCGGGATCCTGGCCACGGTCGGCCGGATCGTAGCGGGCAGCGTCCTGCACGCCCAGCCGCGCAACGACCTCGTGCGACCGGCCGGCGTCCTCGCGATTCTCGGCTTCGTTGCCCTGGTGCTGGCCGTGACGTTGCCGACCGGGTTCGCGCTAAAGGCTGCTGGCACGCGCTATCCGGCGACCCTGAGCGCGCTCATCTGTGGCGTCCTGATCGTCCTAGGTGGACCGTTGCTCATGCGGTACCTGCACCGCGTCATGCGGGCCAACGTGACCGGTGGTCGCCGATGATCAAGCCCAAGTTCGATGAGCTGATCCACGCGCCCACCCGGTTGTCGATCGTCTCGCTGCTGGCCGCCACCGAGTGGGCGGACTTCGGGTTCATCCGCGACAGCATCGGGCTGTCCGACTCGGCGCTGTCCAAGCAGTTGACGATTCTGGACGAGGCCGGATACATCGAGATTCGTAAGGGTTTCGTCGGCAAGCGACCGCGGACCTCCGCCCGACTCAACAGCGTCGGGCGCGCCGCGTTCGAACAGCACGTGCGGGCGCTCCAGGAGATCGTCGCGCAGGCCGGCGCCTCGGTTCTGCCCCGTTGAAGGCGCGCTGTACTAGGGTTGCGATGGTGGTCAAGCGCGGACTGTACTTAGCGCCGTTCGACGAGTTGGCTGATCCGCAACGCCTGATGGATCTGGCGGTGCTCGCGGAGTCCAAGGGCTGGGATGGTCTGTTCCTGTGGGATCGGATCGCCTACCCGCCGGCCGGGCGCCCGGTGGCCGACCCGTGGGTGGCGCTGAGTGCGATGGCGGTGGTGACCGAGACGTTGCGGCTCGGGCCCATGGTCACGCCGCTGTCCCGCAGGCGGGTGCAGAAGTTCGCGCGGGAGACGGTCACGCTGGACCGGCTCAGCAACGGCCGTCTCATCGTGGGCGTGGGTCTCGGCAATGCCGCGGACATGACGCCGTTCGGCGAGATCGTCGACCCTCGCGAGCGGGCGCGCGTGCTGGACGAAGGGCTCGAGCGGCTCGCCGGGTACTGGGGCGGGGAGTTCACGCCGCTGCCGGTACAGCGTCCACGCATTCCCGTGTGGGTCGCGGCGAATTGGCCTCATCGCAGGCCGATCCGTCGAGCGATCCGGTGGGACGGACTGTTCCCGATCGAACTGCCGGGACCCGAACAGCTCGTCGAGATGGCAGAGCTGACCAGGCACGCGCGCGACGGCAACGAGGATCCCTTCGACCTGATCGTGGAAGTACCACCCGGAGCTGACGTCGCCTCGTGGGAGAGCGCGGGGGCGACGTGGGTACTGACCAGCTTCGAGCCGCAACCCGCGGAAATCGAGATACGCGAGGTTGTCGAGAACGGGCCGTGACTAGTCATGAACGCCGTCGACTACGACGCCGAGCTTCGACTGCATACCCCGGTACTGTGCCGGGCCTGGGGCGTACAGCCTCGCGACCAGGTCCTCGACATCGGTTGTGGGACAGGGCAGACGACACGCGAGGCGGCCCGCACGGCCCGGGCAGGCAGTGCGCTCGGGGTCGACGTCGCCATGTCCGCCATCGAACGGGCTCGCACTCTCGCGCGGGCGGAAGGCGTACGCAACATCGCGTTCGAATGCGCCGACGCGCAGATCCATCACTTCGCGCCGCACCGTTTCGACATCGCGATCAGCAGGTTCGGCACGATGTTCTTCCGCGACCCGGTCACCGCTTTCACCAACATCGGGCGCGCCCTGCACCCGGATGGTCGGCTGGTGATGATGGTGTGGCAAGCACACCATCGCAACGAATGGGAGGTCGTGGTCCGCCGATCCCTGGGGTACGACGGTCCCGCGGCTGGCGAGCCGGATGCGTTCTCGCTGGGCGATCCGGCAGACGTGACGAAGGTGCTGCAGGCCGCCGGGTTCACCGACGTAGCCTTCACCGATGTCGACGAGCCTGTCTACTACGGTCCGAACGTGGCCGCCGCGCTGGACTGGGTCAGCGGCTTCGCCGGTGTCGGCAACGCGCTGAAGCGACTGGACGCCACCGCCGCGGCGCGGGCGCTCGACCGGCTACGCGGGGCGCTCGCGGCACACCTACGTGACGACGGAGTCTGGTTGGACTCCCG
>Ga0075419_10001439_pt1 | contig 15357 bp, 13 predicted proteins | sample SoiMetdeltSBSDD3_FD_76900 | JGI IMG/M metagenome (GOLD analysis project Ga0075419, IMG submission 76900) | Bulk soil microbial communities from a Populus tree surrounding site in Tennessee, USA - Soil MetaG P. deltoides SBSDD3 | ecosystem: Environmental > Terrestrial > Soil > Tree plantation... | reverse complement strand
GCTGTCGAACCTGGTGGCCAACAGCCTCGTCGACACGGCGAACGAGCGCGCCTCCGATACCCGCATGCGGCTGTCGCTACTCAGTCAGGCCAGCCCGCCGGCCGATCCCACCTCGCCACGCCTGGCGCTCGACGTCGCGGTCGGCGCGGCCGCCGGCCTCTTGCTGGGTGGCCTCGCGGTGCTCGTCGGCGCCGGCAAGACGAACCCGGCCCGTGATGGAGACCCGCGATGAGGTGGTCCGCGCAGACGCGGCGCGACGAGTCCGCGCTGACCGAGCTGGCCGACGAGTGGGACTCCCTATACCAGCGGTGTTCGACGGCCACGCCGTTCGCGTCGTATGCCTGGCTGTCGTCATGGTGGGCCAGCTACGGCCGGCCCGGGCGGCTCGAGCTGGTACTCGTGCGCCGGGACGGTCGGCTGGTGGCGGCCGCCGCACTGACGCGTACCCGGGTGGGCGCGCTCGTCCCGCTCGGCGCCGGTATCTCCGACCACAGCGACGTGCTGATCGACGACACCTGCCCGGAGGCGGCGCGCTGGCTGGCCCGGGCGCTGGCTGCCACGCAACGATGGCGGCCGATCGACCTGCGAGAGGTACCGGAGCCGGCGGCGGCAAGGCGGTTGCTGAAGACGTGGCCGGCGCGGACCTGGCGGCTACCCGGCTCGATGTGCCTGGAGCTGCCAGCAATGTCCATAGTGGACCTCATCGGCGAGTTGCCGAGCGGGACGGCGAAGACCCGCCGCAAGAAGAGCCGCAAGATCGATGCCGCCGGCATCGAGTATCGGGAGGTACCGGCGGCCGAGGTTACCGGCGCGATCCGGACGCTGCTGCGGCTGCACCGCGAGCAGTGGCGTGGAAGGGACCTGAATCCGGAGCACGTACGAGCCCGGTTCGCCGAGCACCTCATGCGTGCGTTACCGGCCATGGTGGACAGAGGACAGGCGATCGTGGTGGAGTACCGGACCGGTGACGAGGTCGTCGCGGTACACGCGCTTCTGCTCAGCCATCGCGCCGTCTGCGCCTACCTCTACGGCATCGATCCCAAGCTGCGCGACCGCATCGACGTCGCCCAGCTCCTCCTCGGCACGAACCTCGCGCTGTCGGTACGGCTCGGCCGGCAGGCGTTGAATCTCCTGCGCGGCGACGAGCCGTACAAGCGCCGCTGGCGGCCCCGCCCCGAACCGAACGAGCGGCTGCTCCTGGCCGGCTCCGCGATATTGCCATCAGTCGCCTATGCCGCGGCCGTACGCGGCCGGTACACCCTGGTTCGTCTCGTCAAAGACAGGCTGCCGTGGCTGGGCCGACTGTTGAGGAGGCTCAGGTAGTGGTCGCTGTGCTTCACGTGACGCAACCGACGGAGGCCGGGGTAGGTGTCTACGTCGCCGCGCTCGCGGCCGACCAGCGAGCCCGCGGCTGGGACGTCGCGGTGGCGTGCCCGGACGGCGGTCCGCTCACGGGCGACCTCGCCGCCGCCGGGGTACCGCGACTGGCCTGGCCGGCCGAGCGGGCCATTGGCGCAAACGTGGTCGGCGAAGTCGCGCGCCTGAATCGGCTGCTCGCCGACGTCCAGCCGGACGTCGTCCACCTGCACTCGTCGAAGGCGGGACTGGCCGGGCGGTTGGCCCTGCGCGGTCGGCGACCCACCATCTTCCAGCCACATGGCTGGTCCTGGCTGGCCGCTCCGCCGCGGCTGACCAAGGCGACCATCGCCTGGGAGCGCAGTGCCGCGCGCTGGACCACGCTGTACGTCTGCGTCTGCGAAGCGGAGGCGGCACAGGCCGGCGAACACCGGCTCCACGGCACGTACCGGGTGATCCACAGCGGCGTGGATCTGCACCGGTTCCGGCTCGGGACGGAGCGGACCCGCAGTACCGTCCGGCCCCGTCTGCGGCTGCCGCCGCTGGCCCCGCTGGTGGTGTGCGTCGGCCGGGTCACCCGGCAGAAGGGCCAGGATCTGCTGCTCGCCGCGTGGCCGCGGGTACGCGCCCGCTGCCCCGACGCGACGCTAGCCCTCGTGGGCTCCGCAGAGTCACGCCCGGCGCTGCCCGAGGCCGTGCCGGACGGAGTGGTGGTCGCCGGCCCCACCGAAGACACGTGGCCGTGGTACGCCGCCGCCGACGTGGTGGTCCTGCCTTCCCGGTGGGAGGGGATGCCGCTCACCCTGCTGGAGGCCCTGGCGGTCGGCCGTCCAGTCGTCGGTACCGACATCCCCGCCATCGCCGAGAGTCTGCCCACCGGATGCGGCACCGTCGTGCCCCTCGGTGACCTCGGCGCGCTCGCCGACGCCATCACATTCCGGATCTGCCGGCCGGAGGTGGCGCGGGCCGAGGGGGCGGCGGGTGCCCGGTACGCGGCCGAGGAGGCCGACGTCAGGCGTACCCATGAGGAGCTTGCCTCGGTCACCGCTCGGGTGGCCCGCCGTCGCAATTAGCGGTGCGGCCAGGTCGAGAAACCTGGCCGCACTACCTCCGCGGCCCCGGCGCGATTCGAACGCGCGACACCCGCTTTAGGAGAGCGGTGCTCTATCCCCTGAGCTACGAGGCCATTCCGCTGTGGCGTCCGCAGGAGACCAGGGTACCTGCTGGCGGGCAGGTTGTACCGCGTGGCCGGCGTGGGCCGGTCATCGCTCCACTGCGGAACCAGCGGCGCCCGGCCACGGGGTAACCGGGCCGGGCGCCGTCCGACGGGTGCCTGTCCTAACCCGACGTACAGGATTGAATTCTTGGACGAGCGGTGCTGTTGCCGTTGAACATCGTGGTGAATCCGAACGTATTGCCATTTCCGTTGGACCGGACGGTCATCACGAAGCCGCTGGAATCCCAGCTCGGGCTACCGTTCCAGACCGTGGACACCCGCTGCGGCGAGGTGAGGACCACCACTACCGTCCACGTGCTCGCGCCGCTGACGGTCACCGAGGTGTTGTACCGGTCTCCAAACACCGTGCCGGGAGTCATCGTGGCGGTGCAGCCACCACCAGTGGGCGGCGGTGGCGGAGGAGGCTGACCATTGTTCAAAGCGGCAAGAACGGCGTCGTACGCCGGCTTCTTGGCACCGCTGCCGTTGAACAGCAACGGATTCTCACCGGAACGCCACGAGTCGGAGTCGCGGATACCCCACACCGTGATCCCGGTGCACCGAGACACCGCCAAGCAGTCGTTGGCAACACTGCCGTAGGGACCGGTGGGGGCGTTGGTGATATCCAGTTCGGTGACCTGAACGTCGACACCGAGGGCGGCGAAGCTGGACAGCGTGGTCCGGAAGTTGCTCGGGTAGCTCGACCCGCCGGTGAAGTGCGATTGGAAACCCACACAGTCGATGGGTACGCCACGGTTCTTGAAGTCCTGGACCATCCGGTACACGGCCTGAGTCTTGGGAGCGGTCCAGTTGTCGGTGTTGTAGTCGTTGTAGCAGAGCTTGACGGTGGAGTCGGCGTTGCGCGCCTCGCGGAAGGCGGCCTCGATCCAGTCGTTGCCGGTCTGCTGCAAGTTGGAGTTTCGCCGCGCGCCGCTGGTGCCGTCCTGGAATGCCTCGTTGACCACGTCCCAGGCGAAAACCTTGCCACGGAAGTGAATGACGACCTGCCGGACGTGGTTGAGCATGGCCGAACGCAGGGCGCCGCCGGACAGTTGTTGCATCCATCCCGGCTGTTGCGAGTGCCATGCGAGAGTGTGGCCCTTGATTCGCATACCCCGCTGTTGTGCATAGTTGACGATTTGATCGGCGGGGCCGTACGTGAACTGGTTCTGGTTCGGCTCGGTAGCGTCGATCTTCATCTCGTTCTCGGGCGTCACCTGATTGAACTCGCGGTTCAGGATCGTCGTGTACGCACTGTTGCTGAGCTTGTTGGCCGCAACAGCGGCGCCGAAGTACCGGCCACCGCGTTCAGCGGCAGACGCGCCCAGGGTGCTGGCGGCGCTCGCGGCATTCGGCACCGCGACGATGATGCCGGCCACGACGAGCGCGGGTACCGCGAAGGTCGCGAGCCTGACCCACACGCGACCGCCGGACGCTTTCTGCTTTGCTGGGGGGACGGAATGGTTCGTCATCTCGTACCTCGTCTTGCCGAGCACGCGGGCGCCGGGCAATGCGCCCACGCTGGGGGGAGCTGGGCCGGGGCAGGATCGCCTGGCGGAACGACCACCATCGATCACTGTAGATCAAAGTATCTCAATGCCCGGAAGGCGAGTCAACGTCTTCCGGGAATTTTCAGCCCTGCCTGCCTATGCACACAAAGGGAGTAACCCATCACGTTCGAGCACTCCGTCAGTCATACTCCGAAAATTTTCGGTGGACAGTGGGTCTCGAAACACGAGATGATCATCTTTGGTAACCCCTGTGTTACGGTAACTCTCTGGTTACGAATATGTGGGAGGGCACGCATGCGCTTCTTCGAGGCGAGGTCGACGATCGCGGCAAGTCCGGAGGCGGTGTGGTCGGTTCTGGTCGACGGAGACTCGTGGCCGCAGTGGGACTCCGGGGTGGACGAGGTGCGAGGGCACATCGAGCCCGGAGCGCGGATCACGATTCGGTCGCAGGCGGCGCCGGGCCGTGCCTTCCCGGTCCGGGTGACGGGGTACGAGCCAGCGGCGCTCCTGCGGTTCCGCGGCGGCATGCCGCTCGGACTATTCACCGGCGTCCGCACCTACTCGCTGTCCGCGGACGGGCACGGTGGCACGGCGTTTCACGTGCGGGAGGAGTACACCGGACCGCTGTTGCCCTTGATCTGGCGGTCGATGCCCGACCTGGGCCCGTCCTTCCGGCAGTTCGCCGACGGTCTGAAGAAGCGGGTCGAGTCCGGCGGGTGAGCAATGACCCAGGTACAGCCGGCCGGTGACCCGTTCGAGGCGCTCGGTGACGCCCACCGGCGCCAGATTCTCAGTCTGCTCGGCGACGGGAACAAGTCGGTGCAGGAGATCGCGTCCGCGCTACCGATCAGCCGGCCGGCGGTCTCGCGACACCTGCGCCTGCTGAAAGAGGCCGGGCTGGTCACCGAGGAACCGCAGGGCACGCGCCGCATCTACCGCCTGCGGGAGGAGGGCATGCACGCGGTTCAGGCGTACCTGCAACAGGTCTGGGGTGAGGCCGCCGCCCGCTTCCGGCTCGTGGCAGAGAACACCGAGAGGAAGTCCCGCAAGTGATCGAACCGTTGCGGCTGTCCTTCGACGTCGACTGTGCGGCCGAGCACGCGTTCCAGGTGTGGACTACGCGCATCGACACGTGGTGGCCGGCCGACCACACGACGACCGGACAGGACGGCAGCACCATCGTCCTGGAACCCCGGGTGGGCGGGCGCATCTACGAACGTACGCGAGACGGCGTCGAACACGATTGGGGTGAGGTCACGGTCTGGGAGCCGCCGAACCGGCTGGGCTACCTGTGGCACCTGCGCCGGAACCGGGCCGATGCCACCGACGTGGAGATCCGGTTCATCGACAAGGGCGGCGCGACCCGGATCGAGATCGAGCACCGCGGCTGGCACCGGCTCGGTGCCGGCGGTCCGGAGTGGCGCGAGCGCAACCACGCCGGCTGGCAAACCCTGCTACCGCACTACGTCCACGCCACCGAAACGAGCTGACCACCGAACCCTTTCCTCGCGACCGGGCAATGACAGGTGAGACTGGTTCGCCGAGGAGAGGGTGGCTGATGCACGACACGGTGGCCAGACCGGACGAGGACAGCGCGCTCATCGACCGGTCGCGGACCACACCGGAGGCGTTCGCGGAGATCTTCGACCGGCACGCCGAGGCGGTTCACCGGTACCTTGCCCGCCGCGCCGGCGGGTCGGTGGCCGACGACCTGACGTCGGAGACGTTCCTCGTGGCGTTCGGCCAGCGGACCAAGTACGACCTCACCCGGACCGACGCCCGGCCATGGCTCTACGGGATCGCGACGAATCTGCTGCGGCGGCACAGGCGGGTGGAAGTCCGCCAGTACCGGGCGATGGCCCGCACCGGCGTCGATCCGGTCGCCGACGGCGACGCCGACCGGGTCGTGGCGCGGGTGGCCGCGTCGGCGGCCAGCCGGCGGTTGGCGCTGGCTCTCGCGCGGATGCCGGCCGGAGAACGTGACGTGCTCCTGCTGATCGCGTGGGAGGAGCTCGGGTACGGCCAGGTCGCCGAGGCGCTCGGTATACCAGTCGGCACGGTTCGTTCACGGCTGCACAGCGCGCGGCGCCGGTTGCGCGCATCGCTGGCCGATCTCGACCCCGTCCACCTCACCGAAACGGACTGACCATGAACGATCTCGAGCTGCTGCGTCGCATCCGTACCGATGTATCGCCCGCCGCACCCGAGGTGTTGCGTCGGGCACGTGCCCGACTTCTCCGCCCGGCGCGGCCAGCGCGGCGACCGGTGCTGCGGCTTGCCGCGGCCGGCGCGATGACCCTGACCCTGGCGGCGGTCGGACTCTTCGCCACCATGAAGCCACGGAGTCCGGCCACGGAACAGATGGACGCCGCCGGGATCCTGGACCGCGCCGCGCTCGCCGCCGAGCACGGACAGCTCCTGCCGGCACGGCATGACCAATTCGTGTTCGTGGAGTCGATCACCGAGTACGCCGGGGAGCGCTTCGACTGCGACGGCAGGGCCGACCAGTCCGACTGCCACGCGATCGTCGACCCGGTGGTACCGACCCGGCGCCGCATCTGGCTATCTGTCGACGGCACGCGCGATGGCCTGCTACAGGAGCGTCCGCGGTCGGGTGCGGGCCCGGTGTCCGAGGTACCGCTGACGGTGTGCCCCACCGGGGTCATAGTCGTCGGGCCAGACGGCCGAAGGAAAGCAGCCGAGTGCACGCCCCAGCCGGCCTACCTCGCCGACCTGCCGACGAACGCCGGCGCCATGCTCGCCTACCTGCGCGGCAAGGTGCCGCCGAACGAGGACGACAGCTACGTCTTCACGGTCGCGGGTGACCTGATCCGCGAGCGGTACCTGCCACCCGCCTCGCTGGCCGCCGTATTCCGGGCAACCGCGCGCGTACCGGGGATCACCGTTGTCGGGGACGCGGTCGACGCGGCCGGCCGGCACGGAATCTCGGTCGGGGTGAACGCGCACGGGGTACGCCGGGAGCTGATCTTCGATCGGACCAGCCTCGCCTATCTCGGCGAGCGCACCATCACCCTCGGCCCCAACGGAGGGCGCACCGGCAATGTCACCGGACAGGCCGCCCAACTGCGACTCGCGATCGTCGACCGGCCCGGCCAGCTGCCGTGAACTCAGTCCACAAGGGACGAATGCGAGGCGACCCAGGCGTCGAGCTTGTCCTGCCGGAGTGCGGCGAAGTAGCTTGCTTGGACGCCGTTGAGACTCTCTCCGACGTACTGCCCGCCACCGCCGTACACGCTGCTGCCCGGCAGGCTCACCGAAGTCATCGTCGCCGGGCGAAGCTTGCGCAACGCGAAGACGAAGTCCGTCGGGGTCCGGCCACGACCGTCGAAGATGAGCGTCTGGCCGAGCGCCCGAACGAAGTTCATCACGGTAGCCGGATCGGCCAGGACGTCGCGCTGCAACGCCTTCGCCACGATCGCCTCGATCAGCTGGCGCTGGTGGCGGGTGCGTGCGTAGTCGATGCCGGTGATGTACCGCTGGCGTGCGTAGTCCAGCGCCTGCCATCCGTTGAGATGCCGGACACCGACCTCGTAGGTGGCGCGAGGTCCGGTGTACCCGTTCGGGCAACTGCGGCAGCCGATCCGGCCGACACCGTTGGGCTGCAGATGGATCGACTGCACCCGCTGGTCGATGTACATGTCCACGCCGCCGAGCGAGTCGACCACCTTGCGCAGCCCCGAGAACGTCAGCAGTGCACCGGCGTCGAAGCGGGCGATCCCGGTGTAGTTGCTGACCGTTCTGGCCAGCAGCTGGAAGCCCTGTGCGGGGTTCGGCCGCGAACTGCCGGGCACCCGCGAACCCTCGCTCATCGCGTTCGTCAGCTTCGTGCGGCCGCCACCGTACCGGGCCGGTGGGAACGCCGGGATGTTGACGACCAAGTCACGCGGTATGGAGGTCAGGGTGGCCCGGGACAGATCCGCGTTGACGTGCAGGATTACCACGGTGTCGGCGTGCGGCTGCCAGGAGGGGATCCACTCACGCGTGTCGACGCCGACGATGAGGAGGTTCAGCGGTCCGCGGATGTCGGCTCCGGGCAGTGGCGACGGGCTCGGCGACGGCGATGGCGAGGGCGAAGCGGACGGGGACAGCGACGGCGTCGGCGACGGACCGAACAGATCCGCCTGCGGGATGGCGCTGTCGAGCTGACTCCGGACGACCTGCACGGCGACGAAGGTGCCCGCGAACAGCGCGGCTACCACCGCTACCACCCCGACCAGCGCGCGACGACGAACCATGGGCGCACACTCTAACCCTTCGAGCTGTCGATCCGGGTACCTCGACACTAGATTGAAGTGTGCTCATCGCAGCCACCCTCCTACTGGCCGCCCTCCTCTCGCTGGCGGCCGGACTGAAGCTCGCCCGGACCGACTGGATCGTCGCGATCTACGCCCGCCTGGGCATCCCGGCGGAGCGGCTGAAGTACCTGGCCGTCATCCTCCTGGCCGGCGTCGTCGGCCTGCTCGTCGGCTTGTGGTGGCCGCCCTTGGGGGTGGCGGCCTCGGCGGCCCTGATCGTATATTTCGCCCTCGCCATCGCGATGCACCTCCGCGTCGGTGACGCGCGCGGGCTGGTCCGGCCCGTGGCGTTCGAAGTGCTGTCGGTGGTGGTGTTCGCGTTACACCTCGCGGGCTGATGGCGTCAGATGAGCTGGATCTGGACCTCCTTGAGACCGACTCCGAACCCGGACTGCCGCGTCATCAGTACCCGCACCAGCTGTGATGTGACCGTCGGGAACGTCACCCGGTTGAAGTTCGGCGCCGGGGTCGCCGGCGACTTCACCTGCCCGCCGACATCGACCCAGGTCGACCCGTTGAAGATCTGGATCGTGTACGACGTCGGCTGCCGGTACGTGCCTCCGCCGACACCGAACGACTTGTTGCTGTAGAAGTACACCTTCACGGTGTTGAACTGCCGTTGCGATCCGAGGTCGATCTGCAGCCAGTCCTGGCTGTTGGGTGAACCGTTGTCACCCCAGATCGGGTTGGTACCGACGAACGACCCCGAGGTGACCGGCAACCCGCTGATCGTGAAGCCGTCCACCGCGTTGGCCGGGCTGGTCGCCTGCGACGCCGGGCTGGTGGTGGTGAACGACGCGGTGGCCGGCCGGCCGAGGGCCAGGTTGGCGGCGGGGTTGGCGGTACTCACGTCGACGCCGGCCTTCTGGAAGGCGTCCACCATGCGCGCGTTACCCGACAGGCTCACCTGGGTGGCCGAAGGCAGCGGAACGGCGGCGTTGAACGACACCTGCGTGTTGCTGCCGTCGAGGATGCTGACGGCACCGGTCGCCGAATTCCACGACACGTGGGCCAGGTCGTTGACGGTGAACGCGCGCTGCCCGTTGACGTAAACGGTGTACCCGCTCGGGGCCAACGGATAGGTCGTCGTACCGCCCGGCCGCTGCCAGACGACCGTCAGGTCGCTGCCGTGGTAGCGCACGTTGTTGATGGTGAAGTTGTTGTAGCCCACGTCGATGGGCCACAACTCCAGTGTGTTGTCCAGACGGGCCTGCACGCCGGCGATGTCCTCGAAGAGCATCCAGTTGTACGAGCCGAGGACGTCGTGGTGGATGCCGGACCGCCCGAGCGTCTGGTTGTTCGGGTTCCAGTTGAAGAAGAACTCGTTGTTGTCGGGGAACCTGTTGTCACCGTTGATGTACTCGGTCCAGGACGTCCACTCCAGCAGCTTGCGGTACGAGTCCTGGGTGATGTGCGCCGACGGGTAGCTGCGCAGCGCCTTCGAGAACAGGCGCGCCTGCAGCGTCGCGTTGATGTTCGAGAAGTTGTTGCTACCCGGCCGGCCGAACGCGGTGGCCGCCGCCTTGTCCGCCTGGTTGGCCGTGTACGACGGCATGATGGGGAACTGGGCCCGGTCGGCGTAGTAGCGCAGTGCCTGTACGTGGTTGGCGTCGTTGGGCACGATGCCGTCGATGAATGGCGCGAAGTTCTGCTGGTCCTTCCAGCACACCAGGCCGCCGGTCTGCAGGTCCCGCTGCAGGAACACCTTGCCCGGGCAGGAGTTCGGACCACTGCCCGGCGAGTTGATCGTCCCATTGCGACCGTTGCCCGACGAGTCGATCGCGGTCGCTCCGCTGGCCTCGTCGAACCGGTACGACGCGACGTTGCCGGCGCCCTGCTGCCCACCGGCGAGCGCCTGTACCTGCGCTTGGCTCAGCGCGCTGTTGTAGATCTGGAAATCGTCCACAGTGGCATTCAGGAACGGGTCGGACGAATACTCCGAGCGCCCGATCCAGTTCTGCGTCGTGGTACCGAGGGCGGTCGGGTGGACCGTCATCCCGGTGTTCGTCGCTACCGCGTTGCCGTTGACGTAGAGCGTGCCGGTGTTGCCGGACAGGGTCACGGCAACGTGGGACCACGCGTTCAGCGGCAGCAGCGAGGTACCGGACAGCCGCTGCTCGCCGCCCGCGCCGCTGGTGGTGATGGCGAACCGCGGCGCGGAGCCCGCGCTGACCGTGAGGAACATGTTCGCCGTCGTACCGGTGCCGAAGTCGAACACCCGAGACCAGGTGGTGTTGGCCGCCGGGTTGACCCACGTCGCGATGGTGAAGTTGTTGAGCCCGCTGACGATTCCGTTCGGCAGACTGACGTACTCGTTGCTGCCCGACAGCCGCAGCGCGTTGCCGATACGGCCGGCGACCCGCGGACCTGTGGCGCCACCCGAGCCCCCGCCCACCGGTCCGTCGGCCCAGAGGTTGTTGAGTACCGCGGTCCGGATGTTGTTCGCGATCGTCGTCATCTCGTTGGCCTTGGCCGTGTTGCCGAGCAGGCTGTACTCGGCCGCGGCGGCCTGCGCGCCGGAGTACCAGAACGAGCTCTCGGTGCGGTCCTGCGGCCGGGCTCCGAAGAACGCGAACGCCACCGCGTCCGCGTCGTTGCCGACCAGCGTGCCGCCGGAGTACTCGACGAGGTTGTTGCGGTTGGTGTCGAACCGCGCCAGCGTCCCCTTGACGTCACACTCGGCGTACTTCGCGAGATTGGCCACAATGGACGGTGGGCCGCCGTGCACCAGGTAACTCTTCCACGCCTCCTGCGCGGTCCACTGCTCGAACGGGTTGTTCCAGTTCGCCGTGTTGCCCGGGTTGTCCTTGAACCCCTGGCACCCGGACTCCTCGCCCTGCGAGAGCCAGGAGCCGTACGGGTACAGCGGATCGCGCCAGAACTTGAGGTCCTGCATGCGCATCGGCACGGTCAGCGAGATCTGGTTGTTGTAGCCGAGCGCACCCTCGAGGTCGACCGGGAACTGGTAGTCGTTGCCGGGGATGTTGCCGTCGAACGAGTTGAACCGGTTCTCCCACGTGCGGTAGTAGGACATCTTCTGCACGTTCTTGTTGGGCAGGTCGACGTACGAGACGTTGTTCACCCAGAACTGGTTGTACTCGCGCATCTGCGTCAGCCACGCGGTGTTCGCGTCGAGCGCCCGGAACCGGTTGTAGTCCGTGGTGGACTCGGGCAACTCGTTGGTAAGGACGCCCTCCTGCACCTTGAGCGTGATGGACGCGCCCGCGCCGAGCGTGACGGTACGCACCAGGTTCGTTCCGCTGACCGTGAAGCTGTCGCCGCTGAACCGCGGGAACAATGTCGTCAGGCCGTACCGGGCGGTGACTGTACCGGTCAGCTCGCTACCTGACGCGGTGGTGGCGATCGGGGAACTGGCGGTCAGCGTCCGGGTCGTCGACGAGCCGCTCGTGTTCGTGATGACGAGCACGGTGACCGCGACGTTGTTGTTCGTGATGAACTTCCGCTGCGTGACGCTCAGCCCCGTAGCGGTGAACACCGACTGGAAGTAGCTCGGGAACTGGGTCCGCTGGGACGTCGTCTCGGCGAGCGTGGCCCCGGAGATCGTGATGGTGTGCAGGTTCTGCGACGCTCCGGTCGGCCGCTCGCGGTAGGCGTACCCGCCGGCGAAGCCGAGGGTGCCGGGCGAATGCGTGTACATGTAGAGCCCGCGCCCGCGGGTGTACAGCGAGGTCGAGTCCCCGCTCAGGAACGGTCGGGCGAGGATCCGGTCGAACCAGTACGACGTACCGCCGGCCGCGACATCCGCGTCGAAGATGGCCTGCAACATGTTCCTCGTCGGGTCGTAGGACGCCGGCGGGTTCGGGATCGGGGTGCCCGATCCACCGAAGTTCGGCGTCCCCGGGTCCACCGCCGCCGGTATGCCGGGGGTGTACGCGCCCGACGCGGGCGCGATTCCGAGGGACATGACAACGCTCAGGACCGCAATCGCAGCCAGAAACCGGGTACGTGCCACGGTGCACCACCTGTTCCATATTTCGAACAACGTTCGGGTGGTTGGGAGTCGAACGTAAGAGTCGCGAGCTTCGATGTCAACGCCACGGAAACGTTGCCGGACCACGGGAGACGCCACGGAAATGTTGCCGGTCCACAGGAGACTGTCGTCGCCTTTCCGACACGGGCGTTCCTGTTGGTCGAGATCCCGCCGGCCGCTCTGAACTGTGTTGGGCCTAGGCGCCTGGACCTCCGGTCGGCGCAGATCCAGCCCAAGAAACCTTGACTGTGTCCGGCACGGTGCCGGCGCGAACGATCGGAGCAGTTATGTCTGCGCGTATGGCGCTCACGAGCGGTTTCGCCGCTGCGCTGGTCCTGCTGTCCGGCTGCGCCGCCGACAAGCACGCCGGCCACGCTGGTCAGGCAGGTTCCGCCGGACCGGCCACGACGGCCGGCTTCGGCGAGGCGACGAACGGCGGCACTCCCGGCCCGTCGGCGCAGCCGCCGCAGCCGCCGCCGGCCAGCCCGCCGGCGGCCACCTATCCGACCACCGCGCGGGCGTACGCCGAAGCCACCGTCGCCGCCTGGAGCGCGGGCGACCTGTCCCGGCTCGGCGACCTGACAACGGCCGAGGTGGATGAACAGTTCATCGAGATTCCGGGAAAGCTCGCAACGGACTGGATCCACTACCGCTGCGATGGCGTCGCCGGCTCCAACTACTGCACGTTGCGGAACGGGGTCGGTGATTCGGTGACCCTCCGGGTGACCAACCAGTACCTCGGCAAGCCGCACGCCGTGGTGGCGCTGACGGTGAGCCTCACCACCTATCCGGCCACCGGCGAACTGTACGCCCGTGAGTTCGTCCGCGCATGGGCGACCGGCAACACGCCGCGGATGAGGGCGCTGGCCCGGCCGGACGTCGTCGTCGCCGTCAACAACGCCTATCAGGATCGACCGCAGGGAACCTGGGCGCTCGGCGCCAAGGGCGAGCATGGTGGCGCCGGGCTGCTGCTCGTCCACATCGACATCAACGAAGGCGCCATCACGTACACGCTCGAGGTCGGTACGACGCTCCTCGGGACACCGAAGGCGATCGTGGGCTACGACGCCTGAATCAGGTCAGCGTGACGAGATCCCCGACGCGCAACGGGCCGGCCCGCTCGACCGAGGCGTACGCACCGACACAGGTGCGCATGCCTCGGTCGGGAACGTCGACGCGGTTCAGCCGCGCCGCCGTCCGGAGCACGTCCGGGTCGTCGGCCAGTTCCCGGCCCTGGGCGAGCGTCGGCACCACGCATCGCGCGGTCTGCTTGACCACGCGCAGGATGGCCTCTGAGCCAACCGACAGCACGCGGTCCGGCCAGCCGTTCTCGACGAACGGCTCCTCGTCGGTCATCCGCACAATGACGTTGGGCCGGAACCGAGCCGCCGCCACTGTCCGATGTGGATGCTCGCGGGACAGCGCGTCCAGGGTCGCGGTCGTGAGCACGTGCAGCGGGCCGTAGTCCACGAACGTGTCTCCCGGCGTGGCCTCCGCCAACGTGCCCCGGGTCAGCTCGCCGGGGGACTCGTCGAGCTCGGTAGCGAGCCGTTCGAGTTGCGCGTCCGGCTTCCGGCTGTGCGCCAGATGGACCGGCCGTCCCAGCGCCCGAGACAGCACCTCGTCGAACGATGGATCGTCCTCCGCCACCGCCGTGCCGTCGGGGAGCGTCACCACGACACCGTCCGGCCCGCACCGAGCGGCCATCGTCAGCAGCGGACGCCACTTCCGCGGGTACTTCGCGCTCGCCACCAGGCCGGTCTCGCGGTCGACCAGGGCACACCGCCGGTCACCGACGATGCCCGACTCGTCGAGCACCGCCTCCGCGAGATCCTCACCCAGCATCGACTTGACCGGGTACCGGCCCAGCCAGACAATCTCTCCGTTCATCAGTACCGGTAATGGTCCACTTTGTACGGACCGTTCACGTCGACGCCGAGGTACTCCGCCTGCTTCTTCGTCAGCGTCGTCAGGCGGACGCCGAGCGCGTCGAGGTGCAGCCGGGCCACCTCCTCGTCGAGCTGCTTGGGCAACAGGTGAACCTGGTTGGCGTACTCGCCGTGCTTGGTGAACAGCTCGATCTGCGCCAGGACCTGGTTGCAGAACGACGTCGACATGACGAAGCTCGGGTGGCCGGTCGCGTTGCCCAGGTTGAGCAGCCGACCCTCGGAAAGCACGATGACCGAGTGGCCGTCCGGGAAGCGCCACTCGTGCACCTGCGGCTTCACCTCGATCCGCTCGATGCCCGGTACCTGGGCGAGGCCGGCCATGTCGACCTCGGTGTCGAAGTGACCGACGTTGCCGACGATCGCGTTGTGCTTCATGCGAGCCATGTCTGCGGCCATGATGATGTCGGCACCGCCGGTGGCAGTCACGAAGATGTCCGCCTGCTCGACCACGTCGTCGAGCCGGACGACCTGCCGGCCGTCCATCGCCGCCTGCAGCGCGCAGATCGGATCGACCTCGGTGACGACGACGCGCGCGCCCTGGCCCGCCAGGGACTGGACGGCGCCCTTGCCGACGTCGCCGTACCCGCACACGACCGCGAGCTTGCCGCCGAGCATCACGTCGGTCGCGCGGTTGAGCCCGTCGACGAGTGAGTGCCGGATGCCGTACCTGTTGTCGAACTTCGACTTGGTGACCGAGTCGTTGACGTTGATGGCCGGGAACAGCAGTCGCCCCTCCCGGGCGAGCTTGTACAGCCGGGCGACGCCGTTCGTGGTCTCCTCGCTGACCCCGCGGATGTCCCGCGCGATCCGGATGAACCGCCGGCCGTCCTCGGCCAGGCTGGCCGCCAGCGTCTCGAGGATCAGCCGATGCTCGGGGTGGTCGTGCTCGCCCGGGGCAGGTACCGCTCCGGCCGCCTCGTACTCGACGCCCTTGTGTACCAACAGTGTCGCGTCGCCGCCGTCGTCGACCAACAGATTCGGGCCGAGGCCGTCACCGAAGTCGAACAGTTGGCGCGTG
>Ga0075419_10001436_pt1 | contig 15364 bp, 15 predicted proteins | sample SoiMetdeltSBSDD3_FD_76900 | JGI IMG/M metagenome (GOLD analysis project Ga0075419, IMG submission 76900) | Bulk soil microbial communities from a Populus tree surrounding site in Tennessee, USA - Soil MetaG P. deltoides SBSDD3 | ecosystem: Environmental > Terrestrial > Soil > Tree plantation... | reverse complement strand
GCGGCGCGGGCTCGGTGCGACCACACGCTGTCGCCACGATAACCCGCGCGGGCGGCACGGACACCTACGGCTACAACGCCAACGGCGCGCTGAACACACGGTCCATTGTGGGCGGTGCGGCGACGACGTTCACCTGGAACGCCGAGCACCAGCTGTCCTCCGCCACGAGCGCTGGGCAGACCACCCGCTTCATATACACCGCCGACGGCTCCCGGCTGCTGCGCGAGGAACCGCTGGCCAAGACGCTCTACCTGCCCGGCATGGAACTGCGCGAGCCGTTGTTCCAGGCGGTCACGGCGACCCGTTACTACACCGACGGTACCGGCGCCACCGTCGCGATGCGCACGCCCGCCGGCCTGACCTGGCTGACCGCCGACTACCGCGGCACGATGCAGGTCGCCGTCGACAACGCCTCGGGGACCGTCAAACGGCAGCGGTACGGGCCGTGGGGTACGCCGCGCGGCTCCATGAACGAGCTGCCCACCGAACGCGGCTACCTGGGCAAGACCGAGGACGACACGACCGGGCTGATCCATCTCGGCGCGCGGTACTACGACCCGAAGCTGGCCCGGTTCATCAGTACCGACCCGTTGATGATGCCCGCGGCACCGCAGACGGTGAACCCGTACACGTACTCGCTCAACAACCCGGTGACATACAGCGACCCGACCGGTCTGCGTACGCCGTGTCCCGATGACTGCGACTGGGGCGGCCACAACCGCGGCGGCGTCCTTCCCCCAGCGGACGAGCCCGATCCATCGCCACCGTCCTCTCCGCCGGGCAACAGACCCCGAGACCCGTGCGTCCTGTACCCGTGGATCTGTATCCCACCCAGCGGCTCAGGAGACGATGCCGGCGACCAGCGGCCCTGGTTCATGAGCCAGACAGGTGTATGCGGTCTGTCGACACTGAGCGGTCCCGTGCTGGGCACCGGATGCGACACGCTGGCCAAGGGTGGCGTCGGCCAGAAGGGTAAGGAACTCACCGACGAACAGAAGGCAGCGATCATCGCGGCGTTCCTCGCGTTGCTGGCTGTTACCTGGAGTCCCGATGACCCTGACAGCCCGAACGTGCTGTTCCGCGCGGCTGACAGCGGAGGTCCATCCACGTTCACGCCTAGGCTGGGGAACGACACCGATGGGTACCCCCTCAACGGCCTATCGGCGTACACCACGGCGCGGCGGGCGATCACCGAGGCCGAGAAGGGACGCGGTGGCCGCGAGGTGAAGCGGGCCTTTGGCTTGTCGGTCGGCCTACTCCTGAAGATCCCTGGCGTGCGGCTGGTGAGGGACCCGGGTGATTCCGAACATTACTTCATCCAGGGCGCGACGGCGGGAAGCCATCGAGAGTGGGCGGCATCGCGGGAGACCGGCTTCAACCACCCGTTCACCCGGGGTGTGATGGATGCCAAGATCCCGTTCGCCGACATTCCCCGGTGGATGGGCCTGTTCCTGTAGCGTCACGTCGAGTCGAGGTTGTTGCGGTGACTTGGGATGAGGTCTTTCGGAAACGCCGTGGGCAACTGGCCGCGGTGGCCGAGGCGGTGCGCGCACAACTGCCAGCGGTTCAGGTACTCGGACCACGCCGCATACGCCGTGATCGCGGGTTCGAGGCGTACGTGTCGTTCGTCTGGAGTACGGATCGAGAGTGGGACGATCTCGTGATCTGGGTGCGCTGTACGCCAGGCGTCGGGGATCAGGCTGATGACCGTCTCAGCCTCGTGATCGAAGTTAGCGGTGTGGACGACCTACCGGGACTCGCACCAGAGCGCATCCCCTACCGGCGCGACGATCCGCGATATTGGAGCGCCGTCGACACGTTCATGGATCGCGTGACAAAGGAACTCGAACGTCTCGCGCCACAGATCGTCGGTACCCTCCGGGCGAACCGCGAGATGTGACGCGCTAACGGCGCTGGTGCGGCACGCGTGGCTTGGTCGCACCAGCGACGGCGGCCCGAAACGCGCCCGGTGTGCAGCCGACCTCGCGCGCGAAGAACCGGCCGAAGTGAGTCGGCTCAGGGAACCCGAGCTGCTCGCCGACGCTCGCCACCGGCACGTCGGTACACGCCAGCAACCGCTTCGCCTCGAGTGCCACCCGGTCGTCGAGCACCTGCTTGGCGCTGCGGCCGGCGGCGGCGAGGCAGGCTCTCGTCAGGGTGCGGACGGAGCAGCCGAGCCGTTCCGCGTAGAGCTCGACGCGCCGCGACGACGTGAACCCGTCCTCGACCTCCCGCCGGAACCGCAGGTAGGCGTCGACCTCCACAGTGGAGTCCGGCAACGCGGGCACCGGTGGCACCATCGCCACCCGCAGCACCAGCACAGCCAGCTGGTGACGCAGCATCGCCACCGCCGCCTCGCCCGGGCCGAACCGCTCGCAGTCGACGACGAGCTGGCTGACGCCGTCGATCACCGCGTCCTCGTCCTCGCCGGCCAGCTGCCAGCACACCGGGCCGAATGGATCGTCCACAGTCCACGGTGCGATCGGCAGCGTGGGAAGGAAGCCCTCGTCCCAGCCGACCATCGCGGCCTCGAGCCCGGGTCCACATTGGAACGCCTGGCCGGGTCTTATCCACAGCAGCGTGCCGGGGCGGCACGGGTAGCGCACGAAGTCGACCGCGAACCATCCCCGACCGCGCGTCACCAGCACCATCAGGTGGTGGTCGCCCCGTTGCGCGGCACATTCGGAGAGCGCCCCGGTACGGACGCCTCGGCGCCCGTCATTGCGTGTTGCGGCAATTGTCGCCGCTGGACCGAAACCGACCATCGGATAGAACGGTAGCGCTAGCCGCGCCACCTCGCACGCTCCACCACGAACGAATCTTGCGTTAACCCATCCCGGACCGGTTCGGGACACTGCGGGCGGAGCGGGGAAGATGAGCTGTGCCGATTCGCCCGGTGACCAGGGAGCTGCTCGTCGAGATGCTCGTCGAGCGCATCACGACGACGTGGCCCGACGGGTGGGTACGCGTGGGAGTCGACGGCCCACCGGCGGCCGGTCCGGATGTGCTGGCCGGTGCACTCGTCGACCCGCTGCGGGTACGGGGTCGGCCTGCCCGCCACGTGTCCACTTCGGACTTCCTGCGGCCGGCGTCGGTACGCTTCGAACACGGCCGGGAGAACCCGGACTCGCTCTACGAGGACTGGTGGGACTTTGCCGGGCTGCGCCGCGAGGTGCTGGAGCCGTTGGAGCCCGGCGGTACCGGCCGGATCCTGCCGACATTGTGGGATGCCGCGATCGACCGGGCGACGCGGGCCGGCTACGAGGCCGTACCGGAGGGCGGGGTCGTGCTCGTCAGCGGTCCGCTGCTGCTCGGCGGCGGGTTGCCCTTCGAGCTGACCGTCCACTTGGCGCTATCGCCCGCCGCGCTGGCCCGGCGTACCGAGCCGGAGCAGGCGTGGACTCTCCCGGCGTACGCCCGGTACGCCGACGAGGTTGCTCCATGGACTTTCGCCGATATCGTAGTGCGGGTCGACGACCCGCGCCGCCCGGCGCTGGAGGAGCCATAACTCCTATTCACCAGATAGAGTTTGAGGGCCTGCTCAGAGCGTTAACCCGATTAGATGACGCCTAATTCCCACTATATGGGCGAGCGTTGACGGAGATACGGAACCGCCCAGAGCATAGGACCATGCGGGCCATCGATCTGGCGCGATCGCCGTTCCAACCCAAGGTCGAGTCGAAGGCCGAGCACGAGCCCGTGACCCTGGCGGCCGTGGCCGCGGTGCTCTTGGCGGCAGGTCCACTGTGGCCGGTGCCGGTCGCGGTCGTCGTGCTGGCCGCCCTCGTACCTATGTGCCTCGGTGTCCACAATGGTCTGCGAACCGTCGACCGCCGCCTCCTCGAGGCGATGCACGCGCTCCGGCTGAACGCGTGGGAGCGGCTCCGCCACGTCTACCTGCCCGCCGTGCTGCCGTCGGTGCTGGCCGGAGCACGGCAGGCGTTGGCCGTCGGCATCCTGATGCTCGCCACGACCCGGCTGACTCCCGGAGTCGCGCTGTTCGGCGTCGTGGGTTGGCTCCTCGCCGACGCGGTCATGCGATCCCTGCGCCGGTGGTCCATGGCATGGCAACGCTGACCGCGGTCGCGGCGACGACCGGGTTGCGCCGGGGCGTTCTCGACGGTGTCGACCTGCACCTGCGGCCCGGCCAGTTCACCGCCCTGCTCGGCGGTCGCGGGTCGGGCAAGTCCACGTTGCTCCGGGTGCTCGCGGGTCTGGACCGGGAGTACGCCGGCGAAGTCCACGCCACCGACCGGGTCGCGGTCGTGTTCGCGGAGCCGCGCCTGCTGCCCTGGCGCAGAGTGCTGGAGAACACGGCGTTGGGGGTGCGCCGCCGGGACCGGTACTGGAGGGCCCGCGAAGCGCTCGGCGAAGTGGGCCTGGCCGGGCACACCTCGACCTGGCCGCAGGCGCTGTCGGCCGCCGAGGCGCAACGGGTGTCCCTGGCCCGCGCGATGACCCGTACCCCCGAATTGCTGCTGCTCGACGAGCCGTTCGCGGACCTCGACCCGGCGAGCCGGGGAATCATGAACGCGCTGGTGTACGAGGTGTGGCTGCGGCACCGTCCCACGTTGCTGCTGGCGACCGAGGACGTCGACGAGGCGCTCGCGTTGGCCGACCGCCTGCTCGTGCTGCACGGCGGCCGCATCGTGCTGGACGAGCGGGTCCGCGACCTGCTCAGCCGGGACCGGGACGGCGTCGCCTGTGTTGCCCGGCGCCTGCGGGTCTATGTCGCCGCAGCCTGATCAGCGGGGTTGCCAGGCGTCCGCCCGGGTGGTCAGCTTCCGGACGTGCGCCGGCATCCGGCCGCTGCGCAGCTCGGCCAGGCTCACCTCGTCCACGACGTCGCGCACGGCCGCCCGGACCGCGACCCAGAGCCGGGGCAGGTACTCGGCGGCACCGCCGTAGCTGGTGTCCTCCGGGCGGATCCCGCGCACGCCGGCCAACGGACCGTCCACTGCGCGCAGCACCGCGCCGACCGAAACCTCGGCGGGCGGGCGGGCCAGCGTGTAACCACCGTCGGAGCCGCGCTGCGCCCGGACCAGACCGGCCCGGCGCAGGTCGGCGAGGACGGCCTCGAGGAACTTGCGCGGCATCTCGTGCTCCTCGGCGAGCGCGTGGGCGGAAACCAGCTCCGGGTACGCCGCCGCCAGGCCGAGGGCGGCCCGAACCGCGTACTCACCGCGCGCCGAAATCTGCACTCTCCCATGATGCCTGGCTAGCCTGACTCAGGCGCCTGGACCTTCGGTCGGCGCAGATCCAGCCCAAGAAACCTGGTTAGCCTGACTCAGGCGCCTGGACCTTCGGTCGGCGCAGATCCAGCCCAAGAAACCTGGTTAGGGTTACGGCGTGGCAGGCCCCGTAGCTCTCGTCGGCTCCGGCGAGTACACCGAAGCGATGCTCGACGTCGACCGCCTTCTGCTCGACGGCCGGCCGCCGAGGTACGTCCAGATCCCGACCGCCGCGACGCCGGAGGGCGACCGGCGGGTGGCGTACTGGGTGGACCTCGGCCGGCGCCAGGCCGAGCGGCTCGGCGTCGAGGCCGTCCCGTTGGTGGTAGCGGATCGGGCCGCGGCCGACGACCCAGCTGTCGTGACTCAACTCGAAGGGGCCGGCCTGATCTACCTGTCCGGCGGCGACCCGCTGTTCCTCGCGGACACCCTCCGCGACACCGCCTTGGCTCGGGCGATCGAGGATCACTGGCTCGCCGGGACGGCGCTCGCCGGCTGCAGTGCCGGCGCGATGGCCATCAGCGGCTGGGTGCCCGACATCAAGCGACCGACCCGCCCGGGCCGCCCGGGCCTGGGCATGTTGCCGAAGCTGCGGGTCATCCCGCACTTCGACCGGTTCGCCGGCCGCATGCCGGACGTGCTGCTGCGCCGGTTCCTACGCAGGCCGGAGGGCATGACGACGGTCGGCATCGACGAGGACACCGCCTTGCTCGGTGGGCCTGAAACGTTCACTGTCCACGGTCGAGGGTCGGCCTGGCTGCTGGACGGGCGGCGGCGCCAGCGCGTACCGACCGGAGGGGTTGTGGGAGAACCGACCGATACGGCATAGTCGCGGAGCGTGTCGTGGTTGTGGGCGGGCACCGCCATACTCGGGCGGTACGTCCTCCTCGGCCAGATCGGACGCGGTGGCGTCTCGGTGGTCTACCAAGGTGTGGACACCGTGGAGGGCCGCCTGACCGCGATCAAGCTGCTGGCGCCGGCTTTCGCCGACGACCTGCGGGCATGGCACAACATGCACCGCGAGGCCGCGATCACCGCACGGCTGCGGCATCCGAGCGTGCCGCGGGTGTACGACTGCGGCGAGGCAAACCTGCCGGACGGTACGCGTGCCCCGTACGTGGTGCTCGAGCTGTTGACCGGCGTGTGCCTCGCGGGACGGCTCTCCGGCGGGGCTTTGCCGTGGCGGGAAGCGGTGGCGCTGGCGGCTACAGTCGCCGATGTGCTGGCCGTGGCTCACCGTCGGGGCGTGGTGCACGGCGACCTCACGCCGGGAAACATCATGGTGACGACCGATGGTCTGAAGATCATCGATTTCGGGCTGGCCACCCGGATCGGCGTGGACTCGCCCGCCGGCCGCCCGGCCGACGACGTATACGCGCTCGGTCTGCTGCTCTACCAGATGTTGACCGGGCGCTCACCGTACCCGACGGCCACCGCACGCACTCGGCTCGAGGCGGCGCACCTGACGGCGATCGCGCCGACGCCGGTCCTGCTCGTGCCCGGTCTGCCGCGCGACCTCGCCGATCTCTGCCGCGACTGCATGGCCAAGCACCCCGCGGAGCGCCCGGACAGCGTCAACGTGGCTCTTGCCCTGTGGTCGATACTGAGCCCGGCGCAGGTGCTCTAGCCTCCTGTTCGGGGCAGCGCAGCCGTAGTTGGCGGTGGCCGAACGGCGCGTCGACCAGCCAGCAGTGGTGCGGAGCGTCGCTGCCCGGATGGGCGTACCCGTCGAAGAAGCGGCACGTCACACACATCTTGGCGACCGGGATCTCGCCCCGGCGCTGCAGACCCTCGATGTGCTCGGTCACCACCCGCAGCAGCCGGCGCTGCTCGGCCTGGTCCAACGTGTCGAGCTGGGCCAGGAAGTGCGCCGCCCACGTGGTGGCCTCCGGCGCCTGGGCGCGGCCGAGCGCGGTGAGGTCGACGCGTACCTCGTGCGGGGAGTACGACGGATCCGGCGTCATCGTCGCCAGCTCCTCGCGGACCAGCGCCGAGAGCGCCGCGAGCGTGTCGTTCAGCGGCATGCCGAGGTCGGCGGCCAGTTCGGCGACCGGGTAGTGCGGCGGTCGCTGGGCCAGCATCAGCAGGATCTGCTGCTGGGTCAGCGTGCGCTCGACGCCGACGGACGCGTCACCGCTGGCGTGGTGCACCGCGGCGGCCACCCGCGCCAGCCCGGCCGCTAAGCGGCGAGCCGTTGGCTCGAACACCCCCACACCATACGGCGATTTGTCACGAGAAGGGGAGCCGCACCACCGACTGGTTACCGACGCCCAGCATGCTGGAAGCGTTGCCGATCGCCGACCAGACCTCGACGCGTACCCGACCGTTGCTCAGGTTCCCGAGCGTGCCCGTGGCCGAGACCAGACCCAGCGACTGGGTGTAGTGCTCCCAGCCGGGCACCGGGTCGGTGGCGAAGTAGTGGTACGTCTCGATCCGATCCCAGGATCCGTTGCCGGTCAGGTCGTACGAAAGCCGGAACTGCTGGCCGTTGCCCACCGCCGAGCCGGCGTCGACGAACATGTCGAACGTCGCCGCGCCGCCGTTGAAGGTCATGGTCAACGGTCCGCTGGTGTACACGAGCGGCTGGAACGGCGTGCCGTCGTGGTTGCCGCCGCCGGCCGACGGGATCGTGTTGGTCGCGGCGCCGCCGGCGGTGCTCGACAGCCCACCGCCGTTCTGGAGGAACAGGGTGGGGCCGCTGCCGCCGCCTCCGCCGCACCCGGCGAAGACCTGGAACTCCCAGAGCGAGTAGCCCCACGCGGTACCGCGTTGCGTCCCGTTCATGCGCACGTACCTACCGGTCCCGCTCACTGTGAGGTCGTCGATGCCGCCGTCGCCCGTCGTCGTGCTGAAGACGGTGGTCCAGGCGTTGCCGTCCGGGGAGGTCTGGATCTGGTACGCGCGTCCGAACGCGGCCTCCCAGTTCAGGCGTACCCGCGAAATGCTCTGGCTCGAGCCGAGGTCGACCCGCAGCCATTGCGGGTCGCTGAAGGCGCTCGACCAGCGGGTGGCGGTGTTTCCGTCGACGGCGGCGGAGGCGGGCAGCGACGCGTTCTCCACACTGGACGCGAGCGCCGGCCGGCCCTGCGAGATCAGCTGGCCGCACGTCGGCGGCGGAGGCGGTGGGGGCGGCGGCGGGCTCGTGCCCCCTCCGGTCGTCCACGCCGCGACGTAGTCGACGAGCATCGGCACGCCGGACTGGGTCGCCGCGGTCGGCGTACCCTGGCCGGCCACGCCGTTGGGGAAGCTGCCCCCCATCGCGACGTTGAGCAGGATGAAGTAGCCGGCGTGGCTGGTCATGTTGTTCCACGTGTCGGCGGGCAGCTGGCTCTGGCTGACACTGTGGTACTGCTGGCCGTCGACGTACCAGCGCAGCTGGTTGGGCGTGATCGAGCGGTCCCACTCGAAGCGGTACGTGTGGAACGCCGACTGGCAGGTGCTGCCCGGGCAGGCCCGGAAGGTACCGATGCCGTTGAACTCGTTGCACGGTCCGCCGGGGGCGACTCCACAGTGGAGGACGCCGTACACCCGGTCGAGCCCGTTGACGTTCTCCATGATGTCGAACTCGCCGACGGCCGGCCAGTTGAACGTCCCGCGGTACGGCCCGCCGAGCGCCCAGAAAGCGGGCCAGTACCCCAGCGCCGCACTACCGGTGACGTTGGGCATCTGGATGCGCCCCTCGATCCGCAGGATCCCGCCGGTCGGTGGCTTGAAGTCGGCCCGCTGCGTCTCGATGCGGGCGGAGGTCCAGTTGCCGGCGCCGTCGCGCAGGGGAGTGATGCGCAGGTTGCCGTTGCCGTCGAGGCTCACGTTGGCCGGGCTGTTCGTGTAGCTCTGGATCTCGCCGGTGCCCCAGTTGGCCGGGCCGCCAGGGTAGCTGTGCCCCAGGTCGAAGATCCAGTTGCTGGACGAGGGGAGTGTGCCGGCCGACCCGGTGAAGTCGTCGCTCCACATGAGAGTCCAGCCGGGCGGGGTGGGCGGTACTGCCGCACGGGCGGCGATGGCCCCGAGCCCTCCGACGACGATGACGGCGAACACGGCGGCGGCGACGCGGGTTCTCATGAGGGCACCTCCGGGCGGGCCGTAGCCGAGAGAGCGCTCTCTCGCATGACCATTTTCGCGCGTGAATGCGATGGCTGTCAATGTAAACGGCAAGGTCACGGTACCGACTCGAGCCGTTGACAGAAACAACCTTTCCAGTGGAGTGTGCGAGGCATGCGGCCGGGCGCTGCGTTCCCGCGTGCCCTGCCGCGCCTCGCACGCCGCCTCGCGCTCGCCCGGCGGCTGGAACCAGGGGAGGAAGTCATGCGGCGAAGGTGGAGGGCGTTCCTCGCGGTGGCCGCGGTTACCGCGGTGGCCGCGGTCTCGGCGTGCTCGAAGGACGTAAACCAGAGCCCGCAAGGTGGGACCGACGCCAGCAAGGTCGAGGTCATGTCGTGGTGGGTCGGCGGCGGTGAGGAAGCCGGCCTCAACGCGATGATCGCCCTATTCAAGCAACAGAACCCGAGCATCGAATTCGTCAACTCAGGCATATCCGGCGGCGCCGGGACCAACGCCAAGGCGCAGCTGGCCACCCGGCTGGCCGCGAACAACCCGCCGGACTCGTACCAGCGGCATGCCGGCAAGGAGCTGGCCGCCGACATCAAGTCCGGCGACGTCGAGGACCTGACCTACCTGTACACCCAGCAGAACTGGAAGAACGTCTTCCCGCAGGGGCTGGTCGACGCGATCACCGACAACGGGAAGGTCTACTCGGTACCGGTCAACATCCACCGGTCCAACCTGCTGTGGTTCATCCCCAAGACGCTGTCGGACAACGGGATCGCCGCGCCGCCGAAGACCTGGGACGAGTTCCTCACCCAGGCCGCGGCCATCCAGGCCAAGGGCAAGACGCCGCTGTCGATCGGCCCGGCCTGGACGCAGAAGCACCTGCTGGAGAACGTTCTGCTGGGTGAGCTGGGCGTCGACAAGTACAACGGGCTGTGGAACGGTAGCACCGACTGGACGTCGGCCGAGGTCGTCGCGGTGATCCAGAAGTACATCCGGATCCTGTCGTACTCCGACATCAAGTCGGCGGGCGCCGACTGGCAGCCTGCGCTCGACAAGGTCATCGAGGGTTCGGCCGTTTACAACGTCATGGGTGACTGGGCCAACGCGTACCTGTCCGGTGACAAGAAGCTCGCCTTCAAGACCGGCTACGACGTCACGACCGCGCCGGGCACCGCGGGTGTCTACAACTTCCTGTCCGACAGCTTCACGCTGCCGGTCGGTGCCCCGCACAAGGCCGCCGCGGAGAAGTGGCTGGCGCTGTGCGGGTCCAAGGAAGGCCAGGACGCGTTCAACCCGCTGAAGGGCTCGATCCCGGCGCGCAAGGACGCGGACACCTCCAAGTACAAGGACTACCTGGCGACCGCGCTGGCCGACTGGTCCAACCCGAGTACCAAGGTGGTCGGTTCCCTCGCGCACGGCGTCGTCGCCAGCGACGCGTGGAACACCGAGATCGACACGGCGCTCGGTCTGCTCGTGGCGAACGGCAACCCACAGGCGTTCGCGGCGGCGGTCAAGCAGTCGTACGAGAAGAACAAGTAAACCCCCACGGTCGGGGAGGGTCGTATGCGTCGCATCCGGCGGTGGGCGCCCGGGCTGCTGCTCGTCGCGCCGTCGCTGCTCGTGCTCGGCATTTTCGTGTACGGGTTCATGGGCTGGACGCTGCGGCTCTCCCTGACCAGCTCGCGCCGGCGGGACATCAACTGGGACTACGTCGGCGCGGAGAACTACCGGGAACTGGCCGACGAGACGACTCTGACCGGCCAGCGGTTCGCCATCGACGTGAAGAACATCGTCATCTTCACGCTCGCGTTCGTCGTCGGCTCGCTGGTGGTCGGCTTCTTCCTCGCGCTGTTGCTGGATCGCGGGGTGGTCGGCGAGAGCTTCTTCCGCGGGGTCTACATCTTCCCGATGGCCATCTCGTTCATCGCGATCGCGATCGTGTGGCGGTGGCTGCTCAACAACGGCACCGGCGATCAGCTCACCGGTCTGAACAAGCTGTTCTCGCTCGCCGGGTTGGACTTCCTGCAGAGCGACTGGTTCAAGTCCGACTCCGGCTTCGCGATCGCCGCGGTCGCGCTGCCGGCCGGGTGGGCGCTGTCCGGGTACGTGATGGCGCTCTTCCTCGCCGGCATGCGCGGCGTACCGGAGGATCTGCGCGAGGCGGCCCGCGTCGACGGGGCTCGGGAACATCAGGTCTTCTGGCACGTGGTACGGCCGATGCTGTTGCCCGTGACGATGAGCGCGCTGGTCATCCTCGTACACATCTCGCTGAAGACCTTCGACCTCATCTACGCGATGGACCTGAAGAGCCTGAAGATCGATACTCCTGCGTTGTTCATGTGGTTCACCACGTTCGAGGGCGGGTTCTTCGGCAGCGGCGCGGCGATCGCGACCCTGCTGCTGTTCGGGGTCTCGCTGGTCATCATCCCGTACATCTGGTACTCGGTCCGGGCGGAGCGCCGCTCGTGAGGGCGGCGTTGGTCGTCGGCAAGTACGTGGCCCTCTTGGCGTTCGTGTGCTTCTTCCTCATGCCGGTGTACGTCATGGTGATCACCGCGCTCAAGGATCCGGCCCAGGTGTCGGTCGCGCGGATGTGGGACCTGCCGGACACGGTGTCGCTGGACGGCTTCCGGGCGGTCTGGCCCAAGCTGCAGAACGGCTTCGTCAACAGCGTGCTGCTGGCCGTACCGGTCAGCGTGGTGTCCGCGCTGCTCGGTGCCGCAAACGGGTTCGTGCTGTCGAAGTGGCGGTTCCCCGGCGCTGACTTCGTCTTCCCGCTGATCCTGTTCGGCATGTTCATCCCGTATCAGTCGGTGCTGATCCCGATGGTGCAGCTGATGAGTACGGTCGGCCTGCAGGGCGGACTGGACGGGCTGATCCTCGTCCACATCATCTACGGGCTGCCGATCACCACGCTCATCTTCCGCAGCTATTTCACCGGCATCTCCGACGAGCTGATCGACGCGGCCAAAGTGGACGGTGCCGGCATGCTGCGTACCTTCCTCTACGTCGCGCTGCCGATCGCGCCGCCGGCCTTCGCGGTGGCGATGATCTGGCAGTTCACCTCCGCCTGGAACGACTTCCTGTTCGGGGTGATGCTCACCTCCACCGACTACTGGCCGATCACCGTGGCGCTGAACAACATCGCGGGCGGCCAGCAGGTGCCGTTCCACCAGGTGATGGCGAGCGCACTGCTGGCCTGTGTACCGACGCTGCTGGTCTATGTCCTGTTGGGACGGTTCTTCATGCGCGGCCTCATGGCCGGGGCACTCAAGGGTTAGGAGTCCGATGGCGGGTATCCGGCTGGAACGGGTGACGAAGCGGTTCCGCGGCGGTGTCGTGGCGGTACGCGACGTCGACCTGGACGTCGCGCCCGGCGAGTTCATGGTGCTGGTCGGCCCGTCCGGCTGCGGCAAGTCCACCCTGCTCCGGATGATCGCAGGGCTCGAACCGGTCAGCGGCGGCCGGATATTCCTCGGCGAGAAGGACGTCACCGACCACCTGCCGCAGGAGCGGGACGTGGCGATGGTCTTCCAGAGCTACGCGCTCTACCCGCGGATGTCGGTCCGCCGCAATCTCGGCTTCGGGCTGCGCATGCGGCGTACCGCCCGGGTCGAGCGGGAACGCCGGGTCGCCGAGGTCGCCTCGGTACTCGGTCTCGAGCACCTGCTCGACCGCCGGCCGGGTGCGCTGTCCGGCGGGCAGCGGCAACGGGTCGCGATGGGCCGGGCGATCGTCCGCGAGCCGAAGGCGTTCCTGATGGACGAGCCACTGTCCAACTTGGACGCCAAGCTGCGGGTCAGCATGCGCGCCCAGCTGTCGCTGCTGCACCAGCGGCTCGGTACGACGACCGTCTACGTCACCCACGACCAGGTCGAGGCGATGACGCTCGGCCAGCGGGTCGCCGTCCTGCGCGACGGCACGCTGCAGCAGTACGACACCCCGCAGAATCTGTTCCGGCATCCGGTGAACCTGTTCGTGGCCGCGTTCATCGGGTCTCCCGCGATGAACTTGGTGCACGCGTCGGTGTCCGGCGGCGCGGTGTCGTTCGCCGGTACGCGGCTACCGGCTCCGTCTGCTCTGTCCGATGTGGACCGCAGGGTGGTCCTGGGCATCCGGCCGACCGGGTTCTCGCCCTCGGCGGACAACGGATGGCCGACGCTCGAGGTGGTACCGGAGATCGTGGAGGAGCTGGGCGACGAGCGGTACGTCATCTTCGAGCTCGACGCGCCCCGGGTGGACACCGAGGCCGTGCACGCCGCTCTCGAGGCGCAGAGCGCAGACGACGCGCTGCTCCTACCGGAGAACCGGGCCCGGTTCACGGTACGGCTGCCCGCCGACGTACCGGTGTCGGTCGGTGAGCCGCTGCGGCTGGCGGTCAACCCGGAACGGCTCTACGCCTTCGACCAGGACACCGGCGCGGCGCTGTCCTGAGGCGGCTTCCAGAACCGGCCGCCGACCGCGCCGAGGAAGCCCCCGACGAACGTGGCGAACGGGACGACGACGAGTGCGCCCAGCAGGGTACGCACGTTCAGGTACGCCCGCATCGAGGTCCAGCCGCTCGCTTCGAACGCCACTTTCTTGTCGTGCTGCTGGCTGACTATCGACAACCACGCGTTGTCGATGACGAGGCTGGTCACCAGCACGGCGAGCGCCATCACCAGGCCGGCCGCGGCGCCGGCCAGCACGCCAGCCTTCTCGCTGTCCCATCGGCGGCGGGCCCGGGCACCGATCAGCGCCAGCAGGGCGGCGATGACCAGGTACGCGCCGAAGATCTGGACGAGGTACTCCGGGTCGTTGTCGCTCTCGGTCGGCCCGGCGGGAAACACCACATTGGACAGTACGAGAACCGTGGCGAGCACGGCGGAGATGGCGAGTCCGTCGATGATTCCCCGACGTAGCGCTGGATTCATGTCGCTCCTGGAGTGCTGCAGGTGGGCATCGTAGGCGCCGCGGACGAGGTCGGCGGCCAGCCGCAGCCGGCCGTACCGCGACGGGTGGTCGCCGGCCATGGCGGCGACCAGCTCGGTCAGCTCGTCGCCGTACCGCTCGCGCCACGCCCGCGGGTAGAGCGTGATCAGGGCGGCCGCCCAGCGCCCGGTCATGTGGCCTCCGCCAGGCGGAGCAGGCCGACGTCGACGACCGTCCGGGCGTGCCGCAGGTAGTCGCGGAGCGCCTCGGCGCCATGCGGTGTGATCCGGTACGGCCGGCGCCGGTCGTCGGCCGCCAGCGCCTCGACCAGGCCACGCTGCTCGAGCCGGCTCAAGGCGCCGTAGAGCGTGCCCGGTCCGAGCCGCATTCCGGCGAACTCGTCGATGTCCTTGACCAGCGCGTAGCCGTGCTTGTCGCCGCCGGCGAGGCTGCTGAGGATGAGCACGGCCGGGTCGCCGAAACGGCCCAGTCCGGCGAGATCCATGTTGGTTGCCTCCAGCTAGTCCGTGGCGCGATGTATCGTCGCACGTACTAGCTGGAGGCGCAACTCCTACTTCTTCGGCAGCCGGTGCCGCGGGCGGTACGGCTCGTCCTTCGGGACCGTCACCCGTCGGATCTGGGGCTCCTCGCGTACCGGCTCCGGAGCGGGCGGCGGCTCCGGCTCGTAGTCGATGACGTCGTAGTCGTCGTACTCGACGTCCCGGAGCGGTTCCGCCCGGACGACCGGTGGGGCGTACCCGGCATCGTCCGGTGTCGCCGGTGGCGCGCTACGCGCGGTCGGCGTGCTCCGCGCGGGCGCCGCGTTCCATGCGGCCACCAGCCGGCGGCGCCGTTGCCAGCCGATCAGCACCAGCGCGCCGAGCGCGGCGGCCAATGTGGACGATCCGATCGCGAACGCCGTGAGGCCGAGGTCGTCGTTGCCGGTGAACCCGGCCGGGGAGGTCGAGGGGTCGGGCTCCAGCTCCGAATCGGAGGAGCCGGAGGGATCAGGTTGCCCGGCACCGTTGTTGGTGCCACCTCCCCGGCCGGAGCCGGTGCCGCCGTTGACGGCGTTGGTGTTGGGTAGGGCTAGGTAGGGGAAGGTGTTGGTGAATTGGTTGTCGTTGTTGTTGACTCCGTCGCCGTTGGCGAGGGCGTCGATGAGTTGGCCG
>Ga0075419_10001434_pt1 | contig 15377 bp, 17 predicted proteins | sample SoiMetdeltSBSDD3_FD_76900 | JGI IMG/M metagenome (GOLD analysis project Ga0075419, IMG submission 76900) | Bulk soil microbial communities from a Populus tree surrounding site in Tennessee, USA - Soil MetaG P. deltoides SBSDD3 | ecosystem: Environmental > Terrestrial > Soil > Tree plantation... | reverse complement strand
GCCCCACCGTTTTTAAAATATAAACATGATGAGGTTGGTAAACATTTTTATGAATTGTCCGCACCGTGATCAATGCTGTTACCTTATCTTTCATTTTTAATGGAATATATAAAGCCGCCTGCGGAGAAACCCCGACATATGCTTTCGGGATCTCTTTTACATACCTCTTGTACTCCGTTTCCATGTCATTGATAAATATATCAACGTCATGCAACACACATAAGGGTGCAAGCCTATCTGGCGTTGATGCATCCACTACCAGATCCGGGATCCGTTCGCCATTTTCAATAATGCCTTTAAATGTTATGGTCATTTCATCTTCATCAAATATGCCGACTGAAAACTGGTAAGCATCCATCAATTGATTAACGCTGGAGTAAACAACAGAGATCAGTTCTTCCAATGACAGCTCCGGGGTTATCAGATCTCCTACCTGGCTTAACACCTTGAGCTGATCCTGCCAGTCAACAACATTATTAGTGGCAGCATTGTCACTCCATATCTTAACTTTTTCCACAAAATCATGCTTCAAAGTCTGGTGCTGTGGCATATACTAAATTTACACAAATACTCTCACAATTAGTTTCAGCAATCGCTGCGTTTCAACAATTTAGATATTGAGACAATTATTAGTTATCGATGAGAGCAGTTTCTGGTATCCACCGCCAAAGCAAAAAAAGTACATCCACCACTTTCGGGCAAACAAAAGAATGCAAAACTGAACCTTTATTGGACAAAGAATGCTTAATCGAAAAGTAAGCATAACGATTCTATTTTTATATTCTTTATTGGCTTCAAGAAGAAGAAACACTAGGAACAACAAGAGAATTTCCTGAGAATTCAAACAAGTAAAACAACCAATGCAAGCTCATTCTGTAGTTGTATTTTGTTTCCGACTACTGATCAGAGGACTTTCGATTTACACCTATGAAAACCATTTACCTCGTTGCTGGCGTATTCATTTTTATTGGCTGTTCAAAAAACTTTGAGCAGGCTGATAGAGCCATAGTAAAAGAAATTAAAAACGAACCGGCCCAATACTCAACTTTTACCATTCAGAAAGGTGCCCATTTCTGCGATCAGAATCCTGTTAAATCGATCACGACATCTGAAATGAAATTTATGGTGAAGTTTGACAGCTCTGCAATTTATCAGACTGAGTTGCCGGAAAACCAATATGCCGTTAACAAGCTTTGGGGGTTTAGCGAAGGGACCAATAATCATTATAATAGTGCCCGTATTGGATGGTCATGGACCGATAATGCCTTGCGTTTATATGGTTATGTCTATGTTAGTGGAGAACTGTATTACCAGGAAATAACCTCTGTTACAATCGGCACTGAGATCAGTTGCAGCATCAAACTTGCCGCAGAAACTTATCTGTTTACAGTAAATGGTGTTTCTGTTAGTTTACGCAGAGGAACGTTCGGCTTACAGGCCAGCGGTTACCAGCAATACCCTTATTTTGGCGGCAATGAAACAGCTCCGCATTTAATTACTATTCTCGTTAAGAGTTTATAGGAACCGTTTTGAAAAAGTTTGAATACTATTCTCAGATCCCATCATTGGCATAACGCCCGATGGCAATCGGGAGTAACTACATACGACTCAAGATTTTTTTTATACTCTTTATTGATTTGGAAAGAAAAGAACACTACCGACCACTAAGACGAAAATTATTCTACTATTGGCCAACTTAGCGTTTTATGACAAACTCACCATTGGTTGCTGTCGGGCTGGACCCAAGTGGGTCGATCATTAATGAAGAATTTGAAGGAACCGAATTAATTACCCTTTATCCTTCGATTTAGCTTTTCCTTTTGAGGGATTGTCGTCTTTGGCTTTTTGGTCAGTTTGATCCTTTCCGTTTTGATCAGTGTCTTTCGCTTTTTGGTTCTGACCCTTTCCTTTTTGCTCCTTGACTTTGGCTAAAGGCTCGGCGTCTTTTGTTTTTTGGTCTTCCTTTACTTTTTCTTCCTGCTCTTTTCCTTTCGCTTCCTGGGCTTTGTTATTCTTTTGTCCCTTGAATTTCCAATCATCATACTCGCTTGGTTCATAGACCATACCTTTCAAATGCTTCTCATCGATATAATACCTTCCATCATAGCCTTTCCAATACGTATATCCTGCTGTGTTTCTGTAATAGTAGCGACCATCGCTATACTGGCGGATCACTATACCAGCTGTATGGACAATCACCAAAGGATAGCGGTTTGCATATTTTTTTCTTTGGCCGGGTGCATAAGGTTTTGCTGATTGGCTTCCGTAAACCTTTTTCGCCTGGCCGGGTGGAAGATTACCACCATCCACATAGACCGGGTATGTCTTTGTTGGAGTTTCGGTTGGAGGATTTCTCGGGTATTGTCTGCCTGTGGTAGATCTGTTACTTCGGCAACTAACCGCAATAACTAAGATCAACAGCAAACCAACGGCTTTTAGAACTTTGGTCGTTTTCATGGAGGATATTTACATGTATATTTTATAAGCGAAATTCAGCTCCAAAAAACGCAAAATTGTTCTAATATGAAACGAATTTCAATAGTATTCAGGGCAGCACGGTATATTTTCATGGAGATAAAGGCGCGAACCCGGGAACCTTCCACTAAAGCAATCGTAAATTAACTTTTCACTGCAAAGAAAATTGCAGACGCTTGCATTTTTCATTCTATCCCGCACTCTGCCCTCTTCATTCATATATGTTGTAATTACAGCCAGGCAAGACTCCTGTAAGCGGATATTGATCTTTCATTTTAAACTTCTAAATTCATACTTTACAAAAAATGAATATTCCATCCTCACTGCCCATCAATGCCGGGAGACTCATGTTTGCTTTTGGCTTAATTGGCCTGGCCGTACTGGGCTTTATGATGGATGATTTTATCGTGGGGCGGCCTCCAGGATGGCCGGCGGGATTCGACAGTAAAGAAACGTTTTCTCTTGTATTGAATGTATTACTTGTCGCCGGATGCGTTGCAATTATCTTTCATCAACAAGGATCATTCGCAGCATTTCTGATCGCAGCTCTTATTTTTACTTTTAGTTTTCTTATTCGCTATATCCCCTCAATTGTTAAAAGTGACCCTAATAAAATACTGTGGAGCATCAATGCTTATAAAACACTGGCGATAATCGGTGGTTCTTTAATTGTAGGTGTTTCCTTTTTAAGAAATGATTCGCGCCGGGCACGAAAAATAATTCCTGTAATTGGAACCATCTTTCTTAGCTTATTTTTTATCATGAGCGGTTTGGCTCATTTTAAGTTTGATGATTTTATCATTGATGGTTTTATGCCATCTTATATACCTTTTCCTTCTTTCTGGACATATTTCTGTGGCATAGCTTTGATCGCGGGCGGAGTCGGAATTCAAATTTATTCCCTCAGAAAAGTAGCAGCATTGTTAACCGGCATCATGATTGCCGGCTGGTTTCTCTTGCTTCACATTCCAAGATTTTTCGCCAACATCAACGATCCCAGCGACCGAATGGGACTATGTGAATCATTTGCTTTCGCCGGGATAATGTTTGTCGTGTATGGCTTGTTTAAGATAAGAAAGACTTAGACGTTAACCGGATGTAATTAATTCAGCAGGATAAACGGTATTGCCAAACTTTCAGCAGCCGATGCATTGATGTCCTCAAAAAAGTTGCCTTAGTTTACAACTAAGGCTAATCAAATTAATTGCCCGCTCCTTCAAAACATAACGACTCATTTTTTTTATTCTTTACTGATTTGAGGAAGAAGAACACTACGAACAACGAGGAAGTTTTCTTTTCTAAGAAACTGTTTCATTAACTTATTTCAATTCAGATTTGTTTTATTAAAAAAACAGCAAAGCCTGTTAATTAGGTATTCTAGTTAAAAAAGAGTCCGCAAGTGCGGACTCTTTTATGTTTTTCCTATCCATTGATTGCTTTCAGCATACCAAGATACTGTCCATTCTTATTCAGAATATTTCCAGTTCGGTCTACAAATAATCTTGTATTCGTATTATCATAGATCGCGAAAGGATATTTTGAATTATTTAGTTTGGACAGCTTACCCACCGTATACCAATTATTATTGATCATTTTGAGTACATTCAACCCGTCAGTCATATAGTATTTACTATTTCTATTCTGATCAGATTTGAATAATACTTGTCCCAGGATATCGATAACGGTTTGTAAAACTGCCGATCCGGTCGACCCTCCAGATCTGGTCGGATAGCGTGTTGTTCCGCCAGGAGTTTGTACAGGTTTCGTGGGTTGTTTTGTTTTTGCAACATCTCTTCCTGTCGTTTGCTGACCGGCACTCTCCCAGCCTTTTTCAATTGCTGCGAGTCGACTGGCTTTTCCGGGATGAGTTGCTGTCGTGTTTTCATTTGCGATCAATTTCATAGTCGCTTGAGCGTCTTCCAGGCTTGCACCCATTTTACGCAAAGCATACCCTGAGAATTCATCAGCTTCCAGTTCGGTCGCAGGATGGCTACCCTGACCTGAAACTGTATGGCCTTTCAAATGATGTCCGACTTCATGTGCCAACACACTGATGGAAGCCCACTGGTTGCCGGTACGTCTGTCAAGTGCATTGATAAAATTCGGATTGTAGAGCACATATCTTTTTCCACCGTATGCGACTGCGGCCGCATTCTCAATATTGGCTTGTCGAATTTCAAAATTTGCACTACGGCCCACTGCATCGAGGATATTCTGGATGATCTGCTGACCCTCTGCTACGCTTGCAAAATTTGATACCGGGACTGACCAACCAGGATTATAGCGTACGGTAGCATGGGAACCTATCCGGATGTTTGATTGAGCGAAAATTTGAAAGGATAAGAAAAAAGTAAATAATGCGAGTAAAGATTTTTTCATTTGATTTCCTCCATGGATTTTAGTTAAAAACCATGTAAGTTTCATATTGCATGCCGCGTTGTGTTAATGCCGGATAAGAGAAAATCTATTAACAGAATGTTTTTTAGATAGCGTTAAATGTTTTTTTCGGGATGCGCAGAACGCATTCGATAACTAATAAGTAATAACATTTCAGGAACGGCGATGGCTGAAAAAACCCTTGCGCGGGAGGAGTTTGATAAGTTTTGTTTTTAAATATCGCATCTATATTGATACAAATAACAAGTTGGGCCGTTAACGTTTCACCAAGGTCTTTCGTGCGGATAACGGAAGAAAAAACTAATACCAGATATTCGGCCTGTCTAGTCCGAGTATTCTCAGGTACGACAGAAACTGACCTGCATGAACAGATTCGTGGTAAGAACACCTGTTCAAAAAGTCACCAAGGTTTCTGGTCTTTCTTTCATTTCTTCCAATTTCAATTGAGCTCAATTCAACTTCAGTATAACTTTGAATCGTTTTTAAAAACTCTTTCCTATAAGGGGCTGCAAACTCAAGTTCATTTTGAAGATCAGTAAGAGGCCGGTCTTTCCATGGAGAATCAAAGTCACTGACATTACCTCCTTTATTTATTATCAGCAGTCGATATATATTTTCAACTTCAATTACATGACGGATCATTTCAATACACGATTGGGCTTTTACATCCGGTTTCCAATGATAAAACTCCGGCGTCAAGCCTGACCATATTGTAATACTTCTTCCTCGTATTTCCTCAAAATTCAGGATGATGGCTTCAATGGCTGTCATATTTATTGCTTTGGGTTTAAGACAATAAATCTCGGAAGTTTTTCTTTATAGCAAAACCCGGAACTTGCTATCCTTACCAACCAATCTGTTTTGCCGTTTCCTTTTGGATCAGACCAAACCTGCCTGCCGTGTAGGCAGGGACTCAAGATTTTTATAGTTTTTATTGATGTGAAGAAAGAAACACTAACAATAACGAGAGAACATATTCCTGACCGAATAGTAGCAGCCGTTTTGCTTACAATTTATTGATCACTTTCATTACGTCATCCACTATCCTATCACAATAAATAAGGTTGAATTCAAAAATATCTTCCGGGGTATACATTTTTTCTACCTTCTCACGCAGCATATGTTTAGCACGGTTAAGACGAACCTTTACATTTGTTTCAGAAATATCCAATGCCTCTGCAGTTTGCGCTGTACTCATTCCATTTAATTCCCGCAAAGAAAAAACCATCCTGTATTCCAGCGGAATTGAAGTGAGTGCATTCCCGATGATGTTGCTTAATTCATTATTCAGTACAGATCTGTAAGTATCCGTTGATCGATTACTCTCAAACATAGGAGTTGTTTTTTCATTAATAGTCCCATTCGCTTTTTCAAATTTAAAACTCAGTTTTTGCGCTTTTTGATAACATTGATTCAGCATGATACGGGTTATCCATGTTTTAAAAGATGAGCGGCTTTCAAATTTTTCAAGGTTCAGGTAAGCGGCGATAAATGTTTCCTGCATCATGTCTTGCACATCCTCATGCTTATACCCATATGACATTCCAATTTTATATAAATAAGGATTATTTCTTCTTATCAGGAGCTCAAACAGTTCTCTTTCCCCTTTCCTGATCCTGTTGATCACTTCTGTTTCTGTGATCGTATCATTTTGCTTGATCATCTGCATGTCATATTTTTTTAGCGTTCGCAATGTTTCAACAAAGTTCGGTCATTTACCGGAAGCATTTGTTTATTAGAGTGAGCAAAAGATCAAAATGTTACAGGTCAATGTGGTTTTTTAATTAAAAAAAATATTGTAACCGATCTTCTCCCCGCTAACTCAAAATAATATGCGCTAATGTATTTGAGCTTTATTCTTAAAAAACAGGAGGTTTTTATGAAACGATTAATAAAAATTTTTATAGCTATTAGCAGCCTGGTACTATTTCATTCAATTTCTCCTTTGCAGGCACAAATGGAAATGAATCATAAAACATCGAAGAGTGAACAATTGAGAATGGCTATGTATAAGCTGTGGGAAGATCATATTGTGTGGACAAGAAATGTGATCCTGAATATTATGGATGATCTGCCGGGCACCGACGAGGCGGTGAACAGGTTACTCCGAAACCAGGATGATATTGGCAATGCATTCAAGCCTTTTTATGGTGAGGCCGGGGGAAAAGAGTTGACCCGTTTGCTGCGTGATCATATCACGATCGCGGCTGATCTGCTGAAAGCTGCTAAAGTGAGTAATAATGTCGCTTTTAATGACGCCAATAAAAAATGGTTTGCCAATGCAGATGAAATATCCGGTTTCCTCAGAAAGGCAAACCCTAACTGGAAGCTGAATGACATGAAGAAGATGATGAATGATCATTTGACATTAACAACAGATGAAGCAGTCGCCAGGTTAAAAAAAGATTACGCGGCTGATGTGAAAGCTTATGATAAAGTGCATGATGAAATATTGATGATGGCGGATATGCTGACCGATGGTATTATAAAACAGTTCCCGGAAAAATTTAAATGATCGCTTACTCCGGATCGTTTACCAGTTTCAATTCTTCGATTAAAAAAAATTACCACGGAGGCAAAAAAACAAGAGATCCAGGAATGTTGGCCGGTCTCCTTATATCAACTTGCTTCCGTGGTTCCTAAAGTCAAACAAGGAACAGTGATTTAGCTGCAACGACTGTATAACTAAAAAAATAAAAAATGGAGACAACAAATTCAAGCCAGCTTGTAAGATCCGTATGGATGATATTAAAAATTACTTTTTTTGTAGTTCCTGTTGTGGCAGGATTGGATAAGTTTACTGATCTGCTGGTAAACTGGGATATATACCTGCATCCCGGGATTGCATCCATACTCCCTTTTTCTGCTCATACATTCATGCAAATAGTTGGCGTTATCGAGATCATTGCAGGCGTCCTGGTTTTTGCAAAACCTTCGATCGGTGGTTGGATAGTAATGGCCTGGCTCATATGCATTGCGGTGACGCTACTGGCAAGTGGCAACTATCTTGATGTGGCGGTCAGAGATATTGTGATGTCAATTGGTGCAATGTCGCTGGCACGACTTTCAAAAGTTGTTTAAAAATTCGCTGATTTAAAAATTCAAAAGAGCTTCAAATGAAGCTCTTTTTCATATTCTTTATTGGTTTGAAGAAGAAGGAATACTAACGACAAGGAGGAGCAGATACCCGCCCGAACGGAATTATGGCATCCCTTATGCATATAAATTCACATTAGAATTTTCTACACAAAACATGCTAACATGAAAAAGTATATTTCTATCAGCTGTTTAATAGCCATCTGTTCATTATTGACTGATTGTGCAAGAAACCCGGTAACCGGGCGTAAACAAGTTGTACTCATGTCCGAAGAACAAGAGATCTCAATGGGAAAGGAAGCAGATCCACAGATCATTGCACAGTTTGGACTATATGAGGATACAGCCATTCAAAACTTTATTAATTCAAAAGGAAAACAAATGGCAGCGATATCCCATCGCCCCAAACTTGATCACTACTTCAGGGTCCTGAATTCAGAAGTGGTTAATGCCTTTGCAGTACCGGGAGGATATGTATATTTTACCCGGGGCATTATGACTTATTTCAATAGTGAGGCAGATTTTGCCGGAGTGTTGGGTCATGAGATCGGGCACGTTGCTCACCGCCACTCTGTTGCTCAGCAACGGAACGCCATTCTTGCACAGTTGGGTATTATCGCCGGTATTATCATTAGTCCGGATCTTGCGCGGTTTGCTGATGTGGCATCCAGCGGTCTTCAATTATTATTGCTGAAATATAGCCGGGATGCCGAACGGGAAGCAGATCAACTGGGTGTGGAATATTCTACCAAGATTGGTTATGATGCAAAGCAGATGGCTTTATTTTTTAAAACCCTCGAAAGACAATCAGCCGGAACTGAAGGTGCAGAATTGCCCGAATTCTTATCTACCCATCCAAACCCGGCTGACCGGTATGTTACTGTAAATAAATTAGCAGACGACTGGAGGAAAAAACTCAATCTTACTTCTCCAATAGTGAATCGCAATTCATATCTAAGAAGAATAGAAGGATTGGTTTATGGTGAAGATCCCCGTGAAGGTTATAGAGAACAGAATATGTTTTATCACCCGGTATTAAAATTCCAGTTCCCGATACCAGCGAATTGGAATTATCAGAATACACCACAACGAGTACAGATGGCGCCAAAAGATGGCAAGGCACTCATGATGCTGATGCTTGCGCAAGGTAATTCGTTGCAGGAAGCTGCCAATGCCATCATACAGCAAAATAAACTTACAACTGTGGAATCAAGGAATATTACTGTAAATGGATTACAAGCGATTTACCTTGTTGCCGATCAACAACCGCAGCAACAAGGTCAGCCGACACTTCGTACCCTTTCATACATTATTCAATACAACGGAAGTATCTATCACCTGATCGGCGTATCTACAATTACCGATTTTAATAATTATGCCGGCAGTTTCAATAACACTATGCAGGCATTCCGTCCACTTACCGATCCTGTCAAGCTCAATAAAAAACCACAACGTATCAGGATCAGAACTGTTGGTTCATCCATAACACTATCGCAATTCCTGGCGCAGCAAAACGTGCCGGGTGCAAGATTGGAAGAACATGCTATATTAAATGGAATGCAATTGACAGATAATTTGACACAGGGAACATTGGTAAAGATAATTGCGGAGTAAACCTGCTACGCTTTTAATGACTGCCGCCAGACAGGGATCCTATAGATAACATTATCCCTTTTTCGCTAATAAGATCATTCTTGGTGATGCGACACTATCGTATTCATTCAATCGGTAATCTCCATACACTTTTTCGAGCTTTAATCCGTTCCGTTCAAACATATAGTCAAAATCATTCACTTCAAATTTAGCAACCTGTTCAACGAATTCAGATTGACCTGAAGGCATATTTTCAATTGTTATCTTTTTATAGAAATACCATTCGTCTGTCCATCGCGAGATATGATAAATGATCCCATCGATCTCCTTTCTTTCTTCAGCGACCAACCGGTCTTCACACCAGGCCACATTTAAATAATCCAATACTAATGAGCCCCCAGGTTTTAATGCATGATAAACATTACGGATCACCTGGTGGTTCTCTCCATCATTTTTAAAATAGCCAAAACTGGTAAAGAAATTAAACACATAATCAAAATGATTTTTTCCAAATGGATTACGCATATCATGTTTTGCAAAACGAAGATTTGTTTTTTCGTATTTCTTTGCACTTCGTATACTGGAAGCAGCAAGATCTAAACCTGTTACATCAAAACCTTTTGCAGCGAGCCATTTTGCATGTCGTCCTGCCCCGCAACCCAGGTCAAGCATTGTTGAATTTGCGGGAGGCTTCAATTCATCCATTAATACAGCAATAAAATCAGTGGCTTCTTTTTCACTCCGGTTTGCATAAAGCTGGTGATAAAAAATGGAATCGAACCATTGTTTATACCAGTTAGCATTGTTCTCAATTTTCAATTCAATTGTATTTTTCATAAAAGAAGTTTAATAAATTAAAATGATGATGTTAATGTGCGGCAATTGTTTTCTGAGATTTGTGCCCAACACCGAACAAAGAATTATCACGCAGCCAGGCAGCTAACCAAACGAATGCAAGTATCACCGCGGGCATTATGAAGAAAATATGCTGCGATAATTCAATAGCCATGGCGCCACCAAAATAACCGGTCAATAAAAAGAAGCCGATCCTTAAGGTGGGTGACCAAAGAAACAATGAAACAAATACGAGTTCCGCTACCCCCAGCAGTTTCATATAAGGAAGCAATCCTGTTTTTGTAAAGACTTCAACCAGTTGTGGCTGAGGCGTTAGTTTCATTAATGACCCTGCAATGATGATCAATGCTACCAACATCGAAGGTGCCCATTTGACGATCCTGTTTGTTTTCCTTTTCATTTTTTTTTGCTTTTGATAATACAAAGCTATCGGCAGACAATGGCCTGCATGTTGACATAAGTCAAAATCAAAAAAATCAACTGTTATTTTTTGCGCATCGACTTTCTGCGAACACGGCTCAGCGTTTCTGGAGCAATACCGAGGTAAGAAGCCAGCATATGTTGTGGTACCCGCTGCGCAATAGACGGATAAGTCTGCATAAAATCATTATAGCGTTCTTCGGCGTCGGCAACAAGCGAATGAACAATGCGTTTATCTTTTGCGGCAGATCTTTTTTGCATGCCAGCCTGGAATGATCTGCCATAAGCAGTCACCGTCTCCAGCATTTTAAAATGTCCTGCCTGGTCAATCAATAATATTTCTGAGTCTTCAATGGCGTCTATAAAACAAGATGCTTTAGTTCCTTCCGCCCCGGCACCTTTATCGGATATCCACCAGTTCTCCGGCGCAAACTGGATAATATGATCCTTGCCTTTATTATCAATAACATAGCTACGCAAGAAACCTTTGCATACAAAAGCACCATACTTTAACAGGTCACCTTCACGTAATAAAAATTCTCCCTTTAATAATTTTTTTGGAATAAAGACATCATGGATCAACTCCTTATCCGCTGTTGATAACGGATGAGTTTTCTCTAAATATTCAAACAGGGACCCGAACATAATAGTAATGAGTATATGAAATTAATGAAAAGGGACACTCAGCAATGTAGGATTTATTCTATCCCGGCATCTGCCGTCTTCATTTATTTGTGTTGCAATGACCAGCTCCTTAGGATTTAATAGCTTATTTCAAGTTCTTCTCCTGTAAGATCAAAATAAAGATTTTGAAGCTGGTGAAGGTATTGGCAACCAAATTCACAATCACGAATGTTTGCCCGAATAGCATTGCCTGCCACGAATCGGATCGTTAATGGCCCTTTTTTGTAACTACTATATTGATCATTCACATTAAAATTTTCAAATCCGCATTTTTCAAGAATGTCGCGAGTTAGTAGAATAGGTTCGAATTCCTCTATTGGCCTGTTAGCCACTTGTGTCTGTAATATATCATCTTCAAAAGGTTCTGACCTGTGTTCTATTCCAGGAGATATATAACCTATTTTGTCAGGGAGTATAGAAATGACTTCAACCGGAAGAGTAAGTACAGACATTTCCGGAAAGGACAGCTTTGAATTCCAAAAAATATAATTGCCAATTCTCAGTTCATTTGCTTTAAGCATACCATAAAATTACAAACTGAGGAATGACGGTGCAAAATGGACTAATGATCATCCATAGGCCCAATAATATTCATTGCTCATTGCCAGTTCCTGGTATTGCGTTGAAATAACTAGGACTTCACCCTTGTTAATTTCATTTCCCCAAATTGATTTTTGATCAGGATTTCATTCTCATTAAGGATCTCACCAGTACTGTCGATGGTTGTGCCATTGAAAGTGATCGAATAAGAGATTTTATTACTATCAATTTTGCCATTCTCCAATTGAACTTCGCCAAACTGCGCTTTCAGCGTACCAGTAAGCGTTTTGCCATCCACCTTAAAAGTGTAATTAAGTTCAAACGTACCATTGGGTGTTTCCCTTGTGCCTTTCCAGTTTCCGTCAATATTTGTTTGAGCAAAAATGGTTAAACTTCCTCCTAGGAATAATAAGATCAATAAGTATTTCATAAAAGTGTTTTTAGTGTGACCAAATTTATGCAATGAGTTTGAAAATCGTTGGGCAAATTTCTTTCTTAAAAAAATAAGAGATGTAGAAGAATAAGGACTAAAGTCTTGCAGACTCTTTAAATTTGGATACTTAAAGATCACAAATGAAATCATCAACATTCAATCGCCGGAAATTTATTAAGACAGCAACTGCGGCAACATCCGCGGCTGGCTTGTTTTCGATTTTACCTAAAGGGCTTTTAGGCAATAGCACTCAATCAGACGAAGCTGAGAGTAATTTTGTGGGAAGCATTGCTGAACCAAGAATTTATTTCTCTGTTATTGGCATCAATCATAATCACATCTACTCCCAGGTTGACGCCGTGATACGAGGTGGAGGGCAATTCGTTTCGTTCTATGCCAAAGAAGATGATCTTGCTACAGCATTCTCAAAAAAATATCCACAGGTAAAAAAAGTAAATGATGAAAAACAGATCCTGGAGGATAAATCCATTCAGTTAGTCCTGAGCTCGATCATTCCTAATGAAAGAGCACCGTTAGGTATAAGGGTAATGCAACATGGAAAAGATTATATGTCGGATAAACCAGGTATCACTTCACTTGAACAACTGGCTGAAGTGCGCCGTGTGCAAAAACAAACCAAACGTATTTATTCTATCATGTACAGTGAACGGTTTGAGAACAAAGCAACAGTGAAGGCAGGTGAACTTGTGAAAGCCGGGACGATCGGAAAAGTAATTCAAACGATCGGGCTGGGTCCTCATCGCATAAGTTTATCAACAAGACCGCCATGGTTCTTTGATAAAAAATATTTCGGCGGCATCATTGCTGATATCGGTTCACATCAATTCGATCAGTTCTTGTATTTCACGGGTTCTACAAAGGCGGATATTGTCTCTTCTCAAACAGGTAACATAGCACATTCGCAATATCCGCAATTCGAAGATTTTGGGGATGTGACTGTCAATGGCAATGGAGGCACAGGATATATAAGAGTCGATTGGTTTACACCCGATGGTTTAAAAACCTGGGGTGATGGAAGATTGACGATTTTAGGCACTGAAGGTTTTATCGAGATACGCAAGAACATCGATATCGCAGGAAGGGATGGTGGCAATCATCTTTTTGTTGTAAATGGAAAAGACACACAGTACATTGATTGCAGCAATGTAAAACTTCCTTATGGTGAGCATTTAGTAAATGATGTATTGAACAGAACTGAAACTGCAATGACACAAGCACATTGTTTTCTGGCATCTGAACTTGCATTAAAAGCTCAAAAGCAAGCAAAGAAGCTGGCGTTTAATAAGGCATAGGAATACCCAATCGATTTGTTTTGGTTGTTCTTTGTTGGCTTTACGTGTAACGAAAAGCAGCCTGCTGATTTGCCTGCTCTTTCGGAGCAACCGAAAATAAGGGACCCGGAAATTCTATCCGCATGATGATTAGTTTTTATTTCCCTTTTTTACAGGTGTTGATTTTTTTACAGCTGTTGATTTTGTTACGGTTGTTTTTTTGATCTTGTATTTGGTTTTATGTGCGCCATTTTCTTTCCACACATCATTACCATTATAATATACTATATGTCTCGGAGTTTTTGTGATCGTAATTCCCGATGGTAAAGTTTTCACGGTCACCCATCCCGTATTGGCAGGATTATAATACAAATAATCACCAGTACTAACATTATAATATACGTTAGGCGCGGGATAATAATAGTAGGTTACCTTAGACTGTGCTGCAACCTGGTTAAAACTGCCCAATGCAAACAGTACGGCTAATATTACTAAGATCTTTTTCATAATAAACATTTTGAGTTTCAGATACAAAAACCTGTCCAATAAGTCTGCAAATGCTTACCCTTGGGAAGACCTGTAATGACTAAATAGATCTAAAAAGCTGCCGCAATATTTTTTATAACCTGGTTAAAGCCATTCAGTTGGAAGTCCCCACAGTGCACCGATGCATGGAAAGATTCTACCAGCGAAAACGATGATATTCTTCTTGGCTATGCACTGGGATGGGGTCGACTGCAAACGCCTTATGGCTTTAGCGTATTCAAAGAAGGTCACGGTGATGGATTTCAACACTACTCAATTCTTTTCCCCGAAAAAAAAATAGGTATAGTTATCCTTGCAAACAGTGACAATGCGGAAAGCATTTTTAAAGAGTTGCTGGAGTATGCGATAGGCGACAGGTTTACACCATGGAAATGGCAGAACTATATTCCTTACAACCAGAAAGGTAATTGATAATTGGTAGGTTGTTTAACCCAGTTTCTTCGAAGCCGATGCTCAGTTACAGCTGAGGAAATTAAAAAATTCATTTGATTCAGACACGTGAACTAAAAGTTTTAAAAAGCAGCTTTCTCCCCCACTCCTTTTTCTTTTTTCAGCTTATAGATCTTTTCAACTTCTGTGGTCGTCTTGCCAGTTAGGTTTTCAGAGCCGGTTTTAGTAATGACGATAGTATCCTCGAGACGAAGATGAATTTTAAGTTCCCTGTCTTCTATGATAGGCTCTACATTAAAAACTACGCCTTCCACAAAAGGTTTATCATACGGGCCTACATCATGAACTGACATGCCAACAAAATGACCAATGTATCCCGGGAATAGTTTTTCATATCCATGTTTGATATAAACTTCTTTGGCCACTTTTACCAAATCCTCTACTGTAACTCCCGGCTTCATGGCAGCAATAACTTTTTCTTCTACTTCTTTTATACTCTTTATTGATTTGAAGAAAAGAACATTTATCCCGCATCAGGCGGGACTACCGACAAAGAGGGCCATCCACTAAATGTTTTAAAAAGCAGACTTCTCCCCCACTCCTTTTTCTTTTTTCAGCTTATAGATCTTTTCAACTTCTGTGGTCGTCTTGCCAGT
>Ga0075419_10001432_pt1 | contig 15384 bp, 17 predicted proteins | sample SoiMetdeltSBSDD3_FD_76900 | JGI IMG/M metagenome (GOLD analysis project Ga0075419, IMG submission 76900) | Bulk soil microbial communities from a Populus tree surrounding site in Tennessee, USA - Soil MetaG P. deltoides SBSDD3 | ecosystem: Environmental > Terrestrial > Soil > Tree plantation... | reverse complement strand
TTACGACGGGCGGGCGCGTCATGCACATCGTCGCCAGCGGGTCGAGTGTCGCCGAGGCGCGCGATCGCGCGTACCAGGGCGCGGAGCGCGTGACCTTCGCCGGCAAGTTCTATCGTTCGGACATCGCGCGCGATGGGGTTGCGGTGGCATGACGCGTTCGGTCAGCGTTCTCATGGGCTCCACCTCGGACGAATCCGTCATGAAGGCCGCGGTCGAGACGCTGCGCGGCCTGGGCGTCGAGTGCGAGATGCGCGTGCTCTCGGCGCACCGCACCCCGGACGCCCTGCGTGAGTGGGTGAGCGAGTCGAGCAAGCGTGGCGTCAAAGTGTTCATCTGCGGCGCCGGCGGCGCAGCCCACCTCGCGGGTGCGGTCGCCGCGCTCACGACCTGCCCGGTCATTGGCGTCCCGCTGGTTGCCCCGAACGCGATCGCCGGTGGTCTCGACGCTCTCCTTTCCACCGTGCAGATGCCGCGCGGTATCCCCGTCGCGACCGTCGCGGTGGGCGAGGCGGGCGCCGCGAACGCGGGCATCCTCGCTGCCGAGATCCTGGCCACCGGCGACGAGGAGCTGGCGGGTCGCCTGCGCATGATGCGCGAGGGGATGGCGGCGAAGGTGCTGGCAGGGTGACCATCCAGAACCGCTTCGACACGATCTCGCCGATCGACAGCCGCTTCTACGGCGGCGACGCCGCGCTGTACAAGTCGCTGCATCCGTATCTCTCCGCCGCGGCGGTGATCCGCTACCAAGCGCGCGTCGAGGGCGCGCTCGCGCAGGCGATGGCCGACGCCGGCATCTGCGACCGCGCCGCCGCCGACGCGATCGCCCGTGCGGCCGACCGCATCCTGCCGCAGGAGGTCGCCGAGGAGGAGACGAAGACACGTCACGACGTGCGCGCGCTGGTCAACGTCATCCGCGCGCAGGTCCCCGACGACGCGAAGCGCTTCGTACACCTCGGCGCGACGTCGTACGACATCGTCGACACGGCGAACGCACTCCGGTACCGCGAATGCATCGAGCGCGTCGTCGTGCCCGCCATGGGCGCGCTCGTCGCGCGGTGCATCTCGATCGCCGAGGCCGAGGCGGACACGCCGCAGATCGGACGCACGCATGGCCGGCACGCGGAACCGATCACGTTCGGTTTCGCGATGGCCGAGTACGTCTCGCGGCTCGGCGACCGGATCGAGGTGCTGCGTGCGATCGCCCGCCGACTTCCCGGAAAGCTGTCCGGCGCGGTCGGCGCCTATAGCGCGATGGGGCTGCTGACCGACGACGCGCGGACGCTCGAGAAGCGATTCCTCGCGTCGCTCGGCCTTCATCCGCGGTCGAGCTCCACGCAGATCGTCGAGCCCGAGGGCTGGACCGATCTCGCGCACGCCTGCGTGACGGCGCTCGGCGTCATGGCGAATCTCGCCGACGACATGCGCCAGCTCCAGCGGAGCGAGATCGGTGAGGTCGCGGAGTCGTTCGGAGCCGAGCAGGTGGGCTCCTCGACGATGCCGCACAAGCGCAACCCGGTGTCGTTCGAGAACGTGAAGTCGATCTGGAAGGCGATGGCCCCGCGCGTCATCACGACCTATCTCGACCAGATCAGCGAACACCAGCGCGACCTCACGAACTCGGCGTCGCAGCGCTTCCTCGGCGAGATCATCGCGTCGACGGCCTACGCCGCGGGTCGGATGGCGGGGTCCCTCGAGGGCATCCGTGTCGACCGCGATCGGCTCAAGGCGAACCTCGCCATGTCGCGGGGAGCGATCGTCGCGGAGCCGCTCTACGTGCTGCTCGCCAAATACGGCCATCCCGACGCGAACGAGGCCGTGCGCCGGCTCACGATCGAGGCGGAGCGCGGCTCGCGCTCGGTCCTCGAGGTCGTGGCGCAGGACACGGATCTGCGCGACTACCTCACCAGGTTCTCGCCCGATGAGCGTCGCATTCTCGAGCGGCCCGAGGACTACCGCGGCCTTTCGGCCGAAGTCGCGCACGATGTGGCGACCACCTGGCGCGAACGGTTGAAAGGAGTGCTGCCCGAGTGAACACGTTGATGCAGAGCGAGGTTCCCGGCGCGACGCTGTTCCGCCGCGGCAAGGTGCGCGACGTCTACGAGGCCGGCGGCGATCGCCTCGTGATCGTCGCGAGCGACCGGCTGTCGGCGTTCGACGTCGTCCTGCCGACGCCCATACCGGACAAGGGCCGCGTGCTGACCGAGCTCTCGAGCTTCTGGTTCGATCGGACGGAGCGCCTGGTCCCGAACCATCTCGTGTCGACGAACCTCGACGATATGCCCGCGGTGTTCCGCGAGGTGCCCGAGCTCGATCGGCGCGCGGTGCTGGTGAAGCGCTGCGAGCGCATCGACGTCGAGTGCGTCGCGCGGGGCTACATCTCGGGATCGGCCTGGACCGAGTACAAGGCGCTCGGAACGGTCGCGAGCGAAGCGCTGCCGAAGGATCTCCAGGAGTCGCAGCGTTTGGACGAGCCGATCTTCACTCCGGCGACGAAAGCGGAGAGCGGTCACGACGTCAACATCTCTCGCGCGCAGCTGTCGTCGATGGTGGGCAGCGAGCTCGCGAGGCTACTCGAGGACACGACGCTCGAGCTGTTCAACAAGGCACACACGTACGCCCTCGGTCGCGGCCTCATCCTCGCCGACACGAAGTTCGAGTTCGGGTTCTACGACGGGAAGCTCACGCTCATCGATGAGGCTCTCACGCCGGACTCGTCGCGGTACTGGGATGCGGCGACGTACAGACCCGGGAGCTCTCCGCCGTCCTATGACAAGCAGTACGTTCGCGATTTCCTCGTGCGCAGCGGCTGGAACAAGGAGCCGCCGGCCCCGGCGCTTCCGCCTGAAGTGGTCGAAGGCACCAGTCAGCGCTACCGCGAGTGCTATGCGAAGCTGACCGGTGAGGAGTGGTTCGGGTGACCTTCGTCGCGACGATCCGCGTCCTGCCCAAGGCAGAGGTGCGCGATCCGCAAGGCGAGGCCGTTCGCGGCGCGCTCCGGTCGCTCGGGCTGAAGGTGGCCGACGTGCGGACCGGCAAAGAGATCGTCGTGACCTTCGAGGCCGAGGATGAAGCGGCGGCGCGCGAAGCCGTGCGACTCATGGGCAACGAGCTGCTCGCGAATCCCGTGATCGAGGATTACGCCTACGAGTTAAAGGAGGGAGCGCCGGCATGACCCGTGTCGCGATCCTCCGCTACCCGGGCACCTGGAGCGAGCGCGATTTCCAGCATGCGCTCTCGTTGGTACCGGGCGTCGAGAGCGAGATCCTCTGGCACGAGGATGCCGATCTCGCGGGCTACGACGCCGCCATCGTTCCCGGCGGCTTCACCTACGGCGACTACGTGCGCGCGGGCGCGATCGCGAAGCTCTCGCCCGCGACGCGCGAGCTGCGCCACTTCGCCGAGGCGGGCAAGCCCGTACTCGGCTCGTGCAACGGCTTTCAGATCCTGTGCGAGGCCGGTCTCCTGCCGGGAGCGCTCGTGCGCAACCGGGGCCTCGAGTTCCGCTGCGACTGGGTGCGCATGCGCGTCGAGAGCGACGACACGCCGTGGACGACCGGTCTGCGCGGCGCGATCCTCCGCATGCCGATCGCGCACGGCGAGGGCTGCTGGGTCGCCGACGACCAGACCCTCGCCGATGTCGAGTCCCGCGGCCAGGTCGTTTTCCGCTATGCGGACGAGCGCGGCGGGGCGACGGCGGCCGCGAACCCCAACGGATCGCTTGCCAACATCGCCGGTGTCTGCAACGAGGGCCGTAACGTCGTCGGCCTCATGCCTCACCCGGAAAGGTGCTCGGAAGCCCTCCTGGGAGGGACCGACGGGTATCGGGTGCTCGCCAATCTGGCGCCCGCTCTAGCGGGCACGCCTTTTGCCATATATAGATAGGTATAGAGATGGACCTTTTTGAGAAACAGGCCCAGATCCAGTCGCTCTTTCAAACGAGCCCGGTCGACGCTGCTTACGGCCAGGGCACCCCCGCCGCACGCAAGCTCGCGGGCGCGTTCGCCGACCAGAGCGTCGGCCTTCTTCTCCACGACAAGGTGAAGACCAACGAGTTCTTCGACTATCAGGTGTACTTCGTGAGCGAGCTCTCGAAGACCCTCGAGACCGAGGGCCTGGACGTCGTGATCCTGAATCAGGCGTCGCTGCTCCAGCGCGCGCAGGTCATCCGCAACTGGAGCCTTCTCTTCCAGCGTGACCACAAGCGCCGCGTCCAGTGGGAAGCGCGCGCGGTCATGGAGTACCTGGAGTTCCAGAAATACGACGACATCCAGAGCAAGGCGCTCGCGGAGCGCACCAAGGGCGAGCGCTTCGCGATCGACAACGAGTACGTGTTCGCGCGCCTCGCGCGCCTGCGCGAGTACACACAGCTTCTCTCCGATCTTCGGCCGATCGAGCGCACGAAGTTCCGCTCCGATCCGAAGCTCTACGGTCTCGCGCAGTGGTACCTGCAGCAGGCGGTCGAGCTGCTCTTCGGCACCGGCGCGTATCTCGTGATGGCGCTCGCGCTGCCGAAGCCCGAGGCGTACCACGACATCCTCGACGCGATCGGAAAGCACGGCATCATCGACAAGCAGCTCGCCTATCGCCTCGAGCACCTCGCGAGCCTGCGGAACCTGCTCGCGTATGACCGCGAGCAGACGGACATCGACGAGGTCTACACGCAGGTCCAGACGCGCGTACCCGATCTGCTCGCGTTCGCCGACCAGATCGAGCGCTTCATCGGAGCCGACACTCCCGCATGAGCTCGTCCCCGACGCTGACGGGGACGGAAACGGCGCAGCCTAAGTTGGACATCCTTTCCGAGGTGGGTCTTACCCCCTTTGAGGGCGCCCGCGTGCGCGAGCTTGTGGGCCGCGAGCCGAACGCGCTCGAGTGGGCGATGTTCGGCGCGATGTGGAGCGAGCACTGCGCGTACAAGCATTCGAAGAAGCTGCTCCGCACGCTGCCGACGAAGGGTGCTCGTGTCGCGCTCGGCCCGGGCGAGAACGCCGGCGCCGTGGATCTCGGCGAAGGTCTCCTCTGCGCGTTCAAGGTCGAGAGCCACAACCATCCATCCGCCGTCGAGCCCTATCAGGGTGCGGCCACCGGCGTGGGCGGGATCCTGCGCGACGTCTTCGCGATGGGCGCTCGGCCGGTCGCGGTGCTGAACGCGCTCTTCTTCGGGCCGCCCAGCGCGCCGCGCGCGCGGCGCCTGCTGTCCGGCGTGGTCGGCGGCATCTCGTATTACGGGAACTGCGTCGGCATCCCGGATGTTGGCGGCCACGTCTCGTTCGAGGACTGCTATCTCGAGAACCCGCTGGTGAACGCGATGTGCGTCGGCCTGGTGCGGCGCGACCGCCTCTCGCGCGCGAATACGGCGCGTCCCGGCAGCGCGGTCTACCTCGTGGGCTCCGACACCGGCCGCGACGGGATCGCCGGCGCGTCGCTTCTTGCCTCGTTCGAGCTCGGCGCGCAGGACGACGCGAAGCGGCCGTCGGTGCAGGTGGGGAACCCGTTCCTCGAGAAGCTGCTGATGGAAGCGACCCTCGAGCTGGTGGAGACGGACGCCGTTGAGGCGGTGCAGGACCTCGGCGCGGCCGGATTGACCTGCGCATCGAGCGAGGTGGCGGCCCGCAGTGGCGTGGGGATGCGCATCGATGTCGACAAGGTGCCGCGCCGAGCCAAGGGGATGAACCCCTACGAAGTGATGCTGAGCGAATCGCAGGAGCGGATGCTCGTCGTCGCGAGGCCAGGGAGAGAGGACGATGTCGAGCGCGTCTTCAGGCAATGGGAGTTACACGGAGTACGCATCGGCGAAATCACCGAGAACAAGGTGCTGACCATCCTGAGCGGCGACGATGTCGTCGCGACGCTGCCGCCGGCGTTGCTCGCCGACGAGGCACCCGAGTACGACATCTCGAAGTGGGCCGCTGCGCCAGCAGGCGGCGACAGCGAAAGCGAACGGAGAGGCGGCGGCGAGGTCGAGGGAGGGGGCAAGCCTATCGACGAGCGTGTGGCCCCCCGCGCGCACATAGAAGGAGCGGAAGACCAGGAAGGGGGCACCGCGAGGAGAGAGGCTGCCCCCGACCGAGGCAACGTCGCCGCCGCCTCGGGAGACAACGTCGTCGGCGGCGCGAGTACGACACAGGCTCCACTACACAAGATCGGACTCGAGCTTCTGGATCTGCTCGCATCGCCGGCGGTGGCGTCGCGAGCGGTCATCTATCGCACGTACGACCAGATGGTCGGCACCGACACAGTTCTCGGTCCAGGCGCCGATGCGGCCTTGCTCCGTATTAAAGGACGGAAGGACGGCATCGCGATCGCGATCGACGCCCAGCCGCGCGTCGCTGCGCTCGATCCCTTCGTCGGCGCGGCTTCTGCCGTTGCCGAAGCTCTTCGCAACCTCGTGTGCGTGGGCGCCGAGCCGCTAGCGATCACGGACTGCCTCAACCTTGGCAACCCGGAGCGCCCCGAGGGAGCGTGGCAGCTCGAGCGCACGATCGCCGGCATCTCCGCGGCCTGTGCGGCGCTCGACGTCCCCGTGGTCTCCGGGAACGTGTCCTTATATAACGCGACACGCGGGGCGGACATCTGGCCGACGGCGGTCATCGGCGCGGTCGGGCATCTGGACGACGTGACGCGCCATATCCCCGTCACAACGGGACGTCCTGGCGACGTCGTCATGCTCGCCGGCAGCGCGCAGGTCGGGGTCGGGGCATCCGCGTACGGCGCGGCGATGGGCGTGCACGAGGGGCCGGTGGTCATCGACCTCCCGCTCGAGGCGCGCCTGCAGCGTTTCGTTCTCGCGGCTCATCAGGCCGGCGCCCTGCGAGCCGCGCACGATCGTGCGGAAGGCGGCCTCGCGGTCGCTCTCGCGGAGCTCGCGCTGCGTGATCGGATCGGGATGAAGGTCACGCTTCCCGCGGTCCGTGGTATCGACAAGCGCGTGGCGCTGTTCGGTGAAGGGCCGTCGGGCGTGGTGCTCGTCATTGGTCCATCGTTGGAGGCGCAGGTGCGCGCGCTCGCGGCCGAGCACATGGTCCCGGTGTGGACGCTCGGGACGATCGGTGGAGATCTGCTCGAGATCGCGCCCGTACTGGGTCTGCCGGTCGCGTCGTTGGTCGAAGCGCACGGTCGCGGGCTGTCGCGGGCACTGGGGAGGGAGAACTAGGTATGTGCGGCGTGTGCGGCATCTGGAGCCCGCGCGAGCAGGCGACCGCCGACCCGGCCGAGGCCGCCCGCCTGATGTTCTTCTCCTTATATGCGCTGCAGCACCGCGGGCAGGAGTCCGCCGGGATCGCGGCGACCGATGGCCGCGACCTGCGCGTCGTGCGGCGCATGGGTCTGGTCGGCCAGGTCTTCAGCGAACCCGACCTCGCCGTGCTCACCGGCCGCGCCGCGATGGGTCACACCCGCTACTCGACGACGGGCTCGTCCAGGATCCAGAACGCCCAGCCCTTCACCGTTCGCGCGGAGGGCCTGGGCGAGCTCGCGATCGGGCACAACGGCAACTGCATCAACGCCAAGGAGATCCGCGATACGCTCGCCGAGGACGGCGTGCATTTCGTGACGTCGTCCGACACCGAGGTCGTCGCGCAGGCCATCGTGCACGCGAAGGGCACGTCGTGGGATGAGCGCATCGCGAACGCGCTGCCAAAGCTCGTGGGCGCGTGGTCGCTGGTCCTCCTCACGCCGACCGCGCTCTACGCGATCCGCGATCCGTTCGGTGTCCGGCCGCTCAGCCTGGGGCGGAAGGGCAGCTCATGGCTCGTCGCGAGCGAAACGAGCGCGCTCGACACGATCGGCGCGCAGTTCCTGCGCGATGTCGCGCCGGGCGAGGTGCTGCGCATCGACGACCGCGGCCCGGTAACGATCGCCGATCTTTCGTCCCACGAGCGTCGCGGCCTGTGCATCTTCGAGCACGTGTACCTCGCCTCCGCGTCGAGCCGCCTCGGCGGCGTCTCGGTGTACGCGACGCGCGAGCGGATGGGGGAGATCCTCGCGGACGAACACCCCGCGCTGGCCGACGTGGTGATCCCCGTTCCGGACAGCGCCATACCGGCGGCCGTCGGCTACGCGCGCCGCAGCGGCATCCCGTTCCAGGAGGGGCTCATCAAGAACCGCTACATCGGCCGCACCTTCATCCAGCCGACCGACGAGCTCCGCCGGCACAACGTCGCCCTCAAGTACAACGCCCTGTCCGACGTCCTCGAGGGCAAGCGCATCGTCGTGGTCGACGACTCGATCGTTCGCGGCAACACCAGCGGTCCGATCGTCGATCTCCTACGCCGCAACGGCGCGAAAGAAGTGCACATGCGCATCTGCTCGCCGCCGATCCAGCACCAGTGCTTCTTCGGCGTCGACATGGCGCGGCGCAGCGAGCTTATCGGCGCTCGGATGGACGTCGAGGGCATCCGCCGTCACATCGGCGCGGACACGCTCGGCTACCTGTCACTCGACGGCATGGTGAACGCGACGGGCGGGACCCGCGACGAGCACTGCACCGCGTGCTTCACCGGCGACTACCTGGTGCCGGTGCAGCTGGAGCTCGAGAAGAGCGTGCTCGAGAAGGAGCCCGCGTGACCGAGCTCACGTACCGCGCGACGGGCGTCGACCCGACGCGCGCCGAGCGGTCGCTCGCGCAGGTGCGCGAGCGCATCGCGCGCACGAAGACGCCCGAGGTCATCGGCGACATCGGCGGGTTCGGCGGGCTGTTCGCGTCACCCGGCGCCGACCGCGTCCTGGTCGCGACGACCGACGGCGTCGGCACCAAGCTCGAGCTCGCGCGACTTCTGGACCGGCACGAGGTCGTGGGCACGGACCTCGTCCACCACTGCGTGAACGATGCGCTCGCGATGGGCGCGGAGCCGCTGTTCTTCCTCGATTATTTCTCGACGTCGCGGATCGATCCCGCGGTGTTCACGCGCGTCGTCGGCGCGATGGCCGACGCCTGCGCGGCGCATGGCTGCGCGCTGCTCGGCGGCGAGACGGCCGAGATGCCCGGCATGTACCAGCCGGGCGCGTACGACGTCGCGGGGTTCATGGTCGGCATGGTCGCGCGCGAGGCGGTGCTGCGCCCCGACGCGGTGCGCGAAGGCGACGCGTGCATCGGGCTGCCGTCGAGCGGTCTTCACACCAACGGCTATACCCTCGCGCGCGCGATCGCGGCGCGGATCGCCGGCGCGCAGGGCCGCGACGTTCGCGAGGCACTGACCACGCCACATCCCGATCTTGGCGGACGGTCGCTCGGCGACGCGCTCCTCGCGCCGCACACGAGCTATCTCCTCCCGTTCCGCGCGCTCCGCGCGTCCACCCACCTGCGGTCGATCGCGCATCTCACCGGCGGTGGCTGGGAGGGCAACCTGCCGCGGGCGCTGCCTGCGGGGCTCGGCGCGGTCATCGATCGCACCGCGTGGGAAGTTCCTCCGATCTTCCGCGTGCTCGCCGAGCTCGGGACCGTGCCCGAGACCGACCAGTGGGACACCTGGAACATGGGCATCGGACTCGTCGTCATGGTCCCCGAAGCCGACGCGGCCGCGGCGCTGCGTGTCGTTCCCGGTGCGGTGAAGATCGGGCGGGTGGAGGCCGCGAGCGGCCCGCGCCGCGTGCGCTGGGCGTGACACTCGCCGTCGGAGTCCTCGTCTCAGGCCGCGGCACGAATCTCCAGGCGATCCTCGATGCGTGCGCCGACGGCAGCCTCGCGGCGCGCGTGGTGTTCGTCGCGTCCAATCGCGACGGCGTCCCCGCGCTCATCCGGGCCAAGCGCGCGGGCGTGCCGTGCGCCGCGTTCACCGTCGAGACGAACGGGACGCGCGCCGCTGCTCAGGGTGCGATGGCCGATGCCCTCGTTCGCGCGGGAGCGCGACTCATCGTGCTCGCCGGCTTCGACCACATCCTCGCGCCGGTGTTCTTCGTGCGCGTCGGGCGCGTCCCCATCATCAACGTGCACCCCGCGTTGCTGCCGCTGTTCGGCGGGAAGGGCATGCACGGCGATAAGGTCCATGAGGCCGTGCTGGCGGCAGGCGCCGCGGAATCAGGCGTGACGGTGCATCGGGTCCATCCCGACACGGTCGATCTGGGTGAGGTGGTCGTTCAGCGGCGCGTTCAGGTGCAGCCGGGCGATGACGTCCCCGCTCTCTCCGCACGTGTGCTCGCGGAGGAGCACAAGGCCATCGTTGACGCGATCCGGACGTTCGCCGCGTAGCACCGGCGACGCGGTGCGGTGGCTAGCGTCCGGTGATGAGCATCGAGATCGACGCCACGGTCGCGAAGTTGAGAACGAGCGCGATCACGACGGCGAGCACGACGCGCAGGTGGTGCAACTCGCTCGTGGTATCCGGCGTGGGCCCGGTCATCGATGGGAAGCTGTAGTTCTGGCGACGCAAACTGTGCCCTGCGCTCACGACGTTCCCCCTTGCCCTCACCTCACCGATCCCCACCGATGAGGTCCACCCTGCCTGGATGTCACCTTGGACCGCGAGTGCATCGTGGGCAATAGCCTCACCCGAGCGAGTGGTCCTGGTACCTTCGCGCCTGTCCTGAACGATCACTGAATAAACTCAGATCGTGCCCGACCCGATCCTGGAGCGCGATCACGTCATGACGGCCCTGCGCGCCGCGGTCACCGCGGCGGAAGGCTATCTCTCGACCATCGACACGGATCTCATCCGAAGACCCGGTGCTGACGCGGCCGCGATGTCGCTCCGCGCGACATTGCCGGAGGACGGCGACGGCGCGCTGGTCGCGATCGACGAGCTGATGCGTGCTTCGGATGGTGCGCTCCGCAACTCGGGACCACGGTTCTTCCACTGGGTCGTCGGGGGGACCACGCCCGCCGCCCTCGCCGCGGACTGGCTCACGTCGACCTTCGATCAGAGCGTCCTTGCGTGGGACTCGACGCCGATCGGCACGCGGTGCGAGGAGCTGGCGCTCGAGTGGTTGAAGGAGCTCTTCGGACTCCCCGCGTCGTGGGGCGGCGTGCTCACGACGGGCGCGACGATGGCGAACTTCACCGCGCTCGCGGCCGCGCGTCGCTGGTGGGCGCAGCGTCACGGCGTCGACATCGATGCGCGTGGGTTCGCGGGTCTGCCGGCCGTTCCCGTGGTCTCCAGCGGCTACATCCATCCCAGCGCGACCAAAGCGCTCGCGATGCTGGGCATCGGACGTGACACCGTTCGCCGCTTCAAGCGCGACGACGTCGGTCGCGTCGATCTGGCGGCCCTCGAGGACGCGCTGCGATCGCTGAACGGGGCGCCGGCGATCGTCGTCGGCAACGCGGGCGAGGTGAACGCCGGTGACTTCGATCCGCTCGACCGAATGGCGGACCTCGCCGAGCGGTACCGCTCGTGGCTTCACGTCGACGGCGCCTTCGGTCTGTTCGCGCGCGTCACGCCGCGCGCCGCGCATCTCGCCGCGGGCGTCGAGCGGGCACACTCCGTCGTCGCCGACGGGCATAAATGACTGAACGTCGCGTACGACTCCGGCTTCGCGTTCGTGCACGACGCGTCGCTCCTCGACAACACGTTCGCGATCGGCGCGCCGTATCTCCCGAAGCCTGGCGAGCACCCGATGTTCGGCGGTCGCGGACCCGAGGCGTCGCGCCGCGCGCGTGGCATCGCGATCTGGGCGACGCTTCGCGCTTACGGTCGCGCCGGACATCGCGCGATGGTCGAGCGGCACCTCGACCTCGCGCAGCGTCTGGCGCGCGCGGTGGATGACGCGCCGGAGCTCGAGCGGCTCGCCGATGTTCCACTCAACATCGTGTGCTTCCGTTACCGGCCCGGCGATCTCTCGGACGACGCGCTCGACACGCTGAACGCGAAGATCGGCGCGGACCTCCTTGCCGACGGACGTGTGTACGTCGGCACGACGCGCTATCGCGGCCGCGTCGCGTTCCGTCCGGCGATCGTGAACTGGCGGACGACCGAGGCCGACGTGGATCTCATCGCCCTGGTCGTGCGCGAGCTCGGCGCGCGACTAGGCGTGACGGTCGCTTAGCGCCCGACCTAGATCGGCGGCAGCACACCCGTGCACGTGGCGGGCTCGTGGGGGAGCAGCGGACTCAGCTCCAGTCGCAGCGCGCCGCCACCCGCGCGCCACGCGAGCGGTCCCGCCGCGATGTGCGCGCCCGAACCAAAGCGTGAGATGACGGCGGCGCGCTCCAGCGATTGACCCAGCATGCGCGCGTCGGAGTCGGCGATGATCGCGCAGCGCCAGGATCCTCCCGAGACACCGCCGGCCGGTGCCCCGACCTGATCGATCGGAATGAGGAACGGCCAGATCGCGTCCACGTCCGTTGTTCCACCCGTCGAGGCGCCGCCCGGCTGCGGCAGGACGAAGAGCCGATAGGCCGTGGGCCGATAGGCCTGAGGTGCGGCTTCGGCCCAGCTGCTCGCCGACACCCACGACAGATCTTCATACCCGCGGGCCAGCGCAGTCAGCTTGTCGCGTGTCGCCGACGGCTCGTACTGCTCGTCGTCGGGCTGTCCCGTCGGGACCACCGACACGCGAACGACGCGCGCGCCGTTCGCGACGACGAAGATCAGCACCGTCGCGCCGCGCGGCGTGGGTGTCGTGCCGGGTTTTGGCGTGCGTCCGTAGTCGGCGTCGCGCTCGAACAGTCCGGTCTGGATCGCCTGAAGCACCATGGTCGCCGCTCCGCTCGGGGTGAGCCTCCGCTGGACGAGGTCTCCATTCGACGCTTCGGTGATCACGCGTCCGTCGTCGGTGAGGAGAAACCTGATCGAGGGCTGGCCGATGTCGCCGCCGCGTTCGTAGCTCACGAGGCGCGATGCCGGGGTGACGCTCGGGGCCGCCTCGAGCGCGACCTTTGCCGGCGTACCGCTCGGGGTGGGCGACGGCGAGGCGGTCGCGGTCGGCGATGCTCCGCTTTCCTGCGGCGCCGGCGTCCGCGACACGATGACGCGCGGCTCGCACGCGACCAGCGCGAGGACGACGAGCGGCGCAAGCCACCTCATGCCGTGCGCAGCTCCTCGATCTTCACCGGCGCGCCCTTCGCGTACGTGACGCGCACGCCTTCGCCGTACCCGAACGACTTTCCGTGGAGAGTCGTGCCCAGACGCCCGGCGATCACGATCGCCGGGAGATCGACGATGCCGCCGTGTGAGACGGCGAGGACGCGGTCCTTTTCGCCGACGCGCGACGCGATGCGGGCCCAGGCCGGCAGCTGCTCCTCCGCGAAGCTCCGCGCGCTCTGGTCGGTCCGCATGAGGAGCGCCCAATCCGCGAGCGTGCGCATCTCGCCGAACATCCGAGCCGCGGCGCCGCCGAGATCGGGCAGCAGGCCGGGATCGGTCCCGTCCAGCCGGCCGGCGATGCGCTCCGCGGTCTCCTTGGCGCGCGGCAGCGGGCTCGAGACGACCAGCGCGTACTTGGGCGCGTCCTTCGCAAGCCGCTCGCACATCGCGCGACCCGCGGCGGAGAGCGCGCTCTGGTTGTCCTGCAGGTTCATGCGTTCGGCGTGGCGCCGGATCTCGAGGACGCTCATAGGACTAGTCTCTCGCAACGATCAGGGAGGGGCAGATGAAGACCATCCGGCAGACGGCGACGATCCGCGGCGCGACGCCGCACGACATCTACGAAACGCTCATGGATTCGAAGAAGCACACCAAGCTCTCGCGGCAGCGCACGACGGTCAGCCGCAAGGTAGGCGGAGAGTTCAAGGTCGGGCATGACCTTGAGGGCAAGCACCTCGCGCTGACGAAGGACAAGAAGATCGTGCAGACCTGGCGTGCCAACAATTGGCCAAAAGGCACGTACTCGAAGGCGACCTTCGCGTTTTCGCGCACGACCGGTGGGACGCGCGTCGCCTTCAGGCAAACGGGTGTGCCCGACGAGTTCTATGGCGAGATCAGCAAGGGCTGGCGTGACTACTACTGGACGCCACTGCGTAAGCAGTACGCGTCCAGACGAGCGCAGGGGCGATAGCCCAGAGCGAGTACTGGAGCCGGAAAGGGCGATAGCCCGGAGCGAGTACGGACGCCGCTGCGGTCACCGCGGCGCTAGGACGCCAAGCGGCCAAGCGCGGCACGGTGTTTGCTAGTGTTCGGTCCGATGCGGGTCCTGATCACGGGTGTCACCGGCTTCGCCGGCAGCCACCTGGCGGAATACATTCTCGCCAACCACCCCGACGTCTCGATCTATGCGACGTATCGGTGGCGGTCGCGTACCGAGAATCTCGAGACGCTCACCGCGCAGGACAAGGTGGAGATGATCGAGGGGCGGTACCCGACCGGCGGGACGCTCCGCGACGACGGGCGCAGGGGTCGCGTCACGCTCCTCCACTGCGAGCTGACCGATGCGGGCGCGGTCGAGAAGCTCATCGCCGCCGTCCAGCCGCAGCGGGTGTTCCACCTCGCCGCGCAGTCGTACGTGCAGTCGTCGTTCGACGAGCCCGCCGCGACGCTGCGCATCAACATCGAATCGCAGCTGAACCTGTTGGAGGCGATCCGCCGGCACGACACACAGATCCGCATGCACATCGCGGGCTCCAGCGAGGAGTACGGGCTCGTCCATCCGGACGAGGTCCCGATGAAAGAGACCAATCCGCTACGCCCCCTGTCGCCGTACGCCGTGAGCAAGGTCGCCCAGGACAAGCTCGCGTACCAGTACTTCAAGTCGTATGGCGTGCACCTCGTCGTTACACGCGGCTTCAACCACACCGGCCCGCGCCGCGGCACGCACTTCGTGACGAGCACCATCGCGCGCCAGATCGCGTTGATCGAGGCAGGGAAGCATGAGCCGGTGATCTACCACGGTGACCTCACGAGCAAGCGCGACTGGACCGACGTCCGCGACATGGTCCGCGCGTACTGGCTCGCGCTCGAGAAGGGTGAGCCGGGCGAGGTCTATAACGTCGGGCGCGGCAAGTGCTGGTCGATCCGCGAGATGATGGACATCCTCCTCTCGCACTCGACGGCCAAGATCCGCACGCAGGAAGATCCGGCGCGGCTGCGCCCCAGCGACGTGCCGATCCTGTGGGCCGACACGACGAAGTTCCAGCGCGCGACCGGATGGGAGCCGCAGATCCCGTTCGAGACGACGCTGTCCGATCTACTCGACTATTGGCGTGAGCGCGTGCGTCGTGATACGCAGCTCGGGGCGGAGGTCTAGGAGTGCCTGATTTTGGTGGGATGTGGACGACGTTCGTCAACAACCCGATCGTCCAGCTCGCGTTCCGTGGGGTCGGTCTGTACATCCTCGCGCTCTACCTCGCGATGGTCTTCTGGACCGTCCGCGATGCGCAGCAGCGCACCGAGAATCCGATCCTTCCATATCTCGCCGGCCTGCTCGTCGTCGTGCTCAACGTGCTCGGTCTCTTCCTTTATCTCATCGTGCGCCCGCGGGAGACGCTCGGCGAGGCGTACGAGCGGCAGCTCGCGG
>Ga0075419_10001429_pt1 | contig 15395 bp, 14 predicted proteins | sample SoiMetdeltSBSDD3_FD_76900 | JGI IMG/M metagenome (GOLD analysis project Ga0075419, IMG submission 76900) | Bulk soil microbial communities from a Populus tree surrounding site in Tennessee, USA - Soil MetaG P. deltoides SBSDD3 | ecosystem: Environmental > Terrestrial > Soil > Tree plantation... | reverse complement strand
GGCCGCTCTGCCGATAAGAGGGACGCCAGCTTAGGGACGGCTTCGGCCGCACGCGGCCCCAATTTCGCCAATTGCAACAAGGGGAGTGTCCGGTCGCTTCCCTGATCCAGTGAGAAAATATGGACCGAGACAGGAATCGGATGATCCGCGGACGCGAGGGCCGATTGAGCCAAGCGAGCGACCATCTCAATGGGATCGTGAATGAGCGGCCGCACGGCGGCGAGTGACTCAGGGGTCAGCACACCGCCAAATGAAAAGGGGCTTATGGCAGCATAGCGCACGGTCCATTCCGGATCCTGCAGCGCCTGGGTAAGTCCTCGTGTGACCAGGTCGGGAGGAAGCGCGATCGCCGCCAGAGCCCGTACCACTCGGTCCCGTACGATGGTGTTGGGATCATTTGCGATTCCAAGCAGTGAATGGACCGCCGGTTTCGCCACTGGCCCCAGCGCTCCCAACGCCGCCGCCGCGTCCCGTCTGACTTGCGGATCGGGATCTTGAAGCTTCGGCAGCCAATTCACCATCACCTTCCGTGCGGCGCTCAGATCAATAGGAGGCAAGGCGCCTGCTGCTTCGATCTGTATTGAAGATCTGCCTTGCCCGATAGCCAGCTCTATCAGAGCGGGAACGGCCGGCTGTGCCGGCTGTCCGATATGCCTCAATCCCTGTGCCGCCAGCATCTGCGTCTGAAGGTCACCCGTTTGCAAGGCGTCGATGAGCCCGGGCACCGCTCGAGCACCGGTGTGCTGCCAATAGACAAGACCTAGCAGCGCCAGTAGCAATCCCAGCGCACCTAGATTGAAGCTGATTTGACGGAAGGTCATGTTATATGCGCAAAAGTTTTTTCTGGCCAGACGGACTATAGATTAGATTCTTTTCTCTTCCTTGTTCTCCCTATGGCCTGTGTATGCGTCATTAATCCTCGGGCCATGCTGGGCGACTCTGGGATCATATCAAAGCGCCGTTGGGCGACCGCTCTCTTGCTCTCCATCCCAACGGCCGGTGTTGTTCCACAAATCGAGGGGTTCGAGCGCCTGCCCGGTGAACTAGCACGTTGGCTCGGGCCACCGCACTTGCCTTTTTCTTCCAATTTTTCTTCCTTTGGGTTCCGGTTGATTTCCCCAAGCCGTGGCTGGGCGCTCTCGGAGCGTGATGAGAGCACCGTTGGGCGACCGCTCTGGTTGAGCGATAGCGGCTGCCGTAGGCAGTCGCGACGAATGTTCAAAGCCACAGCTTTGCGTAGCAAGTGGTGTGGCGAGTTTTCGGCGCGAAGCGGAAGCGAAGCGTAGAGCGGTCAACGGTGCTCTCGGGCCGCGGGCCAAGAGAGTCGCCCAATCATGGCCGAACCCGATCACACCGGCCACGTTTCCTCGTTCCATGCCATCTCCCAGAACATCCACTCATAGCGTGAGCTGATCACGAAGGATTCTTCCATGCGACGCTGTTCCGACTTTCCAGCCGTCTTGGCCCACTCATCGACCTTCTTGCGCATCCAGCGTTGCACCTCGGCAAATTCCGGCGAAGCATAGAGCATCAGCCAGTCGCGATACGGGTGGCGTTTCTTCGGCGGCCCATGCCGAAGCAGGTGCTGTCCCACGACGCAGTAAATCCAGGCGCAGGGCAAGGCGACAACGGTAATTTCGGCGGCAGATCCTGATTGAGCGACGGCCAGCATGTGGCGGGTATAGGCATAGTTGGTTGGTGCCATGGGAACGGAGCTCATCTGTTGCGCCGTCATGTTCCACTTAGTCCCGTATCCTTCGTGCAAACTCCTCTCGACCACGATGGTTTCTTCGGCGAGCTTGGTGAACCGCAGCGCCGATTCCGCGTCGGGTGCGCGCAAGGCGCCGGCGGAGAATACTCGGGCAAGATCGCCGAGAAAACGAGCGTCTTGCAGGATGTAGTAGCGAAACCTGCGCTCCGGCAAGCTGCCATTGCCCAAGGCGACGACAAAGGGATGCGTCAGTTGCGCTTTCCAGATCGATTGGGCCAGCTGCCGAAGATGGTTGGAAAACGTCATGATTCTCCTTCTGGGCCGAGCGTCCCGCGCAGCCTACATCGACGGCGCGATTAGAATGCTTCACGCGGTGCGCGTCAGGGCTCGTGGTTAGCAAGTGGCCAAGGCCTGGGCAGCCGGTTGATGCCGTCCAGTGAGGCAACTTTGTAGCACTCAGCCAATGTCGGATAATTGAACACGGTGTCGATAAAGTAATCGATGCGGCCATGGTAGGCCATGACGGCTTGGCCGATATGTATGAGCTCCGTTGCCCCTTCGCCGATTGCATGGACGCCGAGCAGCTCGCGAGTCTGGCGATGAAACAGCAGTTTCAGCATGCCCGTTTCGTCGCCGATTAGTTGGCCCCTGGCAATCTCGCGATAGCGTGCAATGCCCACCGCGTAGGAAGCCTCGGTGCGAACCAACTCTTCTTCGTTCTTTCCAACCATCGAGATTTCGGGTATCGCATAGATCCCATAGGGCAAGAGGTCCGTGTCCATTCGGTCCGGAACACCAAAGGCATGGCACGACGCATGCCGGCCTTGCTGCATGGACGTTGATGCGAGGGCTGGGAAGCCGATGACGTCACCGGCGGCATAGATATGGGGGATGGAGGTTTGGAAATGCGCATTGACGAACAGACGGCCTCGCTCATCGGGCTTCAGTCCGACCGCCTCCAGATTGAGCTCCTTGGTCGCGCCTTCCCGACCGGCCGCATATAGGAGAGTGGTGGCTTGAATCGGTGTGTTGTGCTTCAAACGCACCACGATGCGGTGATCGGATGATTTCGTGATTTCAAGCACTTCCTCGTCGTGGTACAGCGTGACGCCGATCTCTTTCAACTGCTCTTGAAGGGCCTTGATGATCTCTCCGTCGACGAACTCGAGCAGGCGTGGCCGTTTGTCGATGAGAGTCACCGGGACGCCCAGCGCGGCGAGAATCGACGCATACTCAGTGCCGATGACCCCGCCGCCCACAATGACAATGGAATCTGGGATCCGCTTGAGCCTGAGCAGGCCATCCGTATCTATCACCGACTCGTCGTCAAAGGGCACCTCCGCGGGTCTGGCCGGTTCGGTGCCCACGGCAATGACAATAAAATCAGCCGTGTGATCGATCGTGCCAGATGTCTGCTGAATCCGTAATCGGTGCGGATCGACAAAGCTGGCCTTGCCGTGGATCATATCGACACGGTTGCGTGCCATCTGATTCCTGACGATGGCGACTTCGTTCGTGATGACATGGGTGGTCCGGAAGGCGAGGTCCTCGATCGTGATCGTCGCTTTGACGCGGTAGCCGGCTCCGTACAGATTCCGTTGGCGAAAACCGGAAAGGTAGAGCACGGCTTCACGCAACGATTTACTTGGTATGGTGCCGGTATTGATACAGACGCCGCCGACAACTTCATGGCGCTCGATCACGCCGACTTTCTTGCCGAGCTTGGCGGCTTGCACGGCGGATTTTTGCCCGGCCGGTCCGGTGCCGATGACGAGAAGGTCGTAATGAGCCATCCAGACCCTCGAGTGCAGGTTGAGGCACGAACGGGCTTGGGCGAGCCGCTGGACCGGCCTTCACCCGGGCCCGACGGCTTCGCCTCAGCTCGCGGTAATCAGCTTTCGCGCGACCTGAAAGGCTTCATCCATGTCGGGTAATTGAGCGAGTTCCGGAGTGATCTGCAAATGGCGGACGGTATTCTGTGCATCGACGACTATGACGGCACGAGCCAGAACGTGGGGATCTTTCAAGAAGAGGCCGTAGGCCTTCCCGAAGTCGCCGTTACGATAATCAGAAAGAAACGTAACATTGGCGATCTTGGCCTCCTCTGCAAATCGCTTTTGAGCAAAGGGCGTATCAATGCTGACCGTGATCAGTTCGACCATCTTGTCCAGACCCTTGTTTTTTTCGCTCAGGTAATGAGTTTGCTGCTCACACACCTTGGTGTCGAGTGACGGCACGACGCTGATGATGCGGACCTTTCCCTTCCCACCGGTGTCGGCCACGTTGACAAGCGACAGGTCAGGCTGGGTGAGTTTCACGCTCCGCAGCTGGTCTCCGACTTTGATGCCATTTCCTGAAAGAGAGAGCGGACTGCCTTTGAACAGCACGCTATGACCGTCGCCGGCTGTCGCACTCCCGTCAGCAACCGTGATGCTCTTATACGTGAAGTCGTGTCCGCCGCTGCAGCCGGTCAGCATCAGCACGCTGACACAAGGAATTAAAAGCCATAAGCGCATGCCTGTCGTTGTCATGAACAGCCTCCGTTGTCCGTGATACTCATTTATCGAAGAAATTCTATCATAGCGCGATTCACCAGATCAGGGCGCTCCCATTGAGGAATATGCCCAGCCTGTGGAATGCGAGTCAGCACAGCCCCTTTGATGCTTCGCTGTAATTCTTCTCCAACCGAGAGAGGAAAGACACGATCGTCTTCACCCCAGATGACGAGGGTCCGGTGGCCGATATCAGGGATCCGTTTGGCGAAACCGGTTTCCCACAGTGGAAGCGTGTTGCGGACCGTCATGAGGGGTCGCATGAGGCCGGGGCGCTGGCGGTTGCGGTTGGACCGCTCAATGACTGCCGGGGTGAGCAAGGACGGGTCGTGCACGATCTCCTTGAGCACGGATTCAATCATCACGCCGCCAAACAGCCAATTCCCCAGCGAGACCAACCAGGTCGGGGCGCTGCTGTCGAGCGCCCGTTTGATGGACGGGCTCGTGAGCTTCTCCTCTACATTCGCTGGCAGGCCATCGATCAGTATCAGGTTGGACACGCGGTTCGGATACGCCAGCGCCATGCCGATGGCGAGGCCGGCGCCCATTGAGTTGCCGACCAGCGTTGCCCGCTCGATTTTGAGCGTATCCATGAAGCCAATGAAAAAATCCAATGCTTGCTCGGGATGGTAGTCAATCTCAGGTTTCGCCGAGAGACCTGATCCGATGAGGTCCGGGGTGATGAGCCGGAATTTCGACGAGAGAGGAATTTGCTGATGTTCCCATTGCCACATGGATCCGCCGAATCCGTGGATCAGGATCACCGCCTGCCCCTGCCCCCGGTCGAGATACGCCATCGTCTCGCCTTTGACCTGTACGGTATGGATGGGGAGACGCTCGAAGGCTTCGAAGTACGGTGGAATCGGAAGAGAAGACGAACAAGCCGGCATCACGATGACCGCAGCGAGCTCAAAAGCGATACGTACCCTGTTCAGCATTCGACGGCCACGAAATCGCCACGGTCCGCTACTCAAGTTGAATGACGGTTTCATCGGTCTTCACATTCTCGCCCTCACTGACGAGAATGGCGACGACTTTGCCGTTGAGCGGCGCCGGCACGCGGCTTTCCATCTTCATGGCCTCGATGATGAGGAGTGGATCGCCGGCCTCGACACGTTGATCCTTTTCGACGAGGACTTTAACGACGCGTCCGGGCATTGGAGGGGCAACGTCGCCAGGTTTGGACGGCTTCGGGCGTTTCGGTTTGGCATCTTTGCCGGTCTCCTGCGCCTCCGGAACTCCTGCCAGGACCTCTTGGATGGCTTCGAGCGACACCTCTTCAAGTTTGTCGTTGACGCGGATGTAGTACGGTTTACGTCCATCGGTCTTGCGCCCGGATCCCGATACCTTCACATGGTAGGTTTCTCCATGCACGGTCAGGTTGAATTCAACAGGCGCCAAGTGGAGCTCCCCGGCCACGGCCGGTCCTTTTGGAGCCGCAGCTTCGAGCGGTTCCGGTATCAGATCACCCTTTTCCCGCGCCTCGAAAAAGTCACGCGCAATGGCAGGAAAGAGCACAAAGGAGAGGTGATCTTCCATGCTTTGGGCCGAGGCAGGGAGATCCTTCCTGACCGCTTCCAACTCGGGGTCCAAGCGGTCGGCCGGTCTCGTCTTGATCGGCTCTTCATTTCCAACCGCACGGGCCATGATATTCCGATCAACCTGCCCAGGCGCACGGCCGTAGAGCCCGAGAAAGTAGTTCTTGGTCTCGGTCGTGATGACTTTGTAGCGCTCGCCCGTCAGGACATTGAGGGTGGCCTGAGTGCCGACGATCTGGCTCGTCGGGGTGACCAGCGGCGGATAGCCCATGTCCTCGCGCACCCTCGGCACTTCGTCGAGCACTTCTTTCATGCGGTCCAACGCGTTCTGTTCGGTCAATTGCGCAGCGAGATTGGACAGCATGCCACCAGGTATCTGCGAGGTCAGAATCTCTGCATCAACTCCAGTAAAGTCGCTTTCAAATTGGCGGTACCGGCGGCGGACGGTCCGGAAGTGCTCGGTAATGGGCAGGAAGGACTCCAGTGCCAGGCCTGTATCATAGGGGGTGCCTTGCAGCGAAGCCACCATAGACTCCGTTGCCGGGTGCGAGGTCCCGCCGGCCAGGGGCGACATGGCCGTGTCAAGCATGTCGAGTCCGCCGAGGATCGCCATTAAGGCAGACATCGACGCCATGCCGGAGGTGTAGTGAGAGTGCAGGTGAATGGGAACTTTGACGGCGGCTTTCAGGCGGCGTACCAAATGATAGGCGTCGAGCGGCGCCAGCAGGCCTGCCATGTCTTTGATGCAGAGCGTATCGGTGCCGAGATCTTCCAATTGCCTGGCGAGGTCGACGTAACGATCGATGTTGTGGACAGGGCTCACCGTATAACTGAGCGCCGCCTCGGCATGCTTGCCACAGGCCTTCACTTCACGGACCGCCCGGTCCACATTGCGCACGTCGTTCAGCGCGTCAAAGATGCGAAAGACGTCAATCCCGTTGGCCGCCGAGCGTTCGACGAATCGCTCGAGCACGTCATCGGCATAGTGGCGATAGCCCACGAGGTTTTGTCCTCGCAGGAGCATCTGGAGCTTCGTATTAGGCATGGCTGCGCGCAGCGCGCGCAGCCGTTCCCAGGGATCTTCTTTGAGAAACCGGAGGCAGGTGTCGAATGTCGCGCCGCCCCATACCTCCAACGACCAAAAGCCGACCGCATCCAGTTTTTGGGCGATCGGCAGCATATCCTCCGTTCTCATGCGGGTGGCCAGGAGCGATTGATGCCCATCGCGAAGGGCGACGTCGGTGATGAGGATGGGTTTACCCGCAGCCGGGTGGATGGCCAATTCCTGCGGACGAGCCTTCGGCCGGACGGAGGATTTCGTAGCCCATGAGCCAAGCGGACGCTTCTTTGCCGCCGGCTTTTTCCTGGAAGGTCCCTTCGGTGCCATGGTGTCGTCTCAGGGGAATGAGCGCCGTCCGGTCTTATAACCCTTCATAGGCCGCAATTGCGGCTGAAATTGCCACCACCAGATCTTCCGGCTGCTCGAATTCGTCGTACATGAAGAGGTCGGGATGCGTCTCCAGGTAAGAAGTGTCGAAACGCCCGGCGAGAAAGTCCTGGTCCTGCATGATGGTTTTCATGAAGGGGATAGTCGTCTTCACTCCGCGCAATACGTATTCTTCGAGCGATCGCCGCATGCGGCTGACCGTTTCTTCCCAGGTTCGGCCGCGGACGGTCAGCTTGGCCAGCAAGGCATCGTAGTAGGGCGGCACGGTATAGTCTTTATAGACGGCGCCATCGATCCGGACGCCGATCCCACCCGGCGATAGGTAGGCGGTCACCGTACCCGTGCAGGGCATGAAGTTGTTTTTCGGATCCTCGGCGTTGATCCGGCACTGAATGGCGTGGCCCTGCAGCGTGACCTCTTCCTGCCGAATGTCGAGGGGCTTGCCGGCCGCAATGGCGATCTGGTTACGCACGATGTCGATCGCCGTGATCTGCTCGGTCACCGTGTGCTCGACCTGGAGGCGGGGATTCATTTCGATGAAGTAGTAGCGACCCTCCTGATCGAGCAGGAATTCGACGGTCCCGGCGTTATCATAGTTGACGGCTCGAGCTATGGTGATCGCGGCTTCACCCATCTCGCGGCGCAATACAGGCGTCAGAATCAACGATGGCGCGATTTCGATCAGCTTCTGGTGTCGCCGTTGGATGGAACAATCCCGTTCACCGAGATGAATGACATGCCCATGCCGGTCGGCAAGGATTTGAAACTCGATATGATGGGGCCGTTCGATGTATTTCTCGAGAAAGACACTGCCGTCGCCGAAGGCGGCCTGCGCTTCGCGAGCAGCGACCTCCATGTTTTCATGCAGTTCTGCATCCGACCGCACGACCCTGAGTCCTCGACCGCCGCCCCCGGCACTTGCTTTAATGATCACCGGATAGCCGACTTGCCGTGCAAAGGCGAGCGCGGCCGATGCCTCGCTCACGCCTCCTGTTGTACCGGGAACTACGGGAACGCCAACCGATTGGGCCAACTCACGAGCCTTGACCTTACTGCCCATCAGCGTAATCGCGCGCGGCGACGGGCCGATGAACGTAATGCCAGCCGCATCACACCGCTCTGCAAACTCCGCGTTTTCTGACAGAAAACCATAGCCGGGGTGAATGGCGTCGGCTCCGATGCGCCGCGCGAGATCGACAATTTGTCGTCCGTCCAGGAACCCTTTCACTGGTCCGGGACCGACCACGTAGGCTTCGTCGGCTTTCTTAACGTAAATGCCGGTGGAATCAGCTTCGGAATAGATGGCGGCAGTGGCGATGTTGAGTTCACGGCAGGCGCGAATGATCCGCATCGCGATCTCGCCGCGATTGGCCACGAGTATTTTCTTGAACATCTCGGGTTCGGGCTCCGGAGTTCCCATGCGCTGCTCCATTACACCAAAGACGGCGCAAAGGAGGCGTAAGCTAGCATAAGCTCGAAAAGAATGTCGAGGGAGCAAGGGCTGGCTAATCGGCACGGATGGATGGAAAAACGCGCAGGGGTGAACTCGCAAGGGAGCGCAACCCGCGCCCCCTCGAGGCGATCAATTTCTACCTGGCTTGCACCAGAAAGCCCTTGGACCGGGCGTTACCACCACCGGCTACGACGTCGATGAACGACATGCCTGCTTTCACGTCAGGCACCGTGGCTTCGATCGTCGAGTCGTTGACGAACTTGTACTCGATCTTGGCTGGTCCTGCGGCACTGAATGCGACGCCGTGAAAGCATTCTTTTGTCCCGAAGTTTTCGCCCTTGATCGTCACCTTTTGGCCAGGTTTGGCTTCGTCCGGTTCCACTTTATGAATCTTCGGACGTTTCGAACGATCACAGATAGGATCGCGTTCAACCCGATCTGCATCTGAACCCTTGATGGACTCCATATCGTAGAGCGTGAAGCCGGCTCCCTCAACAATGGCCCCCTTGTCGTTTGGGCTCTGCTCTTCGGCCCGGGACTCTGGAGCCAAGAGCAAGCACAGCCCGACCAACACGATGAGGTAGACTGATGATCGCCAGATCTGCATACAAACCTCCTTGAACGATAAGGCTGGAATAATCACTTCCGCTCGAACGGAATATAGGATTCGGCGATGATTTGTCGCCCAGCCGGCGATAATGCGAATTGTCCAAAGGCCTCGACCAACGGATTCGGATCCTTCTTTGACAGGAGCAAGACGGGACGACGAAGCGGATACCGTCCGTCTTTGACAGTGGGCACTTCCGGTTCCACTCGATCAACAGGCAGTAACCGGACGGCCACGCCGCTGGTGACCACAGACAGGCCCTGGGTCAGCGATATATATGCCACGGCAGACATGGGAGGAAGCGTGCCGACAACGGTCTTGATCACTTTGTCGTCTTTCGCGATGACTTTGGCGTTATCAGGTATTTTCCCATCAATGCCCAGTTGGCGCTCGAACGCGTCGCGGATGTTCTGATTTTTCGGGCGATCGATCAACAGAATTTTCGTTTCCGGGCCGCCCAGCTCCGACCATTCCTTGACCTTGCCGGAAAACATGTCGGCCACCTGCTGTTTCGTGACTTCTTTCGTGAAGTTCGAGAGGTGGACGAGAATACCGATACCGTCCCAGGCGATTTGTGTCGCAGCAAGGCCTGAATCTTCGGATCCGGTCACTGCGATATGGGCATCACCCGCCTTGACCATCTCAACCGGCTTGGAATGATCGTCCCAGATCACATCGACGTATGCCCGAGGGTTTGCTTTCTCGAAGGCGCGGGAGAGGGATTCAATGGTGGTGAGTTCGGGGCCATTTCCAACGATCACGAGATTGCCCGAGACCTCGGCCTGAACAAAGACAGGGAATGCGCAGGCGAGCACGAGTCCTGCGGTGAAGAGCAGCGACTCATAGGCAGAAACAGCTTGGAATTTGCGGGGAATCCGGAAGCGGAACGAAAGGGTCGACGAGTCCATGCGGCAAAATCAGCTTCCGGTTTTTCCCGGAGGAATCTCGGGCTGTGATTCGGCATCAGAGAAGACGTCCTGAATTGGTGGAGGCGCGCTTCGCGCTCCGAACAACGGCGGCAGTTTTGAAAAACTGGACACCCGCTTGTTGTGCATCTCGTAGGCCTTCATTTCCTTGAAGCCGGGCTTGTGATCGCCCTTGACGGTCGAGATGAAGGAGGAGAGCAGCCGCGTCGCCTCCTGGGCCTGGCAGAAGGGACAGACCGTATCTTCGACTCGGGCATGGACGGATTGGGTGACATCGAAGTGCTTTTCACAGCGTCCGCATCGGTATTCGTAAAGTGGCATATGGTTCCCCGCCAGATCTGACAATCACCGGGCGGAAGCGCCCTTGACCATCCGTTAAAGTTTGCCTTATTGTAACACACCTGCCCGGTTCCAAGACTAGCGGGATGTAACCGGGTTAGGCGTGAACCGGCCGAATATCATCTAGGGTGGCCTCCTGCAGGGAGTTCAGACAGCGCATATAGATACGTGTGCCGGTTCAAGAAGAGGCACATGGTTCGTAGGTGGGGCCTGTTGACCGGCAAAGAGTAGGCGGACAGTTTCAACTTTTCTGAAGGGACCGAGTCATGATGAGGGAGGATGTGCGATGGCAGTGCTGATTCGACGATATAAAGGTCACAACGGCATGATGCAGGAAGAGCGGATCGATGACGATGATCGAATCGAGCGCTATTTTCGGCTCTTCGAGAAAGAGGACGTCAAAAAACTGGAAACCGGTGTCAAAGTGTTTATCGAAAAGGACGAATGGCAGCTGCTTCCCTGATGGACGGGCGGTCCCATCACCATCCGCCATTTCCAACACCTGCATGATTTATTGGATACACGTCGCGCATTCCATCGATCGGGTGACATTGCACAAAGATCGATGCTCTGAAGTCCCATCCTCGCAGACCTCAACCGATTATTGGGGAGGAGGGTGGTACGATTATCCAGACAAGGAGCGCGCGCTCGCGGCGATGGAACAAGCTGGACCGACGGACCTACGCCGCTGCCCCCTGTGCAAGCCTTAGCGGGATGTTGAAGCAGGCCGTCGACGTGGTTCTCGCTTCGCTGAGAGCCTCAACATACCGATTTCACTGGAGGCCAAGTACTTTTCCGCTCGCCTTTGATCGAAGCGAGCGGCTCAAGCGAAGCTTGATATGTACCTTTTCGGCTCTGCGCTTATACCGGCCTTGCTTGCGGAGAGAGGCGTCTCGGCGCGTCGGGTCGGGCGGGTGAGATCAGCGGTCTGTTTGAACATCCCTTAAGAACCCTCATACATCCACACTTCTCCAGATTCCATGCCTCGACTCGCACTGCTACTCACCACCTTTATTTGGGGGGCTACGTTTCCGGCGACCAAAGCGGCCTTGGAGCAGATGCCGCCACTGACCTTTCTGTGCCTGCGTTTCCTGCTTGGCACATTGCTCGTCGCGGCCTGGTTCGCGTTGATGCGACATGGCCTTCGCCGGGCGGGCGGGATCTTATCTGCGGCAGCGGTCGCCACAGTTTTCCTGTTTTTCGGATACCTTCTTCAGACCGTCGGCTTGTATTACACCACCGCTTCGAACAGCGCGTTTTTGACTGCGTTGTATGTCATTCTCGTGCCTCTGATGTTGCGCCGGTTCGATCGCCGTGTGATTGCCGCTACGACGATTGCCACGGTGGGATTGTGGCTGCTCGTGAAGCCAAGTACTGTCGCGAACCTGGGCGACGTCATGACGGTCGGATGCGCCGTTGCCTTTGCCGGGCATATCGTCTGTCTGGAACGGTATACCCGTCGCTTTGATGGACCGTCGTTACTCTTGTGGCAGGTGAGCGCGATGACGCTGCTGTTTTTGCCGATGATGGCGTGGGAGCAGCCCGCGACCCATGCCTTTACGCCCTCAACGGTGCTCATGACTGGCCTCGCCGTCACTGGCATTTTCGCCACAGGGGCGTTTGCCGTCCAGATGTGGGCCCAGCAACTGATTCCGGCCCAGCAAGTCGCGTTGATTTTTGCTTCCGAGCCCGCGTATGCCGCCTGGCTCTCATGGTATTTTCTCGGAGAAACACTTGATCTCCAGGGGTGGATCGGAAGCGGCTTAATTTTGATCGCGGTGCTGATCGGCGCCTTTGCATCAAGCCCGCAAGATGCCGCCGGAGTCGTTGAACCGGCGTAGCGAGTTTTGATGGCTCAGAAGTTCGGTAATGGGCGGTGGGTACAGGAAGGGTTTCTGGATAATCGGGTTCCAGGGACCGTTGTGGGCCGTATTGTGTTCGCTGCCGTTGGGCCGGTCGATCTCTATCTGCGAGGGGATTTCAAGCCCGACATTGCCGGCCAGGTCATCCAATTTCGGAACACCCGTTTCGAGGAGGATGAGTTAGCGGGTCAGGTGATCGGCGATATTGAGAATCCACAGATCGGAACCGTCAACCTCATTTCATTCGATCCCCACCCGAACCTGGTTCCGCATCCGTACGTGGAATGGTTTTCCATGCAAGCCAATCATTATCGATTTGAATTGGACCCGGAGGATGCCTGGCTAGTGCCGACCAGTGACTGGGAAATCATTGATCAGCAAAGCCGGCAGATTCGAGCGAGATTGGCCGCACAGGCCGTCGAGCGGCCCAAGCGGCAAGAGTCGGATTGGACGTAGGCCTCAGACCGTCTAACTCTCTACTGCGGTGAGGGGGACCCCGATTGTCTCCTCTTTTCGCTTCTGCTCTCGCACGTAGACAGGCACACCTCGAACATCCCACACAAGCCCTAACCACTCCATGAGCTTCAGGCAGTAATAGGTCATGTCGATTTCCCACCAGTAGAATCCCTGCCGTGTCGAAGCAGGATAGAAATGGTGATTGTTGTGCCAGCCTTCGCCCATCGTGATCAACGCGAGGAAAAAATTGTTGCGGCTGTCGTCGCCTGTCTCATAGCGCTGCGACCCGTACACATGAGACAGGGAATTAATCGTGCATGTGCCGTGTATGAGGGCAACGGTCGAAATGAAGAACCCCCAAATGAGCATTTGCGGTCCATTCGTTCCGAGTTGGGGGGCATACATCTCCAATACTTTTCCTAACCCGAACATCGCGAAACCGGCGACTGTGGGAACGAGGATGTCAAACCGGTCCAGAAAGCGCAGTTCTGGATACTTCGCAAAGTCGGCAATGCCTTTTAACCGCGGGGCAAAGTGCGTTTGCGAGGTAAACCATCCGATATGTGACCACAGAAAGCCTCCTTGACGGGGCGAGTGCACATCATTCGCAGAATCTGAGGCGATATGGTGATGGCGATGATGGCCGGCCCACCAGAGGGGACCCCTCTGCGCACAGGTTCCGCCGAGCACGGCGAATGCAAACTGCACAGCACGGGAAGTCTTGAACGTGCGGTGTGAGAAATACCGGTGATACCACCCCGTAATAGCAAACATTCTGACGAAATAAAACGCGACCGCGACCGCCACTGCCGTCCAGCTGGTTCCTACCCAGATGACGCCCAGGCACATGGCATGAACGGCAATAATGGGAATGCACCGCAGCCAGTCCATTTTCGGGACGCCGTCCGTTTTCATATACTCAAGGCCGGCCCAGGAATCGAACCATCGCAAAATCGTAAACCAAAGGTCTTGCGCCTTGGTCGGTTGAAGAGTTCGCACATCGGACATTCGGATTACCTCCAATCAATCCCGGCGCATTGTGCCAGGCACACACAGGGTTCTGAATCTCAGTAAGGCCTCGGCACGTGAAGGTGTTTCACGAGGCGGGTTACACAATCCAAGGCGCTATCAAAACTCCATTACCACCCTTGGACGACGGGACTGCATTATACATCAAATTTCTCCAAATAGTAGGCCCCGTTGGATTCTTTAATTGTACCGGATAGTTCCGCTGTGTCTACTCAAGCGTAAAATCACGAAATTGGTGGGCCGAAGGTGGCGAAAACTGACCACTCTTGCTCTCAGCATTACCTGTTTTTAGGGGACTCTTACCTTGTGAACGCAAATTTCATCAGGCATCAATAGAGAGTTTAATTCCATCCTGCTAGAATGCCGCACGTATGAATGATCGCTTTCTGAAAGCCTGCAGGCGGGAGTCGGTCGACTGTACGCCCGTCTGGTTCATGCGGCAGGCCGGTCGTTACATGGCCGAATACCGCTCGCTTCGTGCCAAACACTCCATGCTCTCTCTTTGCAAAACCCCGGAGTTGGCGGCACAAGTCACCCTTCAACCGATCGACCGCTTTCCGCTGGACGCCGCAATTATCTTTGCCGACATTCTCCTGCCCTTAGAGGCGATGGGATTACACCTAGAATTTGCCGAGGGCGAGGGACCGGTCATCCATAATCCGGTTCGGGCGCGCGCCGATGTAGACCGCCTGAAAGCCATTGACGGAACTGAATTAGAATATGTAGCCGAGGCCGTGAGACAGGCGCGTAAGGCGTTGAACGGCCGGGTCCCACTCATCGGATTTGCCGGAGCGCCGTTCACGCTTGCCAGCTACGCAATCGAAGGGGGCGGATCCCGGAACTACGTCCTGACGAAAAGCCTGATGTACCGTGAACCGGACGTCTGGCACCAGTTGATGGATAAGCTGGCCAGGGTTGTCACGGGCTATCTTAGGCGGCAGATCAGGGCAGGAGCTCAAGCCATTCAACTGTTCGATAGCTGGGTCGGCTGTCTCTCGGCCGGCGATTATGCCGAGTACGTCAAACCGCACGTGCAGCTGATTTTTGCCGGATTGGAGCGCGAAGGCGTACCCCTGATCCATTTCGGGACCGGCACGACGGCGATCTTGCGGCAAATGCGTGAAGCGGGCGGAGATGTCATCGGAGTGGATTGGCGCATTCACCTTGATGAGGCCTGGGCCGTGATCGGGCATGATCGGGCCGTCCAGGGGAACCTCGATCCGGTTGCGCTCTACGCACCTCTCCATGAAATCGAGCGTCGCGTCGAGGACATTTTGCGGCGCGCGGGGGGCCGCAACGGACATGTGTTCAATCTTGGGCACGGTATCCTGCCGACCACGCCGGTCGAACATGTCGAGGCCGCGATCAACATCATCCACAAACTGAGCATGAGATAGCGGCGCGGCCGTTCTGGCACGTTCGATGCGTCCCGCCGCCTGCTACTGAATAAGACGAGAGGGGTGATCGCCCGAATG
>Ga0075419_10001423_pt1 | contig 15429 bp, 12 predicted proteins | sample SoiMetdeltSBSDD3_FD_76900 | JGI IMG/M metagenome (GOLD analysis project Ga0075419, IMG submission 76900) | Bulk soil microbial communities from a Populus tree surrounding site in Tennessee, USA - Soil MetaG P. deltoides SBSDD3 | ecosystem: Environmental > Terrestrial > Soil > Tree plantation... | reverse complement strand
TTTCAATCATTGGTGCCGTTCTTGGTTTATTTACAATGACAACCTACCTCCCTACAGCAGTGATCTTCGCAGCACTTTCATTTATTGGTGTATGGAAAATGTATGTCGTATTCACAAAACTATATCCGCGGCTTACCAAACACATGGCTTTTGCCATTTTGTTTATTCCAAGCGTTATTTTTTGGGGCTCGGGCTTTATGAAAGATACCATAACGATGACCTGTATTGGTTGGGTGACACATTTCTTTTATCGCATTTTTTTTGAAAATAGAAAGATCGTTATAAACTCAGTTTATGCTTTATTTTTTCTTTATGTTATATATGTTGTCAAATCTTATATAGTGATGGCCTTTTTGCCTGCCGCATTACTTTGGGGTATCGGTTTACTTTCGTATAAAATAAAAGACGCCAGGTTGATAATCTTTGTCCGGTATTTCTTATATGCCGCAACTATTGCCGGGCTTGTGTTAGTAGGAGGAAAATTACAAACCGAAATGTTCGGCGAGTATAATGTGGAAAGTGTAGCTTTTAAATCCTTTGTAACAAGAGACTATCTGTACCGTATTTCGAACGAACAGGATGGTTCGGGTTACACTCTCGGCGATATGGACCCTACGCTACTAGGTATGCTTGAAAAAGCGCCGGCCGGAGTCAATGTTACGTTGTTTCGTCCCTATTTATGGGAAGCGAGAAAACCAATTGTAATGATCTCAGCACTGGAATCGTTGCTATATTTTGTATTCACGATTGTCGCCATCGTGAGGAATAATCCAATTCGTCTGGTACAACGTATTTTTGCCGATGAAACTCTTCAGTTTTGCCTGATATTTACTTTGATATTTGCATTCGCAGTCGGCATCTCTACCTCAAATTTTGGCTCATTGGTACGATATAAAATTCCTTGTCTGCCGTTTTATACTGCTTTTCTTATTATTTTATTTTATCCGCCAAAACAAGAATTGGTATTAAGAAAACAAAGAGACAAAGAGAGGAAAAAAATTGTGTAAACTATAATGCCTCTCTATATGCTCCCTTCCTGCTTTTCCCATTTCACAACGAAGTGAGGCATCGGAGATCAGTTTTTTAAGATACTTTTTCCATTCTTCCTTGTTGCCTGCAATAAAGCCTGTTTTATCATGAAGAGTAATCAATTTGTTTACTTCAGTGGGCGAGGAAATAGCAGGAATTCCACAAGCATGATATTGAATTAATTTAAACCCGCATTTGCCTTCAAACCACGGTCCCTGTTTTGCAGGCATTATACCGATATGCATTTTTAACAGATCATCCAGCTCAGTTTCGAGTTCCCATTTCTTATAAATGAAATCAAAATTCCATTGCGGGGGTTTATTAGAAATTACCAAAAAATCAAAATCCATTTCCTTTTTTAATTCAGGAATAATTCCATCGATCAATTCAAGATTATGAAGTGTTGTATGTGTGCCTGTCCATCCGACTATTACTTTGTTACCTTCTTTTTGATCACGTTGCTTGAAATGTCCATGCTGAGTATCTACCACAGTTGGAATAAGAAAAACCGAAGAACTATATTGGCAGGCATAGTCACACAGAAATTTATTTCCTCCGGCAACTTTATAAGACCATTTTATGATGTATTTAATTTTCCAGGTCGCCTTTAGCCATTTTTTCATGAATGAAATTTCTTCCCCACCAGGTATCCAGATCGCATCATCATACTCATGAATGATTTTTTTCCGGAGAATTTTTGCAAGCAGCCATTCAAAAACTGGCGGACCAAGTGGCGTTGCTTCACGATGAATGAAAATATAGTCTGCCTTTATTGACTGAAATAAATGATTGATCCTTCTGAAAAAACCTTTAACCGTTCCCCATGCTTTCAACATTTTTTTTCCCGGTTGATACAAGATATCCCACGCTTTTTGATCAAGAAAAGTCAATACTTTGAAAGAAAAATTTTCTTTCTCCAAACCGGGTAAAAATATTTCCACCCGGAAGCGCTGAGATGGAGCGACATTCACCGGATAAGGAACCCAGAAATGAATCGTTTTCTTCATGCTAAAGCAGGATAAAGATCATGATGTCAACTGATCAAAATAGTGCAGGTATAATTTCCGATTAGCATGTACGGAAAAGTTTGCTTCTACTGTTTTGCGGCCAGCAGTGCCTAATAGTTGCCTAAGGTCAAAAGAGTCGATCAACAAACTAAGTTTGTCAACCCATTCCTCATTGGTATAAGCCAGCAAACCATTTACATGATCAGTTATTATCTCAGCATTCACACCTACCGGTGACATAATTGTCGGAATGCCCAGTGCCATATACTGCAATCCTTTCAAACCACATTTACCTTTTGCCCATTCTGTATCTGGCAATGGCATTATGCCAATATCAAATTCTGTCATTTCTTCCACCTCTGTTTCTTTTTTCCATGGCAGTCCCTGTGTTTTTAAATCTTCACTATAATATTTCTCATCACCAATTATTTTAAAATACACTTTGTCGCCATATTTATTTTTTATAGCCTTTAATGCCTGCATTTTTGTTTCCATATGTTCTATTGTAGTAACCGAACCGCTCCACCCAATACAAACTTTATCCTTTGGCATTTTTACAACTGGCTTATAAACTTCTGTATCTATTGTGGTAGGAACGATAACTACGTGCTTGTTAAATTGTTTGGCAAAGTCGGCGAGATAATTATTCCCGGCAAAAACAAGATCAGCCTTGCCGATGATATCCTTTGTTTTTTCTGCATCTTTAAACAATGCGAACATTCTATTAGCGGTAGAAATATTTTGCACCCAAATACTATCATCAAAGTCAAAGATCATTTTGGTTTTTTTTGCGAATTGCCTTTCAAAAAAGGATGTGCCAAGCATAAAAGCTTCACGTTGCACAAATACAATATCATATTTTGAGGCAGAAAAAGTTTCAAATAACCTCTTCCAGGTACTTTTTAAAACAATCAGTCCCTTTCGGAAAAGCTTACCCCTGCTATAAAAATATTTATCATCGGTCGCACTTAGCAGCCATGAAAAATTACATTTATATCCATTCTCATTAAGATAGCCAAGATATTGTTCGAATCGAAACCGTTGCGAAGGAGCACGATCTGGACGATGAAGACATACAAATAAAACTTTCTTCATAAACGTAATTTATTCCGTCCAGACTGCTGGAAGCTTTTCATAGATCTCAATGTTAGTAAATCGTGGGGTTTTTCTTGGACCAGCAGCCAAGGCCCATGCAGCCATTTTCGCTATGCCTGTTTCAAGATTTACAAAATCCGCATCTTTAATGGCAAATGTTTTTTTTGCCTTAGTATGATCAGAGTAAGCGTGAAGCACTTCATTGCGGGCAGCCAGATATCGGATTGGTTGTTCTCTTTTCAAAACTTTCATAACCGTGTTTGCAAGTTCATTTACGGAATATTCCTGGTCACCACCAATGTTAAATACCTGGTTATAGGCAGCCGGTAAGTTTACTGACTTAGCAATATGTGGGGCCACATCGTCTATATAACTAAATGCTCTTGTCTGTGTACCGTCCCCAAAAATTGTTAGTGGTTGTCCTTGCATTAACTGGTTCATAAAAATGCCTATAACATTTCTATACCTGTCACCAACATTCTGATATTCACCATACACATTGTGTGGTCGAAAAACAACGTAATTCAAACCAAACATTTCATGGGCAGCTTTCAGGTCAAGCTCAACCGCATATTTAGAAACTCCATAGGGATCCGCGGGTTGCGGCACTGTATCCTCTGTCATCGGTAATTGCCCTTCACCATAAACAGCAATAGACGAGGTAAAAACAAAACATTTTACTTTATGCTTTATACTTTCATTGATGAGATGTATGCTGCCGATAAGGTTATTCTCGTAATTAAACTTCCTGATAAAATGACTAAGGCCTTCAGCTGCATACGCCGCAAGATGATATACATAATCAAATTTATGTTCCTCAAAAAGTTTTCTGACTAACTCATAATCCGTTACCGAGCCTTTCACAAATGCTGCCTTTGAATGAATATTATCTTCAAAGCCTCCACTAAGATCATCGAGTACAACTACCGAATGTCCCATTTTAATAAGTTCGTTAGTCACATGTGCGCCGATAAAACCGGCTCCGCCTGTAAGTAATGATTTAATGATACTCATTTTAGTGATTTAGGATACCTGTTTTAGAATTCTTGAAGCAAAAATATCCGGGTTTACCCTACACGATTCATAAGCGATCAGCATCCCCGTAAATATTTCTATAGATATTTTCTGCAATGTTATATGACCTGTATTCTTCTCCAATTGCTCTTATCTTATTCTTTAATCCCGATTTTGTTTGCAACATATGAGCAATTTTTTTTATTGCTGGTAAAAATTGCTGTTTATCTGTAAAATCCATTACTGCACCCACATTCTCTTTTGCTATGATGTCCGAATCATCAGATATATTCGGAGAAATTATAATTGGTAGACCCATTGCCCAGTATTCACCATCCTTTATAGATGTACAATATCTTTTAGTGGGCACAGATTTGACCGGGTTGATTGCAAAGTCACCAAGAGAAAGATATCGGGGTATCTGATCGTGAACCACAAACCGGCTAATTACACTCTTTTCAGGTAACCCTGTTCTTTTTACCTCAGTTTTTATTTCTTCAATGGCAGCGTTTGTCAGCATCAGGAATCTGAAATTATCCTGCCAATGAGAATAACATGCACTCACAAAATCAAAGATCTCTTTTTTTAAATATATTCCACCTAGTTTTCCTGCATATACACATACGATTTTATTGTCAAGTTCCAATTCCTTTAAGAGAGAATCATCCTTTTCAACTGGTGAAAATTTTGTGAGATCTACGCAGGCCGGTTTTACAAAAAAGTTTTTTATCCTAACACCAAAGCGGTCTAATGCATACCTTTTCATGCCTGCCGTAGTTGCTATTATTGCTTTGGCTCTTTTTGTTTGCTTTTTTTCAAAAGCAAATAAGAGTTTAAATGCCGCGCCGCCTTTTTTCCATGTGCCATTTTCAACCATTGACTCAGCGTGGGGCTCATAACTATCAATTACAAGCTTTGCACCTGTGAGTTTACTGAGTAAGTAAGCAATACTTCCTGCCGGAGTGCAAAAGGCATGTATTGTTTTTATATTATTCCTCTTAGTAACCCTGTAGAGTTTTACGAGAGTACCAGCCGAGGCAATCATTTTTTTTATTCCGAATCTCTTATAAGGTTCAGAAATCAACTCCATATTCTTTTGCATCCACTCCGTATTGATTTGCGCTTTTTCTTCATGACTTAAAGCAATATGCTCTTGCTCAGAAGTAAATAAAAAAATCTTTCTTTCAGATGAAACTATTCGCCGGATTATATCAACATAAGGAAGGGTATATGTTTGAACGAGGGCGTCATTATAGCTCCACAATGTCATAATAAGGATATTGTCTTTCATTTCTAATCCGTAATTCTAACAATTGTTTTATCAGCTTTCCTTTCTGTTATAAGCTTCTTTATTATTCCACCATTAATTTTTTTCTGAACTGAATATCTTTTAGAAAAAGTATAATCTTTATTATAAAAAACATACCCTGTCCCGATACTCCTCTGAGAATGCCCTCTAAACGTTTTATCTCTTTCTATTTTTTTCAGCGCCTTTAAAATGAGTTGGTTTCCAAGATCAATAGCTTTAAATTCAAGCACTCCATATGTATCAGACTCTTCTAACTTAATTGTATCTGATAAAATTATATTACCGCTATCTATTCCTTCATCGATAAACATCACGGTCGCTCCTATAAATTCTATGTCGTTGTTATAAAGACACCAAAAAGTGCAGGAAGGCCCGCCATTATAATAGGGAGAAAGTCCGGTATGCATATTAATAATACCATAGGCTGGCCTTAGTCCAAGAATCTCTTTTTTAACCATTCTTGTTCCGGAGACAACTATGATATCGTGAACATTGTTTTTTAAAAAATCCAGCGACTCCTTTTGATTAATATTGTTGACCTCCAGACAGGAAGTATCAAAGAAACCAGAATAAGACCGATACCCATCATGAATTCCTTTCACAAGGCTCCTTTCCATATTACGTAGCCTGTATTTCTGATATAACTTCTCCACAACTTTAATGGGATTATACTTTACTTTTTTCAAATAGTTTGATAACCTACCTTCAGTAGAAAACCTGTTTTCATAAATTATTCCTGTTAGCTCATGTTCTCTTGCCAACATATGAGATAAAGCCATGTTTTGTATACTGTTACTCGTGAGAAGTAATACTTTCATCGTCCAAATAATTTATGGAATCCATTTACCCTAAAAAATAATTCATAGGGATCGTTATCAGACACATTAAATCTGGGAATTCTATACCGATAAGCCATATCGTTGATTTTTCCCAACTTAACAAGCTTCCCATCTACCGCAAAAGCTGCATCGTAATATTTCTTTGCTTCTTCCAATACGGTTTTTGAATAAGAACCAATCGGGTAGGAAATAAACCGAATGGGAATCCCCAATTTTTGCTCCAGTATTCTTTTTGAATCACTTAGTTCATATGTGAGATCGTTACATTCATTGATATTTTCCAACATGGGATGCGTCATTGTATGACTTTGATAATCTACCTCATTGATTGTATTTTCAATCTCGACCCACTTCATGACAGCAATGTTCTTTCTACTTTTGTTTTCACCCGTCTGGATAATTATTTCAGTAAAATTATTTTTAAATTTTCTGTAGGGAAGTGACTTCAACCATCTTGTCAATAAGCCAGCTGTTTGAATCTTTAACCGTTGATTTGATATGTTATAACTACTTTCTTTTTCAACAATATTTATTTCCGTTAAGTCTGTTGCCTCAATACTCATGTTCAACCAGGTTGTCCAAATGGGTTTGCCGGTATTTACACTTTCCACGGGAACAAACATGGTAACCGGGATTTTATTTTCCTTTAGAAATGGCCATGCATTCTCCAAAAAATCTTTGTAGGCGTCATCAAACACAATAAAACAAGAACCTTTAAGGTTTTCCGGGAGACTCGTAAATAAATCCTTTAATGGACGAATAGTATACTTCTCATCAAAAAATCGAATAATCTTTCTAAACGCATCGGGAGACAAAGGTGGCCAATAGGGATCGTGATCGTCCGAAACACGATGAAAGAGTAAAATAGGAGCAAAAAGACTTTTTGTATTGTAAAATTTTAACAAATGCCCCAATCCGGTAAAATAAAGCGCCCTAAAAAAAAATTTCCTCAAATGGCGAATCATACCTCTAATTGCTTTTCATTTTTTTTTCCTAAGCCAATTCACAAGCAAAAGATTCTTTGCTAAAATCGTGATCTTCTTTTTGTCAATTCCATTCTTACGTATTGCCTTGACTAAAAATCGAATACTCTGTATATTTTTTAGGTCCAGATAACTGAACACAGCACAAAAAACATAAGTACTTGACCAAAGTCTTTGTAATTCCCTTTTTGTCAGGTCAATATTTTTCTCAATCCATTCGGTCGCGTAAATACGTTTTTTTATTGTTTCCTGTAAGTTTTTAGTTAACGATCTTTCATCATGATCGATCAATGTCAGTGTTATTTTATCGATCAGGTATAGTTTGTCATGCAACGTATTTTCCAAAAGAAAGATCCAATCCTCCATCGTTACCAACTCCCTGGCTTCTCTGAATAATTTCATCTCCGAATTGCCAAGTCTCACACAAAAATTACAGGCCAGCCCATTTCCATCAATAAATAATTTTTTATCATGCCAGCCTTCTTTTACACTTTGTATCGTTGATGGTTTTCTTTTTTTATTGTGTTCCCAATCATGCTTGGTGGCAAGTATATTCACATTTCCTAACTTATTAATATATTCATTTAGGGTTGCCAAATGGTCGTTGTGCATGAAATCATCTGAATCAAAAAACAAAGCATAATCTCCCTTTGCATGTTTTAAACCGAAATTTCTTGCAGCTCCCCGTTCTTCATTTTTTTTATAAAAATAGCGTACCCGGGTTTCATCGGCATATTTGCTATTGACAACATCATTAGTATTATCTATACTACCATCATCAACAATAATTACTTCGAAATGGGGGTAATTTTGTGCGAGAACCGAATTTATTGTGTCAATTAAAAGTTTGCACCTGTTATATGTGGGAATAATAACTGAGAAATAACTCATTTATTAAAATATCGTTTTATTTTTTTTAATGACTTCAACACAGACCCGGGAAGTTCCAATTTTTTAAAAACAGCAATCAGCCTATCGTCCTCCTTAAACCAATCTGACGGAAAGCTATCCTGCATTTGCTTTTTTAATCTGGATGCACTATCAATTTTACCGGTCCAATATAAATCCTTTAAAACATGCCCTAAATGATAACAAAGCACTTTTTTACTATTAATGTTGAGGATCGTACTTGCTTCAATCGGAAAACAAAATTTTTGTTCGAAATCCAATTCCTTTACATATAATCCACAGCTTTTTATAAACCTAAGTTCTTCTGCCCAGGAAAGATTTTTGCAAAGGTTGACAAATGATCTTTTCCAGTCGTTTATAAATCGGTTGCCTTGCGCCACAGATTTACTTTCTCCATGTAAACGATATCTTGCAATAACTTCCTTTACTGGCAAAAAGTCACAGATTAGTGATAATCTCAAAAACAAATCATAGTCCATTCCATAGTGGAACGATTCATTCAAAAATCCAACTTTATCTAAAAATGATCTTCGGAAGAAAGCAGCGGGTTGTGGAAAAACCATCCCACTGAGATAAGCCTCTTTATTGGGAACCTGGTAATTAAATGTTGTTGCTTTTATTTTGCCTCGTTCAAAAATAACAGCTCCTCCATGAACAAGACCAATATTTTCACCGGCTGATGAAAAATGAGCGGCTACTGTCTCAAGCGCATTTGGGGTGAGTAAGTCATCACTACACAACCAACTGATGATTTCTCCATTCGCCCTTGCAAATCCTTTATTGATTGCATGGCTTTGTCCTTTATCTTTTTCACTTATCCACCATGAAATCTGTGACTCATATTTCTTGATAATATCAACGCTGTTATCATTACTTTCTCCATCAACAACAAAAAGCTCAAGATTAGGATATCGTTGATTGATTATAGAAAGAATTGTTTCTTCCAAAAATTGACCCTGGTTATAGGAGGGAATAACAATACTAATCTTGGGGAAGTTCATAGCGACAGCAGAAGCAAATTTGAGTTGGTAACAATATTTGCTATTTCAGTTTAAATTAGACACTTAATTAGCAAGAAGAATTCCTTTGTTCATGTAATCCGGAACAGTTACGTTAAAATTTCTGAGTAAAGTAGGAGCGATATCGGTAGTTGAAATCATGGCAACATCATTTCCGTTCAGTCCTTTTGCTGGCGCATAAATGATCAGCGATCCCTGTGGAATATGATAAGCAGTAGCGCCACACCTGTCCTGGATTTTTACATTTTCCATTCCTGAATGTTGAAGGGGAATTATTTGACCCATCAGCTCGATTTTTATTTTGCTTTCATCCAGGTTTGGAAAACCAATATCAAGACTATAAAAGCCTTCTGCTTTCTGTCTTGATTGAATTTGCGTGCTGTTAATTTTGAATGTTGCCAGTTTTTCTTCAAATTCTTTTCTTTTATCGACATGTATCTGCACATTGAATTGAGGTACCATCGAGGGTTTCAATTCATAATAACCGGCACCAAGCCCGAAATTGTCCATGAATTTTTTTGCATTGGTAACAAACAGATCCGTATAGATCTCTTTTGCTTCCACTGCTTGTTGTCCCATACTTGAAAGAATCCATAAAGAATATTCAGGATTCTTTTCAATAAATCTTTTAAGACGACCGATCATTTCATCGGTTTTTTTCATCGTATAAACGATCTCACCATTATATGTTTCTATCCATTCTCTGCCAAGTTTTAAACTTTCATAATCTTCCGGAAATGCAGCTGCCCAATAGCGATGCTGGGAGGATGCCACATGATTGGTAAAGAAGGTTACAAAATCAGGTTTATGTGTTTCCAGTTGCTTGTAAAAAATATCAAACCCTATCAATGATTGACAGGTCCTTCTTCTTACCACTTTCCATTTATTTATCCTTTCATCTATCAACTGTGCGGCAATATCCGTGGCAGTTTTAAATTTCAATCCCATCTCAGGCAATCGCGTCAAAACATTAATAGCTTCTTTAGCGGGAATCTTATTACTCACAACCCTGCTGCTATCTCTTGCCATTGTGAGATTGAATTTTTGAAATGATTCTAATTTTTTAGGAAAACATTCGCTGCCTGCCGCAAACGTATCAGGAATATAAAAAGTAAAATTCTCAATACTCTCAGGTATTGGATATGTGTGCAATGATCCAAACAAGCCAACTTTCATACCTTTTTTTGCGAGCGTATTCCAGATAGCCGGATATTGTTTTTCCTGTTCGTTCAGATCTTGTCCAAAATCGGAAATAAAGTGCTTTTCATTTGTAACACCCCTATGCACGGTTGGCCATGTAATCCAAGGGGACAGATGTCCTCCGTCTTCTGCATAAGTCTCGTATTTGCGGCCTTTTGATAAAACCTTGGCAAGATTTGACTTGGGGTAAAGTTTGCAGAAATGGTGAATGACCTTGTAAGGAACTTCATTGAGTTCGAAGAGGATGACTTTCATTAGTTTGGATTTTTTAGATTCTCATAAGCACGGGGCACGGGTAATAACGCAAAAAAGGCATGGAAAATATGTGGGAAGCTTACTTTTCCAAAGAAAAAATCACCGGACTTCAAAAACCTCTTTTAAAGACTCAACATATTGTTTCACCAGGGATTTGTCATTCCAAGTTTGTGAGGCATATCCTTGCCAGTAGGCCTTTCTGGTTTTAGCGCTCCAAATCAGATTTTTATCCGCTGAGAAGATGGATTTGAATAATTCCTTTACAATTTTTTTTTCAGTCACAAGCCATTCATACCACCATGAATGAAGTCTAAACGTGCCGGGATACAACAAAACCCTGTAACAATTGAGGTGAACGTTTGCTTTTCCAAATCCTTTATTCATTTTCTCCAGGTAAGAGAAGTTCATTCTTGCTTCCGGCATATAGTGTTTAAGAGTTAAGTCATTATGGTAATACAGCTGATAACCCATAAGCCGGAACGCATAACACAGTTCTGTATCTTCTCCTGCGGTTATACTTTCTCCCTGCCTGCCGACTGTGAGATTTTTAAACCCTTTTTTTTGCAGCCTGAACCATAAGGATTTTCGAAAAGAAATGCCGGCTCCCCACAGAAACCCCTTTTTATCATCTATGATACCACTTTCACCGGCCTGTCTTCCAACAGCAAAGCTGTTTTCAAACAACGAAAACCATTCAGGGGATACACTTTCAAACTCAGCTTCACTTCTTCCGCCACAGGCACCGATGTTTTCATTCATGGCAAAAACATCGGCAACTTTTTGTACCCAGCAGGATTCTACCCAATTGTCATCATCAATAAAGGAAACGATTTCATAGTTCGCCGATTGTAAACCCCGTTGCCTGGCGTGCATCAATCCAGGTTTCTCCTCCCTTACAACAAAAAAATTGGCGACGGGATTTTGATTCCATATTTCAGTTGCGATTTCCGCCGTGTTATCGTCAGAAGCATTATCTACTACAATAACTTCCCAATTGATTGCTTCGTTCAACTGTTGTTTTTGCAAATGTTGAAGGGTCGGAACAATCCGCTTATTGGCATTATAAGCACAAATAATAATGGAAACGCCGCTCATTTAAAGGAAAAAATAATATTTATTTTTCTGCCTAGCTGTGTGATTGTCGGAAAAGCCATTCTACTTTACAAACACAAGATCTCTCTGGCTCAATATAAAATTGATGGGACAATTGATGCCGCCGACATTATCATACCAACATCACCTATATTTTAATCTAAGTAAACTACTCTCTCGCTTTAAAATCGAAAATTGGCGTCCTTTCTCCTGTTTGATACTTTGACAACAATATTCGATCTCCCAGCTTTTGAATAGTAGTATCAACCCGCTGTATTACGTGATGCACATCCTCTAAGTATAAATTTGTAATCTGCGCAGTGCGCCAATCCCTAAAAATAATTGTATCCTTATCCTGATATGAAGAAACGATCACTGTCGCTGCAGATTTATAAAGGTTAGGGGTTCTTATAAAATCATATCCCTGCTCTCTTGGATCAAAATAAATCTGGAACGTACAATAAAGCATGAACCCAATCTGAACAACCGTTAAAAGAGCAAACAGTTTTCCCATCAAACGATTTGCTGCCATCACTTTATAACTAATCGCTGCAAACAAAACGATGGCAAACGGAACTGTAAAAACAAATCTAAGAGGTGAAATCTCAATCATTAGCTTTTCTTTGAATGCTATTGCCATAGCAAACAAAAATTGGGTAGCCAGCAATGTAAAAAGCATTAGCAACTCCTTTTTACTCACCTGCTCTTTCCTGATTTTAAAATACCCAACAGCAATAATAATTACAGGGATCAAAAACAGCAATACCAGGTATCTGAGTCTCAAGTTCGGATTAAACATATAGATAGTATTGCCGAAAAGTGCCAGGACCACTTTTTCAAGTGCCCGCAAAAAATTTACAGGTGTAAAAGGGATAAAAAAGAGATGACCGGTCCATTGCGGATTATTTACATTGGCCCTGATAAACTCTGCGTAAGTACTTAAAAATTCAAAGCTCTTTATTCCGTAGTTAAAAAACCATAACGAGTATATTAACGCAATAGCTAACCCAGAAGTTCCTAATTTCCACCACTGAATTTTTTTTCTAACAAAGAAAAGCATGATGAATGCATGCCCCAGGAAAACGGAAACAGAAACCATATGCGTCAATAGGGCTACCAGAGAGGCGGCTATGTAACCTGCTATAAGGAATTTATTTTGTGCGCCTTTCAGTATTTTCAAAAATAAAAATGTGGAGAGAAAGGAAAAGAAAATGGCCATTGAATATGGCTTAGCACTTTGGCTTTGCAAGATCATTAAGGGATGTATGGCAATCAAAAAAACAGAGAACAAACCAATCCTGTCAGAGTTGAACAATAATTTAGTAAAAGGAAAAGTAAGACATACTAGCAGTATCCCAAACAAAGAAGAGAAAAACCTAACTGAAAAATCAGAAATGCCAAATGCTTTTATCCAGTAATGCAATGAAATACTATATGCCGGATTATTGCTGTTAAATACCGTAGCATTCAAAACATGAGATGGTGTATTGAACTTCCAAAAATCATTACTGGTAAACTCTTTTTTATTTTTCCATGACGTGTCGTTTTCCCACCAACTAGTTTGCCAGTCACGCATCCAATCATTCCAAAAACCTGGCGTTCCGGAAAACATGGGAAATTTCAATCCTACAGAAGTTGTGACGCTCCATTGTTCGTCTCCCCATAATCCATATTTATCAAGTTTATAAACCCGTAGCCCGATCGCCAACACAATAAGAAAAAATAAGATAAATGAAGTGGTAAAGATTTTTTTTTGCATTCTTCTACTGAAATTTCAATTTTTTTCTTTTCCGGGTTTACTTTGTCAAAAAACAACGCTCATCTAAAAAAATAATAATTATTTTTCTATCCATCCCTGCGATCGTCTAAAAAATCCATTCTCTTTTACAAACACAAGATCTTTTTGACCCAATGCATAATCAAGCGGGCGGTTGATCCCTCCCACAACATCATATACTACATATCCAATGTTTTTCATGTAAACAACGATATCATAAAAATCAGGAGCGTTTTTTAAAAATCTGAAAAATGAAACTTCAAGCATAACCACATCAACATTAGAGAGAATTTCGTTTGCGCCTTCCAGTACCTCGAGTTCGAAGCCCTGAACATCAACTTTCAATAAAATATTACTGAATGTCTTCCAATTATGAATTGTACTCAGCTTATTCAGCGTGGTGACCGGTATTTGCCGTTGCGTTCCGTCTGCGTCTTCGCCATCTCTTTCATTTAACATTGTGCTGCCATGTAAATCTTTATGGACGTTCAATACAAAACTACCCTGGCTGTTACCAACAGCGGCGATTACATAGTCGCCTTTCAGCTTTTGCTGAAGGCTTTTCAAAGCAGGTTCAAATTCTTTCAATGGCTCAATCCAAAAAAACTGTGATTTGGGAAAAGCATTCTGTAGAGGTAGAGTTCCATCCGCGGCACCAACATCAATGATCAGATCAGGGTTATACCCGACACATTTTAATTGTTCTAAGGCTTCGTCCAAACTTTGCCTGATCAAAAAAATATCACGAAGGTTTTTTCTTTTTATTTCATAGCCTATAGGTTTAAATGTTACTTCATAGCCTATAAGACTAAATGTCTTTTTGATCATTGACCGGATCATTACTTTACAGTTTTGATTTATTAGCTTGCAAGCAGGTATTCGAAGAAGTCAATTTGTATTGGTTATACAATTGCTTTCATTAGTGCAAAAATTGTCTAGCATATAGTCTTAATCACGAGATACCATTTATTTTGATAGTTTACCTTTTACTAATTTCTTGGCCAAATTTGGCCAATTTCTGATCCGTGCCCATTTTAGACCTTGAATAACATTTTGCCAATACCTTACAGAAAAAAGTGGTATACTTTTATTTTGAGCTATATACTGATGCACAATGTCAATACGTATTTTCTCCTGCAGGATAGTAATTTCTTTATCGAACTTGTGATCTGATCTTTTATTGAAATGGTCTAATAAGACAATATAATTTTTTGAATCTTTAACTGTAAACCGAGACATAATCCCTAAACCAGCCATCCTGTAAACACACATTGGTTCAGGAGTATAAAAGCCATCACCATTTAGTGAAGCCAACAAGATGAGTGCAAGATCTCCATGGCTAATTTGAGGTAACCAATTCCGGGAAAGATCTATCATAGATTTGCGAAACATTAGGCTTGCTGTCATAATAAACCATTTGTTTACCAATATATCTTTCGTTGACCAGATGGTATCAACTTCAAATGGGCTGTCAATAAGTAAAAGTCTATCAGTTAGACTGTATGAACCGTGTGCAGCAATTGCAAGTTTGCTGTTCTTCTCTAATACATCGACTTGTTTCTGCAATTTGAGTGGGTCGGTCCAATAATCATCTCCTTCGCAAAGGGCAATGTATTTACCTCTTGACATCGGAAATAAAATATTTGTAAGGGAATTCTGTTTTTTAAATTGGTTTTCTGTTTGGTAAACACATCGAAATAGATGAGGGTACTTTCGCTCATATTCTTTTATAATTGCAGTTGTATTATCCGTTGATGCATCATCATGTACCAAAATTTCATAATCAAATGCTGTTTGCTGCATTAGAAACCCATCAAGACATTGCGATATGAATTTATAATGATTATAAGTCTGACAACAAATGCTTACTAGTGGCTTTATCATTCTTTAATAATATACGC
>Ga0075419_10001419_pt1 | contig 15466 bp, 17 predicted proteins | sample SoiMetdeltSBSDD3_FD_76900 | JGI IMG/M metagenome (GOLD analysis project Ga0075419, IMG submission 76900) | Bulk soil microbial communities from a Populus tree surrounding site in Tennessee, USA - Soil MetaG P. deltoides SBSDD3 | ecosystem: Environmental > Terrestrial > Soil > Tree plantation... | reverse complement strand
GTCGAGCCGCGGCCCCAGCCGGCGCAGGGCCCGCTCCTTGGCCTCGGGCGTCAGTGAGGGCGAGTTGGCCAGGTCGAAGCGGAGCTCGACCCGCGAGTCGGTGGTGTTGACGCCCTGCCCGCCGGGTCCGGAGGCCCGGCTGGCCCGGAACTCCAGCTCGCCCACCGGGATGGCGACCTCCGGCGTGATCCTGACCACCTCGGCCATGTGCCTCGACGCTCCTGCTGGACCTCGCGGACCTGTTACTCCTTGTGCCGGGACCAGGCGGGGGTCGGGTCCTCGGACAGGTAGTTGGCCGTGTTGACGAGGGCGACGTGGGAGAACGCCTGGGGGAAGTTGCCGAGCTGGCGGCCGCTGGCCGGGTCGAACTGCTCGGCCAGCAGGCCGACGTCGTTGCGCAGGGTGAGCAGGCGCTCGAAGATGGCCAGGGCCTCGTCGCGCCGGCCCATCAGGGCCAGGTTGTCGGCCAACCAGAACGTGCAGGCCAGGAACGTGCCTTCGCCCGGGGGGAGCCCGTCCACCGACGGCGACCCCTCCGGGGGGTAGCGCTGGACCAGGCCGTCGACCATCAGCTCGCGCTGGATGGCGGCCACCGTGCCCTTGACCCGGGGGTCGTCGGGAGGCAGGAACCCGACCAGGGGGATCTGGAGCAGGCTGGCGTCCAGGTGGTCGGCCCCGTAGTACTGCACGAAGGTGTCGCGCTCGCTGTCGTAGCCCTCGCGGCAGACCTCGTCGTGGAGCTCGCGGCGGATGCCCCGCCAGCGGTCCACCGGGCCGTCGTGGCCCAGCAGCTCGACCGTTTTGATGGCGCGGTCGAGCGCCACCCAGGCCATCACCTTGGAGTGGGTGAAGTGACGCCGCGGGCCGCGGATCTCCCAGATGCCCTCGTCCGGCTCGCGCCAGTTGGACTCGAGGAACTCGAGCAGGGCCCGCTGGAAGTCCCAGGCCGTCTCGTCGCTCTCCAGGCCGATGTGCCGGCCCAGGTGCAGGGTGTCCATGACCTCGCCGTAGACGTCGAGCTGGAACTGGTTCACGGCCGCGTTGCCGACCCGCACCGGCCGCGACCCCTCGTAGCCGGCCAGCCAGTCCAGTTCCTGCTCGGTGATGCGCCGCTCGCCGGCCACGCCGTACAGGATCTGCATCTGCCGCGGCTGGCCGGCGACGGCCCGCATCAGCCACTCCCGCCACGCCTTGGCCTCCTCGGCCAGCCCGGCCAGCATCAGCGCCGACAGGGTGAAGGTGGCGTCCCGCAGCCAGCAGTAGCGGTAGTCCCAGTTGCGGACCCCGCCGAGCTGCTCGGGCAGCGAAGTGGTCGGGGCGGCCACGATCCCGCCGGTCGGGGTGTAGGTCAGCGCCTTCAGGGTGAGCAGGGAGCGGATCACCGCGTCCTGCCAGCCGCCGGCGTAGTCGACGCCGCTGGCCCACTCGCCCCACCAGGCCTCGGTGTCGCCGAGGGCCCGGACCGGGTCGATGCGCCGGGGGGCCGGCCGGTGCGAGGCGTGCCAGGTGAGCATGAACGGGACCCGCTCGCCCTCGGCCACGGTGAACTCGGCCAGGGTGGTCCAGTTCTCGCCGTGCACCGGCACCGGGGTGCGAAGCCAGACCGAGTCCGGCCCGGCGATCGCGTGCAGCGTCCCCGCACCGTGCCGCACCCAGGGCACGATCGAGCCGTAGTCGAAGCGGATGGTCAGCTCCATCCGCATCGGCACCCGGCCCCTGACCCCCTCGACGATCCTGGCCACATCCGGGTCGGACTGGCGCGGGGGCATGCAGTCGATCACCCGGACCACGCCGTCGTCGGTCCGGTGCTCGGTCTCCAGCACCAGGGTGTCGCCTTGGTATTGGCGCCGGACCTCCCGGCTCGGCCCGGCCGGGGCGAGCTTCCAGCGGCCGTTGGAGCGGTCGCCGAGCAGGGCCGCGAAGCAGGCCGGGGAGTCGAACCGGGGCAGGCACAGCCAGTCGATCGACCCCTCGCGGCTCACCAGCCCGGCCGTATGGGTGTCGCCGATCAGCGCGTAGTCCTCGATGGGTGCCGCCATGGGACGAAGCTACACTGAGCGCCGCTGTGGCCGCCGACCCCAACCCCGACCAAGCGGAGGCCCCGTCCGCGCTGGCGCCGCTGGCCCGGCCGGTGTTCCGGGCTCTCTGGATCGCCGCCCTGGTCTCCAACGTCGGCACCTGGATGCAGAGCGTGGGCGCGGTGTGGCAGGTCGGCACCGTCTCGGGCTCGCCCGCCCTGGTGGCGCTGGTCCAGACGGCCGTCAGCCTGCCCATCGTGCTGCTGGCCCTGCCGGCCGGGGCGGCCGCCGACGTGGTCGACCGGCGGCGGCTGCTGCTCGCCACCCAGACCTGGATGCTGGTCTCGGCGGCTGCCCTGTGCGTGGCCACCCTGCTCGGTCTGGCCAGCCCGCTGGTCGTGCTGGGCCTGACGTTCCTGCTCGGGCTGGGCATCGCGGCCAACGCCCCGGCCTGGCAGGCCACCATCCCCGAGCTGGTCGGCGGCCGCCTGCTGGCCCCGGCGGTGGCGCTCAACTCGGCCGGGTTCAACATCGGCCGGGCGGTCGGGCCGGCGCTCGGCGGGCTGCTGGTGGCGGCCGCCGGGCCGGCGGCCGTGTTCGGGCTCAACGCCCTGTCCTACCTCGGCGTGCTGGCCGTGCTGTGGCGCTGGCGGCGCCGCCCCCAGGACGAGCTGGGCGCGGGCGAGCAGGTGCTGGGGGCGATCGGGGCCGGGGTCCGCTACGTGCGCTTCGCCCCGCTGCTGCGGGCCGTGCTGGTCCGCACGGCCCTGTTCATCCTGCCCGCCAGCGCCCTGTGGGCGCTGCTGCCGGTGGTGGCCAGGGGCCGCCTGGGGCTGGACGCGACCGGGTTCGGGCTGCTGCTGGGCGCGCTCGGGCTCGGGTCGGTGGCCGGGGCGGTGGTGCTGCCGCGGCTGCGCCGGGCCGTCCCCATCGACCGGCGGGTGGTGGCCACCACCTGCCTGTTCGCCCTGGCCACGGTGGCCCTGGCCGTGGTCGGCCCGCCGGTGCTGGTGTGGCTGGCCATGGTGCTGGCCGGGATGGCCTGGCTGGCCATCCTGACCTCGCTCAACGTGGCCGTCCAGACGGCCGTGCCCCGCTGGGTGCGGGCCCGGGCCCTGGCCGTGTACCTGCTGGTGTTCCAGGGCGGGCTGGCCGCCGGCAGCGCCCTGTGGGGGGTGGTCGCCGGCCGCGTCGGGGAGCGCACCGCCCTGCTGGCGGCCGCGGCCAGCTTCGGCCTCGGGCTGCTGGCCGCGCTGCGCTGGCGCCTGCAGGGGATCGGCGCCCTCGACCTGACGCCGTCGGTCCGCCCCGAGCCGGTGACGGCGATCGACCCCGAGCCCAACGACGGGCCGGTGCTGGTGCTGGTCCGCTACCGGGTCGACCCGGGCCGGACCGAGGAGTTCGCGGCCACCATGCGGGCCATGCGCCGGGTCCGCCGGCGCGACGGCGCCTACCGCTGGGGCCTGTTCGAGGACGTGGCCGACCCCGGCTGCTTCGTCGAGACCTTCGTGGTCCGCTCCTGGGCCGAGCACCTGCGCCAGCATGAGCGCTTCACCGCCGAGGACCTCGCGGTCCGCGACCGGGTCCGCTTCTTCCACGTCGGCGACGACCCGCCCGCCGTCTCCCATTTCATCCACCCCGCCGCCGCCATGGTCCAGCGGCGCTGGGTCCGCTGGACCCGCCGCCGCCACGGCGACCTGCTCCAGACCGACGACGACTAGGACGTCAGGATCGATGGGCTGGGGTCATCGCCATTGCCGCCTCAAGGGTGCCTGTCCAGGCACCCTTGAGGCATAGGAGGGCGGGGTCTCGGCCCTCCGGGGGTGGCGTTGCCCAGCCGGGGGGGTTCCAAACCGCCCGCTAGAGGTCGACGAGCTGGCAGCGCATGCGCTCGATCGCCCGCCGTAGCAGCCGCGAGACGTGCATCTGGGAGATCTGCATGCGGGCGGCGATCTCGTCCTGGGTCAGCTCCTCGACATAGCGCAGCAGGACGATCCGGCGCTCCCGCTCCGGCAGCCGCCCGATCAGCTCGGGCAGGACCAGCAGGTCCTCCAGCTCCTCGCGGGGGCGCCGGTCGATCACGAAGTCGCCGAGCACCGCCTCGCCGTCCTCCCCGGCCGGCTGGTCGAGGGACGGCGCCGAACGGGTCTGGGCGACCTCGATCGCCTCCAGGACCTGCTCCATGCTGGCCCCGAGGTACTCGGCCAGCTCGGGCACGGTGGGGGAGTGGCCGAGCTGCTGGGGCAGCTCGTCGATGGCCCGGCACAGCCGCAGGGCCAGGTCCTTGGTCCCCCGGGGCACCCGCAGCCGCCAGCTGGCGTCACGCAGGTGGCGCTTGAGCTCGCCGACCACGGTGGCAACGGCGTAGGGGATGAACGGGTTGGCCCGCTCCGGCTGGTAGCGGTCGACCGCCTTGACCAGCCCCAGGCGGGCCACCTGGCGCAGGTCCTCCAGGGGCACGGCCCGGTTGCTCCGGTAGCGTTCGGCCAGCCGGTCGGCCAGGCCGAGATAGGCCAGGATGATGCGCTCGCGCAGGACCGGGTCACGGTTCTGGGCGTAGTCGCGGAACCACTGCTCGACACGCTGGACGGCGACCTCGTCCTCTGGGCGGACCTCGAGCGCGTCGGGTGACGCTCCGGAGCCCTGGGGATCGAACGGATCGACGCCGAGTTCGACAACCGCGGACGACATAGCGACCTCCACGAGGTGCGGTCGGCCCGCGGGGACAGGGCGGGACCTTGCAAAGCCTGCCAACGCTAGCATGTCCCTCCCCACACCGGGATAAACCCGATCCCCGGGCAGGTTCGTACAGCTCGGCCGCATCAGCCGGCCGACCACCAGGCCCAGCGGCGTGGGGTCACGGCCACCACCGGCCCCGGCGGGCGGGCGGCCCGGTAGGGGGGGTAGCGCCCGGCCAGGGCGTCGAGGGCGGCCTCGGCCGCCTCGCCCTCGAGCGTGGCCGCCGTCCCCTGGAGCTCGACCCACCACAGCGCCGTCCAGTCCTCGTCGTAGTGGTCGACCAGCATGGCCACCCGCGGGTCGGCGGCCAGGTCGCGCTCACGCCGCAGCGGACCGGGCCGCTTGGGCTTGACCCGGTCCACGGCCCACACCACGGTCCCGCGGTGCCAGGCGAAGGTCACCGGGACCAGCCGCGGCCCGGCGGCTGAGAGGGTGGCCAGGCTGGCCACCCTCTCAGCCGCGAACCGCTCCAGCACCGCCGCCGGCGGCCCCTCGGCCCCGGCCCGCCCGCTGGTCGCCTCGGCCATCAGCCCTTGGCCAGGTACTCGTCGAGGCGGTCGAAGGACTCGGCGGTCCCGCTCTCCATCCCCGACTGGAGCATGCCGTCGCGGTCGGCGACCGACTGGAACACCGAGGTGTCGGTCATGTGGGTCTTGCCGTCCTGCTCCTCGAGGATCACGGTCTCGAGCAGGACGTGGCCGGGCAGGCCCTCCCACTCGAAGGTGTAGACGATCCGCTCGGGGGCGGTGGCCTCGTGGAACACGCCGTGGAAGCCGTTCTCGTTGCCGTCCCCGGAGCGCTGGACGAACCGCCAGCGGCCGCCGGGCCGGGCGTCCAGCTCGTCGACGATGGTGTCGTTGTCGCGCGAGCCCCACCACCGCCGGACCGCGTCCGGGTCGGTGAGGGCCTTGAACACCAGCTCGCGGGGGGCGGCGAAGCTACGGGTGACGAGGATCTGCTGGGTGCCGGGGTCGGCGACGACCTGCAGGTCGGCCATGGGACTGCTCCTCTCCTGGATGGTGCGGTCGTTCCTGGTGCCGATTGGTCACGGGTTCTCCTGGTCGTCTGGCGGCTCCTTCCCCTGCGCCTCGCGCAGGTAGTCGTCGAGGCGGTCGTAGCGTTCCTGGCTCTGCTCCCAGAACCGGCGGTATCCCTCCACCCAGTCGGCCACCTCCTTGAGCGGGTCCGCCTCCAGCCGGCAGGGCCGCCACTGGGCCTCCCGCCCCCGTGCGATCAGCCCGGCCCGCTCCAGCACCTTGAGGTGCTTGGAGACGGCGGGGAGGCTGATCGTGAACGGCTCGGCCAGCTCGGTCACCGACGCCGCCCCGGCCATGAGCCGGGCCAGGATGGCCCGCCGGGTCGGGTCGGCCAGGGCCGCGAAGGTGTCGTTCAGCCGGTCCGCTCGCATCCTGCTTAACCTCTCAGTTAATTAACCTAGCGGTAAAGTAGGGGGGCGGCCGGGTGGCTGTCAAGGGCCGTGCAGGCGGCTGCTCAGCGGCCGGGGACCCCAGCCGCCGTTGATGCGGATCGCCTGGACCACGCCGTCGGCGATGTCGAGCTCGACCACGCCGACCACGCGCCCATCGGCGTCGTACACCACGGCACCTGGCTGGCCGTTGACCCAGGCCAGCCGGAGGGAGGCGCCGAGGGTCCGGCCCCGGCGGAGCCCGACGACCAGCAGCCGCATGACGCCCTGCCGCCCGGCCAGTGGCTTCCCGATCGCCTGCGCCTTGCCGCCGCCGTCCCCGACGAGCACCACGTCGGGCGCGAGCATGCCGAGCAGCGCGTCCATGTCGCCGCCCGCGGCGGCCTCGAAGAACCTGCGGGCCAGCTCCTCGCCCTCCGCCCGCCGCGCCGGGGATGGCGCGCCGTCGCGGGCCTGCCCTCCGGCGGCGATGCGCTGCCTGGCCCGGGCGAAGATCTGCCGGCAGTTCACCTCGGTCCTGCCGGTGATCCTCGCCACCTCCGGATAGCCGTACCCGAACACCTCGCGCAGCATGAACACCGCCCGCTCCACAGGCGAGAGGGCCTCCAGGAGCACCAGGAACGCCATCGACAGCGCGTCGGCCAGCTCGGCGTGCTCGGCCGGCCCCGGCCCGTCGGCGGGCACGACGACCGGCTCGGGCAGCCCAGTCCCCCACGTATGTCTCCCGCCGCACCCGCGCCGAGCTCAGGTGGTTGATCCCCAGCCGCGTCACCGCCGTCGTCAGGTACGCCTTCGGATTGGCGATCGTGGTTCCCGCCCTGCGCGCCCGGGTCAGGCCAAGGAACGCGTCCTGCACGATGTCCTCGGCGTCGCCCACCGATCCGGTCATCCCGTAGGCGATGGAGAACAGCAGCGGCCGGTACCCGGCCGCGCCCGTCTCATCCACTGACCCAGGCACGGAATCCCTCCCGCCAGCTCGCGTACCGCGGCTCCCAGCCGAGCTCCTTCCTTGCCTTCTCGTTCGAGGACCCGCGCCAGCTGGTCATCTGGGCCACGACGAACGCTCCGGCGAGCAGCCGCCCGAGCCAGGCGGGCACGCGCAGCGGCGGCTTCGCGCCCGCGACCTCGGCCAGGTACGGGAGCCATTCCGCGACCGGCGCCGGGTCGCTGTCCACGACGTTGTAGACGCCAGGCGCGCCGCGCTCGACCGCAGCCAGCGTCGCGGCCGCGGCGTCGGTGATCTCGATGAACGACGAGATCCCGGTCCCGCCGCCGATCACCGGCAGCCGCCGCTTCCGCACGAGGTCCACCAGGAGCTCCGAGGCGCCCGGCCCGTAGAAGCCGCCATAGCGCAGCACGATTCCCTCCGGCGCCGCCAGCGGCACGGACTCCTCCACATGCCTGATCGCCGCCAGCGTCCGCGCTGCCGACGGGAAGGGCCGCGACTCGATCGGATCTTCCTCGGTCTTGACCGGGCCGCCGGAATGCTCGTACACGGAGCTGTTGCCCTGCGCGATGACCCGGCGGGTGCCCGCCTGGGCCGCGGCCGCCAGCAGGTTGTCGGTGCCCCGGGTCCGCAGTTCGTTGGTGTCGGCGAACGCCTGGTCGGGCTTGCGGAGGCTCCGCAAGCCCGTCAGCGCGGTCATCTGGTGCACGATCACCTCCGGCCCGGCGGCCCGCACCGCCGCGATCACCGCCTCGCGATCCAGCCCGTCGACGACCACCGGCTCCGCGCCCGCCTCGCGCAACCGCGCGACCTTGCGGGGCGTCCTGGTGGTGGCGGTGACCTCGTGACCCGCCGCGACCAGCATGGGAACGAGGTGCCGTCCCAGTGCCCCGGTCGCTCCCGCGTCGAAGACTCGCATGATCGTTCCTTCCGCGTGGTGCTTTTCCTTTCCCTTGAAGACAAGGCACCACCCGAAGCTGTGACAGGGTCATGTGCCCGAGGTCGACGATGATCGGCTCGCGGCCCATGCGGCGGCTGCGGGTCGCCTTCGGCCCGATCGAGGTCGTCGAGGTGGGCAGCCACGCCCCACCAGTGCTGCAGACGAGCGGCTCGATGATGCTGCCGATGAGGGTGGTAACCCGGAGCGGATGACGAGCAACCGGGAAACAATCGCTCCTCATGCTGGTTTCCTCACGAGGCGGTGCTGCTGTCAGCACGATTGGGGCCAGATGGAGTCACCGGTGGTTGGAACTGATGGTCGACCGCAGCCTGCGGCGACTGATCAGGCTGTTGCGGACCCCGGTGGTTGATCGGTAGCGGTCCGGGCGGCAGTGCCGCTGGAGGACGAGCTGCCAGTGGCCGAGGCAACCTTGTCGAGGCGAGTCGATGTAACAACTGAGGGCCAGCAGGCGCTCTATCCAGTGCTGCGCGCTACGAACGGCCCCGGCTGGGAGGACCCCGGGGCCGTTCATGACAGGGCGTCAACGCCCCCGGTCGCCTGCCTCGGCCGGGGGCGTCCGCCTCTTGGCAGGTAACGGCGGCGGCGTGCCTGGCGTTTCTCGGTACGTCGATGGTCAGGCGCTCCTCACAAGCGCTTCCCCAGGGTCAGGTTGCCCCCTACGCCTGGGTTGGCCATCGGCCCGGAGACCGGCCGCACGATCGGGCGGCCCGGTCCGGACTACGACCCCGGGGGTAGGGACGAGCCCCCGGGGTCGTAGCGCTCCGGGAAGGTGCTGGTCAGTGGGGCGATTTGTGGGTGCCGGAGGAGGGGCTCGAACCCTCTCACCATGGGTGTCCAGGCTCGCGAGCCTAACCAGCCGCGATGGCCGAATCCGGCTTCTGAGCTGCTGGAGCATGGCACCCCAGCACCTCTGTTGCCTTCTGCTGGTCGGCGGCGCATCTACCGCTACCGCGACCCACTCGCGACCCAGGGCCCCGCCAGCCTGGCGAACCTTGACCGCCGCACGAAAGCGGGGCCGTACCCGATGACGCGGGCCGTCCCCATGGGACACGAGGAGCTAACCCGCATGCCCGAGGATGACGTTACCCGTCGTCGGCAGGCGTTGCTGGTGGACGGCATGCTGGCTACGTGGCCAAGCCACGACCCGGCAGCGGCGCCGGATGCGTCAATGCAGGGGCGAGGATGGCCGGCCCGGGGCGGATGCTGCCTGAGGAGCGAAAGCAAGCCCACGCGCTTCTCGCTCGGGCGCTGAGCGATCCGAACTGGCAGACCGCCAGCCAGGCCCTCGACGACCTGATGCGCAAGCTGCTGGTGACGCACCGGCTGCAGGAGCCAGAAGCGCCTCGCCAAGAAGCCATCGGCCGAGCCGACGTAATGGCCGCGGCCCTCACGCGTCAAGGTGGGTGACCGGTCAAGCGTGCGGGCGGTGTCCCGTTGGGGCCCCCAGGCTGGCGGGGCCGCCCGCACTCTTGTGCCGGCGGCCACGCTCCGAGCCGTAACGCCTGCCGGCCGTTCAGCGTTCTTCTAGCTGGTGCAACGCATGGGGGTGCGGACGCCCTCGGTCGACTACCACGGCCGGGGGCGTCCGCCCGTTTATCGGTCACATCGACGGGTAGTCGCCATCCCTCTGCGCAGTAGGTTGCGTGGGGACATTGACGCAGACGCCCCGGCCGCCGGCTCTCCCGGTGGTCGGGGCGTCTGTCTGTAGTCGGTAACGGTGCCAGGGTCGCTGGCGTTCCTTGGCCAGCGACCAACCGCTGACCACTAACGAACCGGCCCCGGGCACGCCCGGGGCCGGTTAGATTCTGCAAAGAAGTCGCCCATGCTGGTTCGCGGCCGGATTGGTGGGGAGAGGGTGGGCGGCAGCCTTGGGTGGTGGCCGTTGGTCGCCTGCCAGCGACTGCGGCCAGGACGGACCCAGACCCCGTCCGTCCCGCGCCCAAGGCTGCCTTGGTGGATGTAGCGCGCTCAGATGTAGCTGTCGGGACGGGACCCCCCGGCGAGCTCGGCGGCCCGGTGGACGGCCATGACGGCTGCGACGGCGGCATCGATGCGCCGGGGTGAGTCCTTCGTCTCCTTGCTCAGCCGGGCGCCGCGGGAGTCTTCGCGCAGGATGGCGTCCTCGGCCTCGACCACGGGCACGCGCCAGTCCCGGCGGCCCTCGGGGGCCTCCCAGATGCGTTCCAGCCAGACGTGGGGGCGGGGCTCGACGGTGGCCACCGCCAGCACAGTGCAGTCGCGGCTGAACGAGCCGTCGACCGCTCCCACTTGCCGGCTCGGGCGGCCATGAAGGTCGATTCGGTGCGGGGCTCGTGCAGCCGGTCGGCGTAGACATGGACCCGCTCGGCCAGGTGGCGGTCGAGCTCGACCATGCGGCGGTGTTGAAGATGATCCGGGCCTGGCGCTCGTCAGACGCCACGACCAGCACCTGCCCCCCTCCACCCGGTCGGCCGGCAGCCCATAGAGCCCGATGGCGGCGGCCAGCGTGCTCTTGCCATTCCCGGCGGGGATGCTGACGAGCCCTTGCCGCGGTCCGGGCTCGTCGAGGACGCCGTGGACGATCTGGCGCTGCCAGGGACGCAGTTTTAGCCGGCGACGGGCCCCGGTGCCCTTGGGAACGGTGACGTAGCGCTCAATGAAGGCGATACAGCGGGCGCCCCCGGCCTTGGGCAGCCGCGTAGATCCAACGGTGGGGCGCTCAGGCTGCCTTGGGGCCTGCCTTCATCGTGCTAGTTTCTGGCCATGGACGAGACCAACCCCGCAACCGCTGCCACCGAAGTCGCCGTCGAGTGCCTGACCCTGTGGCTGGAGGACCAACAACAGGCCATCAACCACATCGCCAACCTCGAAGTCGACCCGAGTGGGCCGGGGGGAACCAATCTCATCGTCGGCCTGCTCAACCTGAGTTCTTGGCTGCTGATCTCGCTCGCTCAAACGCAGGGCGAAGCAACCGATGTCGAGCTTCAGGAGAAGGCGACAACCATCCTCCGCAAGCTCTCGCAGCGACTCACCGAAGAGCGGTTCGACCTTCACGCGACCACCGAGGGCGGCTCGGGCGCGGAGTGAGTCGGAAACTTCGGCGGGCGCGGGGGCGCAGGGCGGTTCCTCATGGGGGAATCCGCGTTGGTCAGCGACCTGCGCGAGCAGCGTCCGGGCGACGTTGGCCGAGCGGGCCCGAGTTGCATGGGCGGCAGCGGACGACCAGCGGCCCGCGCTCGGCACCGCCGAGGCGGACCTCGTGGACGTGGTCGGCGGTCAGGTCGGCGGAGGATGGGCGGGCCGTCCGAGCTCGGGCGCCCCTGGGCACCAGTCGCCCACGGTGGCGCGGTGCGTGGCCGCGGCCTCGCGCCGCCGCCTGGTCTCATCGGCCCGCTTGCGCTCTGGTCGACGAGCGGACTTGGCACGCTCGCGCTCGGCCCGGCAGCGCGGGGCGCCACGCACCAGCCGGCCGCAGCCGGGGCGCCGACGCCCCGGCCGTCGTTTCGCTCGCCAAAGGCGCAGGTAGATGACTCGGCCGCCCGGTGCCGGAGGAGGGCTCGAACCCGGTCCCATGCTGGTTCGCCGTCCCAGGTCGAGGCGGTGAATGAGCTGTGACCTGCGATTCTCATTCTCCGACACTGACCGCTCGTGCCCGTCGAGGACGGCGGTTCCTGATGCCGTGCGGACCCAGCGCGGACCAGGATCATCACGGCACGGTTGGCTCCGGTCCCGGCGGCCGGTCGTGTGACGGCCGGGTCAGTGCACGCAGAACTCGTTGCCCTCGGGGTCCTGCATGACAACCCAGTAGCCGCCGAGCTCCTCGGCCGCCCGCTGCCTGGTCGCGCCGAGCCCGAGGAGCCGCTCGACCTCGGCGTCGACCCGCCTGCGGCGCTCCTGCAGCGGGCCGCCCGACGGGCCGCCGCTGATGTCCAGGTCCAGATGCACGCGGTTCTTGACGGTCTTGGCCTCTGGAACCCGCTGGAGGTAGATGCGTGGACCCTTCCCGTCCGGGTCGACCACCGCGCTGGCGTCGTTCCAGCGTTCCTCCGGGATGTTCTGGTCCCGTGCCCAGTCCTCCCAGCTCCCGTAGCCATCCGGCGGGTCCTGCAGCCGGTAGCCGAGCGCCTCGGCCCAGAACCGCGCCAGCCGGTCCGGGTCGGCGCAGTCGAACACCACTTGGACGCCGGTCGCCATCGATGGCCTCCTGCTCGCGAGCGTGACAACCAGGGACGCTACCGCGGCGGCGCGACAGCGGCCGGGCTGGCATCCGCCTGGCGGAAGCGCGAGGCGGAGCGCCGGCAGCTAGAACTCGCATCTGCCCGTTCCGCCGTCCGAGGTCCTCGGCGTGAATGCCCTGTACCGTATGGGATTGTGGCATACCGGCCGTGACCGCTCGTGACCGCCGCGGACCAGCGGCTCAAAGAAGCTCATTGCGGAATGGTGTAGGTCCGCTCATCCGGTGAGAGGGATCCGGAACGGCCTGCGCCTCGTCGAGTGCGGCAAGTGGAGGGTCAGGCCGGCTCCCCGGTGGCCGTCGTCTGCTGCCGGGCCGGAGGGCGGCCGGAGGTCGCCCGCTGGCCGGTCGGCGTTGAGTTCGTGGAGAAACTCCTCACAACGAAGCTCACGAGCACGGACACGACGGAGCGGGAAGCCATACGTCCGTGGACGCGATCGCGCCGGGCGAGGCGCCGCCGGAGTGGAGCTAGGTGGTCCGGTTTGTAGGTCATGCGCGGTCAGGGTCGCTGCTGGGACCAGGCGCTCGGGTCGCCGAGGTAGAGAGCCGGAGGCGTAAGCCAGCCCTGGAGTTATGTACCTTTGATCCTTTACCGTTGGGGCTACCAAGCTGCAGGCCTACTTCGCCAGTGCTTGCTCCTGAGCGGCTCGTTGGCCCATGACGACCAGTTCCGAGAACGACAAGGAGCCCAGAGACCATGCCTCGCTCGATGATCCGTCGTTGCATCGCCGTCGCGGTCGTAGCGATCGCCATCTCGATGTTCGTCTCGGCTGTTCCGGCGGCACAAGCCGCGCCCGTGAACTGCGTCCACCAGACGCACAAGGGCGCTTGCTACGAGTTCGTGTGGGTCCACGGCGTCGAGGTGAGGATGACCTTCCCCCAGGCCGGAAACCCGCTTCCCCACGTCCCGAACGCCAAGGTGCAGAACTTCTATGTGATTGCGCCGCAGACGGGCACGCCGCAGGGCGATGTCCCGTCGCCGCTCCACGATCACACGATCAAAGCCGCGCCTGGGGACCCTGGCTGGACGCCGTTCATGCACGGCTACTTCGTGGTCTGCAGCGCCGCAGCGCTGGCGAGCGGCGCCTGCGTGGCCGTGTCCACCGACTTTGGCGGTGGACCCCTACAGCTGGCGCAGAGCGTGAACCGCGAGCCGCTGACCTCGGCCGAGACGATCGAGGCCGGCATCGCCGCGGGTCTGCTCGAATTGGTCGATACAGGCGCGGTGTTCCTCGGGACCGTCAGCCCTGCGAGGTAGCGAAGCGGCTTCTGCAGTTCGGACGAGACGCAGATCTGCAGATATCGGGCTGTCAGGGGAGTGCCAAAGGGCGGGCTGCGCGGCAGGGAGGGATGCCATGAACTACAGGAGGATCGCGACCTTCACCGGCTGGTTGTGGATCATCACCTTCGTGACCTCGATCCCCGCACGGTTCTTCTTCTACGCGCCGGTGCTCGACCACGAAGGCAGCTACGTTACCGGCGCGGGCAGCGATGCCCGGACCCTCATCGGGATCGGGGCCGTGCTCGAGCTGGCGCTCATCATCTCCAATGTCGGGACGGCGGTGGTGCCGTACTCGATCCACAAGCGCGTGCACGAAGCGGGCGCCGTCGCCTATGTGACGGCGCGCCTGGTGGAGTGCACCTTCATCGCCATCGGCATCGTCTGTATGCTGGCCATCTCCAGCCTCCGCCAGGACGCCCCAGCTGGGATCAACGCCGCGGTCGGGCAGGGCATCTTTGGGGTTTATGAGTGGACGTTCCGGATCGGGCCGGGCGTCTTCGCCGGCATCGGGAACGGCCTGATCCTGGGGTGGCTGATGTACCGATCCGGGCTGGTGCCCCCCCGCTTTGCCCTATTCGGGCTGGTCGGTGGGCCGCTGGTCAGCATCGTGGGCGTCCTGGTCATCTTGGACGTCATTCCGGCCGAGGGCCCGCTCCAGGTGCTGGTGGCCCCGGAGTTCATTTGGGAGCTGGGGATCGGCATCTATCTCATCGTCAAGGGCTACCGGACCTCGTCTCCGGCCCTCGCGGGGACCCAGGAGGCCGCCGTCTAGCCCGGCTTGGCCTGAACGCAGCCTGCCAGCGCAGGAACCGCGGGCGACCGCTCGTCGCATCGCTGGTCGAGCTGGCTACTGTTCCGGCTGCTGTGCGTCGCCCTGGTCGTTGACGCCGCCGCCAACCGCTGCTCGGCCTTGGCCGCCCGGAGGAGTCGGAGGTTCCTGGGGTGCTGGTAGTGGAGGCTGCACGCCACGCGGCGGCCCAGCTCCAGCCGGTCCTGCTCGAACTGCCACATGCTTATCTCCTGGTGCCTGGCCGGGCGGTCTGCCCTGCCCTTGGACCCGGGGGACGGTGGACACCGTGGCATGCCGAGAGACCACCAGGGGCAAGCGACAGAGCCAACGAAGCCGGCCATGCATGAAGGTCGCCGGCTGTGGTCGGGTTGGTTGGTGGGGCGCTTGCGGCTGGGGGTCGGGCATGCCAGCACCGCCTGGCCAGATCCCTCCACCCTGGGCGTGGTGGGAGAACGAGGCTCCCGCCACGAGGGCCGCTCGGCGGCCCGTCCCAGGCCGCTTCCATGAGCCCTACTCCGCCCTATTGCCGCCACCGCTAGCTGGCCACGGCCGACGCCGCGCGAGCAGCTCCGGGAAGTTCGGGTGGAGCACGCAGAACTCGTTGCCCCATGGGTCGCGCATGACCCAGAAGTCGAAGCCACGCTCTTGCTGGTGGTCATAGCGGGTCGCGCCGAGCGCCTCCAGGCGTTGGACCTCGGCCTCAATATCGTCGGTCTCCAGGTCCAGGTGCATGCGTTCCTTGGAGACCTTCTCGTCGTCGGTGCGCTGCAGCAGCACCCGGATCTCGGCGTCCGGAAGCCGCAGCAGGCGGTAGATGGGGCGGCTCCGCTCAGACAGTGGCTCCTCGGTGGCGTCGAGGGCAGCCGACCAGAACGCGACCCCGCGCTCCAGGTCGTCGACGTCGATGACGAACTGCAAGAGGCGGCTACGGTGGCCGGTCATGAGGGCTCGGACTTGATGAGGTCGACCACGACCTGGTGAGCTTGCTCCTCAGTACGGGCGATGGCGCCCCAGCCGGTGACCACGGGACCGTCGTAGCTCATGCCGACCCAGCGGCCCCACGCATAGGTGCCATGCTGGTGGAGGGCGAG
>Ga0075419_10001418_pt1 | contig 15477 bp, 15 predicted proteins | sample SoiMetdeltSBSDD3_FD_76900 | JGI IMG/M metagenome (GOLD analysis project Ga0075419, IMG submission 76900) | Bulk soil microbial communities from a Populus tree surrounding site in Tennessee, USA - Soil MetaG P. deltoides SBSDD3 | ecosystem: Environmental > Terrestrial > Soil > Tree plantation... | reverse complement strand
GCCGACGGATGCCGGCGAGTGCACCCGGATCGTCACGTGGTACCAGGACGGGCACACGTACCAGGTCATCGCCCATCCCCGGCGGGGCGCGGCGCGGCAGCTGCGGTTCTCGCGGGACGGGGGCGCGATCGACATCGACCTCGCCGGCCAGCGTCCCGAGGACATCGACCAGCTCGTCGTGACCTGGCCGTCGCAGGAGCTGCGGACCGCCACGCTCATCGACACGCCCGGCATCGGATCGCTGTCCGAGCAGGTATCGCGGCGCGCCTGGGAGCTGCTCGCCCCGGACGACGAGGAGACGCCGGCCGACGCCGTGCTCTACCTGATGCGCCACCTGCACGCCAACGACCTCGAGTTCCTGCGCGCGTTCCAGGACACCGAGGTGTCGCGGCCCAACCCGGTCAACGCGATCGGCGTACTGTCCCGGGCCGACGAGATCGGGGTCGGCCGGGTGGACTCGATGGCCTCCGCCCGCCGCATCGCGACCCGGCTCGCCTCCGACATCAACGTGCGGCGGGTGGTGCAGACCGTCGTACCGGTCGCCGGCCTGCTCGCCGAGACGGCGGTGACCCTGACCGAGACCGAGGTCGGGCACCTGCGCAAGATCGCCGCGCTGCAGCCGCGGGAGTCCGAGGAACTGCTGCTGTCGGCCGACCGGTTCCTCGAGAAGTTCCCCGAACTCGGCCTGACCTCGATGGAGCGGGAGGCGCTGCTGGGCCGCTTCGGGCTGTTCGGCATCCGGCTGGGCGCCACGCTGTTGCGCCGCGGCGTGGCGTCGACGGCTACCGAGCTGTCCCGGGAGCTGGCCGAGCGCAGTGGCCTGCGGGAGCTGCAGGACGTGCTCGGATCGCTGTTCTTCGAGCGGCGCGATGTGCTGAAGAGCCGGTCGGCCCTGCTGGCGCTGGACACGCTGACCCGTGGCGTCGCGCGCCCGGGCGCCGAGACGATAGCCGCCGAGGTCGAGCAACTGGTCGCCTCGGCACACCCGTTCAACGAGTTACGGGTGCTGTCATCGGTACGGGCCGGCTGGGTCACCGGCAAGCCGGACGTCGTGGCCGATCTCGAGCGGATCATCGGCGGATCCGGCGGAGCGACCCACATCCGGCTGGGTCTCGACGCCGACGCCGGCCCGGCGGACCTGAAAGCGACCGCGGGCGAGGCACTCGGCCGCTGGCAGCGCCGCGCCGAGAACCCGATGACCGCTCACGAACTGGCGGTGGCCGCCCGCGTGGCTGTCCGGTCGTGCGAGGGCATGCTCGCTGACTTGGGAAGAGTCTGATGGGTCGGTCAGATCTCGTCGAAGTCGTCGTCGACGTCCGCGACCTCGTGATCGGTCTCGTCGGCCGCGACGCCGCTCGTGAGGTCGACGGGTTCCGGCATGCTGTGCGTGTCATCGGCCGTCACGACCAGCATGTCGGAGTCGATGGTGTCGGCCGGGTCGGACCAGTCCGGGACGGCGGCCGCGTCGCCCACACCGAAGTCGAGGTCGCTGGGGTCGAAGCTGCCCGCGTCGACAATCGTCGGCTCGGCGTCCAGGTCGGGTTCGACGTCGACCGGCTCCGGCGCGGTGGCGAGCACATCCAGCCAGTCGCCCGGGTCGGTTACGTCGGGGTAGACAGGGCTGTGCGCCATCACGTACGGCGAGAGATGCGCGGCGACCTCGACCGGCGCCGTGTCGGCGTAGCTGACGACAGCCTCGGCCACGAGACCGTCCGGCAGCTCGACGTGGCCGGCAGCCTCGAGGACGCTGTCCGCGTCGGCCGGCGCGGAACCGGCCAACTGACTCGCGGCCAACTCGCTGAAGACGTCCCGCAGGGGGCGTGCCGATGCCATGTACCTACTGTAGGTGCGGACCACGCACCATCCGCGTGGGGGAATTCCCCGTGCCGACCCCTAACTAGCCTTCGGAGCATCAGCGATGTACGCACTCGGCGTTGATCTGGGAACCACGTTCACGGCCGCGGCGACGTGGCGAAACGGCCATGCCGAGATCGCCTCGCTCGGCAGCCGGGCGGCGGCCGTACCGTCGGTTGTCCTGTTGCGCGAGGACGAGACCTTCCTGACCGGCGAGACAGCCAACCGGCGTGGGCTGTCCGAGCCGCACCGGGTGGCGCGCGAGTTCAAGCGCCGGTTCGGCGACACGACGCCGATCCTGCTCGGCGGCGTACCGTATTCGGCCGAGGCCCTGATGGCCCAGCTGCTCCGCTCGGTCATCGACGAGGTGGCCAGGCGCGAGGGTGGTCCCGCCTCGTCGATCTGCATCTCCCACCCGGCGAACTGGGGTCCGTACAAGACGGATCTGCTGCGCCAGGCGGTCCGGCTCGCGAACCTCGAGCAGCCCGTGTCGTTCACTACCGAACCCGAGGCCGCCGCGGTGTTCTACGCACAGCAGCAGCGCATCGAGCCGGGTGCGATCGTGGCCGTGTACGACCTCGGCGGCGGCACGTTCGACGCGGCCGTGTTGCGCAAGACGGCTACCGGGTTCGAGATCCTCGGCCAGCCCGAGGGCATCGAGCGGCTCGGCGGCATCGACTTCGACGCGGCCGTGTTCAACCACGTCAGCCAGGCACTGGGCGGCAAGCTGGCCGAGCTCGACGAGGACGACCCGACGGCCGTCGCCGCGGTGGCCCGGCTGCGCGAGGAGAGCGTCGACGCGAAGGAGGCGCTGTCGTCCGATACCGACGTGACGATCCCGGTACTGCTGCCCAATGTCTCCACCGAGGTCCGGCTGACCCGCGCGGAGCTGGAGGCGATGGTCCGTCCGGCGCTGTACGCCTCGATCGAGGCCCTGCAGCGCGCGCTGCGCTCGGCCGGCGTGACCCCCGAGCAGCTGCACTCCGTCCTGCTCGTCGGCGGCTCCTCGCGGATGCCGATCGTGGCCCAGCTGGTCAGCGCCGAACTGGGTCGGCCCGTCGCGGTCGACGCGCACCCGAAGCACGCCGTCGCGCTGGGCGCCGCGTGGCTCGCAAGCGGTTCGGCCGGTGGCGCAGCCGCGCCAGCCGCGCCCCCGCCGCCGGTCGCGGCCGCTGCGGCAGTCGTAGGCCCGGCGGCGGCTGCCGGCCCCTCGGCCCCGATCTCGCCGCCGGCGGATCCGTGGGCGACCGCGGCGGTCCGGGGGGTGGCGACCGTACCGATCCCCGCGGGCGCTCCGGCAGGTCCGATACCGGCGCAGTCCGGGCCGGGGCTCTACGGTGGCCCGCCCGAACCGCCGGGACCGGCGGCACCGCGGTCGCGCCGGAAGCTCGCGCTGATCTCGACGGCTGCCGCGCTCGCTGTCGTCCTGGTGGCCGGCGGCGTGGCGTTGGCCGTGAACGCCGTCGGCTCGAACAGGGGCGGCGGCCAAGTTGGCCCGACCGCGTCCGGCTCCGTCGCCGCGTCACCGACGACTCCGGTCACCACGGCGCCCGCCGTACCAGCCGACGAGCAGTGCACGGACGCCATCAAGGCCAACACGCGCTGGGTGTGCATCACGAAGGCGACCTTCGACGGTACGACGCTCACGATCGAGTACACCGCCGACTGGAACGGCAGCACGCCCAACGTGAACGGCGGGTTCCACCTGCACATCTACGGCGGCGACGGCACGGACCCGGCGGAGAACCGCGCGGGTGCGCAGGCCGGCTCGAACGCGACCGGGTGGTATGTCGAGGACAAGCAACCGTCGATCCGGAAGATCGACAGCAACGACTGGAAAGAGGCGATCGGCCCGGACGCGAAGAAGGTCTGTGCCCGCATCGCCGACAGCCGCCACCGCCTCGTCAAGGACACCGACGGCGGCTTCCACACAGGCAACTGCATCCCGATCACCTCGGTCTGACCCCCCTTGCGTCGATCATGAACTTGGTTTCGATGTCGACGGCGTGTCGCTTCACCAACTCCATGATCAGGTAGGGCTGAACCGGGCGGCTGCGGCGTTGGCCGCCGGGCAGCGCCCCGCGGCCCTTCCGCATGCCCCGACGTCGCACAGCCGGCAGATCCAGGCACCGCCCTCCTTGTCGCGGACGATGCCGGCCATCAACCTGCTCAGCAGAGCGTGCAACGTCTCACGCTCCACTGTGGACAGATCGGTCAGCGGCTCGCGGAGTGCCGCTGCCCGCGCCGCCGACAGCCGTGCCGCCGCCCGCCGGCCGGCCGCGGTCAACACGACCGACCGCGAGCGGCCGTCCTCCCCCGGCCCGCGCCGGACGAGCCCGGCGTCGGCGAGGCGGTCGACGAGCCGCACCGCGCCCGACGGCGTCAGCCCCAGCACCTGCCGGAGCCGGTCGAGCGTCGGCCGGTCGAGGAAGTGGTACAGCGCCGACAGCGCGGCCGCCGCCGTGGTCGACTGTCCGGCGGTCGCCATGGCCTCGCCGACCCGGTCGGTGACGATCAGGGCCAGCGCACCCAACAGGTTCGCCTGCCCGTCGAGCACATCGGTCACTAGAACTCGAGGTCGAGCGTCAGGGGCATGTTCGGGTAGTCGGCGTGCGTGGAGACGCTCTCCGCGGTGCCGCGCACGCCGGTCAGCTCACCGGTCCCGGAACCCTCCACCACGGACGCGGTGCCGCGGGCGGTGGTGCCGTCGTACGTCCCCTCGCCCTGCAGCACGAGGCTGCCGGTGCGGCCGTCGATCGTCCCGGTGAGGTGCATCAGCCAGCCGTAGGAGCTGGTGCCGTCCGGGCGGTAGTACAGCACGGAATGGAACGAACCGGACTCCAGGCCGTCCCCGGTGCCGGCGAGTGTCACGTCCGCGGCGGAGAGCTTGCTGCCGTCGGGGAACTCATGGCGCGGCTTCTCGTCCCATGACTTGATCTCGAGTTTCGTCTTCGTAGTCATCACCTCATTATATGTGTGACTCACGCACATGTTAACCCAGCCCCCACCACGCGCCGACGGGCCGCCGCGCCTACACTGCCCGTCCATGACGGACAGCGCGCGCGAGATCCCCGACCGGGCCAGGGTCGTCGTCGTGGGCGGCGGCATCATCGGTACCTCGGTGGCCTATCACCTGGCTCACGCCGGTTGCCGGGATGTCGTGCTGCTGGAGCGGGACCGGCTCACCTCCGGCACCACGTGGCACGCGGCCGGGCTGATGGTCACGTTCGGTTCGACCTCCGAGACGTCGACCCAGCTGCGCCGGTACACCCGCGACCTCTATGCCCGGCTGGAGGCCGAGACCGGCCTGGCCACCGGGCTGAAGCAGGTCGGCTTCATCGAGTTGGCCGCAGACCCGGACCGGCTGGAGGAGTACCGCCGGGTGGCCGCGTTCAACCGGTGCTGCGGCGTGGACGTGCACGAGATCTCCCCCGGTGAGGTCAAGGAGCTGTTTCCGTTGGCGCGTACCGACGATGTGCTCGCCGGCTTCTACGTACCCGATGACGGCCGGGTCAACCCGGTCGACGTCACGATGTCGCTCGCGCGCGGGGCACGCATGCAAGGAGTGCGGATCCTGGAGGGCGTACCGGCCCTGGCCGTGTTGACGCGCGACGGCGCGGTCAGCGGCGTCCGCACGGAGTACGGCGACATCGAGGCCGAGTACGTCGTCAACTGCGCCGGCATGTGGGCCCGCCAGCTGGGCGAGGCCGCCGGAGTGACGATCCCGTTGCAGGCGGCCGAGCACTACTACCTCATCACCGAGCCGGTGGACGGCGTCGACGGAACGCTTCCGGTGCTCGAGGACCCGGGTTCGTACGGGTACTTCCGCGAGGAGGGCGGCGGCCTCATGCTCGGCCTCTTCGAGCCGGTCTGCGCGCCGTGGCGGGTCGACGGGATCCCCGAGAACTTCTCCTTCGGACAGCTACCACCCGACTGGGATCGGATGGCGCCATACCTGGAAAAGGCGATGGGTCGGATTCCGGTCTCCAGTCAGGTCGGTATCCGGACGTTCTTCTGCGGTCCGGAGAGCTTCACGCCGGACCTGCAGCCGATCGTCGGCCCGGCGCCGGAGTTGCGGAACTACTTCGTGGCGGCCGGCTTGAACTCGATCGGCATCCTCACCGGCGGTGGCATCGGCCGGGTCGTCGCGAGCTGGATCCTCGACGGCCGGCCGGACGTCGACGTCACCGGGTTCCACATCGACCGGCTGCAGCCGTACCAGAACAACCCGGAGTACCGAGCGACGCGGACCGTCGAGTCCCTCGGCATGGTCTACGAGTGCCACTACCCGGGCCGGTCGATGCGCACCGCCCGCGGCGCGAAGCTGTCCCCGATCCACCATCGGCTCGTCGAGCAGCGCGCGTACTTCAAGGACGTCAGCGGGTGGGAGGGCGCGGACTGGTACGCGCCGCCCGGCCAACAGCCCACAGTGGACAGACTGTCGTGGGGTCGGCAGAACTGGTTCCCGTACTGGGCCGAGGAGCATCACGCCACGCGCAACGGCGTGATCCTGATGGACATGTCGTTCATGTCGAAGTACCTCGTGCAGGGCCGGGACGCGGGCCGGATACTGGAACGGCTGTCCGCCAACCGGGTCGACGGCGACCCCGGCGTCATCACGTACACCCAGTGGCTGAACGAGGCCGGGTTGCTCGAGGCCGACCTGACGGTCACCAAGCTGGCCGAAGACAGGTTCTGGGTGGTCGCCTCCGACTCGGCCCACGGACACGTGCTGGCCCGCCTGAGAGGGCATGTCGAGGAAAGCCACGCGTTCGTCACCGACGTCACTTCGGCGTACGCGCAGATCAACATCCAGGGCCCCCGCTCGCGGGAGCTGCTATCGTCGGTGACCACCCATGACATGTCGAACGAGGCGTTCCCGTTCCGCGCGGCACGGGAGATCGACCTCGGCTTCGCGCGGGTGCTGTGCGTCCGCATCACGTACCTCGGCGAACTCGGCTACGAGCTCTACGTCCCCGCGGAACAGGCGGTGCACGTGTACGACCGGCTCGTCGCGGCCGGCGCGACGGTCGGCCTGCGGCACGCCGGGCTCAAGGCTCTGGCGAGCCTGCGGATGGAGAAGGGGTACCGCGACTACGGCCACGACATCGACAACACCGACTCGGTACTGGAGGCCGGGCTCGGCTTCGCGGTGGCGCTGGACAAGCCCGGCGGCTTCATCGGCCGGGACGCGGTCGCGGCGCGGAAGGCGGCCGGGCCCCTCACGAGACGGCTGGTCCACGTACTGCTGAGCGACCCTGAGCCGCTCATGTTCCATGCCGAGGTGGTCCGCCGCGACAGCGAGCCGGTCGGGTACATCCGGGCGGCGTCGTACGGCCACACGCTCGGCGGTGCGGTCGGACTGGCCATGGTGGACGGTGGAGACTCCACTGTGGACAAGACGTGGCTCGACGCCGGTACGTGGACCGTCGAGATTGGCGGATCCACGTACCCGGCGATCGTGTCGTTGCGCCCGCTCTACGACCCGGCCAACGAGCGCATCAAAATGTAGCTAGTCGAAGTCGTCGATCTGGATCGTCACCCGGTGATCCGACGACGGCCAGTTCGGCACGTTGGCTATCTCGAGCCCGCCGGTACGCGAACGGGCCACGACGAAAGCGATACCGACGTTGGCCGGTGCCGCCGGGATGAACACGTCCATCCCGGTGATGAACGGTTGGCTGAAGAACGCCGGAATCGGCGCCGTCAGGTCGGTCGCGCCGTCGACGAACCGGTCGTACGCGAAGATGCCGATGACCCGCTTGACCCGCGGGCTGTTGGCGGGGTTGAGAATGTTCACGCCGTTGACCCACAGGACGTCGCTGCCGTCGCCCTGGTCCCCCCACCACTCCTTGTTGCGGGAGATGGTCAGCGCCGTGTGCCGGTCGCTCGTCTCGATCAGCGCACCAAGCCCCTGCCCGGGAATGCCCGTGAGCAACCGGACCAGACGATCGGTACGCAGCAGCGGCTGGAAGTAGAAGTGGTGGGTGGCCGCGCCCTCGCGCACGATGGCGAACTCGTAGCGGGTCGACGGGTTCGCCCGGAACGGTCCCCACGAACCGTCGCCGGACAGCGCGAAGACCTCCACGGGGTGCCGGTGCAGTCGAGCGCCGGTGAGCCGACCGACCTCGTACACCTCGAGCCGGGCGTTGGACACGCCGACGTTGGTCGGGAACAGCACCGCGCGCCCGGAGACCTGGACGTGGCCGCGCGGCTGGCGCTCGATCTCGGTGGTCCGCGGTGACTCGCCGGTGAGGAACCGGTAGACCTCGCCGAAGGTCTCCGGTGAGGTGACCACCTGGGTGTGGGACTGACCGCTGAAGTAGACGTTCGTCGCGCCAACGATCGTCCGCTCCGTACTCCCCTCCCCCCAGACCGCCAGCGTGGACACGCCGCCCGGCGGTGCGGTCGCCGTCCGGCCGTCGAGGTTGACATAGTGCGCGACCCGGGCGGCGCGCGCCGGGTTCGCCAGGTACGCGTGGCTCAACGTGGTCCCCAGCGAATGGGCCAGCAGATCGACGCGGTCCGCCCCCGTCTGCGCCAGCAGCCGGTCGATGCGCGCGTCGAGCCGGGCGAACACCTGCTCGGTGGTCTCGGTGGCGAATGTCGAATCGTAGTCGTGCGCTTCGATGATCTCGGCCGGGTAGCCGTTGCTCGCCAGGCGCTTGGCCTGGGTCTGGAACTGCTGGCCCGACCCGGCGAACCCGTGGACGAACACGACCGGTCGCCGGTCGTCCTGCCGCGGGCGCGCGTCGGCGGTGGCGGCCGGCAGGCTGGCGGCGAGCAGCGCCGCGGCCGCGAGCGCGAACAGCTTGCGTCCCATGCGTGCCTCCTGTTCCGGGGAAACATTGACCGTGGGTCAGCGGCCTCATCGTATAGCCGCCCATCAGTGAAAGCACTCCGTCACTTTGACCCGAGGTCAAGCATCGCCGGTAGCCCCGGGACCTGGCATGATCGGTGCGTGGCAGTGGCTGCGTCGGGACTGAACGCGCAACGGCGGCGCGATATCTTGCGCGCCGCGGCGGAGCTGTTCGAAACCGAGGGGTACGAGGCGACGCGCGTCGCGGACATCGCCCGGAAGGCGGGCGTGGCCAAGGGCCTGGTCTTCTGGTACTTCGAGTCGAAGGACGGGTTGCTCCACCAGCTGGCCGCGACGGTGGAGGACGGCCTGCTCGCGCGCATCCGGGTCGCGGTCGACGGCGTGGACGGGGCCCTGCAACGGCTCTACGTCGCCACGCTCGTCGCAGTTCACTACATCGACGAGCACTATCACCTGTACGGCGCCATCAACGCGGCGTCCCGCGGTACCCCCGACTCCCCGTTCAGCGCCGCGATGAACGTGCACCTGGCGTATGCCGCCGAGGCGATCGGCCGTTACCAGCAGAGCGGGGACGCCCGGCGCTCCGACTCACCGGTACAGCTGGCCGTCGCGCTCGCCGCGATCGTCAACGAACTGGTCCGGCTGCGCCGGCACGGTGTGCTGAACCAACCCGTCGCCTCGGTAGCGGCGCTGGCCGCTCGGTTCGCGGTACACGGCGTAGCGGCCACGACCGAAGGGGCCGAGTCGGCGATCGCCGAGCACAGCACGCTCGTCCGCCGGGTCGGTGCGGCCCGCCGGCGCGCGCGGGATCCGCTGCGCGCTATCTGAAGCTAGTTCTACAGCTGGTGGCCGGTGGTGCTGTCCACGTGGTCCGGAATCACCCCGGAGTGCCGGTCACCCGTCGACGACGTACCGGTCGGCTCGAACATGAGGATCGACCCGCCCGGCGACGAGGGCTTGTGCTCGGTACCCCTCGGTACCACGAATGTGTCACCGGCGCGGAGGGCGACGGTCGTCTCGTGGCCCTCGTGGTCGCGCATCGCGATGTCGAACCGGCCGTCGAGCACGAGGAAGAACTCGTCGGTGTGCTCGTGGACGTGCCATACGTGCTCGCCTCTGGCGTGGGCGATCCGCACGTCGTAGTCGTTCATCCGCGCCACGATCCGCGGGCTGTACACGTCGTCGAACGAGGCGAGCGCCTCGGTCAGGTTCACGGGCTCGAGCATCATGGCTCCTATTCTCGGCTCGCATGGTAGGACTGAAGGCGTGGGCATCGTCACGCCTGGCTTCACCGGCCGACCGCGACCGTCGGACACCCGGCTGCCACCGGGGCAGTACCTGACCGAGGACTTCCCGGTGCTGTCGGCGGGACCGACGCCGCGGATCCCGCTCGACGACTGGCGGTTCACCGTCACCACCGAGCTGGGCGGGCGCCGGGAATGGTCGTGGGCCGAGTTCCGCGCGCTCGGCGACGAGGCGCCCACCGTCGACATCCACTGCGTCACCAAGTGGTCGAAGCTCGAAACGACCTGGCGTGGCGTACCGGTCGAGGCCATGCTCGAAGACATCGAGAGCGCGGCGGACTACGCGTTGGTCCACTCGTACGGCGGCTACACCACGAACCTGCCGCTCGAGGATCTGCTCGGTGGTCAGGCGTGGATAGTCCACGAGTACGACGGCGCGCCGTTGGCGCCGGAACACGGCGGTCCGGCCCGGCTGCTGGTCCCGCACCTCTACTTCTGGAAGTCCGCCAAGTGGGTCCGCGGCATCCAGCTGTTGCTGGAGGACGAGCCGGGCTTCTGGGAGACGGCCGGCTACCACGACTACGGTGACCCGTGGCGCGAGCAGCGGTACCAAGGCGACTGACCGGCCGCCTGGCATGGCGCGTGGCGCGGCTGGCCGCCGTGCGGGACGAGACGCCCACCGCCCGGACCCTGGTGCTGGACGTGCCCGACTGGCCCGGTCACCTCGCCGGCCAGCACGTCGATGTGCGGCTGACCGCCGCCGACGGGTACTCCACGCAACGCAGCTTCTCCATCGCCTCCGCGCCTTCCGGGGACGGACAGGTGGAGCTGACCGTGCAGCGCGTAGCCGGCGGTGAGGTGTCGCCCTACCTCGCTGACGTCTTCGCCGTCGATGACCCGGTGGAGTTGCGCGGACCAGTGGGCGGCTGGTTCGTCTGGCGACCGGAGGACCCGTCCCCGGTCGTGCTCGTCGCGGGCGGCTCGGGCATCGTGCCACTCATGGCGATGATCCGGACCCGGGCCGGCGTCGGCAGCCGGGTGCCCTTCCGGCTGGTGTACTCGGTGCGCGCGCCGGAGGACGTCATCTACGCGGACGAGTTACGCCGGCGCACCCGGGACGACCGCGGTCTCGACGTGGCGTATGTCTACAGTCGACAGACGCCGGAGGGCTGGCCTCGCCCGCCCGGCCGCATCGGCCTCGCCACGCTGGCCGAGCACGGCTGGCCGCCGGACTTCGCGCCGGCGTGTTTCGTCTGCGGGCCAACCGCCTTCGTGGAGACGGCAGCCGACATCCTCGTCGCGCAGGGACACGAACCGCGGCGCATCAAGACCGAACGCTTCGGACCGACCGGTCCGGTGGCCAGTGGAGGCTGACATGACCGTTTCTTGGTCTGGATCTGCGCCGACCGAAGGTCCAGGCGCCCATGCGAGCAGAGCCGACGAGCACATCGATGGAAACGCCCTCGCGGGCTCGCTGCGGGAGGTGTTCGCGGTCGACGTGACCGTCGCGAGTGGACGGTGCGTCGGCTGCGGCCGGGTCGATACGGTGGCCGGCCTCGTGCTGTACACCCAGGCGCCCGGGCTGGTGGCCCGCTGCCCCGGCTGCGACGGCGTGGTCCTGCGGCTCGTCCGCGGCCCGGATCGTGCCTGGCTCGATCTGCGCGGCGTGACGGCGCTCGAGATCCCGCTGCGACCGTGAAAACTAGTCCGCGAGGTTGCGTACCGCGAGGATCGCCACGTCGTCGTTCGCGGGGGCGTCGACCAGCATCGTGGACATGGCCGTGAGGCACATGTTATCGGCGGTCGTACACGTCAACGCCGAGAGCAGCATCTCGATGCCGTCGCTGAGGAACCGGCCACGTCGCTCGACCAGCCCGTCGGTGTAGAGGAAGACGCAGCCCTCCGGATCCAGCCGGGTTAGGGTCTTGTGCCGGACGACGTCGTCGTACGCGCCCAACGGCAGGTCCGTGTCTATCTTGATGAGCTGGCTCGACTGGGACGGCGCCGCGATGATCGGCGGCAGGTGCCCGGCGCTGGAGATCGTCAGGCTGGTCCGCTGCGGATCCAGCACCGCGTAGAGCACGGTCGCCATCGCCCCGAGCTCGAAGCGCTGGACCTTGCGGTCGAGGCGGGTCAACACATCCGCGGGATCGGTGGTCTCCAGCGCGTACGCGCGCAGGGCGCTGCGGATGCGCCCCATGATGACAGCCGCGTTCAGGCCGTGGCCGGCCACGTCGCCGATCACGATACCGACGTGTCCGGACGGAAGGGCGAACAGGTCGTACCAGTCGCCGCCGACGCCGACCTCGGAGCCGGGGACGTATCGTGCCGCGATGTCCAGGCCGGGTACCGCGACCGGCCGCGCGGGCAGCAGGCTGTGTTGCAGGGCGACCGTGGCGGCCCGGTCGAGCCGGGAGAGGCGGGCCTGAGTGGCGAGGCTGGCCCGGTCGGCCACGAGCTGTAGCAGTTCCACGTCCTCGGGACTGAACGTACGCGGGGTCAAGCTGCCGACGTGGAGCACGCCGATGACCCGGCCGCGGTTGATCATCGGTACCCCGAGCAGCGACTCCACGCCCTTGGCCAGCAGGACCGGGTTGCGCACGTTGTTCTCGTCGACGTGTTCGATCACCATGGGTTCGGCGCGGGCGGCCACCCGACCGGCGAACCCCACACCGACCGGTAGCCGGAAGCTCAGCCGGACCTCCTGCTCGAGTCCGCTGGCGGCGGTGGCCACGAGCTCGGTACCGGTGGGGTCGACCAGGAGGATCGCGGCGGTGTCGGCATGCAGCAGATCGCGGGTGCGGTCCAACAGTTCGGCGAGCAGATCCTCCAGGCCGAGCTGGGACAGCGCGGCCTCGGTCACGGCCTCGAGTTGGCGTAGCCTCTCTTCGCTGCGAACCGGGGGCGTCCCGGTGCCCGTCGTCACGGCGTCCCCGTCCATCAGCTTGTCTGGCCGGACAGGTGCGTCCAGACTCCCGTCAGATCCAGGAGCTGGCGGACGAGCCCTTCGGCGCCCGTGGCGCGGTAGGCCTTGCCGTGTTCGTCGGCCAACCGCCGGCCCTTGAGCAGGGCGGTTATCCCCACCGAGTCGATGAACGTCACCCCGGCGAGATCCACGACGACGGTGGTCGCCTCGCCACGGACCGCGGAAACGATCTCATCCGCCAGCTCATCGACGTTAGCCAGGTCGATTTCGCCGCTCACGGTGACTGTGACCGTGCCGGCATCGACGTGACTGGACAACGAGAGCATCGCAGGCCCCTCCCTACCCGCCGACATGTGGGGCGACCACGACTCTATCCGCGTGGACGTCGCGCTATGGACCGTACCGCCATAGGGCGCCTCATAGCCACTGACGCCAAAGAGGAATCAGACGATTGTCGCGATGTGGTGAGATATCGCCGTGGACGGTGTGCTGCGCGCGGCCGCCGAGGCGGCGCCCGGGTTCATGCCCGCGGAGGAGGGGCTGGCGCTCTACGCCGCGGGGCTGCGGGCCGCCGAGGTCGGCCCGCTCCTGGAGATCGGTACGTACTGCGGCAAGTCAACGATCTACCTGGCCGCTGCGGCCCGGGAACGCGGCACGGTCGTGGTGACCGTCGACCACCACCGGGGTTCCGAGGAGCACCAGCCCGGTTGGGAGTACCACGACCCGGCCCTGGTGGATCCGGTGACCGGGCGGTTGGACACCCTTCCATCGATGCGCCGAACCCTGTACGCGGCCGGTATCGAGGACACGGTCGTGGCGGTTGTCGGCCGCTCCGCGGCGGTGGCGGTGCTCTGGTCCACGCCGCTCGGTCTGGTGTTCGTCGACGGTGGACACACGGAGACGGCCGCTCGGCAGGACTACGCGGGCTGGGCGCCGCACCTGCGGCCAGGTGGGTTGCTCGCCATCCACGACGTCTTCCCCGATCCGGCCGACGGCGGCCAGGCGCCGTACCACATCTACCGCGCCGCGCTCGACAGTGGACAGTTCACCGAGGTGAACCACACCGGGTCGCTACGGGTGCTGCGCCGCCGGTAGCTCGGCCGAGCCGAACACCTCGCAGGCGGCCGGTTCTCCGGCCAGCACGGCGGCCGCCAGCAGCATCGCACCGGCCGTCCAGGTGGTCCGCTCCTCCGGCCACCGGGCGTCGTCCGGGTAGACGAAACCCGTCCAGTACGATCCGTCGTCGTGCCGCAGATGCTGGACGGCCGCGAACATCTCGGCGGCGCGCCCGTGCTCACCGACCGCGCACAGCGCCAGGACCAGCTCGCCCGTCTCGGCACCGGTCACCCACGGCCGGTCGCCGACGCAGCGCACGCCCAGTCCCGGTACCACGAACCGGTCCCAGCCCGCGTCGAGCCGCTCTCGTGCCACCGAACCCCGCAACGCTCCACAGAGGACCGGGTAGTACCAGTCCATCGAGTACCGCTCGCGGGGCGCGAAGCGCTCGGGATGCGCGAGGAGCGCCTGCCGGAGGGTCGCCGCGGCGAGTTCCCAGTCCGGCTGCGGCTCACCGAGGCGCTCGGCGATCGCGAGCGCGCAGCGCAGGCTGTGGTAGATGCTGGAGCAGCCGGTCAGCAGGGCCTCCTCGGCCGGCCGCCCGTCCAACCCGCGGGCCCACCGGATCTGCCCGCCAGGGGCCTGCAGGTCCAATACGAAATCGAGTGCGGAGACCAGGACCGGCCACATCCGGCGCAGGTACGCCTCGTCCCCGGTACACCGGAGATGGTGCAACAGCCCGACGGCCAGGTACGCGGTGAAGTTGGACTCGCGTACCGCGTCGGTCACCTCCGCGCCGCGGTAGCCGCGGCACCACGAGCCGTCCGGGTTCTGCACCCGAGCCAACCAGTCGTATGCCGCCCGCGCCCGGTCCGGCAACCCGGCGGCGTCGAGCCCCATCGCCGCCTCGACGTGGTCCCACGGATCGGTGTGTCCGCCCGGGTACCACGGGATCTGCCCGTCGGCGCACTGGACGGACGCGATGAACGAAGCCGTCGCGGCGGGCTCGAACGCCGTCATGAGACCGGCTTGCGCAGGTAGACCACCAGGCTCTTGCCCAGCACGGGATTGAGCAGCCGCTCGGCCGCGCGTGTCCACCATGGACGGTGCATGATGTCGTACACGAGCAGGCGGTGATACCACGGGACGTCGCCGAACACGCAGCGCAGCCACCAGTACGGCGAGTGCAGCGCGTGCGCGTGGTGGCTGCCCTGCGGTACGAGAGCCGCGGCCCGCAGCCGGGACACCAGCTTGCGCCGGGAGTAGATCCGCACGTGCCCGCCCTCGACCCGGTGGTACGACTCGGACAGCGCCCAGCACACCCGCTCGGGCCACCACCGGGGCACGGTGACCGCGAGGACACCGCCCGGGCGCAGTACCCGGGCCGCCTCGGCGATCACCCGGTGGTCGTCGGGGATGTGCTCGAGCACCTCGGAGAGGATCACGACGTCGAATGCACCGTCCACAAAGGACAGCGAGTGCGCGTCGCCGCGGACCGCGGTCGCGCCACCCTGCGGACCCGCCTCCCCCGCCGACGCCATCGCGCCGAACATGCCCGCGACGCCGGACAGGTCGGC
>Ga0075419_10001410_pt1 | contig 15506 bp, 16 predicted proteins | sample SoiMetdeltSBSDD3_FD_76900 | JGI IMG/M metagenome (GOLD analysis project Ga0075419, IMG submission 76900) | Bulk soil microbial communities from a Populus tree surrounding site in Tennessee, USA - Soil MetaG P. deltoides SBSDD3 | ecosystem: Environmental > Terrestrial > Soil > Tree plantation... | reverse complement strand
GCTGAGAAACGGCAATGTTACGACACCGATCTCAGGCAAGCTCAACGGCGATCAGATCAGTTTCACTGCCGGCGCTGCTCACTATACTGGCCGTGTAAATGGCAACGCGATCGAGGGAACCGTAAAAGGCGGGAGTGACGGCAAATGGACTGCGACCCGGGCAGGCAGGTAATTGAGGCAGGTTCAAAGCATGCTTTCAGTTTCCGCCGATTAATTTGCCTTTCGCACTGATCGCAGCGAACAATCGGACTAGTTCAACGTAGCTCTTCGGAATCCGAACGAAGGGAATATATTTTTAGAGACGGACACCAGATTACGAGCCGCCCCTTGATCCCGCAAAAGAGTTTCCCACAATACAGCGACCTTCCCTGCGGCAATTGGAATCCTTCCAACTACAACGTAACGTGTGATCAAAGAGTGGGCGATCTTTAGGTTGACTAGCCCGAACGACTTTTGCCGTACGAAGAAATCGGCCAAGATTGCTCCGTCCAACTCAATGAGATTATTTTTGTTGAGGTAACTCAGTACCAAATAGAGATGTGTGCCAGCCACTGAATCTTGTATCCAATTGAGAATTGTATCCCAGCGAATTTTTTGCTGCGCTCTTCTCAGTAAATAAATAATATCCAGGAGTGCGAAAAGGCCTCCTTCGCGTTTTAATTCCAGAGCCCAATGCGAAGCGGTATAAACAATTTGAAGCTCGGTGCTGAAACGCGTGACAGGAACCCGTTTCAGCCAAGAGGGTCTTAACTCCCCTGTTATGTTTCGGGGACTGAAAACTGGCAACTTCGCCAATTTGTGACTGGGAGGGAAAAGTCCTCGGTGAACTTCAACCCAAACGTCCCTACCCTTGTGATAAAAGGGCATACTATGATGGTGCGTAGCATAAAATTCATGGCTATTTGTCGACCGCTGCCGAAAACCCATTTCTAGAAGGATCGACTCTAGCTTCGGCTGTTCGTTGGGATCAACTAGAAGGTCCAGGTCCCGCATGACCCTCAAGTGCGGTTGTGGATAAAGTTCGCTTCCCGTGGAGCTACCTTTGAGAAGCGTAATTGGCCGAAATAGACCCTCACACTTGACAAGGATTTCGCTAAGAGTTTCTAGCTGGATCTCGTTGATGAGCCGCGTTGTCAAATCGGCAGCCTTGACATCCTTACAAGGCTGAGAGTCTTCCGCTTTTAAATCCTTTTGCCTCGCAAACCAAAGAAGCGGCCCTAGGCCAGCTTCTATGATCCACCTAACCTGCCGCTCATTGAGAAGAGATAATGGTATAGGTTCATGGCCCCTCGAAACCGTACCCAGCAACGCTAGTGGATTAAAACGCGTGCTTGGGTAGAAGCCTTGTAACATCGGCTGATTCTTTTATGAAAGAACAGACAGGAAGGTGGATTTAATAAGTTCGCAGGTTGGTTTGAGATTCGACGAGAGCAATTCAAAGCAATGTGTTTTCGATACGATTTCAATCGCACCATCAAGTCCGTCTCCAGTGTGCGCGAGCGGATTAAGGGCGTTCGTGAACAAACGTGCCGCGGCTTCCGCCTTTCCTATAGGCTTCAATACCGGCTCGGAAATCTCGCCGATGAAACGAACAAAAAAGATAGCCTCCAGCGGGAGACTGTACATTGTCGTTTGGCAAGGAAGAAACTGTGTCGGAACGTGCGCCGTCCGGGTCGTAAAGATAGTTTCTTCGGGTAGTAGATACTCGTTGGGTGGAACCGTCTTGAGGCAGAGAGCATGGGGGAATGGATGGACTTGCATGGCTGTAAGATGGACCGGCGCCAATTCATCGCTCAGGTATTTAAACCCGTGGTGCAAAAGTCCCCATGCTGTGGTCGATTTCCCATATCCGGATGGCGCAACGAGAGCTAACGCGCGTCCATCCAACTCGAGTACAGCTGCATGAACAAAATAGAGATCGGACCGGAGTTTTTGCGTCTCGATGGTCATATCTTTCTCAAACATATGGAGAAAATCACCATCATCCCGCGCTAACTCAGGATAAGCTCCGTTTCGTGCTATCAGGCGTCCTTCAGCCGTGCCTTGCCGAGTGATCCGATACCTGATCTGCGGCTCTTCAACGGCCCGTTTGAACCAACCGTAATTGCTATTTAAAAGTGACGTCGCTTGTCTATCCAAACATTCGACTCGGATGTCACAATCAAAAACTGACAATTCGATGACGTCCATTTATCGCACTTTGCCGGGCTTGGGGAAATCTGCCGGTAAGATACTGGCGACCACTTTGGGGATTGAACTACCTGTCCGTATTCTCGATTGAGAGGCTTCCTGTGATTCAACTAGCACTAACACGGGACCCTTCCGCAAACTTTTGTGCGCCTAATCCCGACTCCACCGATGCCTTTTTCTTTCTCTTCTTTCTTTTCTTTCATCTCTTTCATCTCTTTCGTCTCTTTCGTCTCTTCCGGAACCTCCGGAGGCAAAAGAGGGCGCGGCCAGAATGGTCAAGATAACCGGAGTTATATAAGCTGCCTTTTTTATTACATCCCTTCTCGTTATGCGTTCTTCAAACATCGCCGTTCCCCTTTCAGAATTTGTCTTTCGCCACTTCTAATTTCTCCAAAAGATTTGAGTTTCGTAGGTTCGAAATGACTTCCTCTACGTCTTTGCGAGCCGTGCTAGCATCTACCTCGTAAGCACCAGCGAGACGATCTACAATCTCAGCAATATTCCAGTTGCCGTCGCAACAATCCCAGATGAAACTCGCGGTCGCGTTGAGCTGGTGAAGGCGTCCTTCTTTACGGTTCAATATTACCGTTTCCCCTTCAATAGTTCGGTAGTTGAGATCCGAACGGCGTTTCGGACACGATTGAGCGGCCAGCGTATCATTTTGCGACGGCTTACCGTCAGTTAATGCACCAATTGGTTGTACCCCGTTTGTCTTCACATCCATCTTCTTCACCTCAAGAAAGGGTTGAGGCTATTTCTAACTTTCGTTGCAGGGTTGAGCAATGGATGTACCAAATTACTTTCAAAACGATTGATTCGATCTTTTCGACTAAGACACCCAAAATTTTTGACACCGAAAGTGTCAAAAAGTCACAAACTGATACCTAGACATCATCATTCTGACAAGGAGGGGAAAAGCCTAAGATGGGCCTTCGCTGACAGAACAAGCGTTTAAAGAAGAAAAAGAGGTGATGTTCTTTTCATACTGTTGGAGACGACCGGGCGAAAGCGTCCAGAAAAGTGTTAACGTACTAAATCTTTACTTTGCTTGCCCGACTTAATATCGACCCACAGAACAAGTCAGTCTGAACTACGAGTATTGAAACCGACCCTTAGAATATAGCCGTTTTTGCCAAAATATTTCCATTATGTCACTCACGATCTGCCATCATGTTCCGTATCCTGTACGTCGGTAGTAGACGTTGGATTCGTTTAACTTAGCGATCATATTGCAAGTGAGGCTATCAAACGTTTCCGTTTTGGCATCAAATGTCATTGAGAGAACAAGAAATCGGACCAGGGACTTGCGCGCGTCAAATCAAGCGGCAGCAACGGCAAGTGGACTGCGACCCAAGCGGGGAAGTAAAGACCGCAGCGCATTCTCGGTTGTAGTTACACTTTAAATAGGCCCCTGATCCAATTCCAGGTTCTGAAAAGCCAATAATCCAGGAAACACTTCACCCTCACCCTTAATTCTGCGGCGAGCGTTGGCTATCCTGCTTGTTTGTTTTCACCGGCCAATTCCTTTTCAAGGATTTGGCTTAAGTCTTCCAGAAAACCCACTTGTCCCTTCAAGATCTTTTCCTTCGCCACTGGCATCATGAACCATTCAGCGCGATCTACTTCGGGAAACTCCTGACGCTTACCGGAGCGCGCCGGCCACTCTATTGAAAATGTGTTACTCACAATCGCTTTAGCATCGCAGTCACCTCTCACTGCCCACGCATGCACAAGCTTTCCACCGGGCTGTTTGCGTTGAGTAAGAGCAATAAAATTCCCTTCCGGCAGACATCCCGTTTCCTCCTGAAACTCCCGCTTCGCCGTGCTGAGGCGATCTTCACCCTCTTCAAATTCGCCCTTGGGTATGGACCACGCTCCCAAGTCCTTTTTCGCCCAATAGGGTCCGCCCGGATGAACTAGAAAAACCTCGAGTGTTGAATTTCGCAATCGATACATCAGTATGCCGGCGCTTTCTTTTTTGGCCATCAGTTTATCGACTAAAACAACTCCCCTTCGCTTTTTCGCTCTTCTTTCGGACGCCAGCGGAGCAAATAGGCTTCCGCTCGGTTGATCGCTTCGTTGCACACGACAACGACCAGGGCGAGAACCAGGATGCCACCCAATGCGCCGGTCGTGGAAAAGAGCGATGTGTTGTAATTGATGAGATAACCCAATCCTTTGCTGGCGGCGATGAATTCACCCACGACCGCACCCACGATAGCGTAGGGAACACTGATTTTTAACCCCGTGGTGATCCAGGGAACGATGGCCGGAACCGTGACCTTCATCAAAATTTGCCGTTCCGTCGCTCCCATGATGCGTAATATGTTCTTAAGCTCGGCATCCACGCCTTTGACTCCGGCGTAGGTATTGAAGAAGGTGAGAAAGAAAACCACGATTATGACGAGAATGATTTTTGAAGTCGGCCCGATGCCGAACCAGATAATAAATAACGGCGCCAGGGCGATTCGCGGAATCCCGTTAAAAGCCACCACATAGGGATCGAGAATCTGCGCCAAGGTCTCCCTCCGGCCGAGCAGAAAACCTAAACCGATGCCACAGACCGCGCCGATGAAGAAGCCGGTAAAGGTCTCGTAAAGCGTGATCGCGAGGTGAGCGAAGATCGAGCCATCGGCAATCACCTCGTAGAGATAGCCAAAAACTCGCGACGGGCTCGATACCCAAAACGGATCGATCAATCTCCCGGAGCTCAGCTCCCAAAAAGAAACCAGCAAGAGACCGAAGAGCAGCCGGTAAAGAAAAAGACGTCTCCGGCTAATCATTTGCTCAAGAACTCGTTGGTGACGAGCTCGGCGTAGGGTGCACGCTTTTTCAATATTCCAGCCTGCTCGAGTATGTCTTGCGTGGTTTGGAAGCTGCGCTCGCTCGTCCGGCCGTCAGGGCTCAGCGCGGGTAAAACCGAATTGGCCCCGGACAAGAGAAGCTCGGGGTCGATCTTTGCCATAAACGGCTTGAGCGCATCTGCAACTTGTTCAGGGCCACTTTTCAGCGCCCACTGGTTTGCGCGGGTCAGCGCCCGCACCATCCTTCGCACCAGGTCTGCTTCTTTGGCCACTGTCTCAGGACGGGCGACAAGATTTTCCATGAGGAATTCTGGGATCGACGGGTCTTCGCCTTTGGCATTGTTGATGAACATGATGGCGAAGCCGCGGCTGATCGCGGTCTCCGGCACCGGCGGTGCCGTCAGCGCGACATCGACCTTTCGATTCTCCAAAGCGGCAAGCCAGGTGGGCCCCGCGCCGATGGGTATAATGTTCACGTCTTGCTGCGGGTTGTACCCCGCCTTGCGGATCACAAAGGCAGCGAGGTGTGCGGTTAAGGCGCCCGGATTGGTGACACCAACAGTTAGACCTTTCAGCGCCTTGATCTTCTCTGCCAAGGGCATCGCTTCCGTGACCCCCTTGGCCTTGGCGGTCTCTTTGTGCATCGCCCAGTTGATAAAAACTTTGTTCAGGCCGCTCATGACCATCAGCAGTCTCTTGCCCTCCTGATGCGCCAGGATGACGTTGTCGCCGGTCGTGAAGCTGAACTCCACGTCACCCGCGATCAGCGCGCGGATGTCCGGTCCGCCGCCGCCCGTGGATGTAATGTCCATTTCCAGCTTCTCATCGGCAAAAAAGTTCTTACTCTGGGCGATATAGACCGGCGTCATGGAGTGCGCCACGACCGGAATCGTCATTTTAACTTTCCGCGGCGCCTGTGCTTCCGCCGGCTGAGAAAACCAGCCCAGGAAGAAAGCCGCAGCGAGAAAAATTGTCATGCATCGTCTCATAGTAATTCTCCTTTCTATACTTCTGCCAAAGTCACTTCGGGCCGCAAATCGCGCCAGAGCCTTTCATACGCCGTGCGAAACTCTTGGCTTTCATGGATCTGAAAAACATCCCGCGGTCGAGCTATCGCGACATTCTCAATGGACTTGATCCGACCGGGCCTGGAAGTCATGAGCACGACCCGATCCGCCAAGGTAATTGCCTCGATCAAATCATGGGTAATAAAAATAATCGTTTTTTTGGACGCCGACCAGAGCTTGAGGAGCTGATCCTGCAGCACGATCCGCGTCTGGGCGTCCAGTGGACCGAAGGGTTCGTCCATCAGGATCAACTCCGGATCATAGATCAAGGTGCGAATGATGTTGGCCCGCTGACGCATCCCGCCTGACAGCTCATGCGGATAATGATCCTCGAAGCCGCTCAAGCCAACCCGCCCAATCAATTCTTCGGCCCGATGTCGCCGAACGCTTTTCTCTATTCCCCGGATTTCGAGCGCGATCTCCACATTTTCGCTCAAGGTGCGCCAGGGCAAGAGATTATCTTTTTGCGTGACGTAACCGATTTTCGTGCAAATGTCGTTGATGGGGCTGCCGCGGAAAACAATGCGACCGGAAGTTGAGCGGATCAGACCCACGATCAAGTTGAGCAAAGTCGATTTGCCGCACCCGGATGGGCCGACGATCGTGATGAACTCGCCTTCAGCGACGCTCAGGTCCACCGAGTCGAGGGCCAAAACTTTTTTCCCCCGACCCTGGTATTCCTTGCAGACACCTTCCACAGAGAGCAGCGCCGCCATCGTTGTCAGAATGTGATTTGAGCGATGGAAGCGCCGATCCCATCTCTGGCGGTCTGGCCGTTGGCATCCATATTGTCTCGTCGGGGGGTGTCAAAGTTGGTGATGTACGCGGTGTTGCCGACGAATACGATGGCGGAGGGAAACTCGAGCGGACCTGCGCCGCCATTCTTGGCTACCTCTTGCACAGTTCCGTCGGGCGTGACTGTCACAATGGCATTGCGCTCGTTGGCTGCTACCCACAGCTTGCCGCTGCCGTCGAAGGCTAGGCCATCGGCACCATCGAGAAGAGGACTCTGCGCCCATAAGGTCGGCTTGCCACCCTTTCCGTCCGGGCCTATTTCGACTTTCCAGATTGCACCGCGCGACGTATCTGACACATATAAACTGCCCTTGCTATCAAATTCTACGCCATTGGCGACGATCGGTTGCTCCGTCTTGCCGTCGGGCAGCTTACGTACGTTTGGTTCGATCTTGACTGCCGGCTGAGCGGTACCGCCGTTGGGCCCGACGCGATAGACGATTCCGCTTCGCCCGCCCGCAACATAAAGGTTGTTCTGTCGGTCGAAGGCGATACCATTAGCGCCTTCCGTACCGGTGGCAAAGGTCTGGGCCATTCCCGGCTTCGCAGCGTTTAAGTCAGCGGCCCTGATACGCACCACTTCGGCGAAAGGAACGCTGGCGATGAATAGATCGCCTTGCTGGTTGAAAGCGATACCTCCGCCGTCGGCGTTGAGTTTCTTACCCTTTATCTCCCGTGCTTCAATTCGGCCCACCACCACGGGTTTGGGAGACTTGGGATCTACGCGCAAGATGTTCCCTGTGACTCGATCCGGCATATAGAGTCGGCCCTCTTTATCGGCGGTGATGCTTTCAACAATTACCGTGCGGTCAACGCTCGCCGGATCGAGATCAACCAGAATCGAGACGGCGGGGTTTCGCGGTTGGATGGTGGCGCACGCACCGAGAAAAATCGCCATCACGGGAATCATCACCATTTTCATGCGAGCCTCCCTTTGTGAGCTAAAGTATTGCCTTAGAGCTCGCCGACCCCAAGGTCACCGGGTTTGTCAGTTTTACGCGCTCAGCTCTCTTATGCTTTTGGCTCTAAAGATTCAAGGCTCGGGCGGCGTTGGCGCCAAGGACTTGGCTCCGTTCTTCAGCCGTGAGGTTAAGCGAATCGATCTTACGGACAGGCTCAAAATCGCCCATCGCCATTGGATAATCCGTTCCCACTACTACCCGGTCTGCGCCAACGACCTGAATCAAGTATTGCAATGCCGCGGCGGAGTGGACGATGGAATCGAAGTAAATTTTTTTCAAGTAGCCCGATGGCTTCCGCGGAACGATCTTTTTAAAGTCCGGCCGCAGATTGTACGAGTGGTCAAGGCGCCAGATATTAAACGCCAACAATCCCCCACCGTGGGAGAGGCAAAGGCGAAGGTTCGGGTACTTCTCGAACATTCCCTTGAGAATCATGCGCTCGATCATCAACGTCGTCCGAAACGGAAACTGCAATACGTTTCCGAGCACGCCGGCGATGGGATCATCGGTGTCGACGCCGCCTTCCAAAGGATGGACGAACAACAACATGTCCAGCGCCTGGACCGCGTCAAAGAACGGCTCAAAGATCGGATCGTCCAGCTGCCGCTCTCCAACGGCATTGCCGATCTCCAACCCTTTAAGGCCCATGCTCTTTGCCTCTTCGGCAACGGCGATCGCTTCGGGAATGCTTTGTAATGGCACGCTGCCGAAGCCGACGAAACGATCCGGATGTTTTTTGACAATCGCTTGGATCGCTTCGTTCTGCTTGCGCGAAAAGTGCGTCGCTACTGCAGGCTCTTCCCAGTAAAATAACAAGATCGGCGACGGTGAAATGGCCTGGAGATCGATGCTCATTCTGTCCAACGCTTTGATTCGCGCCAACGCATCGTAGGCCCCTTCGTCGAGGCCGGCCCTCATTCCGATTTGCGATGTGACCTTCAACTTGCCTTTATCCAGCACTAGTTTTGGCGCGTGATCCTGGTACTTACCGGGATTAGACAATGCCTCGATGGGAAAAAAATGTGAGTGTAAGTCAATGTTCATAATGCTATCGCCCCGCGTCGTTCCGACCTCACGATGCCGCTAGTTGTAAAAGCCGTACAACGTATACACCAACCCACTCTCTAGCACTAGGGATAACTTGACAGGCAAGCGAGCGCTGAAGTATTTCTTCCAAAGAACTTGTAAGCTACGGGATACCATCCGTACTCTTGTAAACCTTGTCCCAACGTCTACGATACTACTTTCAAGAATTTAATCCGGTTTCTAACAACAAAAACCGCTGCTCTGTGCGTTGCCTGCAAGCAAGTTAATAACAAAATCCTGACGCGCAAGTTCTTCAAACTTTTCAAGTATGCAACTTGATCCCACGGCAGCGCCACTGTCAGGCATCTCAGTCGATTTGCGCGGGGTTCAGCGCGTCTTTCCTGGGCCAGTCACTGCGATCGATGGCATCGATCTGCACATCGCGCCTGGCGAGTTTGTTGCGATCCTAGGTCCCACCGGCTGCGGTAAATCGACGCTCCTGCGCATCATCGCCGGCCTAGACAAACCCGACTCCGGTTCGATTCAAGCCGGTCCTGGCGGAACCGCGCATCGACATATCGGCTACGTCTTTCAGGATGCCTATCTATTGCCCTGGCGCAACGCCTTGAACAACGTCGCCCTACCACTCGAGCTGAGCGGGGTACCGCGCGCCGAGCGCTTGGCGACCGCTGCCCAAGCCATCGAGCGGGTCGAATTAGCAGATGCGATTACGCGCTATCCCGCGGAGCTTTCCGGCGGCATGCGGATGCGCGTGTCCCTCGCTCGGGCGCTGGTCACGAGTCCGTCATTGTTGCTGCTCGACGAGCCTTTCGCCGCGCTTGATGAGATTACCCGGCAGCAGCTTGACGAGCACTTGCACCAGCTGTGGTATGAGCGGCGGATGACGGTGATCTTTGTTACGCACTCGATTATCGAGGCGACGTTTCTGGCGGAGCGCGCGGTCGTGCTTACGCGCCGTCCGGCTCATGTCATCCTCGACCACACCCTCGACCTGCCCGAGCGGCGCGCTGCGGCACTGCGCACCGATGCGCAGTTCTCGCAGCAGATGCGAGTCCTAGTCGAGGCTCTGGAACGCGGCGATGGGAGACAAGCATGAACGCGTCTAACTTTATGCGCAACGTGCTGCCACCCATCGTACCGTTCGTCGTCGTAACAGTGGCTACGGAGCTCGCCGTGCGCCAAGGATGGGTACCGTCATTTCTGGTTCCGGCGCCATCCAGTGTGGTCCTCTCCATGTTTCGTGACTGGCCGGAGCTGTGGCGCGCGACGTTGAATACCGCCAACGCCTCTCTCATCGGCTTCGGCATGAGCGCAATCATCGGGAGTCTGGTCGCGATTGCACTGTCGTCTGCGGCCTGGGTGCAGCGCGCCTTCTATCCCTATGCGGTGTTTTTTCAGACGGTGCCGATCATTGCTATCGCGCCGCTGCTGGTCATCTGGTTCGGCTGGGATCGTACGGTAGTTGTGTCGGCCTTCATCGTGTCGATCTTTCCGGTGATCGCGAACACGTTGACGGGCTTGTTGTCCACCGATCCGGCCCTGCGCGATCTGTTTCGATTATACGATGCCAAGCGTCTGGCAACTTTGCTGAAGCTGCGCCTGCCGTTTGCGCTGCCTCATGTTATGACCGGACTACGCATCGCCGCTGGTCTCGCCGTTATTGGAGCCATCGTCGGCGAATTCATCACCGGCAGCGGCATCGGTGGCTCCATCATGGTTTCGCGCCAGCAGAACCGCGTGGATAAAGTCTTCGCCGGCTTGCTCATGGCTTCGCTTCTCGGCATCGTGCTGTTCACCCTGGTCAACCTCATCAGCCGCCTGTCGCTCAGGCACTGGCACGCTTCCGAAGCCAAATCTTGATTCGATGGAAAGGTAAACGAAATGTTTAGAGTGATCGTGGTTGCCATTGTGGCGGCCGCCATCAGCGCGGGATGCGGCAAAGGAAACGATTCGAGCCGCCCGGCGGTTACTTTGCAGCTCAACTGGAAGCCCGAGCCCCAGTTCGGAGGATTTTATGCCGCTGAGGTCGATGGCATCTACGCGCGACACGGACTGAACGTGACGATTACAGCGGGGGGTGCCGGCGCGCCTACCGTCGATATGATCGGCGCCGGCACGGTGCCCTTCGCCATCGTCAGCGCCGATGAGATCGTTCGCGCCCGGGCCATGGGCAATTTAGTGGTCGCGCTGTTCACCGTGTACCAGACCAATCCGCAGGGCATCATGACCCGTGCCTCGCGCGGATTCAAAACTTTGGGAGACGTTTTCAGCCACCCCGGCATACTGGCCATGGAGCGTGGCCTTCCCTATTCCGATTTCCTCCAGAAGAAATACGGCTTCGCCAAGTTGAAAATCGTCCCTTCGCCCTTTGGTGACTTGAGCCTGTATCGCACCGAGGAAAACTATGCAATGCAATGCTTCGTCACTTCGGAGCCGTTGGCGGCGGAGAAAACCGGTATCGAGCCTCAGACGTTTCTGATTGCCGAGTCGGGCTACAATCCATACACGACCGTCCTGGCCACCAGCGAGAGTTATCTTAAATCGAATCCGCAGATCGTCAAGTCGATGATCGACGCGGTGCGCGAAGGATGGCAGGCCTACCTTGCCGACCCGGCGAAAGCCAACGAATACATGGGCCGGCTCAATCCGACGATGGATCCCCAGACGTTCAAGGACAGTGCGGTAGCCCAGAAGCCGCTGATTGAGAGCGCAGACACAAAGCAGTTGGGGCTAGGAACGATGACCCTCGATCGTTGGCAGACGCTGGTGGAGCAGCTTGTTGAGTTAAAGGTAATCGACAAGCCTGTGGATGCACAGACATGCTTTGCCGAACCATCGAAGGCAAAATGATCCAACGAACAACTCTATTCCTCAACCAGCAAAAGTTGTGGTAATAGGAACCGCAGGAACTACAGGGAGGAGTTGAATCATGAACCCGGCAAATCTGAGACGTTCTGCCTTGGCTTTGCCTCTTATCATCTTTTCTCTGTTGATCCTCGGCAAAGCCCTCGCCGCCGGTCCGTTGCTGATCGCCTACGGCGGTCATAACGAGACGATGGCGCCGCTGTGGGTGGGCATCGAAAAAGGTTTGTTCAGAACGCACGGGCTCGATCCCAGGGTACTGCAAACCCGCAGCGGACCGATCATGATGGCGACCCTCGCCTCGGGGGGAGCGCCTTTGGTTTGGGCGGCGCCCAGCAGCGCTCTGAGCGCCACGGTCGGCGGCATGAAACTCGGGTGCTTTGCCGTCGGCAGCAACAAGATGCCCCGTGAATTAGTCGTCAGAAACGGAATCGACTCAATTGAAGATCTGCGCGGCAAGACTTTCGGTGTGCAGAGCATCGGCGGCGGCTTCTGGTTGTCGACCATGGTTGCCCTCGATGGGCTTGGTCTCGACCCCGAAAAGTACAAGCTCAATATGCGGGTTATCGGCGACACCATCACCGTGACGCAGGCGTTGACTTCGGGCAATGTCGATGCGGCTGTCCTGCCCTACAGTTTCGCCGATATGGCAAAGCGAGCGGGAGCTCGTTCTCTGGCGGACGTCGGGGCCGTGAAAATCATCTATCAAGCAACGGCGATTTGTTCCCAAAAGGATTCCACCGCCGTCTCGCCAGAGATCATGGTCGGGTTGACCAAAGGTTTGGTCGAAGCGCTGGTCTATATTCAAGACCCCAATCACAAACGCGAAGTCATGGAAGTCCTGAAAAAAAATCTCCGGCTGAGTAAGGATGAAGACATCGAAGCATCTTACAAAGTCACGCGCCAGCAGATGCCGAGTCTGGATGTCGCTTGTAACCCCGATGTCTGGCGACTTATCCAGCGGATCGTTTCGCGGATCAATCCGAAGGTTCAGGAAGTTGACCTGGATCAGTTGATTGTGCGCAGCGCAGTGCGGAGTCTCGAGGAGAGCGGCTTCATGCCCGAGATGAGAAAAAAGTTTGGGCAATAGTTTTGGTATTTCCGATCGTAACCCTTGACACCAAATGACAGGCGACCTAACGTCCCGCTAGTTCCTACCGGCGAATTAGAAAGGAGTATACATACGAACTTAGCGTTTCATTTCCGCCAAGACTTGCCTTAGGAGAGAAAGATCAACCGCGTCGGCCTGCTTCACGTCTTTCCCGATCGTCTTTTTTACTAGGTCGAGTTGATTTTTGATGGCGGTTTCTTTCCCTAGACCGTCGGGACTTATGGACCGCAAGGTACGAGCATAGGCGCGTTCTGCTATCGGTTGAGACAGTTTGAGCCAGTCCATATAGAGCGCTACGGACTCTGCACGGTGGTTCATAAAAAATATCCCCGCCTTCACCAGCGCTCTGATAATTCTTTTTACCTCCTCGGGGTTCTCTTTCAGTTTCTTGTCGGTGGCTGTCAACCCGCTAAAGGGCACCTCAAACTTCCCTTCAATGTCCGCAACCAAATTATATCCTTTCTCCTCAGCGACAACCTGAAGCGGGTTAGGCAGAGGAGTAGCGTCAACGCTGCCAGAGAAGAGCGCTTGGAGGCGCACGTTTTCCCGTCCTATCGGAATTATTGTGGCATCCTTATCCGGGTCCAAACCTCCACTGGAAAGCATGGCACGAGTAGAGGAATAGACACTGCCGGAGAAGCCGCTGACCGCGATTTTCTTTCCGCGCAGCTGGGCGACGCTTTTGATCTCAGGCCTCGCGACCAAGGTGAGATCGGCGAAATTAAACGCAAGATGAGTGGTTTTGATCGGCAGCCCTTGTGCCGCGGCGAGAATCCCCGACCCGCCACCGAAAAGCGTATAGTCGATCTCCCCCGCCACTTGGCTTTTCAAAGCAAGATCACTGGTGAGCACGAGCAGTACGGGTCTCAGCCCTTCCTCGTCGAAAAATTTCTGTTTGATTGCGGTCATCAAGGTCACCGAGGCCATCGACGGCGGATATGCGACCTTGATTTCCTTTAAGTCACGCGTTGGTTGGGCGGCATGCACCGGCAAAGACACAAGCGAACAGAAAATAAACCCGAGGAGCCAGAACAGTCTGTCCTGCTTGCGCAAGTTTTCTTCTTCTTCGATCATTTGATTTGCTCCCGAGGGAATTTCCCATGTCCATCTCTCGAAAGTCAACTCCAGAATTGAAGCCATTCCCTTTTCGTCACTTTGACAGCCCAAAAAGAAAACGCCCGAGGAGCGAGCCCCTCCGGTTGTGGGCGATGAGCCTTAGACGCAGAAGAAGACACTACGTACATAGAACTAAGACGACCCCGGCCAAGAGTCAACCGGGGTAACGTTGACAAGGCTGTAGCCGATTGGCTACTTTCCGAAGCGATTCGCTGATCATTCTAAAGTGTGAGAACCACAAATCACAGAGCTTCCCGGTTGCTAAGGAGCGAGGATTCAACATGAGCCTAAAGACTATCTTGTCAGGTATCGTGATTCTTTATCTGGCCAGCGGGCCAGCAGCGTACGCTCAGACGCTCGTGAAAGTCCCCTTTCCCTATTCGCCTATCAACGCCAGTTCCTTGCCGTTTATGATCGCCAAAGACGCCAAGATTTTTGAGAAACACGGACTGGACGTCGACTTGGTCTTCATGGGCGCTTCAGCGCTGATTATTCAGTCGATGCTCTCCGGCGCGACCAATGTTGCGGGCTTTGGCGGCCCGGCGATTATCTCCAACGTTCTCAGAGGAGGCGACGTCATCGTGGTGGCCGCAACCGTTCCACTAACCACTCCGTTGATAACCCGGCCCAGCATAGAAAAAGGAGAAGATCTCAAAGGAAAAAAGATCGGCATGACCCGCTTAGGCGGCATCCCGCACTTTGCGCTCCAGATGATTCTCGATCGTTACGGAATCAAAGACGTAACGATGATCCAGATGGGCAGTCAGTCGGAAGCTGAGCTGGGTCTACGCCGGGGTATAGTGGACGGCGCCATGGTGTCACCGCCGCAATCGTTTTTGCTGGTCAGAGACGGCTTTCGCGAGCTGGTCGGCGCGGAAGACTATAGTAAGCTCGGCATCAAACTGATCTCCGGAGGCGTCGCCGCCCGCAGATCCTACGCGGCGAAGAATAGAGACGTTGTCGCCCGCGTCATCAAGGCGACTATGGAAAGCATCAAGGTGATGTCAACCCAGGAGCCTTTTGCCAAAAAAATTCTCTCCAAGTACACGCGTCTAACCCAACCTGATCTCCTCGACCGGCTTTACAAATTTGCCCTGGAGGCGTTTAGCGAGTTCAGTCGCGATCCCACCATCCCACGGGAAGCGATCGGCTCCATGGCGCGCTTGATGGGCGAGTTCGGTATCGTCGATCGCGCTGCGGTAGCTAATACAGCGACCGAAGCATTTTATGACAATAGCTACGTCGATGAGATCAAGCAGTCGGGATTTTTTAAGGAGCTGTGGAAGTAGCTCCGACGTTTTTTGGCTAAGTCGAGCAAGCCGCAAGGAGGTCTTGTCATGAAAGAGATTACCGTCGCGGTCTTCTTTGGAGCGCTGATTTATCTGGGACGGGTTGGTACGGTTTTCGCCACCCTTAGTTTATCTTCAGCAGCCGCTTGATGTTGCCGGACATGATCAGGCGGAGGTCTTCGATTTTGAGCTTCAAGTGACGCTGTGCATGCTTGACGATTTTCTCGATCTCCCATTCCATCGGGTTGAACGGGGTATCCGAG
>Ga0075419_10001409_pt1 | contig 15506 bp, 14 predicted proteins | sample SoiMetdeltSBSDD3_FD_76900 | JGI IMG/M metagenome (GOLD analysis project Ga0075419, IMG submission 76900) | Bulk soil microbial communities from a Populus tree surrounding site in Tennessee, USA - Soil MetaG P. deltoides SBSDD3 | ecosystem: Environmental > Terrestrial > Soil > Tree plantation... | reverse complement strand
GGACTTTAGGTGGCGGCGAAGCCGCCTTGATATTGGTTGGGCGAGCGCCGCAGGCGCGCCCCGAACGATGTGAACCGGCTCAGGGGGGTGTGAGTGGATTCACATCGTTCGCCGTGGGCCCCAGGGGTGAAGCCGCCCTGATTTATGTTGACGGGGCGTGTCAGCCGCTCCGGAGATCTCCATCTGCATCGTCAGCACCGACGCGCGCGAGGACCTGGTGCGCTGTCTCGGCTCGGTCTTCGCCCATCCGCCCGGGGTGTCCTTCGAGGTGCTGGTGCTCGACAACGCCTCGCAGGACGGCAGCGCCGATGCCGTGCGAGAGCGGTTCGGCGACTCGGTGGAGCTGATCGCGCTCGACCGGCGACGGGGCAAGGCCGAGAACGACTCGGAGCTGATGGCGCGCGGTCGCGGCCGCTACCTGCTCCTGATGAACGAGGACTCGGAGCTGACGGCCGGCGCGGCCAACACGCTGCGGGCGAGGCTCTCGGCCGATCCCGGCGCGGGCGTCGCGGGGGCGCGCATCGTCGACGCGGAGGGAGTGCAACAGCCGTCGGCCTGGCGCTTCCCCGGCATCCTCGGCGCGCTGGCCGGAGCGCTCTTCCTGCACCGGCGCGTGACCGTGCAGAGCACGGGCGACCAGGTCCGCGAGGTCGGCTGGGTCCAGTCGGCCGGAATGATGGTGCGGCGCGCGGCGTACGAGCAGGTCGGCCCGCTGGACCCGCAGTTCTTCGTGTACTCGGACGAAGTCGACTGGCAGCGCCGCGCACGGGATGCGGGCTGGACCGTGATCTATGTGCCCGACGCGACGATCGTGCACCGCGAGCAGCTCTCGCACGGCGCGGGCGCGCGGCGGCGGATCGTCGAGTTCTCGCGCAACCGTGACCGCTACATGCGCAAGCACCACGGCCCGGCGGCGGCCGCGGTCGTGCGTGCCCTGACCGCGTTCACGTACGCGCTGCGCGCGCTCGCCGCGCTGGGCATGCGCGGGCACAGCGCGCGGCGGTACTGGTGGCATGCCTACCATTCCCTGCTTCCCTCCCGCGGCGAGGGCCTGCGCGAGGCGGTGGACGCATACAACCGACAGCTCGACCGTGGCGACCAAGGAGGCCGGCCGTGAAAGCGCACACCGTTTACCGCACGTTCCAGACCGCAGAGCGCCGCGAATGGGTGCGCATCACGGAGGACGTGCAGGAGGCGGTGGACGAGTCCGGCGTTGCGGAGGGCATGGCGCTCGTGTCCGCGATGCACATCACCGCCGGTGTGTGGGTGAACGACGACGAGCCCGGCATCCTCGAGGACACCATCGAGTGGCTCGACAAGCTCGCGCCGCCGTCGTGGAAGCCTCCCGCAAACGACGTTGCGCGCGCGCTGGGCCCGGACCCCGGCGACTTCCGCCATCACCGGGGCGGCGAGGACAACGGCGACGCGCACTGGAAGAACCTGCTCGTCCACCATCAGGTGGTGCTGCCGGTGACGGAGGGGCGCCTCGACCTCGGGCCGTGGCAGCAGGTCTTCTACGCGGAGTTCGACGGGGGCCGGCGGAAGCGGCTGATCATCAAGGTGATGGGCGAGTGACCCCGATCTCGCGCACGTAGCCGACGAACCGGGGTATGCCGCGCACCCTGCGGCCCTCCTTCGAGACGAGGAAGCCGCAGCGGGTGTAAAGGCTGCGGGCCGGACGGTTGTCGACCTCCGTCTCGAGGCAGATCCGGATCAGGCCGAGGCGGCGTGCCTCCTCCTCCGCTGCCCCGAGCAGCGCCCGCGCGACGCCCTGCCGGCGGAACTCCGGCGCCGTGGCGAGGGCGTCGATGTACAGCGCCTCGTGAGGCGACTCCGGTATCGCGCGCTGCATGCGATAGACGAACACGAGGAGCGGCGGCCGGCGCAGCAGCGGCCGCGCGCGCAGGCCGAGCTTCACGTCGGCACGCCCGCGCGGCGCGCCCTCCCAGGAGGGGTAGCAGGCCATCACACCCGCCGCGCGGCCGTCGACCTCGGCCACGCGCACGACCTCGGCGCTGCCGCTGTGGCCGGTGCTGTCGAACGCCCGGCGGATCAGGTCCAGCGCGCGGCCGCGGCCGCCCGCGAAGCGGTCGTGAAGCTGCGGGTTGACGTCGTAAAGCAGCGGCGCGAGCGCATCCGCCTCCCCCGCGCGCGCCGGCCGGACCTGCACGCTCACGCGAGCACTTCGGCGACCGCCCGCTCGACGGCGGCCTCCGTGACACGCGGCTCGCTCAGCACGGTGTGGCGCGCGGGCCGCATCGACGGAGCGGCGCGCACGACCTGCACCAGCTCGCCGGCCGGCAGGCCGAACCCGCGGGCCGCTTCCTGCAGGCCCGCCGCGCGCAGGAAGTCGCGCAGCCCGCGCCAGTCGCCGCCCTGGAGGTGCGTCGCGAGCACCGCGCCGAACGCGACCTGCTCACCGTGCTGGGCCGTGCCCGGGTGCAGCGAGTCGAGCGCGTGGCTGATCAGGTGCTCGGACCCGGAGCAGGGGCGCGAGGAACCGGCGATCTCCATGGCGAGGCCGCTCAGCACCAGGCCGCGCAGCAGACGGTGGAGGAACTCCTCCGGCGGCGGCCCTCCGGTCAGCTCGACCGGCGGCGCGGCGTAGACGAGGTCGAACGCGCTCTGGGAGAGCAGCGCCGCAAAGTCGTCCAGCTCCTCGTCACCGGCCGCCGCGGCCAGCCGCCAGTCGTGCAGCGCGCACGCGTTGGCGAGCAGGTCGCCGACCCCGGCACGGGTGCGCGCGACGGGCGCCGCGGCCACGACGTCGAGGTCCACCGCGACCGCGATGGGGAGCCGGCCGGAGCCGCTGCGCAGGCGCCCGTCCGAGTCGCGGATCACGCTCACCGGGGAGGCGATGCCGTCCGCGGTCAGCTGGGTGGGTACGACGATCAGCGGCAGCTCCGCCAGCGCGCACGCGGACTTGGCCACGTCGATCGTCTTGCCTCCTCCGACCGCCACGACCGCGTCGGCCTCGCGCACCGCGGGCGCCGCAGCGATGCGCGCGACCTCCGATTCCGCATTCGTCCCGATGCCCAGCGGCTCTCCGGCCGAGCGGTGCAGCGCGGCCGACAGCTCGCGCGCGAGCGGCGCCGTGAAAGTCGCGCCGCTGACGACCGCGAGACGTTCGAACTCGAGGCCCGCAGCCAGCTCGTCCAGCGCGCCGGCGAGCTGGTCCCGGCCGCTCACCGCGCGCAGGTAGCGGGGCAGCTCCATGTAGCGCCGCCAGACCGCGACGCCGTGCCGCGCCGGTGTCGCGGCGGCCGAGCGGTCCGCTCTCATGCGACGCGGCCGAGCACCTCGCCGCGCGCCTGCGCGAGGTCCTCGTGGTCGTCGATCTCGATCCAGGCCAGCCCGTCCACCGGGACGAGCCCGACCGGAACGGCGGCCGCCAGCTCCTGGATCGCATCCTCGTAATAGACGTCGCGCGGGCCCTCCACGACGAAGCGCTCGAGCACGTCTGCCAGCTGCGGCCCGTGCGCCGGGTCGATCCGGGCCAGCCCGATGTACTCGGGGTATGGGCCGACCGGAGCCTCCTTGCTGAGAGCCTCCAGCCGCCCGTCCCGGGCCACCGCCTTCATCGACTCGGCGTCCACGCCGTGGTCGGAGGCGCACAGCACGGCAGAGCCGTGCGCGGCCACCAGCGCCCGCGCGATCGCGTCCTCGAACAGCACGTCGGAGTTCACGACGTAGCACCCGCGCGCGACCACGTCGCGCGCGCACCACAGCGAGTACACGTTGCCGTGCTCTGCGAAGTTCGGGTTGAAGCGCTCCGCCGTGACGAGGCCGCCGAGCGCCCGCAGCTCCTCGCGCGCGTGTCCCGTGACGGCCACCACCTCGTCGACGCCGGCGGCGCGCAGGCTGGACAGCGCGCGCTCCGCAAGCGAGACGCCGCCCACGTCGAGCAGCGCCTTGGGAGCGGCGTCGGTCAGCGGACGCAGGCGACGGCCTTCACCCGCGGCGAGGTAGACGACAGGAAGAACCGTCATGGCTGGGAAAGTATCGGTCATGCCCGTCCCCTCCATTCGCGAGCTGGAGGCGATCTGCGGCGGTGAGGGCCGGGATCCCGAGGCCCCGCGCGACTTCCGCAACGCCTATGCCGTGGTGATCCGGAAGCTGTCGATCCAGATCACGTGGCTGCTCCTGCACACGCGCATGAGCGCCAACACGGTCACGATCGGCGGGATCCTGATCGGCGTGGCGGGCGCCCTGATGCTGGCCTCGAACCACTTCTGGGTGCTGGTCGCGGGGCTCGCGCTGCTGCAGCTGTCGTTCGTCGTCGACTTCTCCGACGGCGAGATCGCGCGCTACCGGGCGCAGGTGGAAGGCACACCGACGAGCGCCGGCGGCGCGTACCTGGACTGGATCGGGCACTACTACGTGCCGGCGATCGCCATCGGGGCCGTCGCCTACGGCGCTTACACGCAGAGCGGGCACGACTGGCTGCTGCTCGCGGCAGTGGTCGCCATCCTGAACGTCGTGCGCGTGGCCTACTCCGCGCGCGACCACGTGCTGCTCGGCCTGTACCGGGACAAGCCGGAGCTGCGCGGCTCGCCGGAGTTCCTGCGCGCCGTGCTTGCGCGCCAGGGCGGCGACCCCGAGCGGCTCGACCTCGAAGGGGACTACCGCGGGCGGCGCGCCGGCGCCGAGGGCACCACCCTGCTGTGGCGCCGGTGGACCGGCCTCGGGCAGCTGCTCGTGTTTCCCGGCTTCGTGAACCTGCTCACCCTGTTCGTGGGCATCGACCTCGTGCTGGGCGGCCTCGACGGCGAGTACCCCGTCATCGACCACGTGACCGGCCGCGAGGTGCTGGTCGGCCTACTGGGCGTCGTGCACCTCGTCCATCAGCTCCGTGCGGCTGCGCAGGGCTTCCAGGTCCTGCGGCGCCTCCCCTGACCGCAACAGCGCAACGCGCACCCGGTCGCGGATCGCGCGCAGCTGCGCCAGCTCGGCGGAGTGGAAGAAGCCCGTCCCGTACAGCAGCACCCAGAACAGCGGCACGAGCGCCGCGCGGGCCAGGAGCCCCACCGCCCCCGAGTCCGGCAGCAGCAGCTCACCCGCGGCGAACAGCGCCGCGGCAAAGGCCACGATCCTCGCGATCCGCCCCCACTCCAGCCCGAGTGGGAACACGCGCCGCGTGACGGCGTACATCAGGCCGACCATCACGAGGTACGCCACGACCAGTGCGATGCCCGCTCCCACGATCCCGTAGGGCGGGATCAGGACCAGGTTGAGGCCCACGTTGACCGCGAGCGCCGCTCCGGTGACCGGGAAGTTGTATTCAGTGCGCCCCACCCGGCCGACCGCCACGGACAGGACCAGGTACAGCGCATACAGCGCCACCCCCGTCGCGACCAGCGGCACCGCCTCGTAGGCGTCGAAGAACTCGGGCGCGGCGAGCGCGCGCACGATCCAGCGCGCCTCGAGCGACACCGCGAGCACGATCGTGAAGGAGACCAGCAGGTAGTACGTCACGACCAGGGAGTACGCACGCCGCGCGTCCTCGTCGGAGCGGATGGAGTACGCCAGCGGCGGCCATGCGAGGTTGAACGCGCGCACCACCACGGTCACGACCTGGCTGAACTTGACCGCGAGCGCGTAGAGGCCGGCCTCCGCGAGCCCCGCGAGCCGCACCAGCGCGACGCGGTCGATCACGTTGAGCGCATACAGCGACAGCTCGGCCGGCATCGTGGGCAGGCCGAAGCGCAGCATCGGCCGCACGGTCGCGGGCGACGGCACCAGCGCGACCCGCCGGCGGTGGACCCAGAACAGCACCGCGAGGATCACCGCGGAGCCGCCGAAGTTGCCGAGCAGGAGGCCGCGCGCGCCCTCGTCCGCGACCACCACGAGCCACACCGTCAGCGCGATCGTCAGCAGCACGTTCGCGATGCTGGCGGTGAAGTACGCGCGGGCCCGCTCGTCGAGGCGGAACAGGGCCATCATCAGCTCGTAGAGCGTGAACACCCACAGCCCGCCCGTCGCGATCAGCATCAGCTCCGTGTCGCGCCGGTCGAGCAGCGCTTCCGACAAAGGTCCGGCAAAGGCGGCGACGAGCAGTGCCCCCACGGTGATCGCGATGATCAGGAACGCAACCGCTGACCGGACGACGCGGTCCCTGTCCAAAGGCTGCTCGTCCTCCCGTTGGTAATAGAACCGCAGCAGCGCCTCGATGATTCCGAGCCGGAAGAAGATGCTGAGCGCCACCACGGCGGCCAGCAGCACCTCGGCCGCGCCGTAGTCGGCGCGCGTCAGGTGACGGGTGTAGAGCGGCAGCAGCGCGACCGCGAACAGCTTCGAGATCACGCTCGACGCGGTGTAGGCCGCGCCGGTCGAGGCCAGCCGCCTGAGGAACTCCGTCATCAGGTGGTCGCCGGAAGCGAGTCGCCCACGGGGGCGGCCGCGGGCACGCGCTCCTCACGGAGCTTCGCGAGCGGGGCGAGCGCCGCTCCTGCGGCGAGGATCACCCACGTGAACGGGTCCTCCAGGAACGCGGCGTAGACCATCGTGTGCACGAGCAGCGCAACGAACATCGCGGCCAGCGCGGCCCGCGCCACGCGCAGCGAGACGATGCGCCCGGCCGCCCGGTCGCCGAACAGCACGAACAATCCGGCCGCGACGACACCGAGGTAGGCGGCCAGCCCGACCAAGCCCTGCTCGGCCGCCACCGTGACCGGCATCGTGTGTGACGCCGACACCGCCTGCTGCTGGTTGCCCTTCTGCTCCTGCCGGTAGGCGCGCCCGAACGAGCCGGACCCGTATCCGTACAGCGGCCGGTTCGCGAACAGCTCGAGACCGCCGCCGATCAGGTCGGAGCGGCCGCTCGTCACTTCAGTCAGCCCGGACGAGCTGCCCAGGTCGATCTTCAGCGTGTCCTGGAAGGCGACCGCGATGGCGGCCGCAAGGGCGACTCCCGCTACCGCCGCCACGGCCGTGCGGCGGATGTCCCAGCGCAGCGCGGCCAGCACTGCCAGCCCGGCCAGCAGGGCGGCGAAGCTCGACTGCGAGAACGTGAGCACCAGCCCTCCCCAGAGCACGCCCAGCACCGCCCCCGCGCCGAGCGCGATCTGCGGGCGGCGGGTCCAGAGCAGGAACGCCGCCACCGCGGTCATCACGAGCCCCAGGAACCGGCCGTACACGTTCGGATCCCAGAAGACGGAGTTCACGCGGAAGTAGGACTCGAACTGGTTGGCCGCGATCACCTTGGGGTTCCAGAACAGCTCGCGGCGGCCGTACTCCCAGAACCCGATCGCGCAGAAGACGAGCGCCAGCACCACCAGCACGCCCAGGCAAGTGAGGACCACCTCGCGCGTCCACTCCACCTCGCGCAGCAGGGCGAACAGCAGCGCGAACGGGACGAAGAAGAACACGACCTGTTCCAGCGCGGTGTCGAAGTCGCGCGAGTACAGCGCCTGGAGCGCGTACAGCACCAGGAACACGGCCAGCGCGAGGGTCAGCGGGCGCGCCGGGTCCTCCTGCGGCGCGGGCCGCTCCCGCCAGCTCCGCCAGACGAACGCGACGCAACCCGCCGCGATCACCAGATAGAGCGGTACCAGCAGGTTGGACGTGGTGCCGGCGGCCTCGACGGGCACGCGGAACGGCAGCACGGCCACGACCGCCACCGGGAGGCGGTGGGGCCGGGTGAGGAAGACGGACGCCAGCAGCCCCACCGTCAAGACGGCCGCCGTGCACAGGCCGGCGAAGCGCACGCCGTTGTCGGTCACGGCGTGCCACTGGTCGGTGTCCGCGATGTGATCGACGAGGATCACCGCCGCCAGCGCCAGCGCGAGCGCCATCCAGGCGCAGCGGCGGCGCGGATCGCGGTCGACCAGGACGCCCGCGGCCGCGAGGGCCGCCAGCGCGATCCCGGCCTTGGGCGCGGCGGCGCCTACCGCGAGAGCAGGACCCATAGCCGTCGCATTATCCGCTCGGCGGCGGGGGAGGTTGCAAGCGCGCGGCCGAACCCGTCGATGCCGACACGTGCCACGACGCCGTCCCCCTGTCGGTAGACGACCAGCGCCGCGCGCTCGGCCCCTGTGCCGGCGGCGGCGAGCACGCGCGCCCCGCGCAGCAGCCCGATCGACTCCTCGAGCGGGCCGAACGGGCCGAACACCGGCGGCACGTTCGCAAAGAACCGCGTCTGGTCGACCAGGACCGCGACCGGGGCTGGTTGGCGCTCGAGGCGCAGGCGCTCGCCGAACGGCGTGCGGCGCGCGCGGCGCGGCGCCGTGAGCTCCCGTGGGCGCCCGCGGCTGTCGGTGACGACGGCGACGCTCCACTCGAAGCCGTGACGGCCGATCCAGGCGAGGCGGCCGCCTCCTTCCACGTAGGCGGAGAGCATCCGCTGGACCCGCCGGGGAGCGAACCGCGGCGCGCCGGCATACAGCACGCCGTCCTGGGCAAGCGCATCCGCCCCGGTCTGCGCCAGCTCGAGGTCGGTCGTGATGTCGTAGCGCAGGCGCTCGCGGTCGAGGAACTGGAGCACGCCGGACTGGTCGGGCACGAACCCCGGCGGCAGGCCGTCCCCTGCGAACGCGCGCCGCACGTCGACGCGCCGCTGCCCGGGCAACACGTCCGGGTAGCCGTCGCCGTCGCGCTCGGTGCGGTTGCGCGCCTGCCAGCTGGCCGCCGGGAGCACCACGGTCACCCGTCGATCGCGCCTGCCGCGCACCGCGAAGGGCGTCGTGTACCGGCGCTGTCCGACGCGCACGCTGAGCAGCGCGACACCCGAGCGGCCGCGCGGGGCGCGCACCGCGAGCGTGGCCGACCGCCCTCTACCGCGCGCAGAGCTGCGCCGGGCCCCGAGCCGCCGCACGCTCCAGCGGTACCGGCGCCCGTCCGTCGCCACGTTGAACTGGGCGACCGTGCCGGCTCGCACGACGTCGGGCCCGCTGGCGGCGACGTAGGTGACGGCCAGCCCCGGGTTACCGCGCACCGCGCGGCGCGGAGGCGGCACGCGCCGCGGGCCCACGTTGCCCGCGGCGTCCTGCGCGCGCACGACCAGCAGGTAGGCGCCGGTCGGCGCTGCCCGGCCCCCGGTCACGCGCCCGTCCCATCGCACGGTCGTCTCGCCGCGCGCGATCTCGCGCCGCGCGACCATTCGCGGCGCGGCCAGGTCCGTGCGATACACGAGCAGCCGCGCCCGCCGCGACGGGCCGGTGAAGCGCAGGACCGCGCTGTTCGCACGGCCCGCGCCGTCCGGCGAGATCGAGTCCGGCGACACGTACCGCACGACCATCCGCGGCGGCGCGGTGTCGAGGAACAACTTGCGCGACGACGTGACCGTGCGGCCCTGGCTGCGAAGCCCGACGCGCAGGTGGTACTCCCCGTCGGGAGCGATGCCGCCGGCGTCGTCGCGCCCGTCCCAGTGAAACCGGTGGCTGCGCCGGCGTTCCAGGAAGACGTCTTCGACCAGGGTGCGCACCTCGTCGCCGTCCCGCGTGACGATCGACACCGTCGCCTCGTCGGAGCGTCGCAGCCGGAATGCGAACACCGCCGTGTCGAAGCGCCCGTCCCCGTTGGGGGAGAAGCTGCGCCGGAAGGTGAGCTGCTCGATCACCGGCGCCGCCCGCTTGAGCCGGGTGGTGACGAAGAACGCTGCGAACGTCGCGACGACGAGACCGGCGAAGACCAGGACCGGCACGGCGGCCGGGCGCCTAAGACGACTCACGCCATTCCATCCCGCCGCGAACCGGCCGTTCTGCGCGCAGAACGGCCGTTACTGTCTGTCCGTACCGACCAGGACCACGACATCGAACGAGCCGGCGATCTCCTGGTTGACCGAATCGACCGGCCCGGTCCGGTTGATGCCGAGCCGGTTCGCGACCGCGCGCGCTGCGCGTGCCTGGCCGGGCCGGTAGAGGACCTCGGACTCGGTCTGATCGACGCGCGCCGCGTTGCCGGTCGTCCCGGGCGTGAAGCCGCCGGCCGTCGCCTCCTCTGCCACCTGCGCGGCCAGCCCCTGCACGGTGGTGCCGTTCAGGACGGCGACGGTGACCTGAGACGGGTCGACGTTGGCCGCCTGGCGGCGGTCCTGGCGCCCGTTCTGGGACCGGTCCTCCCCGCGGTCCGAGTTGGTGGTCGATGCCGTGGTGCCGCCGTCGTCGCCGGTCAGCTGGATCACGCCGAACGCCACGCCGCCCGCGACCAGCAGGCCGGCGGCGCCCATCGCGATGTAGCGCGCATAGGGGATGTGGACGTTGCGGATCCGCTCGCGAAGCGGTTTTCGCTTGCGCGGCTCGCTCGCCTGTGAGAAGGGCGTGGCGGGCAGCGAGTGCTGCGCCGCGGGGGTCGCGGGCGCGACCTCGGTCGCGCGATCGCCGTGTTCCAGCTCGACAGCCCGTTCCGGAGCGCGGCCGGCCCAGTCGCGCAGCCGGCGCACGTCACGTGCCTGCGAGAAATACAGGAGGGCCAGGATCGCCAGCCCCAGGAAGGCGGCGAACCCGACATACGAGCCTACGCGCTCAACGAGTTCCACTGACTTACTTGGCCACGATGGTGCTGGCGGCCTTCACGTCCGGACCTGCGTCCACCTCGGTCGCGCGGCCGGAGTCGCCGAACGCCTCCCGGGCAAGCTCGCCCAGCGTCTGTGCCAGAAAAGCCTCGTCGCGGCGTGCGACCAGCTGCTCGACGCGTTCGAACACTGAGTCCACCCACTCAGGATCCAGGGCGGGGCGGTCGGCACGCAGGATGCGGTCGGCGTCCGTCGGCACGGGGCGCTCCGCCGCGTGGAAGAGCTCCTCGCGCAGCTTCTCGCCCGCCCGGCGTCCGACGATCTCGATCGGCACCTCGTCGGGGTCCTGCCCGGAGAGCCTGATCATGTTGCGCGCCAGGTCGATGATCTTCACCTGCTCACCCATCTCGAGCACGTAGGTCTCACCGCCGGCGGCGAGGCGGCCGGCCCTGATGATCAGCTGCACGGACTCGGGAATCGTCATGAAATATCGCTGCATTTCGGGGTCGGTGACGGTCACCGGACCGCCCTGCTCGATCTGCCTGCGGAAGAGCGGCACCACGCTGCCGCTGGAGCCGAGCACGTTCCCGAACCGCACGGAGCAGAACACCGTACCGGGATGCCGGTGCCCGAGCGCCTCCACGACCCACTCCGCCATCGCCTTCGACGCCCCGAGCGCGTTCTCCGGGTTGACGGCCTTGTCGGTCGACACCAGCACGAACCGCTGTGTCCCGACCTCCGCCGCGGCGAGCGCGCACACGCGGGTGCCGATCGCGTTGTTGCGGACCGCCTCGAGCGGGTTCTCCTCGGTCAGCGAGACGTGCTTGTAGGCGGCTGCGTGGAACACCACGTCGGGGCGGAAGCGCTGCATCACGTCCCGCATCCGGTCCGCCTCCTTGCAGTCGGCCAGGATCGACTCGCAGGCCGTGAAGTGACGGTCGCGGATCAGCTCCCGCTCGATCTCGAACAGGTTGTCCTCCGCGTGGTCGAGCAGCACCAGCAGCTTCGGCCGGACGCGCGCGATCTGGCGGCACAGCTCCGAGCCGATCGAGCCCCCGGCGCCCGTCACGAGCACGATGCGGTCGCGCAGGTACGCGCCCGCCTGCTCGATCTCGACCGTCACCGGCTCGCGGCCGAGCACGTCTTCGACCTGCACCTCGCGCACCTGCCGCATGAGGCCGACCGAGCCGGCGATCAGCTCGAACACGCCGGGCAGGGTGCGCACCGGGATGTCGCGCTCGCGGCATGCGCGCACCACGCGCTCGCGCAGGATCCCGGGCGCGGAGGGGATCGCGATGATCACCTCGTCCGGCTCGACGTCGTCGAGCAGGCGCCCGATCTCGGTCGTCGTGCCGAGCACCTTCAGCTCGTGGATGCGCATGCCGCGCTTGCGGGGATCGTCGTCGACGAACCCGATCGGCGTCTGGCGCAGCGACGGCGTGCGCAGCATCTCCTTCGCCACCAGCTGGCCGCCCTCGCCCGCGCCCACGATCAGCACCTCCTCGCCCTTGGGCAGCACGGCGCCGCGGGGCGGGCGCTCGACGAAGCTGCGAATCGCAAGGCGCACGCCGCCGATCAGCGCGAGCGTCATGAGGCCGTCCATCACGGCGATGGAGCGTGGGAGGTCGCTGTCGGTCGGCGACCACACGTACAGCAGCCCCACCATCACGAGGCTGGCGACGACCACCGCCTTCAGGATCGACTCGAAGTCGCGCAGCCCGACGTAGCGCCACCACTTCTCGTACATCCCGAACGCGGCGAAGATCAGCACCTTCCCGACGACCACGAACGCGATCGTCTGCCACAGCAGGTCGCTGTAGCGGTCCGGGATGCCCTGGTCGAACCGCAGCGCGAACGCGAGCCAGTAGGCGAGCGCCACCAGGCCCGCATCGACCAGCAGCTGAACGAGGCGATGCCGGTAGACGGGGTCGTTCACGGCCTTCCGCATCAGCCGCAGTTTACGGGCTACCAGCGGCGAACCGGGGCGCTGCAATGGAGCTTGACCACGCTGTTTGCAGCCTGTTCGCGCAGCTAGGGGGCGCTGCGGAGCGCGTCTGCCACCGCCGTTGCGGCCGCGCGGCCCAGTGTGGGGCCCATCGGCAGCGCGAGGTTCGACCGCGCGGCGAGCTCGGTCCCGGGCAGATCGCCGCCGGTCGCAAGACCCGCCATCGCGGGCTGCAGGTGGACCGGAACGCGGTAGTAGGACCGGGCGCCGATGCCCGCCGCGGCCAGCCGCGCGGCCAGCCCATCCGGGTCCTCCGCGCGGGTCACGAAGAGGTGATGGACCGGCTCTTCGTCGCCCGCAGGCGCGGGGAGCGAGACGACCGCGCCCACACCCGCCTCGGCATACGCTGCGGCCAGCTCGCGGCGCCGTTCGTTCCACCCGTCGAGCCGGGTGAGCGTCACGCGCAGCGCGGCGGCCTGCAACGCGTCGAGGCGCGAGTTCCACCCGATCTCCTCGAAGCTGGCCTTGTCCCGCGAACCGTGGAAGCGCAGGATCCGCGCCTGCTCCGCGACGTTCGGGTCGTCGGTGGCGATTGCCCCGCCGTCGCCGAGACAGAAGAGGTTCTTGGAGGGGAAGAAGCTGAACGTCCCGGCATCGCCGAGGGAGCCGGCCCGCCGACCGCGCAGCCGCGCGCCCGCGGCCTGCGCCGCGTCCTCGACGACGACGATGTCACGGCCGGACAGCCGCTCGCGGATGTGATCGACCGGCGCCATGCGGCCGAACAGGTCGACGGCGATCACCGCCCGCGTGTCCGGTGTCAGCGCCCGCTCGACCGTCTCGGGCGTCACGCAAAAGGTCTCGGGATCGACGTCGCAGAACACCGGGCGCGCGCCGGTGTGCGGGATCGCCTCCGCGCTCGCGTAGAACGTGAACGACGGAACCACCACGTCGTCGCCGGGCCCGACGCCGAGGGCCTTCAGCGAGATCGTCAGCGCGTCGGTGCCGTTGGCGACGCCGATCACGTGCCCGACTCCCAGGTACCGCGCGAACTCCTGCTCGAACGCCTCCACCTCGGGCCCGAGGATGAAACGCCCGGATTCCAGGACTCTTTCCATGGCGGCCTGGACGTCGGCGCGCACCTCGCCCAGCTGCGCCTCGGTGTCGAACAGGGGGATCCCCACTGGCCTCCACGCTACCCTGTCAACCCGCCGCCACGGATGGCCGATAGTCCCCTCAGCACGTGCACGCCGTCTTTCAGACAGCTTCGCTCACCGAGCCGATCGTCGACTTCGCGACGAACGTGGTCGGCGATCTCGGCCTCGCCGGGATCTTCTTCCTGATGCTGCTCGACAGCGCCTGCATCCCGACCTCGAGCGAGGCCATCATGCTGTTCGCGGGGTTCGAGGTCTCGGACGGCCGCTTCTCGATGTTCGAGATCGTGGCCGCCGGCGTGCTGGGCAACGTCGTCGGTTCGTGGATCGCGTGGGGCATCGGGTGGTACGGCCGCGTGGAGTTGCTGGAGAAGCACGGCAAGTGGTTCCACATCACGCCGAAGCACCTCGCCTGGGCGGACCGCTGGTTCGAGCGCTACGGCGCCCCGACGGTGTTCTTCTCGCGGATGCTGCCCGTGATCCGCACGTTCATCTCACTGCCGGCAGGCGTGGCGCGGATGCCGTTCTGGAAGTTCACCCTGCTCAGCACCGCCGGGATCATTCCCTGGGTGGTCGCGTTCGGGGTCATGGGCGAGGCGGTCGGCGACCGCTGGGACGAGTGGCAGGAGAACCTGCACTACGCCGACTACGTGATCCTGGCGGCGATCGCCGGCGGGATCGTCTATCTGCTGTGGCGCCGTCGCCGCGGCCCGGGCAAGCCCGAGTCGGATCCCGGCCGGGCGCCCGTCCCTGATACGACTCCGTAGTGGTCGGTCTCGGGACGTTCGCCAGGAAACGACGCGGACTCCGGGATCGACAGGCAAGGACGCAGCATGTTGGTTCCGGAGTCCGTCGTTTTCGGTGAAACGTCTCGAGACAGGCCACTAGGTGACAGACCTCCCGCTCGGAGAGGCGGTGGTCCTCGGGGCGATCCAGGGGCCGACGGAACTCCTGCCCGTGTCCAGCTCCGGGCATCTGATCCTCGTGCCGGCCCTGCTGGGCTGGAGCTACCGCGAGCTCGACCCGGAGCTGCGCAAGTCGTTCGAGGTCGCACTGCACGCCGGCGGCGCGCTCGCGCTGCTGATCGGCCTCCGCAAGGAGGTGCGCGCGTACCTGCGCTCATTTGGACCCGAGAACCTGGTGAGCCTCGCGCTGTCGTTCGCACCCGCCGCCCTCGTCGCGTCGCTGTTCGAGCGGCCGATCGAGCGGCGCCTGGGCGAGCCGGTGCCGGTGGCCGCCGCGCTCGTCGCCGGGTCGGCCGCGATGGCGCTCGCAGACAGCGCTCCGGAGGAACGCTCACGTGAGCAGGCCGGCCCGCTGGACGCGCTCGCGATCGGGTTCGCCCAGGCCTTCGCGCTCGCGCCCGGCGTGTCGCGCAACGGCGCCACGCTGACCGCCGCGCGGGTGCTGCGGTTCCGGCGCGCGGACGCGAACGTGATCTCCCGGCAGATCGCGTTGCCGGTGATTCTCGGCGCGGCCGCGCTGAAGGGCGTGCGGCTCGCGCGGCGCGGAGTGCCGGAGGGGATCGCGCGGGGCATGGTCGCGGGGGCGGCGACGGCGTTCGCCTCCACGCTGCTGTCGCTGCGGCTGATCACGATGCTGGAGCGCAGCCGCTCGCTGCGGCCGTACGCGGCCTACCGCGCCGCGGTGGGGACGGGCGCGCTCCTGGTATTCGCCCGGAGGGGCACGTGAGCGACGCATACGCGCGCGCGGGAGTGGACACCGGCGAGGCGCGCGGCGGGGTCGGCGCGCTCGTGGCGGCGCTGGCGCGGATCGACACCGGGCGGCCGAGCCGCTCGCTCGTGCCGTCGGGCCACTACGCAAGCGTCCTCGCGCTCGACGAGCTGACGGCGGTCGCGATCTGCACCGACGGCGTCGGCACGAAGCTGATCATCGCCGAGGCGATGAACCGCTTCGACACGGTCGGCATCGACTGCATCGCGATGAACGTGAACGACCT